>Ga0134099_1000190_pt1 | contig 79114 bp, 62 predicted proteins | sample 10_taG_2_FD_105482 | JGI IMG/M metagenome (GOLD analysis project Ga0134099, IMG submission 105482) | Switchgrass degrading microbial communities from high solid loading bioreactors in New Hampshire, USA - 10_41_5_180_A2 metaG | ecosystem: Engineered > Bioreactor > Semi-continuous > Anaerobic >...
CGAGCGATACGCAAATATTTTATGACTGTACAAAGATCTCCTGCAAAAATAAAGCGGCTTTGTGCATATATATTGTAATTTTTTACGATACTATTAGATCTTTGAAAACCTAAATTATATAGGAGAAGTCGAATAAGTTCTGCTATCAAACTTAATTTTACCGTAGTTGTCAGCTTTGGCGAATTCATGTAGACATACTTCAAAGGAAACCTTCGGAAGCTTAAAGAATTCCTGCTTATCTTCCAAGAATAAATCCTTAATCATTCCATATCCCTTGTAGTGCATCCTATTCATATCCTGATCGCATTTTAATAGTAGCATCTTGTTGTATTCTTTTAAATCCTTAAATTCCGGAATTGGCACAAGCATATTCCGACGGTGATAACCAACCTTGTTCTCTACAGAACCTTTTTCATGACCACTGTTAGGATTGCAGAAGTTGCTCCGGAAGCCATAATGCATCATAAATCTTAAAAATCCTTTGGTTAAGTCCCGTTCTCCATACTCTTTGACTTTCTTGACAGCCGTAGACATGTTGTCAAACCAGATAGCTGTTGGAACACCACCAATGTGTTCAAAGATTGCCTTCATGCCTTCCAATAGGCATTCCTGATTTGCACTTTTGAATAATTGCATGTGACCGCCATTACTATGAGGATAGGATATATTGAAGTAGTATACGTCATATGTTATACCGTTTTCAATGAACCTGGCCTCTCCAAAGTCTGCCTGTGCTTCTCCCGGAGGATGTTCTAACGGAAGAAAACCATCAGCATTCATTTGCAATTCCTTTCGGATACCTGCAACAAATTTTCTAACTGATCTCTCACTTACATCAAATTCGTCTCCATACAGCTCTTTCAAACGGTCATACACTCTTTTGGCACTGTGCTGTTGTTTGTGAGGTGCTTGCTTGTCATACACTCTTTTGGCACTGTGCTGTTGTTTGTGAGGTGCTTGCTTATCGTTGACAAGCCATGTTGTGACGATGTTCCTATATGGAGATAATTTACCTTGCCTCCTCTGTTTTGGGCGAATTGTCTGATTAAAATCTTCTTTCTCAACATACTTCTTGACAGTTTCAAAGTCATGTCCGGTTATCTGAGATATTTTTCTCAAACTTTTTCCTTCAAATTTCTTCATATTTCTGATACGATATATTTGATCCATTGTTAGCATCCTTTCTATTACCCCCTTCAAGTATCGGACAACTTAAAGGGTATTATTTTTTAGGGGTGCTTGCAATGGTTTTTTCCATTTTATGCGAGGTTTTTTAAGTTCCGGAAGGCTCGGTTTTCATTGTACCAAAAACAAATATATTTAAATAATATCTTACCATTACTGTCTATGCCCTTATTTCTTTTAGTAAATGACATTATCCCCATTATGTTTATAATAATTACTATAGACAAGTAAAGTAACACTATAAAAAGTATTGATGTATTCGGCTTGCTTTGCTTTTCCCAATCAGGCGGAAGAGGTTAGCTTCGAGTAGCAGCAATTGTAGCAAACAATAAGAATAGATAGCTTCCAATAAAACCTAGTATTCCATTTAGCAAATAATATATTGTATTGCTTGCAATTTTAGAAAACCTTGAAAATTCACTTTGATTTTTATTATCCTCTGCAAGCGGCAATTCATTCACTAATTCAACATTGCAATCAGAACAATAATTAAATCCCTCTCTATACTCACATTTACAATTAGGACAAAACATTTTATCACATCCCTAAATGACTCTATTGAATTATCCGTTATCAAAGTCCTTCAAATCCTATGGGTAAAGCTGTAACTATTGTAAGCTTCTTGACCTCTATTTGACTTTTATTCTTAGTCGATAATTACTATATTATCTTCTCTAGAAATTTTAACGTCTACATTTTTCCCTTTATCTATAACTATAAAGTTTAACCCTTTATGTTATATCAATTCCTTATAATTACTTTTTCCACCAGCAGGTGTACCTAGATAAGGACCATATTTCTTATCGTCAATTTGTATACCTTCTTCTAAAGCTTTTATAATTTCATCAACACATACTGTACTTTGTGAGTTAAGTCTTAGACTATAATCTCCAGATTCGACAATATTATATGTAATAGCTTTATATATCAAAAACAGCCTTATCTATATGACATTCTTCTAAATCGTGCATCGTTATAATTGGTGTCATGAAAAAGATAACCACTGATGCTACTAAAATTGAAAGTGCTATAAAAGAAGATAAAACTAGTTTCCTTCTATTCGAAAAACACTCATAATACCAAAACCTCCTATTGGAAAATAAGTATTATCATAATATAACAACCTTAAATCTGTATATTCAGAAGCATCGTAATCTAAAATTAATTGTTTTATAGTATTATTTTCTAAATCAACTACAGTAAATCTGAATCTCCATAAATAAGAATGCTTGTTGTCTTTTTCTGTATTTTTATAAGCAAATACTTCATAATTAATAAAGACCTAAATCAGACTCTTCAAATTTCCTGTACCAAACCCAATTACCATTTTTATCGATATAACCGGTTTTGCCCTGTTCTCTGCTGCAGACATAAGAAAGACCATTATGGAAATAGTCTGCACTGGTCATTTCCATATCGATAACAACCTCACCTTTTCGGTTTATAAATACTTCCTTTCCATCAATAAATACTTTTGCATAACCCTCGGAAAAGTCCAAGGCAAGGTCAAATTGTGGTTCAATAACAAAATTCCCACTTTTGTCTATATATCCATACTTACCTTTGTATTGTACAGCTGCTAATCCTTCATGAAAATATGCTGCCCATTCAAATTTCGGTTCAATAACAACCTCGCCGTTTCGGTTTATATATCCCCATGAGTCATTTTCCTCGCTAAATTTTACAACCGCCAATCCCTCATTAAAGTTTTCACTTCTCTCGTATTTTGGCTCCACCACAATATTCCCATCACCGTCAATATATCCATATTTCCCATTTTCTCCCTCTATTCTGGCTCTCCCTTCGGAAAAATATATTAAAGGTTGATAACCTTCACATTTTACAGTACTCCCGTCCTTATATACGAGTGTCCAGCAGCCATCTATTTCGGTCATTGCTATACCCTCGCCATATACAAGATAAGGACTTAACCCTAGCCTTTCTCCGTTAATGTTTATGGAATATTTTTCCCCGGATTTATATACTGTCGAAATTCCCTGATTGAAAGAATGTTGAACAAAATCAAATTGAGGTTCTATTTCCCATTCGCCTTTTTCGTTGATATACCCATATTTTCCATTGTCACCTCTTGCAAGGGCAAGCCCTTCTTTAAAATTTTCTGCATATCTAAACTTTGGTTCAATTGCAATTTCGCCATTAGAATATATAAATCCGTATAAATCATTTTCACTTATTAAAAACAACGGTCTATCAGAATAATTTCGAATCTTTGACTGCATTTCATAAAATACATAGTTTTCTTTTTCCAGGCTTGCAATCTCTTCTTTGTCACCGATTGCAGCCATTGAATTGTAATAATATATTGCCTTTTTCATGATGTTTTCTGCAAAAAACCTCAGTGGAACAAATATTCTCCCGTTTATATTCTCTACATTTACGTCCGATTCTATTTTATTCCCGTCTACTTCGATGAGTTTAGTTCTTATATAAAATTTTGCAGTACTTCCATTAAGAATAACGGTTGCAAGAAATTCTTCTCCGTCCCATAACACATCTGCTCCCATTTCTTCTGCCAAAAACCTTACCGGGACAAAAGCCCTACCGTTTTTAATTATGACAGGAGTTGAATATACTTTCTTGAAGTCAACTATCTTGCCGTTTATTGATACTTTCGAAGTTTCATAATCAATAAAAATAGTATTTTCAAAGTCATATTCCTCAGAATAAACGGCCCCATAAGACACCATAGTATAATTGATTACCGTTAAAATGGTTAGAAGCGTTAATAATATAGCCTTCAAACGCATATAATCACTCCTCTTTATAAACCTCAAAGTCTACTTATACGTTAAATTTATATACTCAATTGCATTTCTAGGTAATATATATGATTCCGGAAATTTTCCATAGGTATCGCCACCAGGTCCTTCTCCAAACCGTAATCTACTTGATCCATCATATCTGAAGTCAGTTTTCCCAAACTCCAGCTTAACACTGTTTTCTACCCAAATCGCTGTTGCCTCTGTAAAATACCTTAATTCAGAAGTATAGCTCCCAATTTTAGGATTATAAATATTTTCGCGTGTATCTAATCTATATATTTCTTCGATTCCATATATCCAATCCATTGCATGGGTTAATTCATGAATAAACATCATGTGTAATTTGCTTAAGTCATCTTTTATTTTTGGTGTAAAACCTATCATTGCATGTCTTTTAATTATTGGTGAATCATAATCAGGTAAGTAATATGAATCATATGTATCAGAATAATCGTCTGGTTCTTTGTCCGGATAACCGAAAAATACTCCATTAGTCATCATTTTTCCGTGCTTTTCACTATATGAAACCATAAATTCAATATCATTACTCATCATAGCTTTACTTATCAAAAGTTCTGCCGTTGCAGATATGGCTTTTTTGTTGTTTTCAGTATTAACACTTAAGAATCCAGCATTATCAATTATATAAAAGTCCTCCACGCCAACAGCATTATTTGCTGCTATCTTTAAAAACTCCCTTGGATTAATGTCCCTCGATTCAGGTCTATTGGGGTCATAATCCATTGCCCATATCCCCCTTGGTTCTACATGTGCAACTATAATACCATTAGTATCCCTATACCAACTAATATCACTATCATCAACACCTAAAACATTTGCCACTGACCTTAAAGGTATTAAGTTCCTTCCATCAATAAGCCTGACATCGATATCATTTGCTATTTCATTATTTATTGAAAATGTTCTTTTTCCTGTTAACTTATCGGTAATAATCTCAAACAAATTCCCATTGATGTAGAATGTAGCTATATTTCTATCTGTTTCTTCTTTATAACTCACATCTTCTGAAGAACCAAAGGCTTCCGCTATATCTCTTAAAGCTACATATGTGCGACCGTTAATTATTCTGCCATCTTCTGAGGTTATGTGACGAATTCTCGCATATGCAATAGGTTCACCCTCATGTCCTGTCGGATCCCAATATATAAGAGGATTTTGGAAACAATACACATACAAATTCAAACTCAGCGGATCATTAATATTTCCTCTATATGTATCCTCCTGCAAGAACCTTGCAATCTTCGGGTCATACATCCTAGCATTCAGGTAATATAATCCTGTCTCCTCATCATACTGGTATCCGGCATAAGTTATGTTATTGTTTACATCACCGGTTGATTCTATTATGTTACCGAAAGCATCATAGTAGTATGTTGCATCAACCGTTCCTGTTGCTGTGTTTATTAATGCCGTCACATCCGCATGCCCATTATACATGTAGTAGTAGCTCTCTGTGCCAACTTCTCTTATAAGCAGGTTTATACCATAAATGTTTCTCGCTGTCTGTTGACCTGTATCACCGTCAACCTCAAGTACAACCTTATTGTGTTCATACAGATACCTTGTTGTATTTCCGTCTACCGTCTTCTCAACCCTTAAGCCCTCTCCGTTGTATCTGTTTTCAACAACAATGTCACCTGCTATAGTCTTTGTAAGTTGATTAAGCTTATCATACTCATTTACTGCAACAACTTCAGCATCACCGGCTACACCATTTGTATACGGAGTCTTTGTAATCGTCAACTGATTACCGTTGGCATCGTATGTATATTCGCTCACTTTTATTATAACATTATTTACCTTTGTTGTAATCCCCATCAAACGGTTCTGCTCGTTATAAGTATAGGTATTTACGGTCGTATTACCTTCAAAGGTAATGGTTTCTGTCTGACGGTTACCCGATGCATCAAAGGTGTAAACCGTTACCCTGCCGTTTGGTTCCGTAACCGTCTTAAGCCTGTTCAGTACATCATAGGTATAGCTGGTAGTGCCTTTGCTTACTCCATTTACCGTCTCAGTTTTTGAAGTCATGTTATTTGCTGCATCATATGTGTAGCTGTATTCTTCAAATACTGTTCCATCAGCCTTTATATTCTTTAATTCCTGTAACAGGTTGTTATTGTAATATGCATATGTTTCTTTCGAGTTGTCCGGATATATTACTTCTCTTCTGCTACCATTGTCATAATATGAATAGGTTATGGTTCTGTTGTCGGCTGTTACCTTCCAGAGCCTGCCTGCCCTGTCATAAGTCTTTATTGTTGTATTCCCTTTAGGATCCGTACTTGTTTCTGCCCAACATCCTTCTTCAACGCCATTCGTTATGTCATAAACATAAGTACTTGTACCTATATTGGGAACAGTTTTGGTAAGCACCCTGTTGAGTTCATCATATGTACGCACCGTTGTTCCTACACCATCGGTTACGGTAAGCTGATTGCCGTTCCCGTCATACGTATATGAGATAGAAATATCATCGATTGTCAGATTAATAAGTCTTGAATGTATGTCGTAAGTGTAAACCGTTGTATTGCCGTTTCTGTCAGTCTTTGTATGAAGACTTCCATCAGAATAATAGGTATAGCTTTCGGTTTTTTCAGGAACATAGCTGTAATTTCCAGGTGTACCGGTCCTTCCGCCATGGTCAATACGCCTTATCAGCTTATTTCTGCTGTTATACTCATATGTGATTGTATTATTCCTTCCGTAAGTCTGAGTAAGCATGTTGTCGTTTAAATCATAAGTATAGCTTGTGATTTCATTATTCGCACTCTTAACGGATATCAACCTTCCGAACTCATCATACGTATAAGTTGTAACGTTATTTTTCCCGTCAGTTTTCGTTGCAATCAATCCTACATTATCATATATCTGTCTTATTGTATGGTTTTCGGCATCAGTTGTGCTTAACAGACGGTTATTTCTGTCATAGGTATATTGCGTACAGTTGTTCAAAGCATCATATGCTCTTATCTGAGCATTATTGTGATTGTATTCGAGTTTTTGTACGCTCTTGTCGTATTGATCCCTTACCTCAATAAGCCTGTTTAAGCTGTCATAAATATTTGTTACGGTATTGCCTCTCCAATCGGTAACAACTGTCTGATTCCCGTTGGCATCACACTCATAACCGGTAGTCCTTACAACACCAGATACAGTGATCTTTTCCGTTTCTAATTGGTTCAGTTCATTATATATGTACTCTTTTGTATTGCCGTTACCATCGGTTTCAAATCTTTTATTACCGTTTTTATCATACTTAAATTCGACTGTTATACACTGCGTTCCATCCTCACTTTTTCTCGAATGGGTAAGGACTCTTCCTTGATTATCATAAGTATAACTGTTTACAGTACCCCTTGAATCTATTGAATTTTTCAGTCTTCCCTTTACATCATACTGATATTTAATGGTATCTGATGGAATCGTATCATCCCCGGGGTGTGTTTCGCTTCTCAACTCACCGAACGTATTGTACTCAAATGTTGTTGTATTCCCGTTTCCGTTGGTCACAGACAGCAAGTTTCCAATAAAGTCATATGTATTTGACTCTATAACCTGTTCCGGTCCTGAAGATTTCTTTACTTTTTTACATGTTACATTTCCTGCATCATCATAGGTATACAGGGTCATTGTCCCTTTTGCATCGGTTTCCGAAACAATTCTTCCCAGAGCATCGTAAGCGTATTGTTTAGTAAAGTTAAGATTCTTTTGCTTTGTTACCGGATCCAGTACCTTTATTACTTTATTTGCAAGATTATAGGTATACTCCGTATCGTATCCGTTGTTAATCTTGCTGTCAGCATTCGTACCGGAACCTGACTCATAGCCCAATGCATCAAGCTCTTTTATCACATTGCCCACGGCATCATATTTATAAGCCTTTTGGACAATTAAAAGAAAACTACGTTGTATTATAATACATTGTTTTCCATTTTTCAAGAAAATTTATGAAAAAAATACAAATTTGTCGTCACAAAACAAATCCCCTATCTGCGGATATTTGCAGGTAAGGGATTCCATTAAATCAATATCTAAACAACTCTATACCACATATGGTAACGCCTTAATCTTTCTCAGTAAATACCTTTTCAAAATAGTAACATCCGTTGAATCAATATATCCATCCTCATTCAAATCGGCCGCTCTTTTAGCATCAGCTACAGGCAAATTATCGATTTTACGAAGGATATACCTTTTAAAAATCGATAGATCCAATGAATCAACATACCCATCACCATTTACATCTCCCGGTAATCCCGATGAATATGTAGTTGTCGGTGTGGGTGTGGGACTTGATGTTGGTGTGGGTGTGGGAATTACCCCTTCAAGGAATGCATCCAAGGCTACCGAAGGTCTTCCGTCATTATACCATGCTCCTTTACCGTACCCTGCCCAATTATAGCATTGCGGCTCCCAATAGAATACCCCCAAGCCTTTACCTCCCGATACTGATCTTGTCTTTTTGATAATGTCCGTAAGAAAAGCTTTGCTTTCTGAAGCCGGGTAAGCCGGCATTCCGACTTCGCAAATCATTATTTCTTTTCCGTATCTCGATACCATATCATTCATATTTGAAAGGCACTGATTGCTCATACTGGACCAGTTATCAACCTCAGGATAAAGTGACATCCCTATAACATCAAACTTTGCCCCGTTACTGCGAAGACCGTCGAAAATCCATCTAAACAAGCTGTTATTATGCCCGTTAGATATATGGACAATTACTTTTGCATCACTGAAAACAGCCTTGACAGCATCATATCCGCTGTTAATAAGAAGTGCAAAATTCTTCATGTTTTTAGAGGCTCTGCCTTCCTCCCATAACATCCCGTCATTTGTTTCATTGCCTACCTGAACCCATTCGGGCTTAACTCCGTTGGATTTTAATGCACTCAATACATCATAGGTATGGTTATAAACATCCGCTTTGAGCTGATTTATGTCGTGGTTGTTCCATGCCGCCGGTTTATACTGTTTGCCCGGGTCTGCCCATGAATCACTGTAATGGAAATCAATCATAATTCTAAATCCCATATCCGCACAGCGCTTCGCCATCCTCACAGTTTCTTCCTTGCTGCAATGACCGGAATAAGGATCATTGGACGGGTTAACCCATACCCTAAGCCTAATGGAATCAATTCCATGTTCTTTCAATATTTGAAGACAATCTTTAGCTACTCCGTTATCGTCATAAAACTTATATCCATGCTCTTCCATCTGTGAGAGCCAACTAACATCCGCTCCTTTTGCAAAATTTGCAGCAGCAACCGGGGCAGGACTGATAAAAGGATAAATCAATGTAAAAATAAATATAATACATAAGAATAAGGAATTTATTTTTTTCATAAAATAATACCCCTCTCAAAACAAAATATTTAACTCTATTCGATATATAAATACGAGTAAAATATTTTTTTGAGGGGGGATAATTACTTACTGCATTCCATTTTTCTAATAAGATTCATTTTCATTTTATATTTCAAATATAAACTTCCTATGGCTAATTGCGAAGGCTATGAATAGGTGCAGGTATTCTTCCGCCTCTTTCAATGAATTCCTTACTGCTGAATTTGCTTACCTCCATAACCGGACCGGAACCTAAAAGTCCGCCGAATTCCACCACATCACCGACCTTTTTACCCGGTGCAGGAATTATGCGTACCGCTGTTGTCTTATTGTTTACCACACCTATAGCTGCCTCGTCTGCGATAATCGCTGAAATTGTTTCTGCACTCGTGTCGCCGGGAACTACTATCATATCTAGACCTACAGAGCAAACACAGGTCATTGCTTCAAGCTTTTCTATTGATAACGCTCCTGCCTTAACCGCATCAATCATACCCGCATCTTCGCTTACCGGAATAAATGCGCCGCTTAAACCTCCGACGTAAGAAGAAGCCATCGTTCCGCCCTTCTTTACCGCATCATTGAGAAGAGCCAGTGCAGCTGTTGTACCATGTGTGCCACACTTTTCAAGGCCCATTTCCTCCAGTATATGAGCAACACTGTCCCCTATCGCCGGAGTCGGTGCCAGTGACAAGTCAACAATTCCAAAGGCTACCCCCAGGCGCCTTGATGCCTCATAGGCCACCAATTGCCCCATCCTTGTTATTTTAAATGCTGTCTTTTTAATGGTCTCAGATACGGTTTCAAAATCGGCACCCTTAACCTTTTCCAATGCAGCCTTGACGGTACCGGGACCGCTGACACCCACGTTTATAACACATTCCGGTTCCCCGACACCATGAAAAGCTCCTGCCATAAATGGGTTGTCCTCCGGAACATTAGCAAATACAACCAATTTTGCGCAAGCCATGCCTCCGCTGTCTGCTGTAAGCTCGGCGGATTTTTTTATTATTTTTCCCATTTCCCTTACAGCATCCATATTTATGCCTGTCTTAGTGGTGGCAAGGTTAACGGAGGAGCAAACCTTTTTAGTACTGCTGAGAGCTTCCGGTATGGATGCAATAAGCCTTCTGTCCCCTACAGTATATCCCTTGTGAACCAATGCGGAAAAACCGCCGATAAAATTAACACCAACAGCGTCGGCGGCTCTGTCCAAAGTTTTGGCAAACTCCACATAATTCTCATAATAGCAGCTTTCTGCAATAATGGAAATCGGGGTAACGGAAATTCTCTTGTTGACTATAGGAACCCCGTATTCCCTTTCTATATCTTCTCCAACCTTTACAAGGTTCTCTGCCAGCCTGGTTATCTTGTCATATATTTTTTTTCTCGATTCCTTGCCGCTTGAACAAGCACAATCCCTAAGGGATATTCCCATGGTTATTGTCCTTATATCAAGGTTTTCCTGCTGAATCATCTTAATGGTTTCTATTATTTCAAAAGGCATTAACACCTTAGTTTCCTCCCTTATATCCGATGCATTGAATTAAAAATATCTTCATGTTGAATTCTTACTGAAAGCCCCATTTCAACACCTTTTTTCTCAAGCTTATCCGCAAGCTCGGTAAATGGAATATTAAGCTGTGATATATCTAAAAGCATTATCATCGTAAAAATATCCTGCATGGTTGTCTGAGATATATCCAAAATATTCACCTGACAGTCCGCAAGAATATTGCTTATAGCAGCAATAATCCCTATCTTGTCCTTTCCGATAACCGATATAACTGCCCTCATCATTTCTACCTCCTTTTATAAAATGTATTATACTCTAGGGAGGCTATAATAGCAACATATCTTATAATTATTATTGATTTTCAGTAGGATTGCTTTTGACATTCCCAAAGAATGGTTACTTATTATATTAACCGTCATTTAATCCCGCTTATTTCGTATGCATCATAAAAGGATACTTTGTTTCGAAGCATTTTTTCTATCTCATTGGCAGGCAAAGGCTTGCTGAAGAAGAAACCCTGTACTCTGTCACATCCCTCATTTTTAAGAAAAGAAAGCTGTTCTCTTGTCTCAACACCCTCAGCAACAACTGTAAGGTCCAACCTGTGAGCAAGGCTGATAACAGAATTCGCAATGGCTTCAGCATTAGGATTTGTAGTAATTTCCTGCACAAAGCTCTTGTCAATTTTTAAGGTGTTTATTGGAAGCCTCCTCAAATAATTCAGAGAAGAATAACCTATACCGAAATCGTCAAGGGATATCCTTATTCCAATTTCCCTCAACTGATTTAAAATATCTATTGTAAAGTCCAGATCTCTCATGGCGGTACTCTCCGTTATCTCCAATTCGATCAATTCCGGTCTGAGTTCCGTCTCACGTCTAAATTTTTCAATCAACTCGACAAGGTCATGCTGTTGAAATTGTCTTGCCGACAGGTTAACCGCAATCAATTGCGGCCCTATTCCCCTGTCAATCCATTCTTTATTCTGTCTGAACACAGTTTTAATAACCCATTCTCCAATAGGTACTATCAATCCGGATTCTTCTGCAATGGGAATAAACTCCATAGGAGGCACAAGCCCATACTCCGGACGATACCATCTTAATAGGGCTTCCATTCCCACAATTTTACCGGTTCTTATATCAACCTGAGGCTGATAAAACAAAACAAACTCCTCTCTTTCAATAGCACGCCTCAAATTATTCTCCATATCCAGTTTTTGCATTACTTTAGCATTCATTGACTCTGCATACAATTGGTAGTTGTTTCTTCCCAACTCCTTTGCCCGGTTTAATGCAATGTCTGCGTTTTTAAAAATAGTCTGTGCATCATGCCCATCATTCGGAAATATTCCAATGCCCATACTCGCAGTAATATAATACTCTTTTCCTTTTAATACCCAAGGATTCTGGAATTTATCCAGTACTCTGTCCGCAATCCTGGTTGCATCACTTATTTTCCTAATTTGAGGCTGAAGAATTATAAACTCATCTCCGCCAATTCTTGCAACCGTATCAACTTCCCTCAAAATACTTTTAATTTTGTGTGCAACCTGCTTTAAAAGCACATCTCCTTCAGAATGCCCCAAAGTATCGTTAATTGCCTTAAAATTATCGAGATCAAGTATTATTATCGCACACATTTCCTTATTGCGGCGTGCTTGTGCTAAAGCCATATTCAGACGGTCGAAAAACAGGCTTTTGTTCGGGAGCCCTGTAAGGGAGTCATAATACTCCATATTGTAAAGAATTTCATCCTTTTTCTTCAATTCAGTAACGTCCTTAAGTGCAACAACCGTTCCGATAATGATTCCAGAGTCATTTCTTATCGGAGCAATAGTACCTGCCAGAAGCTTTCTATCATCTGTATTATCAAACCGGATATTGCCTTCAAGGCTTTCCACCGAACCGTTTTTTATAACCTCCTCAACCGGAATCCTGTAAGAATTGCCCTCAGAATCACAAAATCTCGAAAAGAGCACTCCGAGTTCCTTTCCTTGAATCTCATCTTCATTCATTTCCAAAAGTTTCTGGGACTCCAGGTTGCTAAATGTGACAATTCCCTTCTCATCGGTTGTAATCACCGCTTCACCTAAACTTGACAAAATGATCTTAAACCATTTATTATTTTTTCGAAGCTCGCTGTGTGCCGTAGAAACCTTCCTTTTCAAGTGCTGAATATAGATATGAATAATGGCAAGAGCAAACAATAATATAGTTACGGCAAATAGAAAACTATTTTCCTCTACATTATCAGCATTCATATATAAAAGACACATTGCTTTATTTTCATTGATAATTGTCTCTGCAGCAGCATATATTATTTGATAACTTGTCAGCAATAGTATCATTATAGGTAAAAAAAGCTTAAACCCATTGATTTTCATCTCATTCCTCCGATTAATACTATGTATTCACAAGCGTAATAGCAAAGTGATAAGTATTATAAGATTAATATCGGAAAAAATAATAAATTAATAAAGACAAGTTGTTTACATAAGAAAAAGTAATTTATTATATACTATTATTATATATAATTTTTGACACTCTTTTCAACCACTATGGGCAGCAAACAGGCTAATAGACCTGTAAATAGTGCTGAGGTCCTATTAATGATCAATACCGATCGAGCATTCCTGTTTATGTTCACAAAATCTTTAAAAAGGTGAGTAATGTAAAAAACCCCTCCAAAAAGCGGAGAGGTCTTTGACAGAATTAATAATAATTTCAATAAATTAGCCTAAATTTTTCTAAGTAATATTCTTTTAAGTAATGAAATATCTAATGAATCGATACTTCCATCATCGTTCACATCTGCTGCAAGATATCCTGATGGTTCGGGGAATCCGTCAATCTTTCTGAGTACGAATCTCTTTAACATTGAAAGATCTGTTGAATTAACTTCATTGTCAGAGTTTACATCTCCCCTTAATACCTCTATTGTATCTGTTACGGTTGGTGTTGAAACAGGAGTAGGAGTCAGTGTAGGCTTATTTGTCGGCTTTTGAGTCGGTATAGTGCCTCCGTAATATTCCGTTACAGTAATACCCTTTGAACCTAAAGGAATCTGATGGTCGAGACCGATAAACCTTCCATCGGATGTTTGCCATAATGCAGGCTTTAAAAGAGCATACTTTTCTTCATCCCATGTTATAAAATCATAATAAACCAAGCCTCCGGTATCACCGGAATTGGCATTATAGCACCAAAACGTATGGGATATTCTATTTTCAATGATATAATCTCGTAATGCCTCCATCCATTTTTCATTGTCTCCGCCATCCATAAATCCACCCCATTCGCCGATTAAAAGCGGAGCAATATTCTCTTCATGTATATATGCCCAGTTATCTCTCCAGCAGTCCTCATATAAAGTATCCTTATTGAAGTTTTTTTCAAACCAAGACTGTTTCCAAACCAACGGGCCGTAATCATGAGGCGAATAAACCAATTGATCCTGATGCTCACCAAGATTAATGGGATAATCCTTAACTCCTCTCAAGTTTCCGCCCCACCAATTGAAATAATACTTGCTTTCTTTACCCCATTCGTCAACAGCTGTGTAATCATAACCGGGTTTCGGATAAACCTCAACTCCTTCTACCACAATGAGAAGATTGGAGTTAATTTTCATAATCCTCTTTGCACATGTTTCTGCAGCATGCTTCCAGTTATTTATATCGGTTGAGCCATCCCATTTAGCCATTGGATTTTCACCGGGCTTGCCGTGAGGTTCGTTTTTTATGTCCAGTGCCAAAAGGGTGTCATCGTTTTTATATCTTTCAGCCAACCATTCAAGGCTGGAAATCCAAATCTCGGTCGTAAATGTACCGTCATACCAAACAGGATAATTATGTCCCATTGCATCTGTTTGCGGACTATGTATATCTACCATTACTTTCATTCCGACTTCCTTGCAGCATTGAAGTGCAAAATCAAACAGTTCGAGACTGTTCTTTCCTTTAAGCTCGGGATTGACAAAATCATTTACATTAGCCGAAGGATATATTCCTTTGGACCACTGATGTACCAGCTCAGTCGATATAGGTATCCTCAAAAAATTAATCCCGCGGTCCGCCATTCCCTGAATAGCCTGTCTCATATTGCAGCTCCATACTCCGTCAAAAACGTTGGTACCGGTATTAAAGCCAAACCAATTGCAACCGGTTAACCAAACCTCATTGCCGTACATATCCACTATCCTATTACCCTCAACATGAAGCCAGTCATCATTGTTAGGATCTGCCGCTGCAGCCGACGATAAGGATGAAAAAGGCGCAGTATAATATAATAATGTAACCAAAGTCGCAAATAAGATAATTATCGAACCTTTTTTCTTCATTAATATTACCTCCCTAAACCTCCAAAAAACTCATCCAATTTGATTTTTTCTCAATTTTCTTCATAATTCAAAACCTCAAAACTCCTTCTTCACAAGAATATCATCTATGTTTTATCAGGGTTCCTTTCCCCATCTCAGAACACCGGAAACATATGCCGTAATTCTGTCCCAATCCTCAAAAACATATTTCGTGGCTCTGAATGAATAATCGTCTTCTTGGTTATATTCGGTTTGATCGGATTTTGAGTACCGTATATTCATATCTACACTTCTTCCCGGCTCAAGCACACCGGAATTCTTGCCGAATCCTATTTCAAGGAAAGTGTCGGCACCGGGACGCGGTGAACTCATCATTTCAAACCTACCGGTAACATTATGGGCTCCGACAGATGACCAATCACAGATGAAAACCTGGTCACTGTATCCGTCTACGGTATAATAATACCTTAATTTAAGGTCTGAAAGATTCAAAGCGGTACTTCCTGTGTTTTCTACCCTGATTCTCAAAAAAATCCAGGTAGTCGGCGTTACTTCATTGTTGCTATAAAATTGCACCTTAATTTCGTGCTTCCCAACGGATGCTTGAGTTGCTGTCGGCTTTAATATCTTTGTCACTGTTGGTGTAGGTCCATATTCTTTAGTTGCCTTCGGTGTGGATTCATTTTTCTTTGTCGGTGTAGTATTAATTTTATTTGTCGGTGTAGGTGTCGATTCATGCTTCTTTGTTGCCGTTGGCGTAAGGTCATGTTTCTTCGTCGGCGTAGGTGTTGATTCATGCTTCTTTGTTGCCGTTGGCGTAAGTTCATGTTTCTTCGTCGGCGTAGGTGTTGACTCATGCTTCTTTGTTGTCGTCGGTGTGGGGTCATGCTTCTTTGTCGATGTAGGTTCGTATTTTGCTGTTGCAGTTGGAGTGTATTCATATTCCTTTGTCGGTGTTGTTGTCAAGCTTATTTTCTCTGTCGGTGTCGGATTCAAATTTGTATTCTCCGTTGGAGTTGTATTTTCGTCTTCCCCGGCCGGTGTGGACTCATTAAAACCGTCAGACGGTAAAGGCTTGAATGTATTTATAGGCTCAATAACTCCATACAAACCCAAACCGTTTTCTTTAAGCAAATCTTCCAGAGAAGCCAATGAAATCGTATCAAGAGATATGTGTTTTCCTTCTTGCAATGCCTTCTCATATATGAGATATCTACCCATCGAAAGTTTACTTTTCGAGGCTCTTTTTCTTAAATCTGCCGAAACTTCAACAAATCTCATATCTATATTCTGGTTCAGCCTTGCAAGATCCGCTCTCAAATTGTAAATAATCTCCTTCGTAATTCTATAATCATTATCATTTACTTCTTTTCGGTTGGCAATTGCAGCCGAAATCAATATGATATCCTTTTCTCCATCGTCATTTAAATATCCGTGTTCCTTTGACCTTTTTATTAAATCAACAATTGCATTTTCAATATGCTTACCTTCGTATGTTACACCGGTCATAAGGTTTTCTGCTTCATCATTTAGCGGCTGCTCGCTTATTACAATGCCTTTATTATCAACCGCAAATTCCATACTGGGATTAATGTCAATATCAACATATGCAAAAGGAGCACCCAAATAGAAAAATTTAAAATATGAAAACATAAGTATGAACAATGCCGCAATACTTGCGATCGCCGGTAAAGCATGACTTAAATCATTTTTCCTCTTCTGTATTATTTCCTGCTGACTGTAAATGATTTTTTGACCTAAAAACATTCCTTCCCTTGTATTTATTTCTATAAAAGTGCCATCTTCCGTTGCAATTATAGATTTTTTCCCTTTGATTTTTAAAACTATACCAATGCTATACATTAACAATCCCCCCTTTCAGTCTTCCTAAAAAACTGCTTTATTTCTTCAAGACCACTTCTTAAAACAAGACTCACAGCAATTATAAACTTTCTGTTTCTTTCTATTGTTTTTCTATGTACATTTACAAAACTCATAAGTTCCGATAGAGGAATACATCTCTTTTGAATCATTTTATTATACAGCTCTTCATTCTCAGCCAGTATTCTTGCTATACTAATATAGAGCTCCCTTGAATCCTTATGCTTTGGCGAATGTACCACCAAATCCTCTAGGGTAATTCCAAACTGCTTAAGCTGTTTTTCAAAGAGCAGAACCTCTTCTTTTACCTCTATATTTTCATACTGGTAATGGGAATCGGAAATCAAATATTTCTCTTCAAAATCGTTTTTCTCTTCAAAATATGAAAACGGTATTACATTTTTATCCTTATTCTTCTTTCTAATATAATCAATTATTCGGTGATTTACAACTAAATTGCAGTAATTAGTAAAGCTGGTGTTTTTATCTGGATCAAAGCCATCAATAGCCTCATTAAAAGCCATAAGTCCTACACTATACTCTTCACTGCTTTCCGGATCGACAAATCTGCCAAGAGTGCTGGATATAATTTTTAGCAAATAAGGCTTGTATTTTTCAATAAACTTTTCCTTAAGCTCATTATCCCCGTTTTTAATTTTAACAATAATATGATTAATAGAATGATTATTAAAATCATTCTTCTTCTTTTTCCAATTGTATATGAAGTTTGGCTCAACCAAATAAACCACCTCTAAATAAATAAATGCGTTTCTTATAAAAAATTTCAGTTCTACTCTTTATAGATTTCGATATTATAATATAAAATACCTTTAAATTAGACAACAAAAAACCCAAGGTTATTAAATTCCTTGAGTTTTTTGCTGTTGGAATTTATTTTAGCTAATTTCTTAACTATTCTACTTAGTTGATAAACAATATATCGGTAAGCTCTATATCTACCACAAGATCTATAAATTGCCCGGTTTTTTCATTGTAAATATAAAGAATCTTCTTGTTTGTATACGGTGTCTTAGGTGCCTGTTCAACTGCATACACAAAATAATAATCTCCCTTTGCTTTAATTACCTTATTAACTGCAAAATAGTCTCGTATTTCTTTCTTATTATTTGAGTCTATTCTGCAGAATAATGATGCGTTTCTGTCTGTATCTTTTCCAGATGTATATAACTTATTGTCAATTTTTTCCCAATAGCTTACCTCAAAGTTACCCAAAAGCTCTTTAAACTCATCGGAATAAAGGTATACCTTGCTCCTCTTTATATCTGCTTCATAACCGTTTACTGCAAGGCTTCCGTTCAGCTCTTCCCAGACCTTTGTTTGCATGCCGAGTACAAGATTTTTTATCCTCATGCTAACCGAACTCACGCTCTGATCATATATCAACAGTGCATGCCTCTGCTTGTCTGTTATTCTGTCAATATCCTCCACAGCTATAAAGGTCTTTGCCCCAATCGACTTGATCATATTGATTTTTACTATATCCCTTGCCAAGGAAACCTTATCACCATCATATATATATAATAAATAGTCTTTATCATCCTTGTTCTGCAAGTGCATCAAGAGGTTGTCATCTTCAAGGTAAAATCCTTTATACAACACACCTTGATATTCAGTCTTGACATTACCCAACATCAGATATCTAGAACCTGTAAACGTGCTTTCAGGTTTTATTCCTGAAGGCAACCCTGTTTGAATGAAGCTTTGTGCAGTAATTACACTGTTTGTCTCCCTTAAAAAGATAAACATTTTTCCGTTATAGTCCTTGATTCCGTCAACCGTCACCGTTCTCGAAGTCATTTTTACATCTGAAAATACTGATTCCGGTACAAAAAGATCATAAACATCATATTTTGCAGTATTTTTGACCGTATTTCTAAGCACAATAAAATAATATTTTCCGTTCTTTTTGGCAACTGTAACTATATTATTGATTCCATCCTTGCTCTTAAATTGAATTGTTTTGCTTAAGTCAATATCAAGATCATCGTGTAAAATTCTAAATTCGGTTCCGTTATAGCATGCAAAGGGCTTTTCGTTACCCGACGAACGAATAGCACTTATAAAGAGGATATTGTCTTCAATTATTGACTCTTTAATTATAAAATCATCCTTCAGCAATTGTGGCGTCCATGAGGACTTATCAAAAACTAAAAGGGAATATCTTCTTAGATCATCATACTTGTTTATAACTAATTTATCATTAAGTATTACATATTTGCCCATTGCAAAATTATCTGCAACAAGATAGATATTCCTGCCATCAAACCTATATATGCTGTCCTTCTTTTTTGCCCTGTCATATCCATGTAACAATAAGTTATTGTTAAACTCAACCTTCTCTTTTATTTCAAAATTATTTATCAAAACTTCAAACTTCCCGTTTCTGTATGTGACAAGGTTATTTGTGTCATTTTCTTTATCAAAAAGAGTTATAAGAAGACCGCCGTTATATGTGATAGCATTTTTTATCTCATTCCCTTGAAGAGAAATGGATTCTATATTTCTTCCATCGTATATGTATACTTGAGGAGTCTTTCCTTTCTGATCATAGAAAAGAACAGTACCTGTAGGAAACTCTCCAACCCTGCTTATTGATATACTTTTCTCATTGGGATCCCAGTTTACAAAAGAACCCGAATTTTCAGCCACAAATCTCAAAGGAACTACAGTTCTTGATTTCACAATTTCCGGTGCAACATCAAGGATAACCTCTTTTCCGTTTACAATTGCCTTATTATTATTTATTACAAGCTTTATAACATTTCCCTTGTACGACGCCGTAATAGTTTTTGTAGCGTCATCCCAAACAATATCATATCCCAATTCCTCAAAAATTGTTCTAAAAGGAACCAATGTCCTACCGTTAACAATGTAAGGAGCAACTTCCAAATTTTTCGAAGCTTTTTTAGAGGTATAACTGGTTTTGTTTATCGTAAACTTTAAATCAACAAAATCAGTAGTAACAATTGCTCTCGTCTCGTCAGCCTCTTGTGCTGAAGAAACACCGATAAAGCCTAATGAAATTACCGCAAGAAAAGCAACAAAAATCAAACCTTTTCCTATACATTTTGCAAAATGAATTAACAACATTTTTCCCCCTCCTGATAAGATTATTAAGACTTGTTATAATATTATGATTAATTTGATTAAGAATAATCTTATAAGCAAAATGTTAACATATCGTAATATTCAAGTCAATCCTAAAATTGCCATAAATCTTTAGAATAAAAGAATTATTAATGTCCATAATATTTAGCGTAGGGTTCATGATGGTCGAGCCAAGATCATTATAAGGTCAAAATTGGCTTTATAATGGTCGGCCAAAGGCTAATATCAGGTTATTTCTGAAGTTTTGATTAAGCTTGATATTAACCGGAGGGAAGAGTATTATATGTCCTGTAAGGCTATACTGCAGCACCAAATGTTGCAGTGTGGTCAAAAGGGATGTATGGTATTCGAGCTAAGATTACCGGAAGTTCCGCAGGCATTTGGATTTTATTGTTGAAGTTTGCTTATTTCTTTTCAAGTTTGCTTATTTCCTTTGCTGGAGGTTTGCAGTAGTCGAAAGATTGCTGCAGGCTTCTAAGGTATTTCCGGTAGTCGAGCCGAAGGTTGATATAGGTTCTGCAAAGCTTTACAGCAGTCGAAAGATTGTTGTAAGGTTGTCAGGGATTTGTATCAGCTGTGGTGTAGATCATCATGGGCTCTCCTTATCTTCGCTTTATTGGTCATATTACTTAACATAGCAATTACATCCTGCTTTTTAACATAAAAATCAATACACTTAAAGTATATTAAAAAAGCGAAGGGTCTCAAACCACCTCGCTTTTTCTATGTTTTAATTCATGTTTGTATTATTACTCTATCAATATTCCATCAACAATCCTCTACATTAATATTGTCAAAGTTCAACCGGTAATTTAGGTATTTTCCTCAGCAAAAATCTTTTCAGCAATGATACATCTAATGAAGTAATTGTACCATCAAGGTCCAAATCCGCTGCCTCTGTATTAATGTCTTTTATTTTACGCATTATAAATCTTTTTAAAACTGTCAAATCCAATGAATCGACTTCGCCGTCATCATTAATATCTCCATATATAATATTGCCTTCAGTAGGAGAAACAGTAACATAAGAAGTTGTCGGATCAGGCTTCTCCGTCGGAGTAGGTGTAGGAGAACCTGGAGTATGATTTGACAAACTCCCTATGGATATACCGTTTTTCCCGAGGGGTATCTTATGATCCAAACCTATAAATTTACCGTCTTCTGTTTTCCATAAAGTAGGATACAAGTAATTGTCATACTTGTTGTCATTCCACTTAAGGTCTCTTCCTCCGGGGAATGGAGTTCCTTCGTCTCTCGTAAACAATCCGCCGGTGTCTGCAGAGTCAATATTTATGCACCAGAAAGTATGATGTAATTTATACTTGTTTTCTATAATGTAGTCCCTTATACACCTTAAATACTTTTTGTTGTCTTCAAGAAGTTTGTCGCCCCCTTCTGTCAGACCTCCCCATTCACCAAGCAACAATGGAGATATTCCTTCTTCCATTATGAATGCCCAGTTATCTCTCCAGCATTGTTCATAAAGTATTTTCTTTGCTTGCTCATCATTGGCAGTCGTAAAAGGTCCTTTAAACCAATCCTGCTCGTATACCAACGGACCGTAATCATGCGGAGAATACACAAGTTGACTTTGATATTTTCCAAGATCAATAGGATAATCTCTTACTCCTCTTAAATTTCCGCCCCACCAGTTGCCATAGTAATCATTATTTCCTGTCCACGGGCTAGTATCAAAGGTCTCATCATCCCATATACCGTCCTTCGGATACATCTCAACACCTTCAACAAATATCAAAGCATTGGGGTGTACCTGCAATATTGCCAATGCAGTTTCCTGAGCTACTCTCTTCCAGTTGTTCGGATGGTTGGAATCATCCCATATAGCACTCTGCGCTTTAATTTTGACATTTCCGGTATTGGTATGAGGCTCGTTTTTAAGGTCAAAGCCAATAATCGTGTCATCATTTTTATAATAGTTGGCAACCCATACCCATGCTGATTTGAATACTTCTTCCGTTATGGTCCCATTATACCAAAGAGGATAGTTATGTCCCTGATTATCTGTTGTTGGACTGTGTACGTCGAGGATGACCTTGATACCTACTCTTTTGAAATTTTCCAACATAAAATTAAACAATTCAAAACTGTTTAATCCCGCTAAAGCCGGGTTATTATAGCTTGTGTCTGTTGAAGGCGGATATTCACCCTTGCTCCATGCATAGAGTAAATCCGTTGCGATCGGCATTCTAACAACATTTATACCTTTATCGGCTACTATTTCAATATCGGCAATTATATCACTGTGATAAGAATCCAAAAGCATTCTCTCTCTACAGTTAAATCCAAACCAGTTAGCTCCGGTTATCCATACTTTATTTCCGTACTTGTCAACAATATTGGTCCCTTCCACATGCAGCCAATCGTCATCCGGTTCGGCAATATTAGCGGTATCGGCAGATATTTGCAAACCGGGAACTATTAATAATGTCAAAAGCATTATTAATGAAATAAACAAGATAAGATACTTTTTCATTTACTCTTCCTCCCAAAAAAACTTTTTATAATTTAAAAATTAATTTACTTAATATATTTATCTATTTTAATAAGGGATTAATGTTTTGATTAGATGTATATACTACTACAAATCGATGGAAAGAAAATGCTGTTTATATTTGAATGAATACTTTGAAAACCGTACTGCAAATCAAAATTTATTTATATAATTCCACAAGTCACCCCCACAACATCATTTCTCCCACTAAAAAGTCAAAAAGTTAAAAAGTTAAAAAGTTAATAATTAAAGTACTATAATGATAGGAAAATTCTGTCCCTCTTATATTTAAATAATAACATACATTTTTCTTAAATACAATAAACTAATAAACGTATAAATCCCACATTTACTGCCATGGCATTTTTCCAAAACATGCAGTACAATATAAATCATGCTACAATATAAACTGTATTTAATATCCTTTTGGAGGACATCCCATGAAAAAGTTATCGGTCTATTTAAAAGGCTATATAAAAGAAAGTATATTGGGACCGTTGTTCAAATTGCTGGAAGCATCCTTTGAACTTTTGGTTCCTATTGTTATCAAAAGTATTGTTGATATTGGTATTGGGCAAGCCGAAAGAGGATATGTGGTTAAGATGTGCCTGTTGCTGGTGCTTCTAGGTGTTGTGGGAATGATATGTTCGATAACGGCCCAGTACTATGCCGCCAAAGCAGCAGTGGGTTTTTCAACAAAGCTGCGCCGTGCACTGTTTAAGCATATTGGCGAGTTATCCTATTCCGAAATTGATACCTTGGGTACATCCAGTATGATTACTCTTATGACCAGCGATATGAATCAGGTGCAAACCGGCTTAAACCTTGCCTTGCGTCTGTTATTGCGTTCACCTTTCATAGTGTTTGGAGCTATGGTTATGGCATTTACCGTAGATACCCATGCAGCATTTACCTTTGTAGTGACAATTCCGGTATTGTCTGCAGTTGTTTTTGCCATAATGCTTGTATCCATTCCCCTTTATAAAAAGGTACAACAACGACTGGACAAAGTGTTGAACTCCACCAGGGAAAACCTTGCAGGCATTCGTGTAATTAGAGCTTTCCGCCTGGAAGAAAAGGAAATTGAAGAATTTGACAAACACAATGAAGAATTGACTGCAATACAGAAATTTGTAGGCGGAATATCTGCACTAACGAATCCTTTGACCTACGTCATCATCAATCTTGCCATTATATGGCTTATATACATCGGAGCTATCCGGGTATCAACAGGTATGCTTACACGAGGCGCCGTTCTTGCACTTTACAATTATATGTCCCAAATCCTTGTTGAACTTATCAAGTTTGCGAACTTAATCATAAGCATTACAAAAGGTTTTGCCAGTGCTAACCGAATCAGTGCGGTTTTTGATATGAAATCAAGCCTTGTGGAAAAGGATGCGGCATATGAAAAAGTTGAATCCGAATATGCCTTAGAATTCCGCAATGTAGGATTACAATACAAAAATGCCCAGGATGAATCTTTGACAAATATAAATTTCTCAGTACGACGCGGTGAGGTAGTGGGTATCATCGGCGGTACCGGTTCCGGTAAATCCTCCCTGGTAAATTTGATTCCAAGGTTTTATGACGCCACCACCGGGGAAGTTATTGTAGACGGCGTTAATGTTAAGGACTATCCAATAAATGAGCTGCGGGATAAAATTGGTGTGGTGCCTCAAAAGGCCGTATTATTCAAAGGCAGTATCCGGGATAACATGCGTTGGGGCAAAAAAGACGCAACCGATGAAGAAATTATGGAAGCAATAAACATAGCTCAAGCAAGTGAAATTGTTGAGCAAAAGAAAGACGGACTGGATTTTATTATCGAACAAGGTGGTAAAAATCTATCCGGAGGACAACGTCAACGATTTACCATAGCCCGTGCGCTTGTAAAGAAGCCCGAAATTTTAATCCTTGATGACAGTGCTTCTGCCCTTGACTTTGCAACTGATGCGGCACTTCGCAAGGCTTTACGGAAAATGCCGGGAAAACCCACCGTTTTCATCGTATCACAGCGTACATCATCCATTCAACATGCGGATATAATCATAGTTCTTGATGATGGTCAAATTGCGGGTATCGGCAAACATGAGGAACTGCTTGAAAAATGCGAAGTATACCGTGAAATTTATGACTCACAATTCAAAAAGGAGGCAAAATGATATGAAAAATCAAAAAGTTCAAATTAATAACCTCCGAAAGGTTCTCAAATATATCAGGGAATACCGTATTCTCATTTTTATTTCAATTGTTCTGGCTGCCGTTACAGTGGCATTGACCCTTTATGTACCCATTCTTGTAGGTAGAGCCATTGATTGCATCGTTGGACCTGGGGCTGTAGACTTTGACAAAATAGCCGAAATTCTTTTTAAAATCGGTTTAACTGTTGCTTTTACCTCTGTATCCCAATGGCTGATGAACCATATAAACAACAAAATTACTTATCATGTGGTAGAGGACGTTCGTAAAAAAGCTTTTAGGAAAATTGAAGTTTTACCCCTTTCGTACATCGACGCCCATCCCCAGGGCGAAATTGTGAGCCGTATAATCAGCGATGTCGACCAGTTTGCCGATGGACTATTGATGGGGTTTTCGCAGCTTTTCACAGGTATTGTTACAATTGCAGCCACCCTCATTTTCATGCTCACCATTAATGTTCAGATTACTTTTATTGTAGTTATTCTTACACCGCTTTCTCTTTTTGTTGCAGACTTCATTGCAAAACGTACCTATTCCATGTTCAAGCTGCAGTCGGAAACCCGGGGCGAGCAAACATCGCTTATTGACGAGATGATTGGCAATGCAAAAATTGTCCAGGCCTTTTCCTATCAGGAAGAAGCACTCAAAAGATTTGACGAGATTAACAAACGATTGGAAAAGCACTCCCTTCGGGCTGTTTTCTTTTCGTCCCTTACCAATCCCTGTACCCGTTTCATCAACAATCTTGTTTATGCCGCAGTTGCCCTTGGGGGGGGGCTTACGGTCATCGGGGGTAACGGAGAAGGTGCAATGACGGTAGGCGGGCTTTCCATCTTCCTTAGTTATGCCAATCAATATACAAAACCCTTCAACGAAATCTCCGGAGTAATCACCGAGCTTCAAAATGCCCTCGCTTGTGCCGGCCGTGTGCTTGAATTGATTGAAGAACAGCCGCAGATTCCCGATGCCGATGACGCAATAGAACTTGATACAGCCAATGGCAACGTAATTCTAGAGAATGTAGCTTTCTCCTATGTACCCGAGCGTCCCTTGATTCGTGATTTTAACCTGAAAGTTAAATCCGGTCAGCGTGTGGCTATTGTGGGACCCACCGGCTGCGGTAAGACTACTGTTATCAATCTTCTGATGCGCTTTTACGATGTAAATTCAGGCAATATAAAAGTAGAAGGCATAGATGTTCGTGACATTACCCGGAAAAGCTTAAGAAAAAACTACGGCATGGTATTGCAGGACACATGGCTGAAATCCGGTACTATTCGGGAAAATATTACAATAGGCAAACCCGATGCGTCGGATGAAGAGATTATAGCTGCTGCAAAAGCTGCTCATGCCCACAGCTTTATTAAACGACTGCCGAACGGTTATGATACTGTCATCGGCGAAAACGGGGGTAGTCTTTCTCAAGGACAAAAGCAACTAATCAGCATTGCCCGGGTTATGCTTTGTTTGCCGCCCATGCTGATACTGGATGAGGCTACATCTTCCATTGATACCCGTACGGAAATCAAAATTCAGGAGGCCTTTGCAAGACTTATGCAGGGGCGTACCAGCTTTATTGTTGCCCACCGTCTGTCCACCGTTCGGGAAGCAGATATTATACTGGTTATGAAAGACGGAAATATCATTGAACAGGGTACCCATGAGGAATTGCTTTCACAGAAAGGCTTTTATGCCAATTTGTACAACAGTCAATTTGCTCTCTAAAATTAAGTGTAACCTTACTTTTTTGAGGATTTATGAGTAGGGCAACGTCTCACAATATTATAATACCTTGTTATTACAAACAGTAAAACTATTGAAATACACTAGTATTAAATGCATAATTAATACTATCGATGATAGCATAAACTTAAATACATACTCATATGTTTAGAAAGAGCTAACCATTACATCTGAATCCGAAGATATATATTAGTAGCTATAATACTATTTAATAATAATGGGATACAACAAAAGGCTAAATATATTAACGAGCTATAATGGGGGGTAATAAAGGTGAAGACTTGTCCAAAGTGTAATTAATTAAATGGAGAAAACAGAACGGATTGCTGGAAATGCAAAGCACCTTTACCTAATGTAATTTCATATAAGAAAATTTGTCCCAAGTGCCGGTTAATATTTACTCAAAAAGTTGATTATTGTGATTCATGCGGTTCAAGATTATCCGTTTATTCCGATGGAAGCTTGGGCTCAAGTAAAGGCGGATGTTGGCTGTATATAGTGTCTGTATTATTCCCATTAATCGGTATTATTTTAGGCTGCATTTATATTGCAAGAAAAGAGGATGATTTAGGCAAATCCCTCATCATAACAGGTATATTGTCAATTATTATTTTGCCGATCTTGGGATATGTACTTATTTCCATATAATTTAAGTTGAGTTTCCGGCATAGAATTAAATCACTTCTATCTTTCTATCACAAAAATGGTATTTCTTTCAAAAACTCCGAAAGCAAAGGCCAACTTTAAGTATATTGGCATATTCTCATAGGCCTTAAAGCTTGTTCTTTCAATAAACTCTTCCAGTGTCAAATTCTCCTCGTATCCATAGGGATTCAATACTGTGATAGTGTCATTGCCAATATCTATACCTGTTATAATCGAATAATGCAATGTCCACACATCATCATCTTTTGCCGCCCATTGAAAAGGCACAGGTATTCCATTTTTAAGAGTATCATATACCTTATCTATCATTTCCGTATTGGATAAATAGGCATACATTGTTGTCTTAAATGCTGGAAATTGCTTATTCATTTCCCCTTCGAATGATTTTCCGGTGGAAGTAACAACTTTTCCGTATTCTTCATACAAACTTTCTTCAGTAATTGAGCCTCCCGCCCAATTCGAAAACATCTCAATAACTGCATATCCACAAGAAATATCTTGCTTAACCAATTTAATATTGCCTATATGAATAGGATCCATATATTTTTCATTGGTATATACTGCAGAATAATCATTTAAAATATTATTTGTCTTCCTGTCTTCTATTGCTATTGCAACAAGAGCAGTAATCAACACAGCTGATATTAAGGCACTTACTATTATAAGAATCTTTTTCAACTTATTCATAAACTTTATCTCCACCATTTTGTATTTATCATAACTAATCTCTGATACAATCTCACTAATTTATACTCTAAATAATTTATACTCTAAATCTAAAAAAATCACTAAATATGCTCTTCCATCACCTTTTTGGCTATGGGAATATCTGCAGGTAAAAGGTTGTATTTCAGTAGATCGTTTATTTTAACCCACTTGTACTTGTCATGCACCGACATCTGAATTTCTCCCTCCACTATAGTACAATAAAAAGCAATTAAATCAATGCTTATATCGTCGTAATCATAGGCCACCTCAGCACAAAGCTTTCCAACGCAAACAACTATATTAAGCTCTTCTTTAAGCTCTCTTATAAGACACTCTTCAGGAGTTTCATTAATTTCGATTTTGCCACCGGGAAATTCCCAGCCTCCGGCAAAGTTTTCTTTCGGTGCACGACGGGTAATTAAAACTTTGTCATTGTCTATGATAATCCCTGCTGTAACTTTAATTCTTTTCACATTTTACACCTCTTCACTGCTACAAAAATCATGATGATTACCAATTTTAAAAAGATATATTTATCTTTTCCCTTGACGCGCTATGTAAAACTACAATATTTCAATATTGAATTAAACATCATCTTCAAAATTCTTTTTTAATGCAGACTCTACAGGGATTACAGATAATATCAACACCAAGACCTGAATAAATTGAGCTATCAATGTAACTATTGCTATATTTTTTACACTACCATGAACAAACGGAAGCATTGCAATTATTGTTGGAATAATCAAAACGAAACCCAGCTTAATCCAGAGCCTTCCACAATAATCATGGGCAAATTTCCAAGTCTCATCATTTTTCATTGACCTTCTGGTTCGATATCCATATATTCCGTTTATTTTGTTCGGTGGATGCTTATACATCATATAACCGGCAAAAATCATAATAACCGGTATCAGTAGATTGGTCAAAAGCATTATTATCCAAATCCCCATTAAATCAGCTCCTTTCCTTTCTAGAGTAATCCTTTCTATAATAATAACCCTTTTCTCAATTTTCTCGCCTGATGATTTTTTTACCTCTCCTACGGCTGCCGCCAGAAAAGCAAAAAGATTATGATTCCTTCTGTATTTACTTCCTATGCTTCTTTGCCGTATATGATTTATTTCTTCTTTTATCTAAAATAATAATACCATAATAATACCAAATAAACTACAAGTGTTCCATCTATTATACATGTCTTAATACCTTGTGTCGATACCTCCAATATGGCTATCCGGAAGATCTAAAACATATATTGAAACATCAATGCACCCAAACCGCTACCATAGTCCTGCATAAAGAGCGTAGAAATGATATCAAGCGGTGCCTTAAACACTTCCTTATTTTTATTTTAAAAAATATTGCAACAACTGTGATTTCACTATTGACATTCAAATAGGTTTTTGCTATCATAAATATAACAGCAAGGGTGCTGTTGGCATTAGCCAACAACGCCCTTTTGTTATTTATGGGAAAAGTATAAGGATTAACCTGGAATATATTCCGGCTTTTTCCGATAGTGTGATCGATTACACCAAACTTTGCCTTGCAGTTGATTTTAACTCGTAGGGATTTAGAAAAACAGTCCATATTAAATTTAGTGCACACAAAGGCGTGTGTTTTATTGATTTCTCAATAAAATGCATGTCTTTAATTTTTGTAAAGGAGGAATAAATGTATGGATATCACAATGATAGTTGACACTCTATGGGTAGTACTCGCCGCAATACTTGTATTCTTTATGAACCTCGGTTTCGCAGCGGTCGAATCTGGTTTTGCCAGATCAAAAAATACAGTTAACATTCTGTCAAAAAACTTTATTGTTTTTGCTGTTTCCTCGCTGGGCTTCATGCTCCTGGGTTGGGGATTAATGTTTGGCGGAGACAACCCGCTTATCGGTACGCAAAACCTTTTTATCTTAAGCAACTCCAATCTCGACTTCTATAAAGACACTCTGACATCAAGTGTACCGTTCTGGGGAAAATTCTTTTTCCAGTTGGTGTTCTGCGGTACTGCGGCAACCATTGTATCCGGTGCGGTAGCAGAACGTGTAAAGTATATATCCTTTATAGTGTTTTCTTTTGTACTAACCTTTGCCATTTACCCCATCGTAGGTCACTGGATATGGGGCGGCGGCTGGCTGGCAAATCTCGGTTTTCTAGACTTTGCAGGCGATACCGTAGTTCACTCAGTGGGTGGCTGGGCAGCTCTGACCGGAGCTATTATACTCGGACCCCGTTATGGGAAATATGACAAAAACGGAAAACCCAAGGCAATACCAGGTCATAGCTTGGCTCTGGCAGTTATCGGTCTTTTCATATTGTGGCTTGGATGGTTCGGCTTCAATCCCGGATCTACTATGAGTTTCCAAAATCCGGCAGACGTTGTGCATATTATAGTAACCACCAATACTGCCGCCATTGCAGCTGTACTTACCGCCACCGCCACATCATGGCTCTACATTGGAAAACCGGATCTCGGTATGACCATCAACGGATGTCTTGCCGGTCTTGTCGGTATCACCGGTAGCTGTGCTTACGTAAGTGTTACCAGTTCGTTAATCATTGGTGCGATAGCAGGTGTAATCGTTGTGTTCGCCGTTCTCTTCTTTGACCGGATAAAGGTTGATGATCCTGTCGGAGCTACCTCCGTACACCTTGTATGCGGTGTTTTCGGAACACTCTGCGTAGGACTTTTTGCCCAAGAAGGCGTAACCAGCCTTTCTACAGTCAACGGCTTATTCTTCGGCGGAGGTTTCTCATTACTCGGAGCAGAGATTATCGGAATTATTGCCGTTGGCGCATTTGTAGCAGCTTCATCAGCTCTTGTGTGGTTGATTCTTAAGAAGACATTAGGTATCCGTGTAACTCTTGAAGAAGAAATCGAAGGTCTGGATATCGGTGAACACGGAAACTCCGCTTATCCTGATTTCGCCATTGTTGCTTCAATTATGGCTACAGACAACGGAAACGGTGACAAGGTAGCAGCTGTAAGCCCGGTTGCAACACCGAAGCCTTCTTACGGCAAAGTATCTCCGGAAGCTGCAATCCCGGTTATCAATAAATCTCATCCTGGAGCAAAAATGACAAAAGTCACCGTTATTACAAACCAGGATAAGTATACACAGCTTCAAAGCGCCCTTGATAAAATCGGCATAACAGGTCTGACAGTAACAAATGTCCTGGGTTATGGAATGCAGAAAGGACACGCAGAGTACTTCCGCGGTCTGCCGGTAAAAACCAGACTCCTTCCCAAGGTTCAAGTAGATATCGTTGTATGCAAGATACCCGTTGAAACGGTAGTCGACACGGTAAAGAAATCGCTGTACACAGGCAATATGGGTGACGGAAAAATCTTTATTTACGATGTTGAAAACGTCATAAAAATCAGAACCGGCGAAGAAGGATATGATGCGCTTCAAGATGAAGAATGAGATAAAAATTCAAACATATTTAGCAGGGAGCATACATGACCGAATCCAGTATGCTCCCTGCTTTTTGCCATAAAATAGCCATATTACATTAAACCTCTGTATCTTAATTATATATATCACGCAGATTTTTCGCTCAAAAACCTGATGATTAACCAACAATTATAAAGTTGACTATATAAAACATATCGATTACTTGAAGAATTTTAGCACAATATGGTATAATGTGGATTAAAAATGAAGCATGTCGATTTAGTATTCAGGGGGCTGATTTTATGAAAAACGAGAAAAATACTATAACGTTTGTAAACAGCAGAAAATTGGTAGGCGCAACCATGATTTTTGTAATACCGTCTCTGATCATTGCTTTTTTTTAGCTGATATTAGCATATACCGTATACGTTCCGGGAATGGGTATATACGATTTAACCGGAGCGATGCTGGCAAAATATGACCTTATTAGAATATTGATGTATGCATTAATAATTGCCTGTTTTTTCCCAATAGCGATTACATTTTATAAAAGCAACGGGATCAACATAGAAAAAGAGTTCTTTGCTGACAGCAAATACCTTATGGATATTGGGTTGGGAATAGCAGCGGCAGTTTCAAGCTTTACAGTATCCTATATAATTGTACATATTATTTCAGGCTTTCCGGTGTACAGGTTTCAAGGCTACAACACTCTTTGGCTTAATATATTGTCTTATGTTATTGTCTCCGGAATATGTAAGGAGGTTTATTTCAGAGGCATACCTTTTATATTTCTAGAACATGAATTTGGTGAATGGCCTGCATTTTTATTTGCTAATATATGCTTTACCATTCTTGATTGGCCTAATGTCGGTCTTTCTTTTGTACTTGGTCTTGTTTGGTATCTGTTTTACAGAAAAAGAGGCTCACTTATAATACCTGTAATAGGTCATGGTTTGTATAATTTCCTTTGTACATTAGCATCTATGGGAGTATTCAGCTTTTTGGGTATTATACCCATACAGGGCTGAAAGTAGTCGTCAGTTTCCCTGCACGACTAAAATAAAATGAAAATAACAATTCATTATTTCTAGAAAAGCAGATATTATCGACATTTTGCCGTCTGCATAGTGCTAATCATGACGTCACTTATTCTTTGCCAAGCTTCTTTTCACTTGTGCATATTTATCCCGGTCTATTCCATTTCACCTAAACCAATCTTGAAATCGTAACACTCTGTTGATCTCGACTATTCTCAAACTGAACACATCCAAATTGATGTCTATATCAGGTCCTTAAACATATGATGTTCAACTCTCCCACCATGACCTTCTGAAGCTCTTCATCACTCATATCAGTAAAGCAATTTCTATTTTTATTTAATGTCATCTATTCTCACTTCTAAATAAATTTACTCAATGTAGCAACTCAAAATATTACATAACTAACTAATTGAATTCTTTGTATCGTTGTAAAAATATTATGTTATATGGACTTAATTCCTATAGAACATAAATAATTATAGGTTTCATCATAATATTTTCTAGCTCTTGTCAAATCGTCCTGAGAACCATTGGGAATAAATATAACCATGCCTTGTCTCGCTCTTGTTAAAAGCACTCGGTAAGCATTTTTTATATATATCTTTTTTTCTTCACTATTTACGCGTTTCCAACTCGCCCCAGTAAATGAATAAAAACCAAACATGCCATTTTCAAAACGAAAATCTGCATCCCAACATACAATGGTCCAATCCAATTCAAGTCCTTGAATATCAAATTCTGTCGCTACCTCTTCAAGATAATAAGATGAACGCACATCATCCATATCGTTCAAAAACCAATTTGCAGGATTATCAATTTTGCTTTGTACCCATATACCATATGGTCTAAGCCTTCTTGCTCCTGAGCTTGCTATAACTCCATATCTTTCTGTTCCTTTAGCCTTCTCCTTAACCCACCTTTTAGCAGTATTAAAATCCCTCGTAATAACTATTGGGTAATTATCAATAATTTGTTGTAATAGTTTTGAGGCTTTTACCGAGTCAGCATCAAGAATTGCTTTTACAAAAGCAGCAACTCTTTCACTTCTAAAAGAACGCATTGAAACTGATAAATGTAATTCTGGAACAAACTTATACTGAAGACCATTTAGTAAGTCAGTTAGAGAGGAATCCCGAATAAACTCACTATCAGATATATTATTAGATAAATATACCATCCAGTGAGGAAAGTGTTCTTTTAAGGATGAAAACCATTCTATTAGTCCTGCTTCTCCAGTATTTATTTCCTGTCCCCCTCCAATCAAACAAATAATAACTGCCCAATCTGTATGTCTATCCATTACTCTTATTAAAAATTCTGGTTCAGACATATTGAAATTGGGCTTACCTTTCTTTTGAGCCATGAATTTTTCCAGTTGTTCCTTTGTCCAAGCACGTTGAGCCTCATCAAAAATTGCAACTTTTTCAATTGGCGCTTCATCTGTGGAAATAGCATCATCCCGAAAATGATGTATGATTTGGATAAAAGCTTTTGCTTTTGAAAGAGCTTCTGCTTTTGATATTCCTTTACGTTTACTCTCGTCTCGTGCCAAAGCTTCCTGCAAAACGTTAACTAATGGCTGATTTCCAGACAAAAAAACGGCATGCTCATTTTTATGAAAATTGTGTCGTTCATTTGCTATATTAAGACCTGCAAGTGTCTTACCTGCACCAGGAACACCAGTTATAAAGCAAATTGATTTTTTTCTATTCAACTTACTATATTCGATAATCTCTTTTATCGCTTCAGAAGTTTTAGCCAGATTTATTGCAGAAGCATCATTTCGAGATATTTCTGCAACATTATGTCCTTTATATAAAGCCTGAGCAGCTTCAATTATAGTTGGGGTAGGAGCATATGATGCATTTAACCAGTCAAGTGGTTCAAAATTTATTCTTTTCTCTTTGCTAAGTACAAAATCAATGGCTGCTTTTATATTATTTGAATTGCATAAAAGGGGATTATAAATTCCATCTTTCAGTAAGCCATAGCTTAGCATCTTATCTTTTCCCTTAGTAGCAACTAAAATAGGTACGAGTAATCTTCTTGAACTCTCACTATGGAAGTTTTTCAAATCCAAAGCATAATCAATGACTTGGTTAACAGCAGACCTATCGAAGCTACTAGAACCTACTTTAAACTCCAATAGAAAGATAATTCCTCTAAGGATAATAATTGCATCGATCCGCTTACCCATACGGGGAATTGTATATTCAAATATTATCCATCCATCTTTAAATTCAGAAATTTCTGATTTTAGTATTCTAATCTCTTCTTGCCAAGTATTACGCTGCAAATCAGTTAATTCAAATGAGTTGTTCGAAGCAAGTATTCCGAGTATTTCCTCGTTGCTCTGAGAAAAAAAACGCATTATTGATTCACTATAAAATGCTCTCGGCAAATTAGCTCCTCCTTTATTTGGTATTTCACTGCAAAAAAATATATTCTTTAAATTTTATATAAGTAATATATTAATAGTTTATAGTCTTTCTATGTTTGCAATGAGCCATTTTGCTACGCCATCGTCATCATTACTTCCTATCACTCCAGTAGCAATAGTTTTTAAATCATCAATTGCATTCTCCACCGCATAGGCTTCATCCGAAATCTCAAACATATTGATGTCATTCGCCCCATCTCCGAAGGACACGATTCTGTCACATCCTAACTTATCCTTAAGCTGTAAAACAGCATTGGCTTTGGATGCAGTCTTAGGCATAATCTCAAGCCACTGAAAATCCGAGTAAACATCCTTTGAGTAAACAACATGATACCTGTTCCTGTACTTTTCAGAGAAAGGCATTAATTTTTCCGGTTCATCAATACATGTGATATAAAAGCACTTCCCCGCTATTAAATCATCCATTGTTCTGACCTCATTGGTTCTCCTATCACCTTTTCTCGTATCAAGAAAGAACTTCATTCCTTCCGTGCATTTTTCAGGAATATATGAAAACTTTTCTACTCCATCAATATAAGAATATACAATTGGGTAGATACCATTCCTGAATAAATCATAAAATACTTCTCCAATTCCCTCATCAAAATAGTTTGCGATCAAGATTTCTTCTGTCGCATAATCCATTACAAATGTTCCGTTGTACACAATGACCGGAATATGAGAATTCAATCCTTTTGTAACTTTCTTTGCTGTTACCAAAGATCGAGCTGTGGCAAAAGAAAAAAGAATACCCCTTTCTGTCAGTTTGTTGATTGTATCAATAGAGAACTGCGATAAAGTTTCATCACTTCTTAGAAGTGTTCCATCCAGATCAGATACAAATAACGTCTTCATTGCCACATCTCCTTTAACTCTCATAAGTAGATTTTAATTTAAAACAAAGAACCGTCCCCCGTTCTATAAGTATAATTTAAAACAAAGAACCGTCCCCCGTTCTACTCATAACGCCATAATCAAAGTTCCTGCCGTAATCAATGCACATCCAATCAGTGACTTTGCCGTCAGTTGCTCGTGTAAGAAAATAAATGCAAGAATAATCGTAATTACAACACTCATTTTATCAATGGGTACAACCTTTGACACGTCCCCTGTTTGTATCGCTCTATAATAGCACAGCCATGATGCGCCCGTTGCAAGCCCCGATAAAATCAAGAATATCCAGCTCTTTTTGCTGATTTGAGATAACCCGCTCTGAGCATGTGTGAGAAATACCATACCCCATGCCATAACTACAACTACAACTGTCCTTATTGCCGTTGCAAGGTTTGAATTTACATCCTCTATTCCAATCTTTGCCAGTATAGAGGTAAGTGCTGCAAATACCGCAGACAGTATTGCAAATAGCATCCACATTCTAAATTACCTCCATTTTTCGTATATATGTTTTCTATAAAAGTATTGAATTTATAGTATCATAATATCACAAAATTCAACTGTTTTTTAAGCAAAAAAAGGACTGCCTGTTTGACAGCCCTTATTTTATATCAGAATATTTGCTAATGCCTATTTAATAAACAAGTTTTTCAGTACTTGTGCCATCTGTGCCCTGGTTGAGGAATCGTTAGGTAAGAGCTTGCCGTTGCTTCCGCTTACCAATCCTGCTTTTACAAAATACGTCATGGCCTCTCTAGCCCAAGGAGCCACGTCTCCCTCATCCTGGAATGATGACAGAGACTTCTCTCCCGATGCCGCAGGAAGTCTTCCCAAAGTCTTAAGGGCATTGTACAGAAGAGTAAACATTTCCTGACGGCTAATCTCCCTGTCGGGCGCGAACATATTGTTTCCAATACCGCTAGCTATGCCAAGACGTTTTGCTGCTGCCAGATAACCGGTATACCAGGTGTCACCTGCATCTGCAAAATTGTCCTGGAAATCCGTATCGGGTGCTATTTCATATGCGTTCATCAGCATTACTATAAATTGTCCTCTGGTAAGCTTCTCCTCCGGACTGAAGTTGCCGTTGCCGGTGCCCGAAGCAATACTCCTTGCAGCTACAAATGTAACCGCTTCACTATACCAAGCGTTTTGAGGCACATCATTGAAGTTTACTTTGTTATAACCCACCGCATACCTTGAGAAGTGGTTTGTGGTAAATCTTATAGTTCCGGTTGACGGGTTATAAACACAGTTTTTCACAATTTCCAGATTGCCTTCTGCATTGATGTAGTAGATGACAATTGCGTTTATGTCCTCATCAGCTTTTGGAGTATACGGAACAGTAAGCGTTACATATCCTCCAAACTGAGAGATGACCTTGTCTCCACTGGTAACTATGAAATTAAATATAGGTCTGTCGCCAATAATCCGCCTTGCTTCTTCGCTGAGATTTTCCGCATCTACTCTCGATACTGTAATTCCGACATTGTTCTCTGCCTCACCTGCTATAGTGTTCAAAGCATCTGTGTCAAAGGCAATCTCTGCAACAGAAGTTGATATTATAAAGGATTCCAATCCGCTATTGCCGATTGATTCTACAGCCTCTTTCGGAATAACGACTTCTACCGATGATGCGTCTTCTTCAGCTTCCACATTAATTTTAACAATTGCAGCACTGTCACTTTGTCCTGCTTCAGTAACAGCCTTGCTTATAGCACTATTCATCTTCTCCGGTGTAACTTCAGCTGTTATTTTTCCATTTTCATCCACCGTGGAAAGAATTGTTGATATAACAGTTACCTTATCCTCGGAAACAATCACTTTATTGCCATCTAACGCAGGAATGATGTCATCCGGAGAAGCAATATCACCTGATTGAGACCCGTTGTCCGATGAATTGCTGTCTCCTGACGAAGAGCCGGAGCTTCCTTTATTGGATGACTTTTTATTCCATTGGGCATATACAGTTATGTCGGAAAGTACAGGTGTATTTCCCGTAAAACTCATGCCGCTTCCATCTGCTTTAGTATTCCATCCTGCAAAGGTATATCCTGAGCGTGAAGGATTTTGGGGAAGAGTTTTCACGCTTTCTCCGGCAACCACAGTCATAATTTCCGGATTAGCCTTGGCATCTCCCCCGTTTTTGTCGAATATTACCGTGTACAACGTTACCACCGTTACAGTTGCCTCTGCTAACGCCTCCGGATCTACAACGGATGTTGCCTCTACTTTCAGCGTTGTTGCAGTTTCATCTTCTCCAACGGTCAATTTACCGTTGTTATCGATATATGTACCGCTGCTTGTATTGCCGCTGACACTCCAAATGACATCCTGCGGCGGATTATCAATGCCCGAAACCGTTGCCGCAAATTCAAGAGATTTTCCTTTTACAACCGAAACATCCTTCGGAGTGATAGTCACTGTGTGAAGGTATGTTGTATCTGCAATAATGTCAAGGTCTTCCGCCAAGCTTGGAACAGTCAACCGGAATATTCCGTCCGCATCAGGTTTGTACTTGTTGCCGTTTAAAGTAATTGAATCAAAGCGATATCCTTCATACGGTGTTACAACCAAAGTAATCTTACTGCCTTTTCGAGCATAATGCACATTGCCGGAATCCGCAGTTTTTTGTGAATATGTAGACGGACTGGCAGCATAATCAACATCAGCATCGGTTACATCAATTTTTATTTCATGTTCCACAAGCTCTGTGAAAAATACCTCGTAATCCACCGTGCTTTCTCCAAAAAACGCATCTATTTCAATAACTTCACCAACAAACGGTGTACCGTCTTCATTCCTTATGATTTCACCGTTGTAAGTCCAATAATCAACCATACGGCTCACCGCAGGATGGTGTACCGGCTCTGCCGTAAGCACCAGTTTCCTACCATTGCTAATTAATGTACCGCTGGTGATTTCTTTACCGTCATAAGAAGCTGAAATAAGGCCAACTCCTGATGTTGAGAAATTAAGTTCTGTGACACTGACCGGTACGAATCGAGCTTTGATATTGACATCGCCTGTAATTTCCGAACATGAAAGCACTCTTTGGGCGTAGTCTACAGTTATGTCAACAACGCCTATTTCAGTGTCTTTGTCAATTATTTCGTCATTAACCATCCAACTGCGCAGCATATAGTCATTGTCAGGCAAAGCTATAATAGACAATTCATCTGCAGAGTATACACTTAATTGAACAGTTTTTTCTGCATCTATTTTTTCCTTAAAACTGCTTTCGTTTCCTTCTCCTAAATAACGGACGGTATATTCAAGGGAACCGTTATTACCTGCTGTGATGGTAACAGTATGATAAACCGGGTCAGTAACAAAGACGCCTTCAACCGAAATATCCTGGGTCAAATATGGCACCGTCAGAACTGAATCTGTTCCCGCTTCGCTTCCATTGATTTTCCAGTGGTCGAATATGTATCCGCGTGCCGGCTGTGCAGTAAATACCAGCTTTGTACCGCCGGATATCTTTTCCCCACCGGAAAAATCAGTAACAATGCCATTCGCAGTAGCTTTTACTTTGTTGTCCGCATCTTTAGGCGATATCTCTAAAGATACATTGTAAGATCCACGTGTAACAGGTGCTTGAACGGTGGTGTTTTCTTTCAAAACAAACGTATAGCTTCCAAGTCCGGTTCCAACACTTTTCCCGTTAACAAGCCATTCGCCCAAAGCAGCACTGTAACCGGGCTTTGGTGCAACCGTGATTTCCGTGTCACCGCGAAGAGTTATGCTTCCTTCATCAGTTTTTGTTACTTGGTTTCCGGTATCATCCCGTGTTGTATAGCTCGCCACAAGCCCCTCCGAAAGAGCAAGGGTGTAACTGTCTCTTTCGAATACACCAGTCAGCACGGTATCTTTAGAACCCATGGTAATAGTTGTGGAATATTTTCCTGTATCAGGATCGATGGTACCTTTAAAATTGGATTTTGTATTACCGGAAAGAATCCATTCTACAAAATGGTATCCTGGTGCAGGTTCTGCAAGGAACGTTAAGGACGCTCCCGGCTGCACAACACTGCCGCTCTTGATACCGGAATCTTTCGGAAATACAGAGCCTCCAACGCTGGAAGAAGCGTAATAGAGTTTGTTTTGTGCATAACCGAACTTGACTTTCACGACGGTATTGCTGGCAAAGGTTTTGAAAGTAAATAAATTGGAATCCGTCATGTAAGTAGTTGGTGGTACATTTGGTGTTTCTACTGTCCAGCTTACTACACGATAACCGTTTTGCGGACTTGCCTTAAAAAGTAAATCCGTACCTCCCGGAATCACTGACGCCTCATGCCATTGGTTGCTGACATTGGTAGTAGCCGCAGTAACTGCAGTGCCTTTGTCAAGTTTCAGGCTTGAAGGCATAACGAGTTCTACCGTTCCCACGATTTCGCCGTCTAATTTTTCCGAGATAATGGTCAAATCATACCTGGTACTCATAATGTATATATTAGTGGATTCACCGGTAACAGCATAATTTGGTGCATTCTCAGAAGTGACGCTAACCTGATAGGTACCCGGCAAAGTTTCATTGTTTATTGCTATCTCTTTGCCCAAATTATCACAATAGGTAAATTTCACATTTAGATTGTTTATGGTATCACCAAAAGCCAAATTTCCTTCTTTGACCACCACATCGTCCACTTCAACCGGTGATGCGTTTCTGTATACTTTGTAGAACTCTCCTTTGAACCCGATAGTAATAGGACGAGGTTCAACCCGGAAATTGCATGATTCTACCATAACAGAGTTCATATAAACTTCAACCAAAATAGTTCCGGTTCTTGTCGACGCAAAATTCTTGTCGTCAATTTTGAACGAAGGATCTTCCAGCCAAATCGGATCATTCTTCGGATTCTTGTAGTAGAATTTGTATTCGACACCGTTCGTTACAGGTTCCACAACAACTTGATTTTCTCCAGCCGAGTAGACATGCAGCAATTCAAATTTAATGGGATCACCATAATAATACGAATTTTTATCGAGGTTCAAGAAGTATCCGTCGGAATTTCCCACAACGTAATAAACCTTTTCTTCTACATCTAAAGCCTGGAATACACGGCTTCCGGAATAAAATGCGGAAATTCTGTAGGCTCCTGTCAGCAAATTAGCACCATATTCATCTTCACCCGTACTTGCCAAGTTCAATGTAGCCGTCGAAGTATAATTTTCCGTGTTGGGTTTTAAAGCTGCAGTGAAAGTCTGATCATAACCCTTTCCTTCAATTCGGAAAGTCACTGTACCGGTCGGTGCGTAAAAATGATTTTTGTGTTTTGATTTGAGCGTAATAGAAACTGTTTTGGATTTATCATCAGCAGCAAAAGAAATCACCTGTGCCTGTCGCATTACATATTCAACTGTGAAGGCATCCGAATATGTGGTGATGTAATAGGCGGCATTGTTTTCAGTATCATTGTAAACATAATTGACCCTGCAACGATATTCTCCGGCCTGGCCATAACCGGAATTGGTAAACCGATATTGCTCCGACGTTGCACCTTTAATGTCCGTCCAGCCTTCTTCGCCTTTTTTCTGCCATTGGTACTTGGATGTTCTGTTAATGGGTTCGCTAACCGAAACAGAAACAGTGCTTGCGGTATCAGGATATACCTGGAGAATATAATTTTCTTTAGTGCCAATCAAGTTGCCGTCGGTATCGTATTCCGGTACCAAGCTTCTTAGAACGCCGTTAAGCGTTATCGTCGGCTCACCCTTGCCAAGTTTGGTTCTGGCTTTCATGGGCTTACTCAATATACTGTAAGGTGGTACTGCCGAGCGAATTGCCTGAATCTGATAGTAATATTCTGTATAGGGAGCAAGTTCTTCATCCAGATATTCATAATGATACACGGGTTTTCCGTTGTCGTCGTAAGTAACGGAAGTATATTTCGAAGCATCAATATAATCCTCTTCATAACTACCGCTGCCTTCCGGGAAATCATAATAGCGGTAAATTTGGAAGCCTGCTATATTTTTTCCGGCAGGATAGCTCCAAGAAAGACCTATTGAGTCTGAAGCGGTTTTGGAATAATCCTGTGCAAAGTCATCGGGCAATTCCGGCGGACGTCTTACGTCTGTGAGCAGATAGGTGACTACAGGAACATCCACTCCGTCAATTTCAGCTGTGTAAGTCAAAAGTTTCCAGGCAAAGTAATAACCGTATGGCTCGGCTTCAGCCGGTAAATCGAAAATAGTTCCTGAATATGTGCTTCCAACTGAAGTGAATGTCGATCTGGAGAAATCTCCTCCTATGCTGCCGACGATTCCCCCACTCGTCTCACCTAACTTGTGTTTACCGCCACCACCAAGCTTAAACTCGATAAAGACGCTGTGGGTATAGGTTTCTTCATGTTCTTCGGTAATGGAAATTTCCTGGGTCGTGCTGCCGTTGCCGTAATCCACGCCAGCCCAGTCACCGGAATAAACAATGGCATTTTTTAAACCGGCGGTACTTTTCGGATAAGAGAACGGATCACCCGGTGTCGATTTCAACACATCATCACCGATAACCGGCAAAGCAGGATAATCCTTTGCCAATTTTTTGTATTTATCTAATGCAATGGTTTTTACAGCAGGTTTATGCGGAAAGTTGATAGTTACGGTTTGCTTATCGTACCTTTCAATCTTGCCGGCAGAATTTTTAACCGGATAATAAGCATTGTAATAATACACTTCTACAGGAATTGAGTATAACACCACTGTGTCTTGCCCTGCCAGAGTGGAATAAGTAACCGAATCCTCTTTGGTGATTCTATTGGCCCATTCATAAGAGAATCCAAAGTTAAGGCTTGTTTCATACTCAAACCATGCTACTTCACCCCCAAATTTCCCCGAGACATATGCACCCAAAGTAAAAGATACCGCATCGTTCGAGCCGCTTCCACTGCCCTGGGAGCTGGAATAGGAAGTTTGTGAATCCATCATGCTGCCGCTCAAATCATCCCGGTCCAAATCTTTGAAATAAGGTGTAGAAGCAAGCACCGCTAAAACCTTGGGGTCAGAATAAATAACCTCGTGCTGTCCGGCATAACTCAGATATGTGGTGTCTTCGTCGGTGTCGCAGAGGACAACACTGGCACATCTGTTCAGAGGAAGACCTAATTGTTGTCCGTTATATTCTCCTTTTGGATCGTAACGTATGCCCGGCTTGTAAAAATAATTGTAGTCATAGGCAAAGAAGCTGCCATCTTGTATATTGTCGGAGTCGTATCTATCCGGATTAATGGAAAGAAAACGTACCATTACCGCTTCCGGCAGGTTTGCAGCCGAGGGATTGTTCGGTTTGCTATTATTCATCAGATCGTTTACCCACTTAAAAGCGGTTTTGTAATTATTCTTAGGAAACATCGGGGCATTCAACAGAACAGCTGCTGTTTCCTGTCCTGTTCCTGTCATGTCTCCTACGACAATGTCATACTCCATGTAAAAACGCGGTTTGTCGAAATCACGACTTTCCATATAATTGCCTTCGAGGTATATAGGGAAGTAAAACCCTTGGGAGTGATCGGCTCGATGACCGTCCATGGAGTAAACCAGTTTCAAACCCTGATCAGTGTATTGGAACAGCAAACTGTCCAGATATATGTAAGGAACATCCATTGGACCTCCAAAATAGCCTACAGCCAAGTTGGCTTTCAATAGTGGAAGGCTGTAAAACAGTTCCTTTTTATTGTCCCGGTGGCTTGCTATGAAAGGATATATGTAATTACCTTTTTCGTCTTTTTCAAAAAGATTAAAATTCTGTGATGTTAAAAGATCAAATTGGTTTGTGGCATTGGTGAAAGTGTAAATAGCCAAATAACGGCTGTTGAAGTGGGTGAAATTCGCATAGTCATTTTGGTCGATATCGCTTTCCTGATTTCCGCCTATAACCAGTTCGGGAGCACTGTCCCCGTTCAAATCTCTCGCCGTAACCGATGCCCGCACAAGATTTTCGGGAGTCTCTAATGTCACATTGGAATAAAACAGGTTCATCCTGTCGCCGTAAAAAACTTTAAAGCTGCTGGTGTTCTTCTCAATACCGCCGTCTACATAATTGTTTTTGTCATCCACAATTTTATAAGGCGTAAACAAACCGTAGCTTACGGCCAAGTCGTCGACTCCATCGCGGTTGAAATCGCCGGTTGCAAAGGAAACCATATTGAGTTTTTCTCCCATTTTGTAGCTCCATGCCAAATCCCATCTTTCAGGTTTAAGGAAATAATTATCCGCATCCTCGGGTTTGTAGGTGTCATCGATTTGAAGGTCATAAACATCTATGCGATGATTTCCAATCTCGGGAACGTATACGGCCACTTCATCCACACCGTCTCCGTCGTAATCCCCAACTGCAATCTGAACATAGTTGTGCATCATTAGACCGAGTCCCTCATAATATGACTCATCTTGACCTAAAATTCCCAGTTTTCCAGGAGCAACGAGCTGTTTTATTTTTTCTGGGTTACTGTCTTTCAGTTTCGAAAAATACAAATAGGCACCGGCTTTATTACCTGCACCGTTTATCGCAACGGTTACAAAATTTGCCTTTTTAGCATCCTTGTTGTTATTGAAGTGTCCTGCCACCGTTTTGACAACACCTGATTTATACTCGTCCGGAATCTCAAGTATATGATTATTTTCATCTTTATTTGCCCCAATAATAACATCGATAGGTCTTAATCCCAACGGTTTGTTGTGTCCGAACAAGCTTGCATGTTCCGCATCCTGCACAATCACTTCGTACACAGGGTTTTGAATGAAAGTGTTTCGACCGTATGGATTGTCCGTACTGTTGAGGTCCACACCCTTGGGAATATCCGATGTGTCGATACCCAAAGCGTCGAACGCGTCGGATTCGCTCAGATCAATGCCATCATCACCCGCGTTAGCTTCCTCGGCTGCAAAAGCTGTAAGGGTTTTAAGCGGCAACATGGATAACAGCATGGTCAATACCAATCCGCTTGCCAAAAATCGTTTTACTTTTCGCATTTAATCTCCTCCTTAATATCTGTTTTGCAAATACCTTTTATGGGTTTAAAGATTTCTTCTTGAAATAAATAATAAAAGGAATGCGGCGGAGACTTGTTATTCTTGTATTTTGCAGTATAAAGCAAATCCTTTGACCTCACACGAATATAAAGCATATAAGCACCTCTGATAATTTCGATGATTTTTGCTATTTTTTAATCCTCTCTTATTTCTTTTCCCGATAGCGGACGCATAGTACCGTAATCAGCACTGCCACGCTAAAAGAAATCACACCTACGATTACATAGCCACCAGCATCTTCTGAAAGCATGGTTGAACCGTAAAGCCCGGGAACACTTCCCTGTCTACCCCCAACAAATGTAGCTGTTACCCATGCAAGACCGGCCGTTATTATTAGACTCAGCATGGTAAGAACAGTGCCAAGTCTCTTTTCGCGTTTTCTTCGAAGTAACGTCACACGATGTTCAACCATCGCTTTCCGCATTTTTGTATCGTGCACAACTAACACTCCCTGATAATTGAGGCACAAAATTCTTTTTACTTATTAAGATACATGAAATGTAAAAACTCCCCACCTAAAAATAAAAATTTTTAATAAGTTAATTTATAGATAGGATAAATATGAAGAAAAATGTTACGTAAACTTAAATTCCACGGACAACAAAAAAGAGCCGCCTTGCAGCAGCTCCAATTCTACTTTTTATTCCTATTTGCGCTGTTTGAACTTCAGTAGTTTGGTGATACCTATACTGGATAAAACAGTTAAGACCGGTATTATCAATCCTACCGTCTGCACAGCATCTCCAACACTAAGAAGCAAATTGTAGATGGCGTGAAAGGTAATTGCTATACATAAAAGCCCAAAGGTCCCCGCCACCTTCAGCCAAGGTCTTCTCCAAACATACAAAAGCCCATATCCGACAATAGCCCCACAGACAATATGCATTGCACCCGCACCGAATCCGCGCATAAGTAAAAACAAAAGATGTGATGTACCGTTTTCAACGAGGTAACAGGCGTTTTCAAAGGTTGCAAAACCTGCCGCCACATAGAAAATTGCGCTCCGTGCCCACCTCTGTTTCGGTTCAAACACCAGTAAATAAAACAGCACAGGCAGGAGTTTCATGGTTTCCTCAACCACCGGTGCAATCTCCACCGTCGCCTGTACCATGTCGGCACAGTAATAGCTCGCCAAAAAGGTATTTATATACGCCGACAAAAGGCACATACCCATTCCTGCTATGAAAAATGCAAAAACCGGCCGATTGCTCTTGTCCCCACACAGCATGGCAATCAATAAAGGTGCGGAAATGCAGATTAACACGTTTTCAATATAAATCATTCAATCGCCGCCTTTTTAAGAGATGGAAGAAAGTTAAAGAACAAGGCTGTCATTAGAAAGTCAAACCAATAATATGGGTTTGAAAGGTTTTCAGCTTTCCAGAAGCCGGAAGTAACCCAAAGACTATACTCCGCCAAAAGAAAGATCAGAGCCGACATATGAAAATATTGGCAGTTGCGCAATCCATTGTTTTGACGTGTTGCCCACAGCAGCCCGCGCAAAGCTTGATACCCGCATGCCCCCATCAGCACAGCCCACAGAATATTCAGAAAATAGTCGCCCCATTGGAAGAGAAAGAAACACATAACCGTGCTGAAGGCAGGAGCGGCCCATGCAGCCAGAGGCCTGTAAGTACTCTCCCCCGGCAAGCGTAAGGTGTTTTGCATTACAATCAAAAACAATACACTTGCCATCCAGCTTAAATCCGATATGGGAGAAATGCTTGGATATGTTGAATGAAAAGCAATGAACAGCAGCCAGTAAACTAGTCCAAGGGCATAGGCTCCATAGAAGCAGGTCAGCAAAAACCATACATGGCTGTTACGCCTTATTGCCTGTACAGCAGAGTAAGTGCAGCAGCCTATCAAAACTGTAAGCTGTATGGCATTGTCAATGAGTTCTATCATTGTTGTAGTCCTCCTTATCCCTCTTTTTTACCGGCTTCAAAAGAAAGCAAAGAAGAGTCAGGATTATACCAAGTGCAAAGGACAGCAGGCCAATTAATACATAACCAAGGACTTTGCCCTCATAGAAAATACTTGCCATCATTCCTGTATTGTCATAATCTCTTACGGAAAGCCCCGATATAATCCCGGGCATTGCGGCTGCCATACCCACAATGATAATCAAACAAGCTGCAATAGCCGACAACTTGATATAATTGTATTTTTGGTGTCTTTTTTGCTGTTTCAATTCTTTCACACGCTTCTCCACTGCCACGATCCGTTCCTCAGTAGTTCGCATCGGTAATCCCCTCCCGTTCTAATAGCGGCCTCAGCTTTTTTTTGCCTCGCTGAAGTAAATGATCAATTTGCTTTATGCTTTTTCCCATAACCTTCGCCGCCTGTGAGTAACTCATATTCTCAAAATACGACAAATATAAAGCCTCGCAATAGTCATCGCTTAGCTGCTTCATGCATTTTCGGAGGATACGCCTTTGTTCCCCGGATTGAACTACCGTTTCCACCAAAATTTCACTTTTCGGATCATCATCCAAGCCTTCAAGACTAAAGAAGCAATAACGGCGACGTTTTCTTACATACCGCAAGGCAAGATTTCTGGCAATTTTATACAGATAAGCTTTGAATCCATTTTGGGAAAGGCGAGGCTTGGCGCAGATCATGCGCGAAAAGGCTTCAATCATCAAATCCTCAGCCTCATGAATATCGTGTATGTACCAGTTAATATAGAATGTTAATGCATCTCCGTGACGTTCCATGAGAATGTGCAAGGCATTCCCGTCACCGTCGAGGTAGGCAGAAAAAAGTTCTTCGTTTGTTACTGCTTCTGTCGCTATAACAATCCCCCCTGTTCACCCGTATTTGCAAAGGTAAGATAACTTTTGTAGCTCTAATTTTTCCACCCGTGATATCAAAGCAATACATTCCAAAGCTATGTGACAATTGCATTGATGATGATATGTTTATGTGAAATAATTCTGCCTAATATTTATTATGCAAATGACATCCTTCTAAATGTGATATTATAACATATTTTTTTAATGACAGTATATACTTTTTTAAAAACTATGTAAAAAATACTTTATAAAAATGGCTGTGCATTTTTCCAATTAAAATTTTAATTATAGCAAAAATATAAGCAATGCAGTATAATGATATGCTCCCTTTATAGTAAACAGATTTTTACTGTCTACTGTAAGAGGAGCATATCAGCCAGAATTTCCGGAGTTTTTTCGCACTATTTAAAACTCATAAACTTCTTGCATTTTCTTTTCATACCGTTTATAAGGCAAAATACAGCACACCGGCTTAATTTCTAAGAAACCGATTAAATTTTCAATATTTACTGTCACTTAAGACTATTTCACCAGGTTCTGTTTCCTTATTTTTATAAATTTGATCAAGCATTTTTATTACTTCCGGACTAAGCTCATCATAAGAATTACTGCCGGCGGAAGTTTTCTTGAGTTTAAATTTTTCTACCATTTGCTTCAACATTTCAGCTTGACTTGATAGTTCTTCACTTGCGGAGGCACTTTCCTGGGATGTCGCTGAATTTTTCTGAACTACCTGAGAAACCTGCATAATACCTTGATTAATTTGCTCAATGGCAGTGGCTTGCTCATTTGATGCTACTTTTATTTCGCTTACCAGATTTGATACCGATTGGACTCCATCAACAATCTTTCCCAGGGCTTCAGCAGTTTCTTTTGCAATTTTTGCTCCTGTTTCCACCTTATTTATTGAATCCTCAATTAAAGTTGTCGTTTCCTTGGCAGCATTAGCTGATCGTCCTGCAAGAGTTCTAACCTCTTCTGCTACAACAGCAAATCCCTTGCCGTGTTGGCCTGCCCTAGCTGCCTCAACTGCAGCGTTAAGTGCCAGTATATTGGTTTGAAAAGCAATATCATCTATTACTTTAATTATTTTGTTGATATTTCTGGACGATTCATTAATCTCATTCATTGCTTCAAGCATTTCCTGCATATGAGCATTTCCGACAACTGCATAGGATTTTGCTTTTTCAGCCACATCATTAGCCTGAATTGCATTATCATCATTTTTCCTAGTTTTGGATGATACTTCTTCTATAGAAGCTGACAGCTCTTCTATTGAGCTTGCCTGCTCTGAAGCCCCTTGGGAAAGCGCTATGCTCGAATCGGATATCTGCTTTGCTCCGGCTGAAACCTGTCTGGACGCAGAAACTATATTCATTATCAAATCATTAATATTATGTACCATCTCAGAGAGCTTTTGTCCCAACAAGTCCTTGTTAGATCGAATGGGCACATCAACTGTAAGGTCCCCGTCAGCTATTTTCCCAATTATAAATGCTTGCTCTTTGGTACTTTCGACTAAATTTCTAAAAGCATCTACAAGCCTTCCTGTTTCATCTTTAGAATTAATATCCAAAGATACATCCATATCTCCTTCAGCAAGCTTGTCTGCAGCAGCAACAACCTTATTGATAGGCCCGGAAATTCCCCGGGATATAACAAGACTTAATACAATTGCAAATAATGCGCCGATAATTATTACAGCTATCATTACTAAAATTGAACTGTCTGCCAATTTTTGATTTTTTGCAATCTGCGTTATTGCATAATCAATATTATAGTCAATTAATTCCTGAATGGCACTGTCTACATTACTTCCCAACTTATAAGCTTCTCCGCCTTGTGAAAACAAAGAACTAAATTCTTCTGTACCAATTGAACCATTTGCAAGGTTGTCCATTATTTGTCTTCTCATGGCTCCGAACTCGTTTAATGCTGCTTGAATATTATCCAGCAACTTCAATTCCATTTCGACTTCACTTGCTTCGTAATCATCCAATATACTGCGATAGGCACTTATATTCTCATCGACTCCATTTTTATGTTCTGAAATTCTTTCAAGATAATATTCCTTTTTTTCCTCTGATCCCAAAGACATGGCAAAACCATATGTATTTAACCTTATCTGCTGAAAATGTGAACTGATTCCTTCAACACATTCCAATGCATCGGTAGAACTTTTATAGTCCAGTGCATATGAATCCTGTACAGTTTTAAGATTAAGGATTCCCACAACTCCTATAGTACATGATATAGCTACAATAATGAAAAAACCTATAATAATTCTAACTCCGATCCCTAAATTACTGAACCATTTGATCATATAAACCCTCCCGTTTTTTCATTGAATTTCCTCGAATACTTCCATGATTTTTACTTCGATTAATTACTTTTACAGTCTAGTAATTACCCAACATTCTCCGCATGCTTACATTTTTCTATAAGTATTGGGTTAGCTTCTTTTTTTAAAATTATCGCAGTTTAAATATCTTCCTCCGCCTCTTACCAAGTTTATTTGGGGTTTGCATACTCGGGATGTTTAGGTATTTCTCTTCCAAACCAATTTTGATATCAATTGATATTGGTTTTAATAATTGCAAATGCATTTGCTAAGTATTACATTTATCGGCTAATTTTTTCTCTAAATTTATCTTTTGTTATAATTAGCTATTAATATTTGCCATAAATTCTTCAACTGTACCGCTAAGTAAACTTGTACAAAAAATTAACCTTCAAATTTTTAATGAAAAAAGGGATAAGATTAGTATAATACGGATATTCCAAGAAACCGGAGATTCTTATGAAATCATTAAGAAATATTGATCATTTCACTTCGTGAAATTCCACTGATAATGGGGTACTCCTTCCGGTGCAGGAAAGATTACCCCATATTTATATTGTCAAAATACTAAATTCTAAAACTTAATTACCTTTGGCTCTTCAGAAAAGGAATAAAAAGTAGCTGTCGCATCCACAAAGTAGAGAACCTCTGTATTGTCGTCCTCCGCTGAATACATAGATTTAAGTTCCGGATAATTGTCAAGCATATGCTTTTTGGCCTCTACCCTGTCATCTCTGACAAGCTTACCCGATACTCTAAGCCACTTTCCGTCAATATATGCACAGATCTCCGCTTTTGGATTTGCCTGAAGCTGCTTGGATACTTCTTTTACCTTGCCAGTTTGGATATAAAGCTTGCCTTCAAAAATATCCACTGTACCAAACGGCCTGACTCTGGGCTGATCTCCTTCCACTGTAGCCAAATAATATGTTCCGCAATTTTTTAAAAACTCATAAACCTCTTGCATCATATTTTCCTCCTGTTTATTCTTAAAAATGGGTTTTTATCTGCAATTGCTTTAAGTTTTCTATGTAATGAACGATAAATATCCTTCAGATATTATTCTCCATTAAATAAGTTTATCAGAAAAGTCAGTTAAAGTTAAAGGGTTTGAGAAAATTTAAAATTCTCTCAAACCCTTTTGGTGCCGAAGGCCGGACTCGAACCGGCATGGTATTGCTACCGCTGGATTTTGAGTCCAGTGCGTCTGCCAATTTCACCACTTCGGCGTATCTATTTTGTTCACCGCAAGAAGTATTATACAACAATAAAGTTCCCAATGTCAATTATTTTCGAAAAGATTTTTTTACCATTGGACAAGAAAAAAATAACTAAAAAAAATTCATTTTTTGTGTTGACAATAAATCATTTTGCTCTTATAATATATAATTGTTCGGCAGACAAAGAAAGTATGCGCCATTAGCTCAGTTGGTAGAGCAACTGACTCTTAATCAGTGGGCCCTGGGTTCGAGTCCCCGATGGCGCACCAAATTTGAAAAAGTTGTTGAAGCAATTGTGTTTCAACAACTTTTTTGTTTTTGAAACTTCCCAAAGCAAAATTAAAAAGGAGGGCATCAAATCCCTCCGCCATTTTGAACGGGTGCATGAAATAAATGTTATACACCAATAAAGTATTTAACATCTAGCTTTCTTTACCCAATCTATTGATAAAGTGATATGGAAATACATTTTTGTAATTGAGTTTTTTTGCAAAGGTATATAAATCTTCCTGATAATCCGGGTTCAATTTACCTAAGGCCGCCATTACAATGCACTTTGTATCGGGTAATACAACTATAGACTTGACTTCATCCAAATCAAAACTTCTCTCCCCCGAAAGATAATCTGCCAGCAATTGATCAGTCTTATCGCCTTTTTTAAATTTATCTATTGCCTGCTGGAGATATCGGGAGGCAGAATCAGGATTGTTATCTGCTAAATATAGCAAGAGAAAGTATGTCGCTACAAAGTCATTATCTACAGCAATTTTCGAAGCATTATCAAAGTCGCCTTTGATAAAGTCCTTTTCAAAGGTAAATTGGGGATTCTCCAGTTCATCAATTGAATTGACATATGTATTCACATCACCGGAGTAATAAGCAAGAACTCCATTTAAATATTTCTCCCACGACTTGGAAACATCTGAATCCAATGACGAAATACGATTTATAAAAGTTGAAATAGTGTTTTTGGCACTGTCTAAATCCCCTTTTGCCATATATAAACATACCTCTTGGGCTATCGAAGCTCCGTCATAGGGATTAAGCCTTTGTTGTTGCTTATTCTTCTCCAGCAATAAATCATATTCTCCTTGTGCCCATAAAGCCTCTTCCCAAACCATATTAACGGAATCCTGTTCCGGAAGAGCCTCTATAGCCTTTTGGGCATAGAAGAATGCCTGTTCATAGTCTCCGTCGGACAGCTTTTGATAAGCCAATCCGTAGTAGCCGTATGGACATGGATCATTGCCCTCAATTGACTTTATCAGTAATTTCTCTGCCTCTTTTGGGTCCAATAAAGTTCTGCTTAAGAGGTAATACAAAGCTTTATTGTCCTTTTCCTTTTCCAGATAAGCAGAATACTCCTCATGTAAATCATGCATCGGTTTATATATTTCCATATAGGTTTGATAAATTCTGTGCCAGTTTATAAGCAAGGGTCTTTCATCCAATCCGGCTTTTAAAAATTCAATAGCACTATCCGGATCAAAATAAGATAAATATAAATATATATTCAATTCATTATCCGGATCGTGGTTCAGCCTCGCTTCCAAATAAGACTTAGCTCCATCAGAACCAAGGCTTGCTAAAATATCCGAAAAGTATGTATCTATTTCTGATTTGCTCAGCTGTATTAATTGAGTCTTTCTTATTTTTCTAACTCCCATCTCAATACTTTCAGGGAACTCAGTAAAGAGATAATCAACTTTGTCCAATTCATAAAAGTACTGTCCGGTATAGTAACGATACTCAGGCTCATAACCCTCATTATCCTTTTCGTCTGCCGCATATTGAGTTTCCTGCCATTGAAGCACTGCAACTTTATCAGGATTAATAATATAAATAGGTTTATTGAAAGGCCGTGACCAAAAAGAGGTTTTAATATCCACTGTCATACTTTTTTCATCAGGCTCGAGGTCTAAGTCCAGTATATCCACTTTTATAATGCCTTCCCGAACTTTAACCGTTTCTCTGATATTAGGTAACAGTTTAACTTCCTTTCCGTTTATCTCAACAGTATAGGAAGTATCCAAACCGTTCACTAAATATACTTCTCTTGACAAACCCATTAAGAACGAACTAATTATATAAAGCATTAATCCCAGAACGACAATTGCCGGAAAGATGAAATTTGGAAGTATAAAGGATAATTTCCTTTCTCTTTTCTCCGATCTTTCAGATATTAAAGATCCTTTTATCCTGCGGGATTTATTATAATTACGTTGAGATTTCTTTCTATATGTACGTAACGGCTTTTTATCCTTCAATTCCGGAAAAGCATTTTCGCATTTCTCAATTACTTCCAGTGCGGATTTATGATCTCCGACATATTGGTAGGATTCAATAAGTAAATAGATATAATAAAGCCTATCCTTAATTTTTTCTTGTATAATATGTTCAACATAAGGTTTTGCTTGATCGGGCTTTAGATTTTTCATTAGGGCTTCAGCCAAATTTTCTTCTACTTTTATGTCTTTTGTCAAAGCAAGTGACGATCTGAAGAAATCCTCTGCCTCATCAAACTTATTTAAAAAAGTATGTACCAAGCCCAGTGCATTTAATATTTGAGCATTGTCGGAACAATGCATTCGAACATCCCGCGCAACGGAATTTAAACTGTCTACATCTCTAAAGTAAGCTATTGACTTGAAGAGTTCAACTGCCGCTGATGTATTATTGGGATCTTGAATCCACCTTTGATATTGGGAATCAACGATTTGTTTTAAACTTCTTTCCCAATCCTTAAGACTTACAACACGGTGTTTTCTACAAATCGAACACTGGTCTATAACCCTCTTTTTTCCCAACGGAATGATGGGGATAAATGCAAAAACAAAAAATTTTGTAGTTTCATAAGATTTCAATTGTGTATGCTTGCCGCAAAATTCACACACTCCCTGATGGCTATGCTCATTTTTTTTACCATAATACCACGTACCTATACCATTGACTGTATAAGGCAAGAATTACACCTCCAATATGTGTTTGTTAGTTTACAAAATAATAAAAGCACTTTTACCTGTCCTTTTCACGTAACCTTCATAATTAAATACGTTACGAGCAATAGGCAAGTGCATTAAAGTCAATTTACAGTTTTACTATTCAATATTATACCATTACGAATTTATGTTGACAATAAATTGCTTAATAACCAAAAACACCTCAAAAAAATAATCCTAAAAACATTAATCGAAAAATTTACCGTTTTTCATCAGCATGCAAAAAAATCTTATATTTACTTCATTTTATTAATATTCTCCCATGATCGAAATTATTAAAGAATACTTTTAAGGGTACATACTATCTAAATAACACTTTATTTTATTTTATAATATTCCACTTGATATTGCTTCACAAAATAAATATACTGTAATGAGGAAACAATTAAATATTTAATAAGGAGGATTTACTGTGCAATATTTTCTCAATGGCGTTATTGATTTTTTGCCAAACCTTATTATGTTTATTATTGCAGGTGTACTTATTTGGCTTGCAATAGTAAAAGAATATGAGCCCACCCTTTTACTTCCCATCGGGTTTGGCGCCATATTGGCAAACATACCGTTATCCAATGCTATAGGATCCGAAGGTGTATTAACAATATTATATGATGCAGGAATAAAAACTGAGCTTTTCCCTGTATTAATATTTGTAGCTGTAGGCGCAATGATAGACTTCGGCCCGTTACTTAAAAACCCGTTTATGATGTTTTTCGGTGCCGCCGCCCAGTTCGGTATTTTTGCAACAATGCTGGTTGCGATTTTGTTGGGATTTGATCTTCCTGAAGCAGCAAGTATCGGTATTATCGGTGCTGCTGACGGTCCGACATCCATAGTGGTTGCACAAAAGCTTGCCGAAAAGCTGGTTGCTCCTATTACAGTTGCCGCATATTCTTACATGTCTCTGGTTCCTATAATTCAACCTCCTGTTATAAAGCTCTTCACAACTAAAAAAGAAAGACTTATCCGTATGGAATACACCGAGACAAACGTGCCGAAATGGGTCAAAATTTTATTCCCGATAGTTGTTACATTACTTGCCGGATTAATCGCACCCTCAAGTGTATCCTTGGTAGGTCTTTTAATGTTCGGTAACCTTATAAGGGAATGCGGTGTTTTGGAAAGACTATCCAAGTCTGCTCAGAATGAACTTGCAAATCTTGTAACAATTCTTTTGGGAATCACTATCGGATCTACCATGGTTGCAAAAGATTTTCTTAAATGGGACACGCTCTTAATTATCGGTTTAGGTCTTGTGGCTTTCATATTTGACACTATAGGCGGGGTTTTGTTTGCTAAGTTTTTGAACCTGTTCTTAAAAACCAAGATAAACCCGATGATCGGCGCTGCCGGTATTTCTGCATTTCCAATGTCAGCCAGGGTTATTCAGCAGATAGCAAAGAAGGAAGATCCGTCAAACTTTATTATAGCTCAGTCCATAAGCGCTAACGTTTCAGGACAGTTGGGATCGATAGTTGCCGGGGGTATGATTCTTGCTCTCGTACCGAGATTTATGTAAAGAGGAGTGAATTGCATGGATATTCAGTGGGACGTATTTATGAAGGGTCTTGAGGTGGCCGGCTTGGGTCTTGCCGGTGTTTTCAGCGTATTAATTCTGTTTTTTGTTATTACCAAGATAATGGTTGCTATGGGTAATAAATTAGAAAAAAATGACTCTTCCCAGTCTTAAAAATACCCAACAACTATAAGTCTCAAAATATAGGTATGATAGGGCTAAATATTTATTATGTGAAGAAAAATGCGTAGGAAACTTTAGTTTTCGGAACATTTTTCTTCACATTTATTTGATGCACCTAAGTAATAATTATTTGAATTTATAAAAAATCAACCTTTATTGCATAATATATTTATATAGTAGCTTATAATTGCTTTATTATTATCATGCGGATTTTTAATCAAAATGCTATAAGAAAGAAGAGAAAATGATATGAATTACATAGTCTATGACCTGGAACTTAACAGCAAACCTTTTAAAAGCACTATTCCCAATGAAATCATAGAAATAGGTGCAATAAAGCTTGACGATAACCTGTGCAAAATTGATACCTTCAACTCCTTTATCAAACCTAAATATTTTAAAAAGCTTTTTCCCGTTGTTAAAAGAAAAACAAACATCTCCCAGGAGGACATCAATAACGCCGATGACTTCAAGGATGTCATTCGCAGATTCATAAAATGGGTTGGAAACGATTATATATTAATCAGCTGGGGACATGATGACGTACATCACCTGAGTTTAAACTGCAGATATCACAGGATGAGTACCGGCTGGCTTAAAAGAAATATTGACATTCAAAAACAGTTTTCAGCTATTAACAATATGCCCCCAGGTCAAAGATATAGCCTTGAAAATGCACTGTCACAGATAGGATTGGAAGTAGAGGAAGAACTTCACAGAGCCTTAAATGACGCCGAGTATACTGCACAAATATTTACTATGATATTTGATAAGCTTAATCTGACAACCTTTAATACAGTGAAAATTAAGCATAAGTATAAAAAATCAAAAAGACTCTCCCGTTAGAATTTTTTTTGCTTGTTGAACCTCTGTTGCATTAGGTTCTCTGACTCCTTCAAGTTCGTATTTCTGTCCGAGCTTTTCCCACTTATATGCACCCATGCTGTGATAAGGCAAGACTTCGACTTTTTTTACCGTCTTAAGCCTGCCAATAAATTTCGCTGCCTGTTTGAGATCCTCCTCATCGTCAGTATATCCCGGAACAAGTACATACCTTATCCAAATAGGAATTCCTTGCTCGTCTACATATTCTGTAAACCTTATTATTTTTTCATTGGATACCCCGGTAAGGAGTTTGTGCTTTTCCTCAACAGCATGTTTTATATCGAGCAAAACCAAGTCAGTATAACGCAATAACTCCTCAACCTTCTCAACATCGGCAAAACCGTTGGTATCCAAGGCTGTATGTATGTTCATTCCCTTTGCCAGCTTGAAAACCTCCGTTACAAAATCAGCCTGCAGTGTCGGCTCTCCGCCGGAAACGGTGATTCCTCCACCGGAAAACCTTATATAATCTATATATTTTTTCATTTCGTCGATTACTTGCAGAGGAGTGTATTCCTGTCCTCCCCCAGCATCCCACGTATCTCTGTTATGGCAGTACAAGCATCGGAGGGGGCAACCCTGCATGAATACCACAAACCTTATACCCGGCCCGTCCAGTGTCCCAAAAGATTCAAACGAATGTATTCTTCCTTTAATTGTCATTGCCCCCACCCCCGCTTTTATATTTTTTCATGTATTGTCCTGTTAATAACGTCAAGCTGCTGTTCCCTTGTAAGCTTTATAAAGTTTACCGCATATCCGGATACCCTTATGGTTAGCTGAGGATATTTTTCAGGATGTTCCATGGCATCGAGAAGGGTCTCCTTTTCAAATACATTAACATTTATATGGTGCCCTCCTTGACTGAAGTATCCGTCAAGCATAGCCTTTAGGTTGTTTATCCTCGTTTCCTCATCCCTTCCGAGAGCTTTAGGAATAATTGAAAAGGTATAGGATATACCGTCCTGAGCATATTCATAAGGAAGCTTTGATATACTGCTTAAAACAGCCAAGGCCCCTTTCATATCCCTTCCGTGCATAGGATTTGCTCCCGGTGCCAAGGGTTCTCCGGTTTTTCTTCCATCCGGTGTATTTCCTGTCTTTTTGCCATAAACCACATTTGAGGTTATTGTGAGAATAGACAATGTAGGCACTGCCTTTCTATAGGTTCTCTGTTTTCTGAGCTTATCCATAAATTTTTTAACAATGCCGGTAGCTATATCGTCAACACGTTCATCATTATTGCCAAACTTGGGGTAATCTCCTTCAACCTCATAATCCACAACCAGATTATTTTCGTTTCTTATTGGCTTCACCTTTGCATATTTTATAGCACTAAGGGAATCTGCCACAACAGACAGCCCAGCAATACCACATGCCATTGTTCTGAAGACTTCCCGGTCGTGAAGAGCCATCTGGAGTCTCTCGTAGGCATATTTGTCGTGCATATAGTGAATTATATTAAGCGTGTTTATGTATAGCCTTGCAACCCAGTCAAGAACCATATCAAAACGCTTCATCACATCATCATAATCGAGATATTCGGTTTCTATTGACGCAAACATCGGTGCAATCTGTTCCCCTGTCATTTCATCCTTTCCACCGTTGATAGCGTATAAGAGAGCTTTTGCAAGGTTGCATCGAGCACCGAAAAACTGCATTTGCTTTCCTATCCTCATCGCCGAGACACAACAAGCGATTCCGTAATCATCCCCCCAATAATGCCTCATGATGTCATCGCTTTCATACTGAATGGAGCTGGAATGAATCGAAACCTTTGCGCAGTATCTTTTAAAAGCCTCCGGAAGATTGACGGACCAAAGCACCGTTAAATTCGGTTCCGGAGAATGGCCCAAATTATATAATGTATGCAAGAACCGGAAGGAAGTTTTTGTTACCAGAGTTCTTCCATCCAGAGCCATGCCTCCTATACTTTCGGTTACCCATGTGGGATCTCCGCTAAAGAGCTTTTCATACTCCGGTGTTCTCAAAAACCTTACCAGCCTCAGCTTTATTACCAACTGATCAATAAGTTCCTGAGCCTCTTCCTCGGTTATTCTTCCCTCTTTCAAGTCCCTTTCTATATAAACGTCAAGGAAAGTGGATACCCGGCCAAGACTCATTGCTGCTCCGTTTTGCTCCTTAACAGCGGCAAGATATGCAAAATACAGCCATTGTACTGCCTCTTTTGCATCACTTGCAGGCTTGGAGATGTCAAAACCGTAGCTTAAAGCCATTTCCTTAAGCTCCTCCAAAGCCCTTATCTGCTCCCTTATTTCCTCTCTGTTGCGCACGGTCTCATAGTCAATATAGTCCAACTCAAGGTTTTCCATTTCATATTCTTTTTCTGCAATAAGTCTATCCACACCATAGAGTGCTACCCTTCTGTAATCACCGATTATTCTTCCTCTGCCGTATGCATCGGGAAGACCTGTAATTATGCCGGCTTTTTTTGCCCTACGCATTTCCTTCGTATACACATCATAAACGCCCTGATTATGGGTTTTCCTATATTTTGTGAATATCTCAACCACATCGGGGTCAACCTCTTTGCCATAGGCTTCGGCTCCTTTAATAACCATTCGCATGCCACCAAAGGGCATTATCGCCCTTTTCAAAGGTTCATCGGTCTGCAATCCCACAATTACTTCCAGGTTCCGGTCTATATATCCCGGCTTGTGAGACGTAATCGTTGATATGTTATGGGTGTCCACATCCAAAACTCCGCCGTTCTCCCGTTCCTTTTTCAGAAGCTCCATGACTTTATTCCAGAGCTTCCCCGTCTTTTCCGATACACCCTTTAAAAAGCTTTCATCTCCCTCATAAGGTGTATAGTTGTTTATTATAAAATCCCGAACATCAATTTCTACGCACCAGTTTCCCTTTTTAAACCCTCTCCAAGCTTCCATACATACCAACACCTTTCCAGTACTTTAAACTTGGTCCATAAATTTTAAATTTAATCGATTTATATTTATATATTTACCCCATAATCCAATACAATACTCAAAAATAAAAATATATTATTAAAAGCTGATGTCACCGATTTTTTTGATTGCAATCTTTCCCATTGAAGTCTCTACATAGGCTTTAGTAGGGTAACCCGAATCCCCAAACTCATTTACCTCCAATTCTCCTATGCTCTCAAAGGCGATTTGCGAACCTTCCGGCAGCATCAAATCAATATTTCCGGTACCGGTCTTAAATATGTATTTTCCGTCTTCTTTAAACTCCGCCTTTACGCTGATACTTCCAATATTCTTTATAATACTGGATTCTCCTTCTATTTTTCCGTTCGATATTTTAACATTTCCAATATCTCCGTTGATATTTACCACACCGTCGAATTTGTTGATTTCCATGTTCGCCATATTAATATCCGCATTGAGAATCCCCTTTATATCATCATGAAACTTTATATTTCCGATATCGACTTTAAGATTTAAAGTATTAACACCTTTCGGCAGGTATATTATCAAATCAATACTTCTGTCTATAGGATTTTTATCCTTTCCTTCGTATTGGGAATTGAAAACAATTTTATCTTCCTCTTTATTTATTTGTATATTAAAATTTTTTAGCTTTTCACTTAAAACTTCTTTCTTAAAAACACCCCTTACCCTCTTTGTCACTTCAAATTTAATCTCGGACTTTTCCCAGGTGTAAACCTCAATATTTCCGGAATCGCAAAAAAGGTCAAGAACAAGAGGTTTATCCGCTTTAATCATCCTTTCAATATAGGAATTCACCTCATTTTTAGGTCCCGGTTCAATTGTTGAAACTGTACAAGCAGAAAACAAAACCGTCTGCAATAAAGCCATAACTGCTATAAGATAATATTTCAAAACCCTTCACCTCTTTCTATCAGTATTATTTCTCTGTATTGATAAATAATAACATAGTGTTAAAGCTTACTACAAATATTTCCTGAACAAAAAGATAACCCCGATTCTTATATCCTGTCCCAAAAACAGACATAAGAACCGGGGCTAAACTATGCACCAGTTAAACTCCATTCATAAAATAAACTAAAGCTATAAATATATTAACGCAATTTGCAAATAATTCTTGCTATAGTGGCCTCATCAGTACCTTTCACTATTACAAATTCTCCAACCTGTATTGATCTCGAAAGGTTCTTATTCTTAATCAAATTATTAAAGGAATCTGCGTCTTCTATCAACCCTGCTTCATAAAGCTTTTTAGCGACGTCCGTTGATGTATCTCCATATTTTATCGTGATTTTGACCTCCTGTACCGGCTCATGGGTGGGTTTTGCATTATCTTCCTTCATGTCCGCATTTTCTGTGGGTTTTGCATTATCTACTTTTGAATTCTCACTTTCCGCCGGCTTTGGATTATTAACCGGGTTATTATATGCAGGTACGGTTTTATCCTCCAATATGGTTTCACTGTCTCTTTTTCCTTTATCCTCTTCCGTACTGATTATAGTGTCGCTGACCATTACCATACCGTATTGCTTTGCCCTCTCCATTATCTCCTCTTTACTCATTTGAGGACTCATTCCTGCAGAATATATAATACCCACTAAAGCTGTAAATACAATGCCTATTCCGATCCCCATCAAAATACTCTTTATATAAAAGCTCTTCATAAGCTCCCTCCAGCAAATAATAATTAAAACATATAGTATTGTCCGAAAAAAGACAATTACATAATATAAAGCAAATATTATTTATTTACACCAAGTATGAGCTGGATTTCTCCTTTTCCCATACTTAACTTTTTTGCAATTTCAGTCTCATTGAATCCCCTTTGAGCCAAGGCTATAACTTCTTTATGCTTACTGTTTACAGCAATAATTTTTTCATCAATCATTCTGTGTGATTTAACCAAAGAAGGTTCGGCATTGATAACAAAACCACCTCCGTTGGGAAGTCTTCCGGTATCAAAGCCATTATCCTTTATTAAAGCATCGTTATCCTGTGATATACTTTTTGCTTTTTCATCAATACTCTCAAATGCCTTCTGAACTTCCTTGCTCTTCTTATCCACTTCGGAAACAATGTAATCCGAAATCCTGTTAAGTTCATCAATCATAAGCTCGGCATCGGCAATAATTTTTGAAAGCACTTCCTTCTTTTCATCAAATCTTTTTTCATCTTCCAAGAACTTCTTTTTGTCATAAGCAATCCAAACCATCGAAATCAGTATTAACAAAATACCTATAAACATGATACTCACATAAAAACCCGTCATTTAATATCACTCCCTGCGATTGTCTGGTATTGTAAAACCTCCGGCTTTTAGAATTTTAGCCTATTGGGAAGAATTTTTCTTCTTTAAAGCCTTATATCTATTGTTCCTGTCTCTTCGTCCGCTTCTTTTTCTCCTTTTGTTCCATATCTCCCTTTAAACCGGTTCTTTTTCCGCTTATTTTCATTTTGATTCTTTTCTTTTTCTTCCTCTACATTTATTTTTGCATTTTGAGCCTCTTCCCGATAATGAACCAAATTGACATTATCCTCAGACTTTTTCTGATTTACTACGGTTTGCTGCTGTTCCATAGCAAGACCTTTATTCTGTTCATCCTTCTGAATTTTTGATATTTCCGATGTCTTAGGAATCATCACTTGAAAATCAATGGGTTTAACTGACATAAAATCACTTCCATTATATTATTATTGCTGATATTAACTCAAAGCCATCAAGCTCTCTTGATTTTCGGCCGTTTCACTCCATGAAATCCAACATTTGATTATTCCATAAATCATTTGTCAATGGGACCTACCCTGATATCAACTCCATCACGGTACAAAGTACAATACCTCAGGTTATCCTTGACATACAAAGAACTTGTACCGATGGTCACCCTCGTCCCCGGATAAATATAATCATATGCCCTGACTTTTCCGTTGGCTTCCTGCTGCAGCCTTTGTTCAATCTGAATCAATTCTCTCTTCAGCTCTTCGATCCTGTTGGAATAATGAATCTTGGTCCTAACGCTTTTTGCCATTATGTCCTGCTTTTCCGGTGTCAGTTTTCCGCTCATCTCCAGCTTTTTGAGTATTGCAATGGCCTGTTCAGCCTTTTTAATATCTTCCTCCATCCGTCTAATCTCTTCCCGCACTTTTTTATATTGATCTTTGAGAGAAGGATCCACACCTACTTCAATTTCCGTCGGAGTATTCATGTAAGATCCAATAACCTTCGCAACAACCTCTTTACCCACCTTGCAGTTACCTCCAACAAGAAGGCCTTTCTTTCCGGATAGTTCGAGCTTGTTTCCGCAGATTACATTACTGTGCATAATAGCTTCCGACTTTATATCTCTTTTGGCTTCAATATTACTGTTTTCAATATATCTGGCAACAATATCTCCGCCGCTTATCAAAACGCCCTTGCCAAGGCCTTGCATACCCCGCCTTAAAATTATATCTCCACCGGCCTTGATAACAGCACATTCCACCACACCCATAACCTCAACACTACCCCCGGCTTCAATTGTAAAACCCGAGAGCACATTTCCCCGAACAATAACATTGCCGATAAAATTTATATTTCCCGTAGAGTTATCAACATCCGCAGGAACTTCATAATTGGCAAATACGTTAACCTTACCGTCTATATAACTGACTTGTCCGTCTATAGCGGCAATAAGCTTCTGCCCGTCTTCGCTTACCGTCACATTTTTACCCATCGGCAGTACCGCCGGTTTACCGTCTATTGCAGGAATATCGGTATTATAGACAGTTTTACCGGGTGTTCCTGCAGAAGGAGGCACAAGAGAACACAATATGTCACCTTTTTTTACACTCTGAATAAGATCCAAGTTTCTGAAATCGACTCTTCCGTCCTCTAAAATTACAGGCTTCTTTTCCCTATTTAAATCAAAATGAAACTCAACTTTTCCGTTTTGCCCACTGGTAGGTGGGGTACCCTCTGCTATTTCTATCCTCTCATTATATACAGCATACTTTGAAATATTCTCAACATTTGACTCAATTATTCCGTATACTATTCCTCTTCCTTTCAGGAAGTCAATAATTTCCTTCTCACTTAACACTCTTCCTTCCTCAGGGGGAGCTACAATAATTGATGCCTTCATTTTGTCAGGCGATACCTCTAAAGTAATTAAATCCTTGATATTCCCTTCGCTACCCGTCAAACCTCCGAATAAATTACTCTGATTATCCATATCAAATCCCTCCCTTCTTTTTCATATCGCATCAATCCCTAAGGATACTTTTATGGCGTGCAAGCTTTCCCCGAAGGCGCAAAATTGCCTTTGTGTGAAGCTGCGAAATCCGTGACTCCGATACCTTCATTATCGCACTGATCTCCTTAAGGGTTAAGTCCTCAAAGTAATATAGAGAAACAACCATTTTTTCCTTCTCAGGAAGCTTGCTTATTGCGTCCACCAATATCTCTCTCAGCTCGGCCATTTCCAGGTACCCTTCAGGCTTTTCGTCAGCACTTCCGGAAGAACTGGAAACACCTATTTCATAATTCTGCTCCAAAAATTCCTCAAGGGACACCATCGAAGTTAAACTAACTTCACCCAATAGTTTGTTCAGTTCTTGGACGCTTATACCAAGCCTGTCGGCAACTTCCTTGTCCGATGCCGAATGACCCAGTTCATTTTCCAATTCGGAATAAGCCTTCTCAAGAACTTTATTCTTCTGTCTTAGAGACCTGGGTACCCAATCCAGCTCCCTGATACTGTCGATAATGGCTCCTCTTATCCTTAGCGATGCATAAGTTTCAAACTTAACTCCTTTTTTCAAGTCAAACTTTTCAATAGCATCGATAAGACCGAAAATTCCATATCCTATGAGGTCATCATACTCAACATTTGAACCGAAGTATAAGCTGAGCCTTCCTGCTATGTATTTTACGATATTGGAATACTCCACAATAAGCTGTTCCTTGATTGCAGGATTCTTCGTATCACTGTATTGTTTCCATAATTCCAATTGTTTAGCATTAGCAGTTGACATATTAATCCCCCATTACCCATTTATTTTTATATATATAAGCCTGTAAAACGATTAGAAAAATTGGCAAAACTTACGATTGCGATTTTTGGTCCCTGTCCTTAATCGTAACGTTAGTAACCTTAAGCGGTTCAAACTCTTCATCATATAGATTTTCCTCACCGATATGCATATTCTCTGAGGTGTCCTCTCCTGCTGTCAAATCAATCTTACTTTTTTTCACCTGTACATTTTTCTTAGATGCTTCCGATATAATCTCCTGATTTTCCTTAATTGTATCCAATTCCTTTTTCTGTTTGACTTCTTGTTGCATTCTTTCTATAAAGCTCCTTAAATATGTACCGGCCAGGAAAGACAACACCATGCTTAATGACATTCTTGTACAGATTGTTTTTAATTCATAACCACCCTTGTAGCTCAATATCCCTACAATAATTGTAACGGAAGCACCGATAATAAAAGGTAATTTGTGGGTATAATCCATCCTTATATCCTCTCTCTTATATTCTCTTTATTCCGTGACCAATGGTTTTTACAAGAAGAATGCCCGTTGCCGAATCCAGTTCAATAGTCCTACCATAGCTGCCACCGGTGTCCTCAGCAACCAAAGGAATTCCTAACTGTCTCAACTTATCCTTTGCTGCAATCACATTTCTGTAACCTATCCTCATTAAATCCGAAGCCTGGGAAAAGGAAAACATCTGTGCTCCCCCTGCAATCTTTGCTACAATTCCGGATTTGACCGCACCCAGTCTTTCCATCTCAATAATAAGCGCATCGACAGCAGTATCTACAAACTTAGCGTTGTTGGATTTATTGTTTATTTGTGAACTGTCCGGAAGCATAGCATGAGCCAACCCAATTACTTTAGTCCTCATATCAATGAGAGCTATTCCTACACAAGAACCCAATCCCAAAGTAGTCAATACCGCAGGGTGACACAATGCCTTTAAATCGGCCATTCCAACTTTGACTATGTTTTCCATCAGTTTATAACTCCTAATGCTTTTAATAATACATCGTATGAATCAAAATCCGGCACAAGGAAAAAATCACCTACAACTCTTGTATCTCCCTCCAAATACTCTGTTTCAATATACAAAACAGAATCGCCAAGTTTTCCGAACTCTATTGCCGGAACACTCAATATTGCCCCTGCCATATCAATCGCCAATTCAGGCACTGACGGCAGTATGTTAAGTCCGGTCAAAGAAGACAAGGCTGAAAGATACGAGCCGGAAAGAATGTTTGCAATTTCCTTTAATGCAGAAACCTCAATCTCGTCAAAATTTAAGTATCCTTTCTTTTCGGTCTGAGGCTTTCCCATTAAAATATTAACCCAAATACGTGCTGCTTCATTTTCCAAAATAAACATTATACTTCCTTTTATATCTCCCATAACCCGAAGTAACAAGCCAACCACAGGAATATCGGCCTCACCGAGTATTTCACTTACTTCCTGAAATTTTAGAACCTTAACCTTGGGAACATCCATATCAACCTTTCTTCTCAGCATCTTGGCAAGAGCTGTAGCAGCATTACCCGCGCCGATATTCCCGATTTCCTTCAATACATCTATTTGGAAGTTGTCGAGTTTGTTAAAATCAAGACTCATTTTCCCCTTCTCCTTGTTGTGTGTTGTGTTTCTTCTTCATTTATTTGAGCAAGCTTTTCAATATTTAGAATTATAACAATCCTATCATTTACCTTGCCAACTCCCATCAGGAAATCTTCCGATAAATCCGTCGTAATGTTTCCGATATTTTCTATGGAATCATCGGTCAATTGCAATACTTCATCCACTTCATCCACGATTATTCCAAAGGTAACATCATCTTCTTTTAAAATTATGCTTCGTGTATCTTCCGTTTCGGGAACAGCCGGTAATCCCAGTCTTAACCTCAAGTCCATAATGGGAACTATATCGCCCCTTAAGTTTATAACTCCTTTTATAAAATCAGGAGTCTTAGGGACCCTTGCTGTCGGCATCATCCTCTCGATAGTAGTAACCTTTTGAATATCAATCCCGTAATCTTCTTTTCCCAGTTTGAAAACTACATATTGTCTGCTCACCGAATTTGCTTTATCCTCCATTCTCTTTGCCCCCCTTCTAGACCGCCAGAGAATTTACATCCAGAATTAGTGCTACATTTCCGTCTCCGAGTATGGTTGCTCCTGCAATGCATTTAATTCCGGAAAGCAGCTTGCCCAGCGGTTTTATAACAATTTCCTGCTGTCCGATAAGAGAATCGACTAAAAAACCCGATAGCTTTTCTCCTTTCTTTACAATAACCACCGTCAAGCGCTTCTTTTCCTTGTCATCGTCCGGAACTTCCAGGATTTCTCCGAGTTTCACAATCGGTATTACCATGTTTCTCAGTAAAATTACGTCCTGCTTTTGAACGTTTTTTATCTGGTCCGGGGTAATCTTTATTATTTCCTTTATACTGTTTAGAGGTATGGCGTATTTTTCACTCCCGATAACAACCAGCAATGCCTGAATAATTGCAAGAGTTAAAGGAAGCCTTATTATAAACTTGCTGCCCTTGCCCGCTTCTGTCTCAACCTCAACCACACCGCCCAACTGCTCAATTTTAGTTTTCACCACATCAAGGCCGACACCCCTGCCGGATATGTTTGAAATCTTATCCGATGTGCTGAAAGACGGTTTAAAAAGGAAATCTATAATATCCTTCTGAGTTAGAGTATTAACCATTTCCTTCTTCACGAGTCCTCTTTCAATAGCTTTTTTCTTGACTTTTTCCAAATCTATGCCTTGACCGTCGTCATCCACTTCTATAACAACGTTATTTCCATCCTGATATGCTTTTAAGTTTATCTGACCGACTGCAGGTTTTCCTGCCTGTGCCCTCTTTTCCTTGGATTCTATTCCGTGATCGGCGGAATTTCTTAAAAGGTGGATTAAGGGATCTCCTATCTCGTCAATAACCGTTCTGTCCAGTTCAGTCTCTTCACCGGACATATTCAATTGAATCTCTTTTCCCAGTTCCCTTGAAACATCTCTAATCATTCTCGGAAATCTATTAAATACCATCTCCACAGGTACCATTCTAACCTTCATAACGGCATCATGAAGACTTGTGGTAATACGCTCCAGGTACTCAATTGATTCACCGTAAGCTTGAGAACCGTCTTTAATATCCAGCCCTTCCAAACGGGTCTTAATAATAATCAGCTCACTCACAAGATTCATCAAAACATCCAGCCTGTCTATATCGACCCGGACGGTTTTTCCTGTCTTCGTCTTATGCCCTTGTGAACTTTGTACTTTATTGTCCTGTTCTTTTTTCTCAGGTTCATGCTGAGAACTGTCTGTATCCTCGGATTTTATATCTTCTTCGGAAGACATATCTGAAGGTTGAGGACAGTTTTTAATATCTATAGCCTCGAGAGGCACTACTATTACTTTGTCAACCTCAGCTATTCCATTGATACTCTTATCAAAAACTTCAGGTGATTCCTTTGAAACACATACTACAGTAAATTCAAAATCAAACTTTTCGTCCTCAATGTCCTCCACTTTCGGTACCGATTTGATTATTTCAGAATATCTTTCAAGAGTCTGAAAGATTATAAAGGACCGAGCCGATTTTAAAACGCAGCTTTTATTTAATACCACCGTTATTTTATAAGCATTCATGCCCATCCCTATAGCTTTATTGACAACATTCTGCTCATATTGATTGAGGGTAAAATTAGCAGTAGGATACATTGCCTGTTCCGTTTTTTCTTCATTTTTAACTACAGGTTGCTTAGTGGGTTGTGCAGTTGCAGATGTCTTTTTTTCAATACTGTCATTTAGCTCCGTAATTATATCATTAAAATCGTTATTACCTTCTTCACCGCTGTTTACAATGTTTTCCGTATAACTTTCAAGAGCGTCAAGACATTTGAAAAGCAAATCGACAAGTCTTGATGACACGCTTATTTGATCGTTTCTAAGTGCCTGCAAGACATTTTCCATATCATGGGTAAGTTTAGCCATTCTACCAAATCCCATAGTACCGGCCATGCCTTTTAACGTATGAGCCACCCTGAAAATCTCGTTAAGAACCGATTTATCTTGCGGATTTTGCTCCAATTGAAGCAAAGACTGGTTTAGTCCCTGCAAGTGCTCTTTTGTTTCATCGATAAATATCTCGAGGTATTGACTCATATCCATCATCTATGCACCCCCACAGTTTTCATAATCTCCTTCGCAATTTGGTTTAACGGAACTACAACATCTACCAGTCCTGTCGAAATTGCTACTCTGGGCATTCCGAATACCACACACGAGCTTTCGTCCTGAGCAATTATATGGGCATTGTTTTTGGTTTTCAGCTTCTCTATCCCCTTGGTTCCGTCTTTTCCCATGCCGGTCATTATTACTGCAACAATATTACCGATACCGCTTTCGGATACCGATTCCATCATTACATCAACAGATGGTCTGTGTCCTTCAACCGGTGGATCCTTTGTAAGTTTAATCCTATAAATGCTGTTACTGCTTTTTTTAATAGTCATATGGAAATCTCCCGGTGCAATATATACATGGCCGTTTTTTACAACCTCATTATCTTCAGCCTCTTTGACATTAACACCGCTCATGGAATCCAGTCTTTCTGCAAGAGACTTTGTAAACCCGGGAGGCATGTGCTGTACAACCAAAAAAGCCGATTCTATATCCGGAGATATTAACGGAATAACCTCCTGCAAAGCCTTCGGGCCACCGGTAGATGTACCTATGGCTACTATACTTTTAATTTTGTCCCCACAGGTATTATTTCTTTTTTCCATGGGTGCCTTACATTTTTCACCTATCACGGGAAGCTTTAAATTCTTACAAATCTTAACCTTCCTAATTATTTCCTCCTTCAAATCTTCTCTTTTCATTTCGAATATATTTCCAGGCTTTGCAATAAAGTCCATTGCTCCCTCATCCAACGCCTGCATGGTAGCATAAGCACCTTCTTTTGTGTAACTGCTCAACATTATCACCGGAATTCGGCTGATTGCTTGCAATCTTCTCAAGCATTCAAGACCATCCATAACAGGCATATTTAAATCCATGGTAATAACATCAGGATTAAGTTTCTCGGCTTTATCAAGTGCCTCAACCCCGTTTTTTGCAGTATCTATGACCTGAATTTCACCGTCGCTGTTTAAAATATCGGTAATTGCCTTCCTCATAAAGGCAGAATCATCAACAACCAAAACCCTTATTTTGCTTTGCATGCTACCTATAGTCATAAACTATTATCAACCCTTTTTTATAAGTCTTCTCTGTTCTTGAAATATAAAGCTTATTAACCTTTCTCTGTCCTTTTCGTTAATCTTTTCAAAGGATACTCCAATCTCGTATTTGTATACGCCCATATCTTTATCATATATCGTAAACCTAACTACTTTTCCAATAAAATGTATCTTGTTTAAATCATTTAAGGATAATTCACATTCCAGAATACTGCCATAATCAACCTTTTCCTTAAGTCGTATACATACCCCTCCACCGCTTAAATCTCTTGTATAGGTCTTTGTTAATTTTCTGTCATTTTCACCGGGATTTCCCCGGTTCTGTGTATCCACCAATCTGTAAGTTACGGGAAGCGCACATTCAAATCTGAAAAATTCCCTTCTCTGAATTTTCTTAATCTCCGACAACGCTTCCATCTTTAACAGACTGATTCGGTTTCTAATCCCTCTGTCAAGGACCTTGGCAACAAAGCTATAAAGATTATCTTGCATAATAAATATGATCTCCATCTGAGTTCCTATGTTTACAGGGTATAACCTACCCCTGTATATAGGAACTGCAATATAGAAAATTTTATCATCTTCCGCCCATTCAAACTCGCTTACCAAAAGGTTACCGGCCTGAATGTCCCTTAGGTTGTATTCTCTTACCTCCAGTTTTAACCCTACTTTTAAATCATTAATCCTCATAGCTACCTCCCAACTCGTCCTTCTCGACTTTACCTACATACTTAACCGTTCATCAGGTTTACAAGTCTTTGTACAAAGCTTCTTATACCTTTTTCTTTGGAAACTGTGCCTTCTGTGCTGTCATCCAATAGTTTTCTTGACATTTCCATAATCTGCTTTGAAGCTTGACTTTTAGGATAGCTTAAGATGAAAGGTTGCTGCATTTTTACTGCCTTTATTACCTGTTCGTCATGAGGAATGAATCCTAATGGATGAAGATCAATAGTAAGAAATTTTCCGGTTACAAAAGACAGCTTATTTAATATATCACTTGCTTCATTGGCACTTTCCGCCCTGTTTACTACAACCCTTATGTTTTTGCTCCTGTCCCTGTGAGATACTACTTTTATCAAAGCATATGCATCGGTGATTGAAGTCGGTTCCGGGGTGGTTACCAAAATCACCTCATTTGCTGCCATAACAAAACTCATGACGCTTTCGGAAAGCCCGGCCCCAGTATCAATTAAAACAATATCGGCCAGCTTGTCCAGTAAGGAGATATTAGATATAAACCTTTCCAACTGTTCATCATCAAGTTTTACTAAATCTTCAACCCCTGATCCTCCGGATATAAATTTGATGTTTTTCGGGCCATCGGTAAGTACCTCAAGTATGCTTCTGTTATTGTATATAACATCAACTAAAGTTAGTTTTGGAATTATTCCCAACATGACATCGATGTTTGCCAGTCCAAAATCCGCATCCAGTATGGCAACCCGCTTTCCCATTTCACTTAAAGCTATGGCAAGGTTTACGGTAACATTAGTCTTTCCCACGCCACCTTTGCCGCTGGTAACGGTAATAACTTTCGCCGTTTTTTCACCGGTGCTCAAGATATTTTCCTGTCCGGCTGCATGCCTCTCTTTTAGATTATCAATAATTTGTCTGAGTTTTTCAGCTTGATCTATCATACACCATTGCTCCTAACAAATTTTTTGCAATCTTATCGACATTGGCAATTTCGATGTCATCAGGCACACTCTGTCCCATAGTTACAAAAGACAGTTCTTTTTTGGTTCGGTATCTTGAGTTTAGAATAACTCCCGGTGAAGAGCTTTCATCAAGCTTTGTAAAGATCAATTTATAATCTTGCAAAAAACTATAGTTTTCAATTATTTCTCTGCAGTTTTTCATACCGGTAGTAGTACTTAGCACAAGAAATACTTCATCGGCACATGATGCTTCAACAAACGTCTTTAACTCCTCAAACTGTGGTTTGTTCTTATAGCTTCTTCCTGCAGTATCGATAAATACTATATCCTTATCCTTGTAACCTTCCAGTGCCTCGCTTATCTCATCCGCAGAATACACTACCTTTAGCGGCATACCCAGTATTTCGGCATAGGTCTTTAATTGCTCTACCGCCGCTATACGGTAAGTATCGGCAGTTATAAGGCCTACGTTCTTTTTATGGTCAAGAGCATAGTGGGCAGCAATCTTTGCCAAGGTTGTTGTTTTCCCCACCCCGGTAGGACCTACCAGTACTATGACCGTTGGCTTACCGTCTTCCCGAAGCTTTATGGTGGAAGGCTTACCCAGTAGTTCTGAAATCAGACTGTACAGTATCGATGTGGTGTCGTTAACCCCTGCATTTTCCTTCTTTTTTTCATGCACCCTTTCAATAAGGAATTGGACAATGTCCGTTTCCACCTCATTTTTTACAAGATTGTTATAAAACAGCTGTAGAATTCCCGATAATGACTTTTCCTCTTCTTTACTTTGGGCAGTCTCTGTTTTTTCGGCAGGCTGTTGGATTTGATTATAGATCTTATTGAGTACTGCCTCCATACCGTTTATTTTATTCTCCAAAAGGACTATTTTTTCCTCCTTTTCGTCCAATTTACTTTTATAAATTGATTCCTTTCCAAAACCGTTAATTGTTTTTAACTCATTTTTCTTTTCAAAACCGATTTCATTTTTTGCTGCAACCTTTTTATTTGTGGGTCCGTAATACTCATCGACCGCAGCCAAAATTTCTACCAAAGGTTTTGAAAACATCTTCAGGAAACCTTTTTGCCTGACCTTTCTGGTATTCAATATCAGTGCATCGTTTCCCAGATCCATTCTTACTTTTAATATGGCTTCCTGTGCATCCTTTCCGATATACCTTCTAATCTTCATTTATACGCTCACCGTCCCCACAGCTTGAACCTCTATTCCAGGATCAAGTTCATTATATGATAGAACAACCAATCCGGGTATCGACTGCTCTGTCAATCTTCTAAAATACAGTCTTACAACCGGTGACGACAGAACTATAGGCTGCTGACCCAGTTGTATCAATTTTTGTACCTGCTTTGACAGGTTGCCTATAATGGTGTTGATTACTCCCGGTTCCAAAGTTAGATAAGAACCCTGCTCGGTCCTTTGCACCGAATCCATAATTACCTGTTCCAGCTTTGGATCCAGGGTTATAACATTGGATTTTTTATCCTTGATAAACTTCTTTGAAATTGCCCTTCCTAAAGCCTGCCTTACATATTCGGTCAGAAGATCTGTATCATGAGTTGAAGGTGCATAGTCTGCAAGGGTTTCCAATATGGTTACCATATCCCTCACGGATACTCCTTCTTTTAATAGATTGGCTATCACCTTTTGTATTTCTCCTATGGTCATCATTTTGGGAACCAATTCTTCCACTATGGCCGGATAATTCTCCTTGACTTTGTCGATAATTGTCTGTACTTCCTGTCTTCCAGTCAATTCATGGGCATGGGATTTTATAACTTCAGTCAAATGGGTTGCGATAATGGAAGGACAATCAACCACAGTATATCCCAGCATTTCGGCCCGGTCTCTTTGCGCCTCGGAAATCCACACAGCAGGCAATCCGAAGGCCGGTTCCGTGGTCTTTATTCCGTCAATCTCCTCTTCCACAACTCCAGGGCTCATGGCCAAATAGTGATCAAGCATTAATTCTCCACCGCCCACTTCAACTCCTTTAATTTTTATTATGTATTCGTTAGGATTTAACTGGATATTGTCTCTAAGCCTGATTATAGGCACTATCATTCCCAATTCCAAGGCAAGCTGCCTTCTTATCATAACAACCCTGTCCAAAAGGTCTCCCCCTTGGTTAACATCGGCAAGAGGTATAATACCGTAACCGAATTCCAATTCAATAGGATCAACCTGAAGAAGATTTACAACATTTTCAGGCTTTCTAATCTCCTTAACCTCATTTTCCTCAATCTGGATTCCTTCCTGTTTCTCATTTTCAACGTTTTTCCTTATGAGAATTATTCCCATAACAATAAATATTGCTGCAAGAGCAAGGAAAGGTAGTGTTGCTAAGGGTATTGACAGTAATATACAAAACCCGGCTGCTATAAAGAACACATTGGGGTTGTAAAGTATCTGTTTTTTCAAGTCAACACTTAAACCGTCATCGGAAGTGGATTTCGTAACAATAAGACCTGTAGCCACCGAAATTATGAGCGCAGGTATCTGGCTTACAAGCCCGTCTCCTATGGTGAGTATTGTATAGTTTTGAAAGGCAAAGCCTATCTCCTCGTTTCTCATTACTACACCGATTATCACGCCTCCGATAATGTTTATAATGGTGATAATAAGTCCTGCAATGGCATCTCCTTTTACAAATTTGGTAGCACCGTCCATTGCCCCGTAGAAATCGGACTCCCTTTGAATCTTTCTTCTTCTCTCCTTGGCTTCAATCTCATTTATTAATCCGGCATTCAAATCCGCATCGATAGCCATTTGCTTACCCGGCATGGCATCGAGAGTAAACCTTGCCGCAACCTCCGACACTCTTTCAGTACCCTTTGTTATTACCAGAAACTGAACTATGGTAATGATCAAAAATATTACGGTTCCCACTACCAGGTTTCCCTGGGCAACAAAGTTTCCAAATCCTTCTATAACTTGTCCCGCTTCTCCTTCTGCCAGTATCAATGTTGTGGATTTTATATTTAATGCAAGCCTGTACAATGTGGTAAACAGCAAAACTGACGGAAATACTGAAAGCTGAAGGGGTTCTTTAGAATAAACCACATTTAAAAGGATAACAATTGCTAACGCAATATTTAATGCAAGAAGGACATCAAGAATTCCACCGGGGATGGGTAGTATTATTACTAGTACAATGGCAACAACCATAACTGCTATCGAAATTTCCCCAAATTTAACTCTCATGTCATTTCACTCCTTCAGATCATATTAAGTGAATTATCAGCATTCGGTCTAATCCTATAAGACGTATGCTTTCATCTTTTTCTTTTAAGATTGTATACATAAGCAAGAACCTCAGCTACTGCCTGATAAAGCTCCGGAGGTATTTTCCCGCCTATTTCCACAGTCTCATACAGTGTTCTGGCAAGGGGTTTGTTTTCAACAATTTCCACATTGCTCTCCTTGGCTATCTCCTTTATTCTCAGTGCGATATAATCCTGCCCTTTTGCCAGGACAATAGGCGCATCCGCAACATTCGAATCATATTTTACTGCAACCGCAAAATGCGTTGGGTTTGTTATAACGACATCAGCCTTGGGTATATCCTGGAGCATTCTCCTCATGGATATCTGTCTCTGCTTTTGCTTTATTCTTGATTTTATTTGCGGATTACCTTCCGTCTCCTTATATTCTTCCTTAACCTCCTGCTTTGTCATTCTAAGGCTCTTTTCATATTCCCACCACTGGTAGCCATAGTCCATCACCCCTATAACAAGCATTGCCATACCCATTCTTATTCCTACATTTGTTGACGTAACACCTATATAGGATGCTATACTGATTACATCCATATCCATAATGCTGAGTATGTCATTTGACTTTCCTTTGATGTACGAGTACCCGACATAACCCACCACAGCAACCTTTAATATTGATTTTAGAAGCTCCACCAGAGATCTTGCGGAAAAAATTCTTTTAAACCCATTTAACGGATTGATTCTGTTTAGTTTAATACCCAGCGTCTTTGTTGAAAACAAAAACCCTACCTGGGCATAACCCGATATCAATCCCATTAATAACGCTATGGCAAACAAAGGACCGACAATTTTTAACAGTGACAATAAAGACTCATCAAATACTTTCATTACACCGTTTATGGTAAACAGGCTGTCTTCTTCAAAATAAACCGTAAAAACCTTTTTGAAGCAGCCTAGAATTTCCTCATACATGAATCCGCCAAAAGCCCTTAGCCCGATAAACATACAAAGAAGAACTATAGCAGCGGTCAATTCCCGACTTTGAAGTACCTGCCCCTCTTCTCTGGCTTTGGACTTCTTTCGCGGAGTGGCTTTTTCGGTTTTTTCGCCACTGTCTGCAAAAAGCTGCAGGTTAACTTTCAGCTTCTTTTTCCCTGCATAAAGGCCTATTCTATGCCTATCTGCAGCAGTATGGTTTATGTCATCCGAAATTGTAATTATTTTTTTATGAATAACGATACCTTTTAATTTCATTTTGGTGCCATATCCTTAAGAAAAGTATACATTTCGCCATCCATACCCCTTATAAGGCTTTCCACGATGGATATAAATATCGGTATTGTCAGTACCATTACAGCCAACCCAAGAATTATCTTAAGCGGCATTCCCACCATAAAGACATTGAGCTGTGGCACTGTCTTTGAAAGAATTCCAAGGGCAACATCCGTTATCATTATTGCTGCAAGAATCGGTGCACTAATTTTAAAGGCTGTAAAAAATATGTTTCCAAATACCCTTAAAATGTCATTTGTAATTTCCTTTCCAAATACTCCTGTGCCCAAAGGAATATAGTCGTAGCTCTTAAACAATGCTCTTATCAAAATATGGTGACCTCTGCACATCAGGAAAATAAGCATACATAATATAAAGTAAAAAGTTGACGTAATAGGTACCTGAATATTGCTCATCGGGTCTATAATGTTAACAACGCCGAATCCAATCTGCATATCGATTAAATGCCCCGCAAGGTATATAGCCGTAAAAATCAAATAGGATACATAACCCAGTGTAATACCGACTACGAATTCTTTAAGTACAAGTATAAAATACTCGTATATATTGCTGAATGCAAGCTCCTGAACCTTTATGGTGTTTATCAGAATCAGTGCCAGCATAAACGAAAATCCGATTTTTAAATACGACGGAATATTTCTTCCTCCAAAAATGGGTGCTATTACAAACAGGCCTGTCATTCTAACGAATATTAACAAGAATATTTCTATACCGTTTTGCAAAATTCCTTCTGGAATACTCAATTTGTTGTCCTCCGATAATTTACTTTTGCTACCTTATAAACTGATTTATGTTTAGGTATATATCCCGGGTAAAATCAATTAATACTTTTAGCATCCACGATCCAAAGATTACTATGCCTCCGAGAATAGCCAGTATTTTGGGTATAAAGGTTAGGGTCTGCTCCTGTATTTGGGTGGTTGCCTGAAAAATACTGACTGCCAAACCGACGATAAGACTAAGCCCCAGCATTGGTGCTGCCACATATATAACCGTCAGAATAGCCCTCTGTGCCAATTGTATTACCACTCCCTGTTCCATACCGTTCTACCTCCGAACTAGAATTTTTGAAACCAAGCTATAAGACAAAACTGTTAACCAGTGACTGAGTTATTAGGTTCCATCCCCCAACCATAATAAACAGTAAAATCTTAAACGGCAAAGATATCATGACCGGCGGAAGCATCATCATACCCATGGACATAAGCGTACTTGAAACCACCATATCAATTACCAGAAACGGTATATAAATAAGAAAACCGATTTTGAATGCAATTGTCAATTCGCTAATTAAAAAGGCCGGAATAACTATTGTTAAAGGAAGATTTGGAATTTCTTCCTCCTTGATGGGAGTCTTCATTCCGGACAGCGATACAAAAAGTCCCAAGTCATCCTTTGATGTCTGCCGGATCATAAACATCTTAATTGTCGCAGATGCCCTGTCAATTGCAACATCTTGGGTAATCTCCTGATTGGAATAAGGCTTTAATGCAGTGTCATTGATTTCCGTTAAAACAGGGTTCATTATGAACAGCGTTAAAAACAAAGCTAGCCCAATCAAGACTTGATTCGGCGGCATTTGTTGGGTCCCCATGGCATTTCTCAAAAAGGAGAGGACAATAATTATTCTGGTAAAGCTCGTCATCATTATAAGTATTGACGGAGCCAAAGTCAACACAGTTAAGAGCAGCAAAATCTTAACACTGTTGGAAACATCCTGAGGATTATCTGAAGACTCCACAGAAAATCCCAGCTTGGGTAACGATATAGTTTCCGGTTCAGCGTATACATATGATGCCAACAGAATAAACACTGTTATTATCATTGTAGCTAAAATAAGATATCTAAGCCCTCTTTTCATTGGTGTATTCCTCTCCATCTTCTGTCTTGTGCAAATTTATCCCTGTCGAAATATCCTTAAGCCTTTTGAGATTTTTGTTAAAAACCCGTTCATTTAAACTTTCTCTGTTCTCTTTATTCAATACTGCAGTAAAACCTTTATTTTCTTGCTTATGTTTAAAACCCTGAAAATACTTATCAAAGACATTCTTAAAATTAAAACTGTTGTTACTGGCTTTCTCTTCATTATCGGAATATTCTTCTAACTCGACCTTTGTTAAAAAGCAGGTATTTTTCCCTGAGGTTGAAATTAAAACAAAATCCGGTCCAACCTTCACAAGATGCAGCTTAGAGTCAAACCCTAAATTGACTGTTTCAATAATGTTTATGTATCTCCCTTTCATCATTTTATTGGTTCCGGTTCCGATAAATTTTGTTGTAACATATGCCAGGAATAAAATCGAACCGAAAACAATCAGAAACAAAACAGCACTTATCAGGCTCTCCATTATATACTCCCTCTTCCGTTATCAATAACTTTATCTGAAGCTTTTACCGGGATTATCCCAGAACTTTCTTCACTGCCTCAACAACTCTTTCAGCTTGAAAGGGTTTTACAATAAAATCCCTCGCACCTGCTTGAATAGACTCTATTACCATAGCCTGCTGGCCCATTGCCGAGCACATGATTATTTTTGATTCCGAGTTGATTTTTTTGATCTGCCTAACAGCTTCTATACCGTCTACTTCAGGCATGGTGATGTCCATAATCACCAGGTCCGGAGAAAGCTCCTTATACTTTTCAACTGCCCGGGCCCCATTCTCTGCTTCACCTGCCACCTCATACCCATTCTTGGTAAGAATATCCTTTATCATCATTCTCATAAAAGCTGCATCATCAACTATAAGAATCCTTTTTCCCATCGTTTACCCTCTCCTTAAATATTTGTCTATTCCATTAAAAACCAGTAAATATAGGCTGTGTGAAACTTTTTCTGTAAATTTACTTTCTATGATAATTTTTAGCCTATGATAGTTTTCAATGGGGCTTGTGAGCCATAATTTGGCTTACAAGCCCTTAGTTATAATATAGTAAAAAG
>Ga0134099_1000193_pt1 | contig 78751 bp, 64 predicted proteins | sample 10_taG_2_FD_105482 | JGI IMG/M metagenome (GOLD analysis project Ga0134099, IMG submission 105482) | Switchgrass degrading microbial communities from high solid loading bioreactors in New Hampshire, USA - 10_41_5_180_A2 metaG | ecosystem: Engineered > Bioreactor > Semi-continuous > Anaerobic >...
CATCTTGTCAAGCACTTTATGTCTACCAATTTCTGGTCCTGCGACATGTTATTCTGTTTTTACCGTTTCACTATTTCCCGCCTGCCTGTTTCGTCAGGCGACAGCTTCTTTATCTTATCACGCCGTTTGACGTTTGTCAAGAACAAACTTAATCATTTTGTAATTTATATATTTCCCATTTCAAATTAAAAATAACAACCTTATTTAAGATTGTTATAACAGTCAAACAGCGACTTTTAGATATTAGCACAGGTTCAATATCATTGTCAATAGGGTTTTTAACGTCTTATATCGTTCTGGCAAAAAAATTACGGGATTCCCCGAAAGAATCCCGTCGCTTCTTGTTCAATGCCGGCAGATACCGGCAACTACTCTTCAGTCTTCAGTATCTCGTAAAGAATGCCGTTGATGTTTCTGCTTGTTGAACACTCTATAACATCCGTAACCTGTTCATATTTACCCCTTATGGCTTTCTGCATTATGTTGGCATACTGAAAAATTTCATTACCCTTCACGCTTGTCCTTACGTTTTTTGATATAATGTCTATGAATTCACCTGCTTTGGATAAATTCTGAAGATTAACATGCTGCTCAAAAAACGCTTTCAAAAACGCGTTCTGGTTCTTTTGCCTGAAATAGACCGAGTAAGTCTTGAACTCACCTTCCGGCGTATACCCCTGTCTGAACCGCACAAATCCTTCAGCCTGTGCTCCGTTCAGGAGCTGGTAACCAGGTTCCAGATGTATGTACAGGTTCTGCATAGGGTCTTCATAATGCATATATATAGGTACGTTAATCCATACACCTCCAAAAAAGTCGACAATTTTACGGAAACCATCGGTTTGAATAATAATGTAGTCATCTATAGCAATCCCGAAAACTTCATCCAGTAAATCCGCCCAGAAATTCATGGCATATACGGTATTTCCGGATGTCCCGAATTTGCCTCCGCCTTCGGATTTATATTTCAAATCAATGGCAATTGCATGGGCCGCATTCATCTTTTGTATGCTTGGATCAGAAGCGTGCTCGGGGTTTGCCTTTCTCAGTTCATCCAGTATTTTATCGTTGTAATCTATATACGCATCCCTCGGGAAATTGATTAACTTCATTTGCTTGTTCTTTTCGTCAATACTCAGAACAATAATAGTATCATAAGCATGGTATACCGCATCCTGCCCAATCAGAAGAATGTTTTTGCTGTCCGGCCCGACAAGGGTTTTGTAGTATTTTTGTCCGTTAGTCAGCCCTTTCGGCTCTTCAGGCTGTTCGCTTTCCTCTTCCTCTTCAGGTTCGGGTGTGGGTTCAGGCGTAACCGTAACCTCAGGTTCAGGTTCTGTATCCTGTACCGCCTGAACAGGTTCTTCAGTATCAACCTGTCTGGCAAAAATAAAAAGAACCACAGTAAACAAAACAATCGATACGAACAGCATCAGTAATGCAATTTTTGTTTTTTTCTGCAATCCCATTCTGTTTTCCCTGCCTCAAAAACCTAATATGTCCATTTCGACTGCAATATCTTAAATTATACCATTAAGGCATTACCTGCATCAAACATTTAAACACGGACAGGCAGCAGATTCAAATGAATCTGCTGCCGCCTAACGCTTTATTAACTGATATCAACGCAGTCTTTACTGCATTTTACTTTTAATAAATCCAATCCTGTCAAGCACCTTGTTATAAAGCTCGCTGTATTTTTCCAGTTTCTCCCTCTCGGCATCCACCACTTCCTTCGGTGCTTTCGATACAAAGTTCGCATTGCCGAGTTTTCCGTTTACTCTTTCAAGTTCCTTCTCCAGGTTTTCCTTTTCCTTTAGCAGTCGTTCCAGTTCCTTATCAAAATCCAGCAATTCGTCCAGCGGAATATATATTTCCACACCTTTTATTACGCTTGATACCGCATCCTCAGGAACCTGTGATTTATCCCTGTAAATCTCGAATCCGGATACTCCTGCCAGCCTAATTAATGTAGACTCTTCTTCACGGAAAATTGTTCCCATTTCCTGATCTTCTATTACCAATATAGCCTTGGGTTTCCTGTTAACAGGAACTTTCATTTCAGCCTTGATATTTCGGATACTTCTTATTGCTTCCATTATTGAATTCATTTTTTCTTCTGCATCGGGGTCATTTAATTCTTCGAGGTATACCGGCCAGTCGGAAATCATAATACTTTCATCACCGGTATACAGATGCTGGTATATCTCTTCGGTAATAAAAGGCATAAACGGATGCAGAAGCTTCATTGCCGTTTTCAGTACTTCGTTGAGAACATATAACGCTTCCCGTCTTCCCTTGGCATCGCGATCAAACAGCCTTGGCTTCACAAGCTCAATATACCAGTCACAGAATTCTTCCCAGATAAAGTCATAAATCTTCTGAAGGCCGATACCCAGCTCAAATTTCTCAAGATTTTCAGTTACTTCCGCTGCGACCGTGTTAACACGGCTTAAAATCCACTTGTCCGGTAACGCAAAATTATCCCTGTTTATGTTTTCAAAATTTACTTCCCTGTCAAAATTCATCATTACAAAACGGAATGCATTCCATACCTTATTGGCAAAATTCCTGCTTGCCTCAAGTTTTTCCTCCGAAAAGCGCATATCGTTTCCGGGTGAAGTTCCTATGGTCAGAGCATATCTTAAAGCGTCGGTACCATAGTTTTCAATTACTTCTATCGGGTCAACGCCGTTGCCGAGGGACTTGCTCATTTTTCTACCCAGAGCGTCTCTTACAAGCCCGTGGATCAGAACGTACCTGAACGGTACATCTCCCATATGTTCCAGTCCCGAGAAAATCATTCGGGCTACCCAGAAGAAGATAATATCATAACCCGTGACGAGAACTGTGGTAGGATAGAAAAACTCAAGATCCTCGGTTTTTTCAGGCCACCCGAGCGTTGAAAAAGGCCACAGCGCAGAGCTGAACCAGGTATCCAGCACGTCCTCATCCTGTACCAGGTTTGTGCTTCCGCACTTCTCGCATTTTTCAGGGGCTGTTCTTGCAACATGCATATGCCCGCAGTCATTGCAATACCATGCGGGAATACGATGACCCCACCAGAGCTGCCGTGAAATACACCAGTCCTGAATGTTTTCCATCCAGTTAAAATAGATTTTTGAAAAACGGTCGGGCACAAATTTAATCCTTCCGCTTTTTACGGCTTCGATTGCAGGCTCTGCAAGGGGTTTCATTCTGACAAACCACTGCATTGACACTTTAGGCTCTATTACAGTACTGCAGCGGTAGCATGTTCCGACATTGTGCCTGTGAGGTTTAACTTCAGCCAGCAGGCCCAGTTTTTCCAGTTCGCTGACAATCCTTTTTCTTGCTTCATACCTGTCAAGCCCGCTGTAAACACCTGCATTTTCATTCATTGTCGCATTGTCGTTCATAACATCAATTACCGGCAGGTTATGCCGTTTGCCCACTTCAAAGTCATTGGGATCATGGGCGGGCGTAATCTTCACAACACCCGTTCCGAATTCCTTTTCCACGTATTCATCGGCTATAACCGGTATTTCACGGTTTACCAGCGGAAGTATTACTGTTTTCCCAATAAAGCGCTTGTATCTTTCATCTTCCGGATGGACGGCAACGGCGGTATCCCCAAGCATCGTTTCAGGGCGGGTCGTTGCAACGGTCAGGTACTCGTTCTCACCTTTCACGGGATAACGGATATGCCATAATTTACCTTCCGACTCTTCATATTCGACTTCGGCATCCGAAATTGTCGTCAAACAGCACGGACACCAGTTGATTATTCTCTCGCCCCGGTATATAAGGCCTTTTTCATATAGCCGCACAAATACTTCAAGGACAGCATTGGACAGCTTTTCATCCATCGTAAAACGTTCGCGTTTCCAGTCACAGGAGCAACCCAGCCTTTTCAGCTGTTCAACAATTCTTCCGCCATACTGGTTTTTCCATTCCCAGGCTCTTTCAAGGAATTTCTCACGGCCGAGCTGTTCTTTTGTCAGCCCTTCTTCGGTCAGCTTTTCAACAATTTTTACTTCTGTTGCAATACTTGCATGGTCAGTTCCCGGAACCCACAGGGCGCAATATCCCTGCATTCTCCTGAACCGGATAAGGATATCCTGCAGGGTATTGTCCAAAGCATGCCCCATATGCAGATGCCCGGTTATATTCGGCGGGGGCATCACAATTGTATATGGCTCCTTTTCCCTGTCTATTTCGGTATGGAAGTAGTCATTATCCAGCCAGAACTTGTATATACGTCCTTCAACATCTCCCGGCACATAATTCTTTGGAATATCGTTAATATTCATTCCCATTCCTCCCGTCAATTGTTTTCAATATTTTTTATCTGAAAGCTATCAACGCCAAAATACTTCCAAGCATTATCAAAAGCAGGCCTGAACGCTTATATTCCAAGGATTTCTGCAGCATTTGGCCCTCATATATATTGTCGTCTTCATTGAGATCAGCAGCATTACCGCTTTCATCGCCTGAGTCGCCCTGATGGTTGTTGCCGCAGCCGGAAACAGTTCTTTTTGTCAAAAATCCGGCCCCGTATACCAAAAATGCGCCGGCGGCTATGATTAGTATGGACAGTACTCTGAGGAAAACTGACAATACCACACCTCCCAAAGGTCTGTAAAAATCCGGCAGATTTGCCGGTATTAAAAAAAAACCTTTCGCCAAACATTTTTGGACGAAAGGAGAACTTCCGCGGTACCACCAAAATTTCCTTTTGAGGACACTCTATGGAACGATATCGGATTCCACCCGGCAGGCTTACTGCAAGTTCAGCCATGCGACTCCGGAGCGACTTCAACAAAACAGATACCGAATACGCTTCCACCCAACGGCGTATACTCTCTGGCGGTCTGCTTTTGTTTACTCCTCTCCTTCACAGCCACTTCAATATCTCCATTTATATACATGATAGTAATTGAAGTAATTGGATTTGTCAAGAATTCGGCGGTTTTTTGTCTGTTTGTTCACATATATATGGTCACCTTTTTATGTAAATTTCATAGGATGTACTATGGAAAATTTATTATGGGAAGGTGTTGTGATGAAAGAAATTGCTGCTGTAATTTATGCCGGTAACTGCTGTTCGGGTCCAAGCATCAGTATTCCGGTAATGCCCGATGATCCTCAGTTAAGTCAGACTTATACTCCTTACCAGGTTTACAAAGGTATTCTTCCTGCCATGGAAGGTCTTAAAAAAGGAACGGTTTTCAGCGAACTCTACCAGCCTTATGACGAAAAGAAAGAAGAACGACTGTGGACGAATATAAACAAGCAACCGACTCTGCCTGAAGTAAACAGGCCAAAGCAGACCGAAAAAGCAGAACCGCTGATTAACGACAAATACATCAGAGGAACGGTATATCCGGATAACCAGTAACCGGGAAACAGGTGAAAGGAGTGATAGTGAATGGATGAACGCCAAAAACTGTTGGAACAGATAATGGCTTACGATTTTTGCCTGGTTGATTTAGGTTTGTTTTTGGATACGCATCCGTCAGATGCCAATGCACTGAAAGACTACAGAATGTGTTTCGAGGAATCGCAGAAATTAAGAAAAATGTATGAAGAAAAATATGGCCCGCTCAGTTTGAGACATCTGCCCAATCCGAACTGCTGGCAATGGATAGACTCTCCGTGGCCATGGGAAAAGGAGGCATAGGTATGTGGATATATGAAAAGAAACTTCAGTATCCGATAAGAATTAAAAGACCCAACCCGAAAATGGCTAAATATATAATCAGCCAGTACGGAGGACCCGACGGCGAACTGGCGGCATCACTCCGCTATTTAAGCCAGAGATTTCACATGCCTACCAAGGAAACCCAGGCAATTCTGAATGATATAGGCACTGAAGAACTTGCCCACCTTGAAATGATCGGTACAATGGTCCATCAGCTTACAAAAGGTGTGCCTGCGGATGTACTTGAAAGAGAAGGCCTCGGCGCATACTACACCGATCATGACAGGGCGGTATATCCCATGAGTGCCGGCGGAACTCCGTTTACGGCTGCTTACCTGCAGTCCAAGGGTGACGTCATAGCTGACCTTGTTGAAGACATGGCAGCCGAACAGAAAGCAAGAGCAACCTATGAACACCTGATTGACCTTGCAGATGACCCCGATGTGAAAGATCCTCTGAGATGGCTCAGGGAACGTGAAGTTGTACATTTCCAGCGCTTTGGTGAAGCACTGAGAATGATCCAGGAACTTAAGGGCACCAAAAAGTATTATTAAGAATGATTTTCTGTGTTACTGCCAGGGTAACAAAACAACCCATACCGGCTTTTTATGCCGGGTTGTTTTGTTACCCTGCTTTTTTGGAATAATGAACCTGAATATAAGTCAGAAAAGGATTTTTCTTTCTATTGAATTATGTAATTATACCACATATAATATTCATTAGAATTACTTGGAAATCAGGTAAATCAATTTACTGATCTGAAAAAAAACGGCAATTTCGGACTAACACGTAATTGATGCCGCTAAGACTTATATAGTCTTATTTAATATATTTATTGAAAGGTGGTTTTTTCATGAAATGCTTTAATCATCCGGAGCATGATGCTTTTGGTGCTTGAAAGGAGTTATTGTTTTACAGGCGACTGACAGTGAAACCTAATATTATTATCTTGAATGGAATTTTAACTTGTTTTATTTCATGTTTTTCGCAGTTTCACTTATCTGTTTTCTTAGTCATAATATGCAGTACGGAACCTTGCAGATATACACTTGAAATGGACGATTTTCAGAAGGAATTCATTAATGTATTGTCATGCGAAGCTTTCAGGCGGTTCTTGTCGGCCGGGATTAAAATTTCCCAGCTGCAGACTCTCCTGTTGTTGCTTATAAAATATAAAATACCTTTTGATTTGTCATACGATCCGGGCAACCGCAGGAATGAACTCAGTATTCAGCTTGCAATTTACCTGTCGCCCCATTCATCAATCAATTTCACAATCGGCCAGGAAATTTCGGAGCAATAACGAATCCCGGCGGATCCTTTTTTATTCCGCATTCATATGAATACAGCGTCTTCCCGGTTATTACAAGTCTCGTATAATTAATAAAGGACTGTTTCAGTTTTCTGAAACAGTCCTCTTTATCAGTTTACCTGTTTTATTTGCTTTTCAGATTGAAAAATGCCTTCAGGCCGGGATATTCAGCAACTTCGCCCAGCTCTTCCTCAATTCTGAGCAGCTGGTTGTATTTGGCCACGCGGTCGGTCCTTGAAGGAGCTCCGGTTTTAATCTGGCCTGAATTTGTTGCAACAGCTATGTCAGCTATTGTAGTATCTTCGGTTTCACCAGATCTGTGTGATGTAACGGCAGTATATCCTGCTCTGTTTGCCATTTCTATGGCTTCCAGGGTCTCTGTCAGGGTACCGATCTGGTTAACCTTGATAAGAATTGAGTTGGCAACACCAAGTTCAATTCCTTTTGCCAGTCTTTCTGTATTTGTAACAAACAGGTCGTCACCGACAAGCTGAATCTTTTTGCCAAGTCTGTCGGTGAGAAGTTTCCATGCTTCCCAGTCCTCCTCGGCTACGCCGTCTTCAAGGGATATAATAGGATATTTTGAAGCGAGGTCTTCCCAGAAAGCAACCATTTCTTCCTTGGTTTTCAAAACCTTTGTCTTCCAGAAATAGTACTTGCCTTCTTCTCCGATTGCCTTGGCTTCTTCATACATTTCGGTTGCGGCAGCGTCAATGGCAAGTCTGAAATCCTTTCCGGGTTCAAAGCCGGCTTTCCTGATAGCTTCTACAAGTATTTCAAGAGCTTCCTCGTCGGACTTGAGGTTCGGAGCAAAGCCTCCTTCATCACCAACAGCTGTACTGTAGCCTTTTGAACTCAGCACCTTCTTCAGGTTATGGAATACTTCTGCACACCATTGAAGTGCCTGTTTGAAGCTGCCTGCGCCAACAGGCATAATCATGAATTCCTGGATTGTAACGCTGTTGTCGGCGTGTTTCCCGCCGTTGATAATATTCATCATCGGAACGGGTAAAACCTTGGAATTTGTTCCGCCTATATACTGGTATAAAGACAATCCGAGAGCTTCAGCTGCAGCTTTTGCCACTGCCAGTGAAACACCAAGAATTGCATTGGCGCCAAGTTTTGATTTGTTCTTGGTTCCGTCGAGTTTAATCATTGTCCTGTCAATAAGAATCTGATCAAAAACATTCATACCTTCAATTGCAGGTGCAATAACATTATTTATGTTGTCTACCGCTTTGAGAACACCTTTGCCCAGGTATCTTTCTTTATCTCCGTCACGCAGTTCAACTGCCTCAAATGCCCCGGTGGATGCTCCCGAAGGAACTGCTGCACGACCTACGTAACCACCTTCAACAATTACTTCAACCTCAACAGTCGGATTTCCTCTTGAATCAAGAATTTCCCTGCCATGAACAGATTCAATAGCTAAATACTGTGTCATATCCCAAACTCCTTCCATTATTTTAGAATAAGGTGATTTTTCAGCATTTAAAATGACACCGGATAGTATATCCGGAACTTTCCATATTATAACTCTAATATAGAATACCCCAGTTTTTATTAAAAGTAAAGTGCTTTTGAAGGCTTTGTGAAAAATTCATCAATAAAATCAAGAAGATGATCTGAAGGAGATTGGATAATTCATAGAATTGCGGAACCGACAGATAATATGATGACATTATCAGGATTAATGCTTTTCCGGCATAAAGGCACGGCTGCCCTTGTGTCAGAATTAAGGCAGCCTTTATCAATAACCAGTTATTTTTCACTGAGATATGCCTTCACCAATTCTTCGAGAAGTTCATCCCGTTCAATTTTCCTTATAACGCTTCTGGCATTTTTATGGTTGGTGATATAGGTAGGATCACCCGACAGGATATATCCCACAATCTGGCTTATGGGATTGTAGCCTTTTTCCTTGAGTGCTTCATAAACTGTTAACAGGATTTCACGTGCCTGGTTTGCATTATCCTTACCCACTTTGTACATCATTGTTTCGTTGTTCAAACCCATCACTCCATTCCCTGTTACTGAGGTTTGGTGCATACATGCTATATATTACTTATACCCAAAATATTTTTAAGCTAACTTAAACATAATTAACTTAATAGTAATATATTAGGATGAACATTACAATATGTTCTTTTTACAAACTATTCATGCTTTAAATTATACAATTTGTCCGACCATGAAATCATGTTCGTTCTTTAAAAGCCTTACATCAAACAATTCACCTGATATATCCCTGTCGCTTAAAACCCTTACGGGTATATAATTGCCAGTATGCCCGGTGCAGTACCCTTCTAATGTTTCTTCAAACAAAACATCCTTAATTTTTCCAACTTGCCGGTCTCTGAATCTTTGCATTGACATATTGCAAATTTCGGCCAGAATCCTGCTTCTTTCCTCCTTTACCTCAGGGGGAACCTGATCCCTCATCGTCGCCGCTTTTGTTCCCTTTCTGACTGAATACTGAAAAATATGGGCCTGGCTGAACCCAATGCTTTCAACAAAATCACAGGTTTTACGGAATTCTTCATCGGTTTCTCCGGGAAAGCCGGTCATTATATCGGTTGTAATTGCCACATCCTCAAAATGCTGTCTTATCCTGGCAACTATTTCCCTGTATTCAGCAGTAGTGTATTTCCTGTTCATTCTGGCCAAAGTTTCATCACAACCGCTCTGCAGTGAAAGATGAAAATGGGGACACAGTTTTCTTATTTCTGACATTTCCCGTATCATTTCCTCCGTCATGTAGAGAGGCTCAAGAGAGCCAAGCCTGATTCGCAAAAGGCCTTCCAGTTTGTCCAGTTCCTTTATAACATCAAGCAGCGTACCTCTACCAGTATCTTTTCCATATGATGTAAGATGTATCCCTGTCAGTACTATTTCCTTAAAACCATTGTCAACAAGTTTTCTGGATTCTTCCATTATTGATTCTATGTTTCTGCTTCTGATTCGTCCCCTGGCATACGGAATTATACAGTAACTGCAGAACTGATCGCACCCGTCCTGAATTTTAAGGAATGCCCTTGTATGGCCGGTGTATGAGCCGGCCCACAGTTCCTCATATTCTTTCAGAGCCTTTCCTGGCAATACTTCAATTTTCTGTTCGCCGCCCGAAACCTGCTCCACGAGAGCTACAATTTCGCTTTTGCGGTTATTGCCTATAACCAGGTTTACTCCCTCAATTTTTGAAACTTCATCCGGTGCCACCTGTGCATAACAGCCGACAGCCGCTATAACGGCGTCGGGATTCATCCTTCTTGCACGACGTATCATCTGTCTTGATTTTCTGTCACTCAGGTGTGTAACCGTGCAGGTATTTATAACATAAACATCTGCCGCAGTATCAAATTCAACGACCTGATACCCCGATTTCTCAAAAAGTCTTTTCATTCCTTCGGTTTCATAGGTATTGACTTTGCACCCAAGGGTCAAAAAAGCTACCTTCTTCATTTATAACCATCCTGTATAATAAAATTGTCCGTTTATTTATACCACGTCAATTATTTTCTCAAAAAGATAATAAATGTTCAACGCCCGGATAAAATTACAGTTATAAATTTAACAGAATTGTAATTGACTAATACTTTATTAATATATAATATATTATATAATCAGTGGAAAAACATTCAGCGGATTTCCATAATTTGCTTAAGGAAGAAAACGCATGAAAGGCGGTGTTTTATATATGAAAACTTTCAATATCATGTTAAAGTCAATAAACGACGTAAAGGATTTTGTCAATATTGTGAACAAATATGACTTCGATGTGGATCTCACATCGGGAAGGTATATTGTGGACGCAAAATCCATTATGGGTATTTTCAGTCTCGACCTGAGCAAACCCATAAAGGTTGAAGCTCATGCTGATGATGTTGAGGAATTCATGAAAGAAGTCAAACCTTTTATTGTGGATTAATTTAACGGCTGATTAAATTTTCAGCCGGACATGGGAAAAGTTTACATATATTTTATAGAGTCAGGGCGGGTGTAAAACCCGTCTTTTTGTTTTCTGTTTAAATACTGAACAGGACTTTTGTCTGTCCATATTATCAGTTAACAATTCTGTGCAATTTCTCTGAATAAATATTTCCAGCAGTGTAAATTATAAAAAATAAAGAGTATTCCTGTATTGCGGAAAGGACGTGCCATGCTGTTTAATAAAGGGCTCAACAAGGATAAAAAAGAGAAAACAACCGGTGATGAACTTTTTGAATTATCCTCTTCACTTGAAAAAAACAAACTTAATCTTGAAAACCTGTTTAAGAATTGTGATGATTTTGTAAGACGCGATTTTATAATAAACAGAAATCGCAGGGCCTGTATTTATTATTTTGACAATATGGTTTCTTCTGAGAATATAAGCAGGTTTATACTTGAAAAGCTCATGGAACCCGACACTGACATGGGCATGATTATAACCGCCGAAAAGATCAAAAACAAATTCCTGCCGTCCCATGAAGTAAAAATCACGAAAGAAACCGTGGAAATTCTTAAAGCAATATATGATGGTGACTGCATTATCCTCGTTGACGGAATTGATAAAGCCCTGATTATCAACGTGCGGATATCGAAAGGGAGACTGGTCGGCGATCCTCTGATTGAGGTTTCTGCAATAGGACCTCAGGAGGGTTTTGTTGAGGACATTTACCTGAATATCGCCCTGCTGCGCAAAAGAATCAAAACTTCCAGGTATAAAATTGAATTCTGTACAAAAGGCCGTATCACAAAAAATACATTCGCGATTATGTATATTGAAGGAATTACAAATCCGAGTTTTGTACAGGAGCTGAAGGAAAGAGTCAACCGCATAGATACCGACGGTTTCATTGATTCGGGGCACCTAAGAAGATTTATCAGCGATAATAAATTAACCCCATTCCCTCAGGAAATAATAACAGAACGGCCCGACAGGTGCGTAAATCATCTTCTTGAAGGAAGGGTTGTTGTAATGATTGACGGTTCACCCTTTGCCCTTATATACCCTTCTGTATTCATTGACCTGATAAAATCTGCAGATGAAGCATATATGAGCTATTACATGGCCATGTTTCTTTTGAGCCTGAGGTTTGTTGCATTCCTAATATCAACCTTCGGCGCAGCTTTATATATCGCGATGACGGTTTTTAACCCGGGTATGATACCAACCCAGCTCTTGATTACAATAGCCAGCTCCAGGGCAGGCGTTCCATTCCCGGCCTTCCTTGAAGCCTTTATCATGGAATTCACTTTCGAGATACTGCGCGAAGCCAATATACGTATACCCAAACCAATCGGACCTTCCATCAGTATTGTAGGAGGTCTTGTTATCGGCCAAAGTGTGGTTCAGGCAGGCATTGTCTCCCAGGCCATGATTATAGTGGTCGCACTGACGGCAATCTCATCATTTGCCGTTCCCGGATATACAACTAACCCTGCTCTGCGCCTAATCAGGTTTCCATTTATGATAGCAGCCTCATTTTTGGGTATGTACGGTATAATAAGTCTCCTCGTCGTACTGCTTATACACATGGCCTCAATCCGGTCTGTCGGTGTACCGTATCTCTCGCCGATAGCTCCCATAAACATTAAGGACATCCAGAATACATTGCTTCATGGACTGCCGTCATTCCAGAAATACCGTCCGTCTTACCTTGAACCACTGAACCCGGTTCATACGGCGCCACATAGCAGCAAAAACACACCCGAATGAGGAAGGAATACCGGCAATGAAAAAATTATCCGTTCTGCTTTTATGTTTTTCATTCATTTTTCTGAGTGCATGCTGGGATGCAAGAGAATTAAGCGATATAGGTATTGTTGTAATGACGGGTTTTGACCTGGACGATGACGGTCAGCAACGTGTAACGGTACTGTCGGTTCAGCCGTTCGGCCAGGCACAGAACCAGGAAAGTGTGGCCACAACATGGTTAGGAACAGCATCAGGAAAAACCGCCTTTGATGCCCTGAGAAATTTACGGCGTACTTCCACAAGGTCTCTTATGTGGATGCACAACAAAATAATACTTATAGGTGAGAAGAAAGCCAGGAATGGAATTTCAGACATAACGGACCTTCTCACGAGAAATTCGGAATTCCGCTACGGTAATTTAATTTTTGTAACCCCGGGAGATGCCTCCGAGATGATGCAGGTTCCTGCAAACCTTGAAAAGAGCCTTTTTCGTGAATTGCTCGGTATTATTGAAGGAGCGGGGGAATGGGCCAAGGGTTTTGCACTGGACGTAAAAAATTTTTCGCTCAATACCCTTGCATCTTATCAGCATGGTTTTGTCATCGGCAACATGGGCTTTTACTATACTGACAGAACACCATTTTCCATTGACTTTCAGGAATACCTGAAACTATACTGGAAGGACACGGAACAACCGATTGTATATGTAAGCGGAGGTTCTGTTATTGACAAGAACAAGCTTGTTGGATGGCTTTCACCGTTGGAACTCAGAGGATATCTGATTCTGAACAGTAAAATTGAAAAATCTTTCAGCATTTATAAGGACATCGCCGATTCAGGGATTAAGGTAACGGTTGATATTACTAACCTTAAAACAGAGATAGATTTTCCCTATGTTTCTGACGAAGAAATCCACGCCACAGTTAAAGTCAAGGCCAGCGGCTCCATAACCGAACTTGAAGGGGGAATACCCGGTTATGGGGAAGAATTCATAAAAAAAATAGAAGACTCGCTTGCAGAAGAAATAGCTTCAGAGTTATATTCCACTGTTTACAAAGCCCAAAACGATTTGCGAACCGATTTCCTGGGATTTCATGAAATTTTCAGAGTCAAGTATCCAAAGCAATGGGAAAAACTAAAAGATAACTGGTGTGAAGTTTTTTGCAGGATACCGGTAAGCTATGACGTCAGCTTAAAAATCCGCCACCAGGGTCTGATGGGCAGATCTTTCCACAGCGAGGACTGATAGTATGGGAACTGTAATATTCATTACCGTTATATATGCTTTTATTCAGTTTTTTTTCTACATCAGGAAAGGTTATATCAGGGAATTATTAATATCGCTGGTATTGATTCTCATATCATGTTTCTACATGGTTGACGTGTTCCTTGAATTGAATGCTCCGAGGCCGTCTGATTTTATTGAGTTTATTTTCAGACCCGTCGCAGAACTGATATTCGACATAAAAGAATAAATACCCGCTATTCCCTGACAAAGCTTCCGATTATACCTCCGAGGTGATGAAATTTTATGAGAGGTTTTTTGTATACAATATGACAAAGCCCCGGCAAACCCATAACCCCTGTCATGAACTTCCAGGCATTGCTGCCGGTTTTTTTGACAAGCAGTTTGAAGTTGTGTATTTTATCCAGACATTTCATTATTTTTTGAATGCTCTTCTGGTAGTCTGTTCCGAGTACAATGGCATCAGCTGCAAAAATCCCGCTCATAATACCGTTGATTATTCCAAAACCTACAAAATCATCGGTAAATCCGCCGGCATTGCCAATAAAGTAAATGTTGCCAATCCGGTTCGTTTTTAACCTTCCTCCGTGGTATTCATGTTCCCATGTCTGCAGGATGGTATTCGTAATGTTTTCTGATATAAGCATGTCTTTCCACTTGTAGTCCAGTTCATCAGGGGTGATGTCGTCTGCCAGTAAAGTAATAAACGCCCTGTTTTCGGTTACCGGAATCAAATATACAAACAGGTTGTTTGAATATTCGGTTTTCATCCATGCATAAATCTGGCATGGCTCATATTTACCTTCAATTATACCGCTCTTTACCTGTATCACCAGGTCTTCTTCCAGAACACCAAGATGTTTCGGTATGTCGGTACCGCCGGTTGCAATCACGACAGCATCAAATTCTTTACTTATATCATCAATCAGTTCAGGCATAATATAGGTATCATAATAGAAAAAAGCATCCACCTGATCGAACAGTTGTCTTTCAAGTGAACCCATTCCCGGGCCGCGGTTAAAAATATAACCCAGCTTGCTGCCCCTGACCGTTACCTTTCTACTCCCTAAATACATGATTATTTTTCTGAGCGGGCACATGGGCTTGATTTTCAGATTGTAATTGTTTTCGAATAATTTAAGCGGATTATCCGAAAAAAGATTGAAAGAGTTTAAATGTATTCCGTAAAGGTTTATGGCTTCTCCAACAACGGCTCTTCTCTCAAAAATTGTGGGTTTTATACCAAGCTGGTTTAATCGGAAAGCACATGCCAAACCTGAAATACCTGAACCTATTATTGCAACTTCCAATGCTGTTTCCTCCATTTAAACATTTTTGCTGTGGCGGTCAGCGTCAAAATTTAAGTTCACCGTGTATTTTATGCAATATTAAGTTCATTATTATAAGTATAAAAATTTTCCGTTTCGCAAAAAATAGAATCTGAAGCTCAAAAAGAGGTGATGCTTTTGTTCAAGGTTCAGCAGGAAGATATGCTTTCCTTTTATTTCAACCGGAGTCTCCGGCTTGAAGATATACTTCTGAAAAAAAATGAACAGTATAAAAAGCTGGCAAAAGATCAAATAATCAGGGACCTGATGGACGATTTCAGAAAAAACAGCAATGAACATATAAAGACTCTGAATGACAGGATGAAAAAACTTGGAATACAGTAAAATCTGTTTACGGGAGTTTGCAAAAATGAATGATATTGATATATTGACAGACTTGCTGGAATATAAAATGATGCTTCAGAAATGGTATAATCATGCACTGCTCAACGTGGTAAATCCCGAAGCAAAAGCACTGTTTACAAGGCTTCGCGATGATGAAACAAGGGATATTCTGAACATACAGCAGAAACTTCTCAGAAAAAGCGCACCGGCCAATATTATACACAAAATATTTCCTGCAAAACCTAAGCCATAGAATCAAAGCATGTAATAAAACGGTGGTTTATGTGAAAGTAGCGATTATAGGAGCGGGCCTTGCCGGTCTGGCATGCGCCCACGAACTTGAACGCCTGGGAATTGTACCTGATTTATATGAAAGAAATGCGTTTATAGGAGAACCCTTCAGTCACAGCACTGCAATGCTCAGACTTGTGGATCGCCCTCCTAACGGCGATTATTTAAGATATTTCAGGGAAAAACTACAAATTGATATAACACCGCTGGCTCCTGTTGAGCGAATGATGCACCATGCGCCAACCAGAAAACTGATGGTAAGTGGTAAGAATCTTGGGTTCTTTTTTCTTCGCGCAAACACAAGGGATTCGGTTAAAAACCAGATATTTGCCGCCCTGAAAAAAACCAGGGTTTTTCTTAACAACAATGCCGATTTGAATAAGTTAAAAAACAAATATGATTACGTTGTTGTTGCAACAGGAAGCAGCCTGCACGCAAAGGAATACGGTCTGTGGCAGACGTGGTTCAACGGGTACGTCAGAGGTGCGGTGGTACATGGGAATTTTGACCCGTCAAGAATTGAAATGTGGATAAACCAGCATTACTGCAGAAACGGGTATGCTTATCTTACCCCGTTCAGTGAAAAGAAAGCCTCCGTAATACTTGTTGTCCCTGACTGCAGCGAACAGGATATTGAGGAGTACTGGAAAACCTTTTTATATTATGAGAATTTTAGATTTCCGATCATTGAAGAATTTTCTCAGCATCATACAAGCGGATTCGTTTATCCGAAAATTTACGAAAACATAATTTTTGCCGGACTGGCCGGTGGCAGCATAGACCCTTTCCTGGGGTTCGGACAGTTTAATTCCCTCAGCATGGGCGTTTTTGCTGCGCGGACAATTGCCCTCGGGCTTGACTACCACAGGCAATGCAGAAATATTACAAAGAAAAACCTGTACCTTCAGCAGCTGAGGCAGGGATTCAACATGCTTGACAATAAAGGATATGACAGTTTGCTGGCCATAATGGGAATCCCGGGTGTAAGAACCATGCTTTACAAGACCGGTATTAACTGGATTCCACTGGGCTCATCAATAATTAAAAAAATCAACAAAAATCAGTTACGAATCGGCTAATTTTCTGAGCAGAAACCTGTTGAAACAATTGATCAGTCCAAATGAAACAATATACGTCACAATCGACCAGGGAATGACTTTCCACCCTGTAAGTAATATCGTTCCGGTACGCAGCGAAATCAGTTCCAGAATAAAAACACCGGTTATAAAACATGTCGTATACCATAATTTCTTTTTTCCGGCAGGTAAAAATAAGATGTACAATACGGCTATCAGAGGGTACAGGAAAATCGCCGCCAAAATAATATAAATCAGTGAAACCTCCTTATCGATGTAGTAATAAAGATCCAATATTTCACCGAAAATCAGTTCGAAAATAAGATTATACAGACTGTAACCCATCATCAGAATAAAATGCCTCATACTGAACTGTTTTTTTCCGAGAGCTGCAAGAAATATAACCAGTAATACACCAATACTGCCATAAAAGAACAACTGGTTCATTTGCCTTTAACTTCTCCTTTTGCCTTCTTTCGTATTTTACTGATTATAAGCAGGATTCCCGGGACTACCATCGCCATGACTAATGCATAAATCGGTATTATGTAATGCATAAAATACAGTTCTGTTACCCTGGCATCAATATTGGAAAAAACAATGCCGCATAAAAAGAAACCTACCGGAAAAATAATCGTTCTATAGTTTTTCAGCCTGAAAATAATCGCCATTGCATATGTTCCCGCGTAGGTAAATATCATAAGTTTTATATAAATACCGGTAATCCATATAGCCAGGATCAAAACGTCAAGATTCTGAATATATTTGCCTACTGAAGAAAATCTGGCCAGTTCAAGGGAAGGTATTATAAATATCTCAGTTAACGGTCCGAACACGGCATATATCAGAGTCCCGGCAAGTATTGCTCCGCCGGTAATCAGCAATCCCATAAACACGGCAATATTAATTTTTTCCTGCCGGCTTACAAAATGCAGCATCTGAAGAATAACCACCGTTTCGCACAAATACCCCAAAATAACTACCGCCCCCCTGACAGGCTGAAGAATGCCCTCGGCCAGTACCGGTCTGAAAAAATTGAAATCATATTCATTAACGTTCAACAGCAGAAGAAACACCAATGAACCCATTCCTAACGGCAGAAGCAGATCATTTACTCTCGCGACCACTTCCAGATCGCTGTAAACGCCGTAAATCGCTACAAGAACCGACACTATCACTATTACCCACGGCGGTGTCTGGGGCAGGAATGATATGTTCAGTACTATGGTAAGACTCATTGCAGCGCCAATGGCGACAACAAAAAAATACAATGCATACAGAAAACCTATTAACCGTCCGAAAAAATTTCCCGCGGTTTCCATACAGATTTCAACAAGACATTTTCCCTTATGTTGATTGTACAACCCCAGACAAATAAACAGAACCGGAACCATTGCCACCGATGCAAGGATGGCTGAAATCCATGAATCATGCTTTGCATCCTGGGCAACAAATGACGGTGTAAAAATGTCTGCAGTAGAAATAACCAGCGTAATGAATAAAAAAGTCAACTGCAGCGGGGAAATCTGGATTTTTTTCTTTGACAACCGGCTTCCTCCTGTACATAATAAATTATGAACAACATAGTTGTTAAACTCACAATATGAGGCAATAATACATATGGTTAATTTTATTATGGGAATTTAAGGCAGAATTAATACATCAGATGACATAAAAAATCCTGCTTAAAAATACTGAATATTTGGTCAATATATTGTATACTTTGGCTGCCATTAATTGTATAATTTAAGTTGGAGAATATGTATTGCCATTTTACAGGCCGACTGGCTGCATTCCTGTTCAACGGCGGCAGGACACTGCAGAATACTTGACATAAATTCCGGAGGTCTTATGATTAAAAAACTTGCATTGATTCTCATACTGCTCTGCATATGTACGGTAAACATCACGAGTATTGCCCTCCCCCAGGAACCGGCTGTAGAAGCACCTTCCGCACTGCTTTTTGAACTGAGGCGCGGCCAGGTACTGTATTCAAAAAATCCTGATGAGCCGTTACATATTGCTGCTGCTTCCAAGCTTATGACAGCATATATTGCCATTGAAAAGCTGGACCTGAATACAATGGTTACTGCCAGCAAGGAAGCCGTTAATACCGAAGGTGCTTTACTGGAGCTTACGGTTGGTGAAAAATACACTGCCGAAAGTCTGATTTACGCTTCAATGCTGAGCAATGCAAACGATGCGACAATTGCCCTTGCCGAGGCCGTGGGAGGTACTGTGGAAGGTTTTGTTAAGCTTATGAACGACCATGCCGCAAGCCTGAATATGACAAACACTGTTTTTACAAATCCCACGGGTGCATATGATGAAAACCAGTATACCACTGCTTCGGATTTGGCGAAATTAATCCGTCATGCGCTGACCACGAATCCTAATTTTGAAAGGGTGTTTTCATCACAGGCAAAGCCATGGTTTGATGAAGATAAAACACTGGTCCTGACAAACCTTAACGACATGTTCTGGAGTTATGACGGCGTAGACGGAGGAAAAGTCGACTATAATGACCCTAAATATCAGTCAGTTATTACATCGGTTACACGCAACCAGCAGCGGCTTGTATGCATTCTTCTGGATGCACCTGCCGAAAGCATGTATTCGGACAGTATTAAACTTCTGGACTATGGATTCAATAATTTCAGAAGAGGACCCCTTGTATATAAGGGACAGCCGCTGGACAGCATAACCGTTGAAGGCCATGAGGTAACCCTTGTTGCAGGCAGTGACGTATATTATACCTATCCCGTGGGCGATAATTACATCCAGCAGATTCAGTATGATCTTATTGAATCCAGTATGAAACTTCCGCTTTATAAAAATACCCTGATGGGAAATGTCAAGTTCACCCTTACAGACGGAACGGTAATTACCGTCGATTTGTTCCCTGACAGGGAAATACTGCCTGAACTGACCGCATTGGAGAAGGCAAAAAAACGTCTTATGGAATATCCCGAAATTTTTTACATCATAGCCGGCCTTTGCGCACTTGAAATACTGCTGATACTTTCAAAAACGGTTAAATTCGCATACAGCAAAATAATCTCCAATAATAAGGGAAAGAGGAAATAGAACATTCTATTTCCTCGCACTCCATTTTAAATAAGCACTGATAAATTCATCTATTTCTCCGTCCATTACCTTTTGAACATTCGCTTCTTCATGTCCTGTCCTGTGATCCTTAACCAGCGTATAGGGACAGAATACATATGAACGGATTTGGCTTCCCCATGCGATATCCATCTGTTCTCCCTTTAGCTCATTGAGTTTCTGCTGTTTTTCCCTTTCCTTCAGTTCCAGCAGTTTTGCATATAACATTTTCAGGGCTGTTTCCCTGTTCTGGTGCTGGGATCTTTCATTCTGGCAGGTAACTACGATGCCTGTCGGAATATGCGTAAGTCTCACGGCCGATGATGTTTTGTTTACATGCTGACCTCCCGCACCGCTGGCTCTGAATACGTCCATTTTGATATCATCAGGATCAATATTTATTTCAACCGAATCATCCATAACAGGCATCACTTCCATTGACGCGAAAGACGTATGCCTTCTTCCCGATGCATCAAACGGGGATATTCTGACAAGCCTGTGTACACCTTTTTCACTTTTCAGAAATCCGTATGCATTTTCACCCTTCACCTCTACGGTAACACTTTTGATCCCTGCCTCTTCGCCTTCAAGCAGATCCAGTATACGTGTCTCGTAGTTATTGTTCTCTGCCCATCGCGTATACATGCGGAGCAGCATCTGTACCCAGTCCATGGCTTCGGTGCCTCCGGCACCGGCATGAAGGGTGAAAATTGCATCATTTTTGTCATATTCGCCTTTAAGAAGGGTCTGAAGCTTTAACTTGTCAAACCTGGCCTTAAGCTCATTATAGTCGCTTTCAACCTCACCATATACGCTTTCATCCTTCTCTTCAAGCGCCAGCTCGACAAGGGTCAGCAGATCCTCACAGTCGTTTTTCAGCTTGTTGAAATTTTCAAGCCTTTCGCGCAGATTTTTGCTCCGCTGCAAAATTTTCTGCGAGTTTTCAATATCATCCCAGAAGCCGGGTTCCTGCGCTTTCTGATCCAGTTCCTCCAGCTCTTTTTCTATCGCAGGAACGTCAAAGAGAATCCCTCAAATCCACAATATCTGAAAGCAGTTCTGAAATCTGTGGTTTCAACTGCTCCAGCAGAATCAGGCTCATCCAATCATTCCTTTCCTTTATTGTCATCTGAACGCAAATCATATTATAGCATTAGTCTGTCAAAAGTAAATATTTCATACAGTATTTCTCTTTTTACCGGGCTTTATAATCGAGCTCCTGATATAAAAAGATGTGACCAGTATGAAAAATCCCGATATCAAAAATATCAGCTGAAACTGTGTTACGGTAAGGCCGGCAAAAATACCTTTATATTCCGACATCGCACCGACCATATAGGATGCCAGCATTGATGAAACAAAACCTATAAGCCCGCTTAACGCAGCGTTGAACCCCAGGTATACGGTACGCCCTTCTTCAGGTGTATATTCATACGGTATATTATAAAGAGATATTCCGATTCCTGCCCATGCTATTCCGCCTGTAATATGGCCAAGCATAACGACAGCGTATGTCAGGATCGCCCCTTCTGCCGCAAAAAACCACAGCATATGTGTTGCTCCAAGCAATGCAATCGATATCATTGCAGTATATGTAAAGGATTTTTTGTCTGCCACTTTCCCCCAAATACTGACGGTAATGACATACATAATTGAGTTTACAAGTCCGCATATGGTAATAAATGTATAACTGAGCCTGAGTTTTGATACCATGTAAACTGAAAAAAAAGGGTTCGAAAAATTCATAGACAGGCCCCACAGGAAAAACAGTATTATTATTTTTCTGAACCTTTTTTCTTTCAGCGGCATTGTAAACAACTGCTTCAGGCTGATTCTGCTTTTGGTCTGACGTATACGGGGCTCCTTCATTGACAAATACGAAAAAAGATTCAGAAGCATAGCCATAAAGGCTATCGCAAACATTAAAATATAACCTTCGTAGGTTCTGCCCCTCAGCTCATATTTGTCAAGAACTCCGCCAAAGACCACGTTTACTACACTGGAAATAAAGATAAGATATCTTTCCCTTATGCTGAAAAATCTTCCCCGCATGTTCTGTGGTACAAGGCTTATAAACAGCGTAGTAGTCGCAGGAGCAACCATGTTTACCATCAGGTGGGACAATAAATACAGGCCTCCTGTTATGTACAGGCGCATCTCCACTGAAACAGGCAGAAGGGGTATTATTACCATCAGAACAAGCAATATTCTGTGCAGCGCATTACCAGCCGTAACAATGGGTTTTCTCCGGTCAAGCTTTTCAAGAAACATCGGAGAGAAGAACTGAATAATACCCGCAAGGACAGGGATTGCGGCAATCTGGCCGCAAATGTCATCATCTGCTCCGAGAAATTTCAGGTATCCTGTCAAAAATGCCCCCGTTGTAAGACCAAAAATAATCCTGGCTGAAATACCCTCAAGTATTGCCATAAGACGACTTTTTTCGTAATCAGCCAGTGTCATTTCATAACTGTTCTGAGCTATGTTATTGTTTTGCTGTTTGTCCATAAACTTTTCCTGCTAATGTTCTTCAGTATTAATTCTAATCGGCAGTAAATTGTCAGAACTTTATTACAGTTTTTCAAAACGTTCCACGTTCAGAACGAAAACCGTGGCACCGCCAACCGTGACTTCCACCGGAAACGCCATGCTCATAACCCCCGCACCGCCGGACAGGTCAAGATTCGGCATAGCCTTTTTTCTTGTCTTGCATTTTCTTTTGATAATATCAATAACTTCAGGTATCTTTTCCTCATCAGCTCCAACCATAATGGTTGTATTCCCCGATCTTAGAAAACCGCCCGTTGAGCAAAGTTTCGTTACCCCAAAACCTTCTTTTCCCAGTTCACTGATAACCGGATTACTGTCTTCATCACTGATAATTGCCAAAATCAGTTTCACCTTACAACTCCTCCCTTCCATTATTTTTACCCTTCCGGGTGAAAGACTGTAAGGATATGAAAATAAGCCGTTTTATGATTAAAAACCAGGTATACTTATATTTTATTATATTTTTACCACCAATGGAATAGACGAAAATTCATTAATGCTTGAAATTATTAATAATACTGATATAATAAATACTGTTACAGTTATTATAAAATATATTTCAGTTTCCAATATTCTGTGATGCTGGTGTGGCGCAGCGGTAGCGCAATTGATTCGTAATCAATAGGCCGGGGGTTCAAATCCCCTCACCAGCTCCATTTTTATTTATTTTGAAAAACTTGCAGGATTTATTGCAGCACTGCAGACATTTGAAATTACCGGGCACCAGGCAGCGGCATAATACGCCGCGTTCTGCTGCAGTAAAACTTTACCCTCGGTTTTATGGTGAGGGTATAAATGAAAAAATAATATCAATGTCAGGAGAGTCAAATATGTCATCAGTTGTCAGAACACGTTACGCTCCGAGCCCTACGGGTTATATTCATATCGGCAATCTTCGTTCCGCACTCTATGAGTATCTTATTGCGCGGGTCAACGGAGGAAAGTTTATTCTGCGCATAGAAGATACCGATCAGGAACGCCTGGTTGAAGGAGCAGTGGATGTTATATACCGCACATTGAAAATATGCGGTTTAAAATACGACGAGGGTCCCGATATCGGTGGTCCTTACGGTCCCTATGTCCAGAGCGAACGCAAAAATATGTATCTTCCATATGCAGAGGAACTTGTAAGGAAAGGACATGCATATTACTGTTTCTGTTCGAAGGAACGGCTGGAGACCCTGCAGAATGAGTACAGGGAAAGGGGCGAGGTTTTCCGTTACGATCGCCACTGTCTTAACCTTTCTGAAGAAGAAGTAAGGAAGAAACTTGAAGCAGGTGAACCTTACGTAATTCGTCAGAAAATGCCTACAGAAGGCACAACAACATTTTATGACGCGGTATATGGTGAAATAACGGTTAACAACAGTGAGCTTGAAGACCAGATACTCATCAAGTCAGACGGGTATCCGACTTATAATTTTGCAAATGTAATAGATGACCATCTGATGAATATTACACATGTCGTCCGGGGAAGCGAGTATCTGTCATCCACACCCAAGTATAAACTCCTTTACGAAGCCTTTGGCTGGGAAGTGCCTGTTTACGTGCATTTACCGCTGATTGTGAAGCCGGACGGTTCCAAAATATCGAAACGCAAAGGAGATGCAACTTTTGAAGATCTTCTTGCAGCAGGTTACCTGCCTGAAGCAATAATAAACTACCTGGCTCTTCTCGGATGGTCGCCTGAAAGTAACCAGGAAATTTTCAGTCTTGCCGAACTGGAGAAAATATTCTCAATCGAACGTATCAGCAAATCACCGTCGGTTTTTGACATGGCGAAACTGAGGTGGTTTAACGGTGAATACATCCGTGCAATGTCGCTGGAAAAATTCCACGAGATTGCGATGCCCTGGATTAAGAAGGGCCTTGAAAAGGATCTTCCGACTCTTCCCATTGCGAAAATGATTCAGCCCCGTACCGAGGTTCTGTCGGAAATACCTGAAAAGCTCGGCTTTTTCAATAATCTTGCTGATTATGACCTGGAACTGTATACAAACAAAAAGATGAAAACCAACCCCGAGATTTCATTAAATAACCTGAAGGCAGCCTTGCCCGTCCTGGAAAGCCTTGAGGAATGGAATGAAAAAACCGTATATGAGACTCTGGTTGCTTTGTCAGAAAAACTGCAGGTCAAAACCGGACAGATTTTCTGGCCGGTCAGAATTGCCATATCAGGGCAGCTGGTAACACCGGGCGGAGCCTCAGAAATTGCCGAGGTACTCGGGAAGGAAGAAACTTTAAGAAGAATACGCACAGGTATTGAAAAGCTGTCAGTTGCCGTTTAGAAACACGCACGGATGCTGCGATAATAAAGCGGAATAAAGCTGGATGAAAGGATTTTCTCCTGTTTTTCATAAAAAAGCATAAAAAACGAAACTATAACTTCCGTTCATTGTTCTTCAACAAAAAAGGGTCGTCCCTGTTGCTAACCGGGACAACCCTTTTTATTATAAAACCCGAATGACCCCAAGGGGATTCGAACCCCTGTTACCGCCGTGAGAGGGCGGCGTCTTAACCGCTTGACCATGGGGCCGAAGCGCTGTAACATAAATTATTTTACTGCTGTTTTCGATTCAAGTCAATAACCACTGCGATATTTATAAAATACCTGAAAATTCTGCGTTGAATGAAATATTTAAGTCATTTAAGTTGTCAATTAACTGAATTTTTCTCTCCTGTCAGCGCCAAATGCCTATCGTAGATACCTGTAATGCCCTTCCGGTTTTAAATCGGGGAGATCCAGTCCCAGTTCCAGCACAAGATAATTTCTTATGTCATAGCACAGACCACACTTTCCGGCATACTCTGCTCCGGGTTTGTAGCCGTACTCCTTTTGAGCGAGCTCGATAAGACCTTTTATCCCCTCAGTCTCCAAACTGTAAAATATCCGGTATTTACCGGGATCTGCCCCGTGCACAAGTTCAGTCAGGGGTATTGCCAGTCCGGGGCATGACTGTGGAATAAAACTGCCGTATAAATCAACATGGAAATGATAAATTCCCGACAACAGCCTGCAGGGTCCGGATTCTTTCATTATCCGTTCAAAACTCAGCTTTTTCATGGCAGGAGCATACGTTTTCAGGGCACGCCCCTTCAGGTTAAGGCCGTATCTTTCAGGAAGCCTCAGAAAATAATCTTTCCCGTAACAACGCGTGTATTCCTCTGGAATATGGGTTATGTTCTCATCCATTGCATCAATTTCGTCCCAAAAATCCATCTGCCAGGGAAAAACACTCATTTTCACCTTTGAACAGGCCCTGATTAAATCCTTTACTTTACGGAACGGTATATACTCATTATGGTATGGATCTATCGATATAAGCAGGGTGTGTACCCCATGGTCCATAAGTTCCCTGAGGGCTGCCGTTGCCGACGCTTCATCCCTGTACCAGGAAGCATTGGTTTCTATATATTCAATGGCAATCCTGTTTTTACGTGCCGAATCAAGAACGTCCAGGATTTTGTTGGGTTTAAGAAGGGGTTCGCCTCCCCCGATATGGACAGAATAACAACCCAAACCTTTCAGTACCTGAAATATCTCATCTGCCATATCCTTTGTCATGTAATCATCAGGCCAGTGTGGAGAGCTGGAATAACAACAGTGCCTGCATTTTGAAGAGCATTTGTAATTGGTAATGATTCCTCCGGATACCAGGCAGTTAATTTTCAGCATCAATAACCCCCCTTTTGCTACATTTCCAGAATCTCATTTGATGAAAAAAGATATATGTACCTTTCCTTTACCCTTTTGCCTGTCAATATGGCAAGAGTGCGGGAATAATACTCAATCTGGACCTTGTACCTTTCAATTATAATGTTACTGTCACCGAAGGGCACAATATCGGTTTTATAATCAATAAGCACCAGGCCGTCCTTTTCTTCAAAATAACAGTCAATAATACCCTGAAGAAGCAAGGTTTCACTGCAGTACTTTGTGTCTGCCAGTTCGGGGAACAGTTCGTGACATGGTATTTCTATGTTAAAAGGTACCTCCCGCTGGACATTCCCTGAAGCGAGCATCCTTTTACCCAGTTCTGACTTAAGGAAATGCTCTATTCTCTCAACATCCACCGTTTCGGCCTGCTGTTCGGTTAATAAATCCTTTTTTACCATGGTTTTAATCTGTCCGGCAATATCCGGGTTTTTGAAATCCAGGTGCTGCATTACAAAATGCATAACAGTGCCTTTTTCTGCCGGACTTAAGCCTTTTCGCTTTTCAAGGAACGAAGGCTTCCTGATAAGCGCCGGAAGCTGAACAGGTATTCGGCCTGCATCATCGTACAGTTCGGCTTCAAATTTCCTTTTAAGTTCAGTTACGGTTACCTTTGCAGGAATCTTTTCCAGTTTGATATACGGGTATTCCCAGTTAAGACGTCTTTCTATTTCATACCGGTATTCGGTATGTTCCTCCCGTTCAGTAATTTCAGCCGGCCAGTTCAGGAGATCGTTTTCGCTTTCTGTGTCCTGTAAATCTTTATTAATCATGTCATTCCTGTTCCACACCTGTATAAGCCATTTGCATGAATCATCGGTCTCATTTGCCCGGGTATAAATACCCATGTTTTCAAGGCAGGCAAAAAACCCAGGGTTATGTTTTACCAGCGCAGCGCCTATCCAGTCAACATATCCCGTACCTTTCAGGATATTGCTGCTGTCAATCCTGTTGCCGCGGCCATATGATATTTCAGCCCATTTGGATACAGCTTTTTCAATATTGTTTACCGAAGCGGTAATTATAAGTTTTTCACGTGCCCTCGTCATAGCAACATAAAGTATTCTCATCTCTTCTGACAGTGTTTCCATTCTTATTTTTTCGCTTATTGCAATTTTTGCCACAGACGGCCGTGAAAGACGCAGTACGGGATCAATGATATCAGGTCCCAGACCCAGTTCATGGTGCATCAGAACATCCCTGCCGATATCGGTTAAATTAAACCGCTTGCCGCATCCCGCCAGAAAAACAATCGGAAACTCCAGCCCTTTGCTTTTATGTATACTCATAATGCGGACCACATTGTCGTTTTCGCTCAGTATTTTGGCGCTTCCCATATCCCCCTTGCTGCTTTTTAATTTATCGGTGAAGTTTATAAAATTAAACAGTCCCTTATAGCTGGTTTTCTCAAACTGCCTTGCCCTGTCGTACAGAATTCTGAGGTTGGCCTGTCTTTGCCGGCCATGGGGCATCGCCCCCACCATATCATAATACCCGGTGTCATGGTACAGGTACCAAATAAGCTGATCAGTTGACATATGCCTTGCCTTTTCCCTCCACACCGAAAGCCTTTCGATAAATAATGAGGCTTTTTCAGCAGCAGTTTTGTCACTCCCGGTAAGGTCGCCAGCAGTATACTTTTCGGCCATTTTTTTCAGTGCATCATAAATTAAACCGTTTTTATCCGCAGCACGGACCGAGGCAAGTTCTGATGTCGTAAATGAAAAAATAGGCGAACGCAGTACAGACAACAGCGGAATATCCTGAAGCGGGTTATCGATAACCTGTAAAAGGGACAAAACCACCTGGACCTCGACGGTTTTGAAAAAACCCGTTCCGGTATCGGCAAAGGATGGTATTCCCCTCACGGCCAGTTCTTCAGAGAATACATCGGCCCAGTTTTTCGTAGCACGAAGAAGGATTACTATATCTTTAAACTCGGCCTTTCTGTATGTTTTTCCTGCTTTGTCATAAACACAGAAATATTTTCCCTCACTGTCCGTGCCGGTCAGTTCAAGGATTCTGTCAGCTACCAGCCTGGCTTCACTCTGAATATTATCGATAATTTCGGTGTTTTCCTCTTCATCCCCGGTTCCGGTGAAATCGCCGGAGTCTTCAACGGTATCGGTTCGCTCGGCCTGTTCATCCTCTGTCTGTATTAAATGCAGCTCAACATACCCGCCGGTTTTTGCATTTTCTTCGGTACATTCATCAAAATCTGCACCCGGATTCAGTGCCTCTTCAGCGGTGTAGTCAATCTCGCCTGCGTCAGCAGACATAATCGTACTGAAAATAAAATTAACGGCGTTTATTATCTCTTTTCGGCTTCGAAAGTTTTTATACAGGAGAACCTTACGGTTTTTATCCTCGGGCCGGGTTTCGAAGGTATTGTATTTCCGGAGAAAAATTTCGGGCATTGCCTGTCGGAACCTGTAAATGGATTGTTTTACGTCTCCTACCATGAATACATTCGGACTGTCGGTATCATGTTTTGAGATCATCTGCAGAATTAACTCCTGGACCATGTTGCTGTCCTGGTATTCATCCACCATTACCTCATCAAAATACTCCCTGTACTCCAGGGCCGGCCCGGATGGTTTTATACCGTCTTCGGTTTCCTGTGTCAGTATCCTGAGGCACAGATGTTCCAGATCATTAAAATCCAGGACCGATTTAAGCCTTTTTTTGTGCCTGTAACGTTCGGCAAATTCATTAACAAGTCTCCCTAGGCAAAGCATTACCGGGTAAACTTTCCTCAAATCGCTGATGATTTCTGAAGAACTGCAGGCAATAAGTCTTTCCTTTACTTTCTTGTTTATAATGTTTTTAACCTGCTCACGGATTTTTTTTACTGCCTCCTGTTTTTCCCTGTCAGGATTTTTGCCTGCCCTGGGAAGTCTTGAAAACTCAGTTTTCTGAACCATTTCATACAAATCATCCCAGGACGCGGCCATATTCCCTTCCTGTCCACTCTCATTCACTGCCCTCAAGAGCAGCTCTATACCTGACAAATCTTCCCGGAAAACAGCCAGGTACTGTTCCAGATCTTCAGCATTATCAAGCAGTTCTGCAGCCCTTAGCAGCATGTTTCTGGCATTTTCCAGTTCAATCCTGCATGATTTAAGAATCATCCTGCCCCATAATGTTTTCGCAAAATCCGTACCTTCTTTAACATTAAAAGCTTCAATGCTTTCACTGAGCCATTTTTCCGGCCATGGGCTGCTCTGAATGAAGTTATATATATCCATCACGGTTTCCTGGATCCCCTGATCACTTACATTTCCGCCATACCAGTCAAGGAGTTCAAAGAAGTCCTGCCTGCCCGCTTCATACTGCTCATTTATAACTTCATTCATCGTTTCAATCCGCATCAGCACACTTTCGGTCTCATCCGCAATCCTGAAAGCGGGATCTATTTCCAGGACATCGGTATGTTTCGCAATGACTTCCTTACAGAACGAATGAATGGTCATAATATTTGCCCTTGATAGGAGGCTCAGCTGACGTCTCATGCTATCTGAGCCGGGGTTTTTGTCCAGTTCTCTTGCAATGGCTTCTCCAATGCGTTCCCGCATCTCTGCGGCCGCTGCATTTGTGAATGTGACTATAAGCATCCGGTCAATATCAACAGGATTTGTTTTATCGGTTATTTTCCGGATTATCCTCTCAACCAGTACTGCAGTTTTTCCGGCACCTGCAGCCGCTGCAACAAGCAGGTTGCAACCGCGCGCATTTATCGCTTCCAGTTGCTCTTCTGTCCATTTCTGCGGTGCATTGTGGACCCCGGCATCGGTTTTTTCGTTAACCTGTTTAACTCTTGCCGGATTATCAGTAATCCTGTTTTTTCCCAACCAAAATCACTGCCTTTTCATCATTTTCCATATTTCTTCACTGCTTTTATCATGCAAAAGCCGGTAATTATTTTCTTTCAGTGACGTATCAAACTGACATACGGGAGAGTAACTGCAGTATTTACATGCAGCGCCGAACCTGCTTTTTACCGGCATTATCGGAACAGAACCGCTAAAGACTCCGGTGCACAATTCTTTCAGCAGTTTGCGCACGTAATTACGAAGAATATTAAACTGCTCCATTGTCGCAACAGAGGAGTTTTTCCCCAGTGTACCGCCTTTGTTGACTGAAGCGGGGATGATAAGCGACTGGCCGTCAATGGAATGATCCATTTCCCTTATCAGTTTCACATCTGCAAGCAATAACCCTTTCATACGCAGCTGTTTCATAATAGCCTTTTCAATTTCTTCCGCGGACATATTCTCCCTTGCTTTCAGTATTGGATCATCCAGTTTGAAGTAAAGCACACCGCCGGGCAGGGCAGGCTTGTCACCGTTTTCCGCAAAATATTCCCATATTGCGTCAAGGTATGTAATTAACTGTATCTGTAATCCATAATACACATTTTCAAGTTTGAATTCCCTTGTACCGGATTTGTAATCAATAATCCGCAGATACCTGCCGTCGGGCGTTTCCATCATGTCAATACGGTCAATACGCCCGTAAAGCCGGACTTTCTCGCCGCTGTCAAGTTCGATGACAATAGGGGGGTATTTTTCGTCATCGCCAAAGCCTGCTTCGTAGTCAACAGGTTCAAAACTGCCTCTGCGGATATGTTCGGCAATCAGCCATACCGCTCTCGCAACAACTCTTTTCAGACGTTTTGCCAGAATTATAAACCGTTTTGATGATGCAAAACTCGAACCTGCCATTTTGGCGAGCATTTCATCAACTATTTCGGAAACCTTTTCTTCACACCACTTTCTATCAAATGTCCGCCATGTAACGGGTTCCGAAGGTGCTTCATTCAGCCTGGTCCCGTCATTTTTCTGCTGACCGCCGGTATGTACGGCTTTTGAAAAACGCTCCACGGCAGTATGCAGAAACGTTCCTGCGTCAGGCGGGCTGAATTCGAATATTTTCCTTTCCCTTGCCTTAAGCCCGTACCGGACAAAAAAAGCAAAGGGGCATTCGCTGTACCGTTCAAGCCTTGATACGCTGGATATCAACGATTCTCCGAATAATTTCTTAATCCCTTCCCTGTCAACAGGCTGTGCTATATTACGATAATCAAAAGCTTTCCTCGCTTTTTCAAATTCACTTTTCCAGTAATCATTATCCAGATACCATATTGCTATATCCCGCCAAACTGGCAGTATTTCCTTCCCGTCGGCCCGTTCGCGCATAACGGTTATCAGTTGTCTGAAGACGGCACGCTGTGAGACAAGATCGTTTATTACTTCCTCGTCGGACTGGGGAGGTGTTATATTGCTGTATTGCCTGCACAGGGGAAAAATCTTTTTTATCTGTGCTATTATAACAGAAGGCCTTAACGTTCTTCCCTCCTGATCGGCTATGGGCCAGCTTATGCGCAAATATTCCGACGGAGTTGTCAGTGTCCGGTAAATGAGAAAGTTCTCATCAAAAACCTTGTCCCTGTTGCTTTTGGCCAACTCCATACCCAGTGCGTTCAGCCTGATTCTTTCCTCATCGCTCAGTATTCCTTCCTCAGCACCCCTTGCAGGGAAAACCCCGTCATTTGTTCCCAGTATGTACAGTGCTTTTACTGCATGGCTTTTTGACCTCTCCACGCTCCCGACGAGAACCTGATCAACAGAGGCCGGAATCAATCCGATTTTATATTCCGAAAAACCTATGCGAAGAAGATTCATAAATCGTTCTATTCCAAAGGTTTCACCTTCCATTACCTCAACAATCTGATCCATCAGATCAATTACCATATTCCATACCTGCGAGTATTCACTGGCCGTCACAAGTTCCCCTTTGTTCCTGAAATCCTCAATCAGTGCCTCCAGCTGTTCAGGTATTTTCAGATAACACAGGAAATCAAACAATGCCGAGCAAAATTCCTCTGCCGTCCTTCTTCCCTTAGTTTTATGACGGAACTCCATAAGCGGTTTGACAATTTCCATACGCGTCCTGTTTAATTCTTCAAGCGAAAACATTCCCTGTTCGGAGTCACAGGCATCAGGAAAAAGTTCAGGGCTCATATTCCATTTCTCATCTGCCGTCCACTGATTTCCGCGTATTCCGCAGGCAAGCACGTAATTTTCCAGCCTGTCAATCCTTTCCGGCTCTATTCCTGTCAAACCTGATTTAAGATACCGGAAAACCGCTTCATAAGACCAGTTTTCGGTAAAAATCTCCAGCATCGACAGGATAAGGCGTGCAAGAGGATGGTTTGAAATATCCAGCTTTCTGTCCAGGAAACATGGGATTCCGAAATCATTAAAAACCGCTTCAATAAGTCCCTGGTATTCGTCAAGGTTTCTTGTCACAACTGCTATGTCACGGAATCTGAATCCCCTTTCCCGGCAAAGCCTTAGTATGTCTTTCGCGGCAGCCTCAATCTCTGCAAAAATGTTTACAGACGAAAAAAGCGTTATATTCTCGGTCTCTTTCCTGTAAACCTTATACGGGTGAGCATACAGATTGTTTTCAAGATGGCCGAGCTCCGGATTGTCCCTGAAACGGTACAAAGGTTCGGGATTCAGAAAAACAGGCGGTTCATATGAAATATTGTTTTTTATCGCCATGTTCAGTACTTTGCGGTAAACCTTTTTTGAAGGTGAAAAAACATCCAGCTCAGATGCCTGATCATTAAGGTCATCACAGACAAGGGTTATCGTAACCCTTTTTGCCTGAGTAAGCAAAACCTCTATTATTTTATATTCCTGCGGAGTAAAGTCGGTAAAACCGTCGATCCATATTTCCGAATCAATGAACTGCCCGGACATTTTCATCCTTTCTGCGGCTGCTGTCAAATCATCATCGGCGTCCCTGTAACGTTCCTTCACCGTATTGTTGAAAGCAATGTAAATGTTTCTGAGTTCTGTCATTTTCTCTTTAAGTGAAGTATTGTCGTCAAGTTTACCGCATATTTCATCCAGCCTTTCAGGAGTCACATTATAATGTTTGAATTCCTTGACCAGTTCGGAAAGCTTGCTGATAAAACCCGGTTTTTCCACCGAGTTTTTGAAATACCTGAACTTTTTGTCCATTTTGTCAAGTATGCGGTATAAAATCATGCTTTTTCCCGCAGGATGAATATGGGGATAGGTTATTCCGCCGGTTTCATTGAAAACTTTATAAGCAAGGCGGCGGAAACTCAGTACTTCATTTTTCAGAATACCTCCTGATTCAAGCATATCTATCAGATCTTTTTCAGCCTGAAAAGTATATTGTTCAGGAACAAGCAGATATAACCTGCCGGTACATCCTCTTTCAATCCTGTTTTTTATTTCTTCAAGACAAAAGCGTGTTTTTCCGCATCCTGCCCTGCCATATACAAAACGTAAGCTCATACTGACTCCTGCGACCAACAGATTGTTTTAGTATCAATATATTTTACAACATTTTATAAAATAATAGGAATGCATAACGGCTAAATAAGCTCAACCTCTTTTTGGCTGCGCATGTTACGTTCCTGTCCATTGTTTTCAGCACAAATGAATCAGTAATTTATAACTGAAAACTACAAGGTTAGTATTATCTTAAAATGGAACGGTTATATTGCAGAATTGCAAATATTTTTATCAGCCGATATTCCTGTATATATGATAATCCGGCCTACTTCATAAATTTCTTTAATATATTCAGTTTGTTTTTGTATGGCGGATATCTCAGTTCAATGTCAATCAGGAATGATTTCCGCATGATGCTTTTCCTGTGGGTAAATGTGTCAAAACTCCACTTTCCGTGATAATTGCCCATTCCGCTCTCTCCCACACCACCGAAAGGCATTTCTGATGTTGCAAGATGGACCAGTGTGTCATTAATGCATCCGCCCCCAAAAGAGACCCTTTTAACAACAGTCATTTCGGTTTCCCTGCTGTTTGTAAAGAGATAAAGGGCCAGAGGCTTCGGCCTACTGTTGATAAAGGATATGACCTGCTCCAAATCATCATATTCAATAACCGGAAGTATCGGTCCGAATATCTCTTCCTGCATCACCGGACAATCAGTACTTACATTAACCAGTATTGTCGGAGAAATTTGCAGGGTTTCTTCATTGAAATCACCGCCCGTGACAATTTCCCCGCTGCCAAGCAGGGCCTTCAGTCTGTTGAAGTGCTTTTCATTGATGATCCGCGGGTATTCAGGATTTCTGCACGGAGTTTCACCGTAAAATTCTCTGATATATTTCTTCATCCCTTCAATAAGCTCATGCCTGATATCCCTGTGCGCAAAGCAGTAATGGGGTGCAACGCATGTCTGCCCGCTGTTAACCGTTTTCCCCCAGATAATTCTTCTTGCCGACAGATCAATATCAGCAGTCCTGTCTACTATGCATGGGCTTTTTCCCCCCAGCTCCAGAGTTACCGGGGTCAAATGCCTTGATGCCGCTTCCATGACAATTTTTCCGATACCTGGACTGCCGGTGAAAAAAATATAATCAAATTTTTCGTCAAGGAGCTCACGGTTAGCCTCCCTGCCTCCCTGAATCACACTTACAAACCCGCTTTCGAAGCATTCTCCCAGTAACTTTGCTACTACCGAAGACGTATTCGGTGAATAGGCAGAAGGTTTAACTATGGCGCAGTTTCCGCCTGCTATGGCACCGATCAACGGTGCCACTGACAACTGAAACGGGTAATTCCACGGCGACATTATAAGAACCACACCGTAAGGCTCGGATAATATATACGAAGATGACTTAAACTGGGCAACAGGTGTTCTGACTTTTTTAGGCCTGCTCCATCGCGGAAGCCCCTTTATCATTTCATTCAGCTCGGCATAAACGAACCCAATTTCAGTGGCATATGCCTCAAAAGGAGGTTTGTTCAAATCCTTTTTCAGGGCTTCAAGGATATCATCCTCGTATTTATTAATATATTCCTTAAGCTTTTTCAGGGCATTCAGCCTAAAACACAAATCCAGCGTACGTCCCGATGCAAAATATTCCCTCTGGTGTTTTACAATGCTTTTTGTGTTTTCCATCATCGCAGCCCCTCTTCGAAGAACACCGATTTGTGTAACAATTAAAATAATAGCATAATTAATCAGGGGATGCACGTTGTAAAACAAAAAACGCCGGATTTTTGAAATCAATCCGGCATTTTTATGTACATCATAAATCTTATCTGAACCTGTTGCGCTTAAGGAAAATCGGAATATCAAGCCCATCGTCGTCTTCTTCTGCCGCAGGTTTTACGGTATTTTTGATAGCATTGCTCGCTTCACTGGCATCCAGTAACTTTCCGGTTTTCTTAATTTCAGGAGACTTATCAAAGCCTGTTGCTATTACGGTTATTATTATTTCATCCTTCAGGTTTTCGTCAATGACAGCACCGAATATAATAGTCGCTTCAGGATCAGCAGAGCTCTGAATAAGTTCTGCTGCGGTATTTACTTCCTGTAAACCGAGATCAGGACCGCCTGTGATGTTCAGCAATACACCTCTTGCGCCTTCTATGGACGTTTCGAGCAATGGGCTCGAAATAGCCTGTTTTGCGGCTTCTTCCGCCTTATTGTCTCCTGCTGCTTTCCCAATGCCCATATGGGCAAGCCCCTGTTCGAGCATTATTGTTTTAACATCAGCAAAGTCAAGATTTATAAGCCCGGGTACGGCTATTAAATCCGAAATACCCTGCACACCCTGGCGAAGCACGTCATCAGCCATCCTGAACGCTTCAAGTATCGATGTTTTCTTATCGGCAATATGTAAAAGCCTGTCATTTGGAATGGTGACAAGCGTATCAACCACAGCCTTCAGATTCTCAATTCCCCGCTCTGCCTGCTGCATTCTTTTTCTGCCTTCAAACATAAAAGGCTTTGTAACAACACCGACGGTGAGTATTCCAAGTTCCTTGGCTAACTGAGCAATTACCGGAGCGCCGCCGGTACCTGTTCCGCCGCCCATTCCGGCTGTAACAAAAACCATGTCGGCGTCCTTTATTGCCATGGCTATTTCATCACGACTCTCGTTAGCTGCTTTTTCTCCGATTTCAGGGTTTGCGCCTGCACCAAGACCTTTTGTAAGCTTGTCCCCTATCTGAATTTTAGTGTTGGCTTTCGATAAGAACAACGCCTGTTTGTCGGTATTTACAGCTATAAAATCAACGCCTCTGAGGCCGGATTCAATCATTCGGTTCACCGCATTATTTCCGCCGCCGCCAACACCTATTACCTTTATTCGGGCAAAATTATCCATATCAATATCAAATTCCAGCAAACCCGTATCCCCCTTTATCAATAACCTTTATCTTATGTAAAGAATCACCATGCAGCACACTTCCATATTTTTATTATATATTAATGAACTTTAAAATCAAGCATGGTACTATGATTTTTCAGTGTTTTTTTCAACAATCATCCTGCGTATCGTTCCAAAATTCAGGAAAATTCTGTTTCCAAATGCGAATACGGCAGCCAGATGCAGGGAAATCCCCAGTCTGTCGCCTATATATGCCAGCAGCGCGGCAAGCAGGGAATTCCCAAAAAAACCTGACAGGAACACTTTTATATCAAAATTGTTCTTCATTGATGCCACAAGACCGCCGAAAACAGAATCCAGTGCGGCAAGTATTGCCACAGCCGCGTAGTTTGAATATTCCTTCGGTATATTGTACGGAATCAGAATTCCTATAATCAGACCAATAATTAAGCCAAGCAACGGAATCATATTTTCTCACTTCCCTGTATAAAATACTTTTATTCTGCTATGAAACGTGCATATTTGTTGTCAAAGAAATCTATCATGCCTCTTTCTTCAGGTTTTATATAATTGTAATATAATTCCTTCAAATAAGAAAGCCTGTATATCAGTTCACTGTCCATTTTAATCTTTGCAGTTATCCGGTTGTCAAGGGAAAGGTACAATTCTTTGTTTTCAGGAATGTCCACCCAGTCCAGCACTTCGACCAGTTTCCGGGGAGTATTCATATCCACGGCATTCAGACTTTGCAGAAGCTGGACCAGTACAGATATTTTTTCTGGTTCTTCAGTCTGGATTTTTTCGCCGAGCACAAACTTGTCCAGCTGCACACCTCGGATTTCAGGATACCTGTCATCCAGTTCAGTGGCAACTTCAAGAACATAACCCTGTTCATCCACAAGAAGATAGTTTCCGAAATAACGAACCCAGGCTATTGCATTTCTCTCGGTAACCGTTATAAAAACCTTGCCGGGGAAAACATATTTTATCTCGGCCGATTTAATCCACGGCAGTTTCTCCACGTTTTGTTCGGCTATGCCCATACGAAAGTGAATGAGGTGTTTCAGGCTTCCGCCAAGATAATAAATCGCATTTTCTCCCTTTCGGATGCCCGAGGCATCTATTATTTCATCAGCAGAATAATTGACCGTTTCATTTACATATATATCCGACAGCAAAAGCAGCGGAGAAAACATTAACACCGCTGCCAGTATTCCGATGAGAATTACAGAAACAAATATTAATCTGATACCGGCGCCTTTAATCGGCTTGTTTTCGTTGGGAAGAACATCATTACTCCTGCCTGTTCTTATCATTTGTACCCCTTACTCATACTGACAACAAAACTGAATTGTTTGCGAAAAACAAACCAGGATGCTGATTTAAATTATATCATACAGAAAATACATGTGCAATGAATGTAATTTTGCCCGGCAATATCACTCTCTTCTTATTTTTGCACCGACCATGCTCAGGTTTTTCTCAAAAGCCTCATACCCTCTGTCAATATGTATCACGTTGTTGATAATGCTTGTTCCTTCAGCTGAAAGTGCTGCAATCGTGAGTGCGGCACCTCCCCTCAGGTCACTGGCATCAAGGTAAGCCCCGGTCAGCCTTTTAACACCTTTTATAACCGCCACTCTTTCCCTGACGGTAATATCGGCTCCCATTCTCATTAACTGTTCAACGTATCCGTACCGGTTTTCAAAAACCGTTTCAATGACTACACTTGTACCGGATGCTTTCGATAAAAGTGCCACAAACTGCGGCTGCATATCGGTCGGAAATCCTGGATAGGGAGAAGTACGTATAAGTTCAATGGCTTTCAGTCTCTGATCGGATTTGATTTTGATATTCCTGTCGTTGAAAAGTTCGACTGACACTCCGCAGTTTCTCAGCAGGTAGGCGACTGAACTTACATGCTCATAATCAACTCCTGTAAGAACAAGTTCACCTCCGGTGGCTGCCACACAGGCCATATATGTTCCCGCAACAATTCTGTCGGGTATAACACTGTATGTAACATCCTTTTCTATTTTCTCACATCCGTTAATATGAATAACCCCTGTGCCTGCGCCGTGTATTTCTACTCCCAGTGCCTGTAGAAAATTTTGCAAATCCACTATTTCCGGCTCTTTTGCCGCATTTCTGATTACCGTTTTTCCTTCTGCCAGACAGGCGGCAAGCATTATATTCTCGGTTGCACCGACACTCGGATAATCCAGCAGTATTTCAGTCCCCTGGAATTTCTTCACCCTGCAGTGCAATATCCCCTTATACAAATCATCTATTTCAGCACCCATTTTTCGCAATGAGCTTAAATGCATATCAATAGGGCGAGGACCAATGGAGCAACCGCCCGGATAACTTATATAAATCTCACCGATCCTTCCGAGGACTGAGCCCATAAGAACTATCGAACTTCTCATTTTGCCGGCAAGGAATTCCGGAACTGCATTGGATGTGAGATTTTTTCCGTCGACAATAATGCTTTGACCGTCGCGTTCAACCCTCAGTCCCAAAGATGTAAGAATTTCCTGCATTGTCTTTACATCTTCAAGCACGGGACAATTTTTTATTATGCTTGTTCCACGGTTAAGTATGGTGGCTGCCAGTATCGGAAGAACAGCATTTTTAGCCCCCGGTATCTTTAATTCGCCCTCCAGACGGTTACCACCCTCAATGACAAATCTGCTCAAGAAAAACACCTCCGGCATTGCTTAAACTTGGCGGGGTTACTCATATAATAAGTTGATATGTATGTTGAATGGGTTCCTGACTTTTTCATAGTTTATATTATGCGAGTCGCAAAATTCTGTTACTTCAAGGCTTGTCGCATATTGTCCCGGGGAACATAAAGCAAAAAAATATTAGTATTTGTCCTAACACGAGCGTAACGAAAATTTCCTGAACCTGATGATACGGCAGAAATGTATTTTCGGAAAAATATTGGACAAAGTGTCAGGATTGAGCTGCATGGGAAATTTCATGAATATATTATTTGGATATAATAATACTGTAAACTGTTACGGGATAATTAAAGCCGACACATTGTGTTATTCTCAGGATCAGAATTTCTCCCTTCGCAGACGATACCTGGCAGTACAATGCCTCGATATGTTAAGAAGCATGCCAATGCCGACCAGGAGAAAAGCCAGTGAACTTCCGCCGGCCGTAAAAAACGGCAAGGGCATTCCTGTAACAGGCATGGAAGATGTTACAACTGCCACATTGATAATCACCTGAAGGGAAATCAGTGACGTAATTCCGACCGCGATAAGGCTTCCGAGCGTATCAGGAGCATGCATTGCTATTCTTATGCCTCGCCAGATCAGGACAAGGAACAGCAAAAGAATTGTGGTAGCACCTATAAACCCCAGTTCTTCTGCAGCAATTGAGAATATAAAATCTGTATGCGGTTCAGGTATATAAAGGTATTTTTGCACGCTTTGTCCGAGTCCCTTCCCGAATATTCCACCGGAGCCGATTGCATACAACGAGTTAATGATCTGGTAACCTGAATCGGTAGGATCCTTAAAAGGATCAAGAAATGTAAGTAATCTTTTGAGACGATATTCCTCTGACAGAACAAGATATATAACAAGAGGTATCGCAGGTATTGCGAGCAAGACAAAATGCCAGATTTTTGCTCCCGCGGTAAAAAGTATAATTACCGCAACACCGGTTACAAGAATCGTGGCACTGAAATGCGGCTGAAGCATTAAAAGAGCGTCAATAAGCCCTATAACCAGAAGATAGGGTACAAGCCCCTTCCAGAAATACTGAAGCATGTCGCCCTTCTTTGAAAGACTGAACGAAAAGAATAGAATAATGGACAATTTCGCCATTTCTGACGGCTGGAACGAAAACGGCCCGAAATTAAACCATCTCCATGCTCCGTTTACATTGGCTCCTATTCCAGGAATTCTTACCAGAATAAAAAGGATAATACTTACAAGCATAAGAATCGGCGAAAACTGTGCAAGTCTTCTGTAATCCATTCTGGATACCATCAGCATTGCGATAATCCCGATTGTAGCCCAAATAAGCTGCCTGATAAGATAATATTCCTTATTGCCGAACTTACGGCTGGCATAATAGGAGCTTGCACTGTATACTATACTTATTCCCAAAGCAAGGAGCAGCAAAACCGTAACGAATATCCAGAAATCGAAATCCCTTCGTTTCATATTCACCTCAGAGATACAAAAGCTATTGTACAGAATAAAACGGTTGCAATAAGAAACATTATAACAATTTGGGTTTCCTTCCATCCCATTAACTCAAAATGGTGATGTATCGGAGCCATTTTAAAAATCCTTTTTCCAGTTTTCTTGAAATATGCAACCTGCAGAATTACGGAAATATTTTCAATAAAGTAAACCATACCGGCAATTACCAGGACAAAAGGCATCTGCAGCAATATTGCCACAGAAGCAACCGCCCCACCGAGAGCCAAAGAACCCACGTCTCCCATAAACACTTTTGCAGGATGTAAATTGAAAGTAAGAAAACCAAGGCATCCTCCGGCAAGTATAGCGCAGAAAAGTTTCATTGTATTCCATTCATCATTCAGCATTGAAACCAGAGTAAAGAAAACCAGCACAACAACCGTAACGCTTCCGGCAAGGCCGTCGAGGCCGTCTGTCAGATTCACAGCATTGGTATATGCAAGCAGTATAAAAATACAGAAAGGAATAAAAACAGCCACGGGAACATTCATAGGATTATCCAGTCCTATGAACGGGATAACGGTTTTTTCTGCTGCGTCCGTCATCGTTATTACATAAGCGGTAAAACATGCAGCGACAATCAATAAACCAAGCATTTTCTGCCTTGGAGTAAGTCCGTCCTTACTGTGTCTTTTTATTTTCAGAAAATCATCCACAAACCCGACCAGTGCAAATCCCAGCGTTGACAGGATCAAAGCCAGCATTTTACTGTCGTTTATTGCATACCATCCTCCGACAATGGCAAGAGGTATAAGAAATATAAAACCACCCATTGTGGGTATTCCCTGCTTCACAAGGTGGGTTTTCGGACCGTCGTCCCTGATAGTCTGACCGAATTTCAGTCTCTTAAGCAAAGGTATCAATACTAATCCCGATAATACGGCAATCGCAAACGCAATAACAAATACAATTATATGGATTGGTATCTTCATGTTTATCCTCCCGGAAACCGTGTCCTGTTTTTCCAATCAGTACTGCAGCGGTATTTTGCATGGATTTAACCGTTATTTCCATTCGCAGTTTCAAAAACTCTTTCTATAATTCTGTCCAGATGCATTCCCCTTGAACCCTTAAAAAGCACAACATCATTTGGCTTTATAAGTTCTTTCAGGGAATATACCGCACTTTCCGGATCGGAAAAATGCATTATCCGATCCTGATCCATTCCAGCTTCCACTGCGCCTGTTACATAGTCCCTGGCGAGCTCTCCCACTGCGACTAGGTAACTGATATTCTCATGGGCTACACAGGCTCCTACACTCCTGTGAGCTTCCTCGGAATATTCACCCAGTTCCAGCATATCGCCAAGAACAGCAATACTTCTTCTCGGGCCGGAAACTTCCCTCAAAACCGATAAAGCTGCCATTGATGAAGAAGGTGCGGCATTATATGTATCGTTTATTACCTTTATGTTCCCGTAATCGACTATATTGAGCCTCATCTTTTCACTGGAATACCTGATTAATCCGTTCTGGATATTTTCATCGGTGATTCCCATTTCAATGGCACAGGCTATTGCCGCCAGGGCGTCGGACACATTGTGAATTCCGGGAACAGGAAGAAATATATCCACATCCCTGTTTCTGATATTTACCGTGAACCTTACTCCTTTTTCACCAAGGGATTCAATGCCGTATCCCCTGACATTACATTCTTCACTGATACCGTAAAATACAACGGGCATCGGGAGCAGTCCCTCAAGACCCGATAACAGTTCATCATCACCGTTAAGTATCAGTACCCCGTTCTCTTTCATTCCATTGATAATTTCAAGCTTTGCCCTCAGGATATTCTGCCTTGAACCCAGCTTTTCTATGTGTGAAATTCCTATATTGGTTATAATTCCTATATCGGGTTGAATAATCCTTGAAAGATAATCTATTTCGCCCATCGCGCTCATTCCCATCTCGAAAACCGCTACCGAGTGACTTCTGTCAAGGTTAAGCACTGACAGGGGCAACCCGATATGGTTATTGAAATTCCCCATGCTTTTATGTACATTATACTGGGTGGAAAGAATCTGGGCTATCATTTCCTTCGTTGTGGTTTTCCCGACACTTCCGGTTATGCCGATAACGGTTATATCAAAAGTCCTGATATAATTCCTGGCAAGGTCGCCAAGAGCTTTTACGGTGTCCCCAACCACAATAACGGCCCGGTCACCGTCTACGGGATATTCTTCCTCGGATATCACAATCCTGGCGCCTTTACTGAAAGCGTCGCCTATAAATTCATGACCGTCAAATTTTTCACCGCGGATGGCAACAAACAGGCTTCCTTCTGTCAAAGTTCTTGTATCGGTACTTACATTGTCGGCAACGGTGGCTTCATTGCCCGAAAGCCTGCCGTTGACCCACCCGGCTATTTTATCGGCCCGTAATTTTTCCATTTTTTTCACTCCATACTTTCAAGGATTTCCTTTACAATTTCCCGTTCATCATAATGTATTGTCTTGTCCTTAAATATCTGATAGGTTTCATGCCCTTTTCCGGCCAATACAATAATGTCTCCTTCCTGAGCAATCTTCATTGCATGACGGATTGCTTCAGTCCTGTCCTGAATAATAATATATTTACCGTTTGTCTGTTTTATGCCTTCTTCAATATCCCTTATTATAGCCATCGGTTCTTCAGTCCTCGGATTATCCGATGTTATAATGGTATAGTCTGCAATCTCTCCGGAAATTTTCCCCATCTGGGGTCTTTTACTCCTGTCCCGGTCGCCTCCGCATCCGAAAACACTGATAAGACGGTTAGGAACAAATTCCTTCACGGTCGTCAGAATATTTCTGAGGCTGTCAGGAGTATGCGCATAATCTATCATGACCGTGTATGGTTTGCCGGGTGTCGGCACAATTTCAGCCCTGCCCGGAATATGAATATTCTTTAGTCCGTTAACAATATGCGCTGGTTCAATTCCCAGCATTCCCGAAACTCCAATCGCAGCCAGGGCATTGTATACCGTAAATCTGCCCGGAACCGAAACTTTCACCGGAATACTGAACCATGGTGTATTTACGGTAAATTCCACACTGTCTGAATGGGTAACAATATCCACGGCAGATATGTCAGCCTTGTTTGAAATCCCAAAAGTCATGCACGGGCATTTGCTCTCGCCTAAAACTCTCTCAGCATATTCGGAATCAATATTGACAAGCCCCCGTTTCGACATTGAAAAAAGCTTTATCTTCGATTTCAGATAGTCTTCCATGTCCGGGTGCTCATTGGTCCCGATGTGGTCTTCCGATAAATTGGTAAATACGCCGATATCAAAGGTTATCGCACCTACCCTGTTAAGTTTCAGCCCCTGTGACGACACCTCCATGACAACGGCATCCGCACCCTTATCTTTCATATTGCTGAAAATTTCCTGAAGATCAAGTGACTCGGGTGTAGTTCTCTGAGCAGGTATTTTCTCACTTCCGATAATATTTGCCACAGTTCCGATTAAGCCCACGGTCTGCCCGGCCTGTTCAAGAATGGATTTTATCATGTATGTTATTGTTGTCTTTCCCTTTGTTCCGGTAACACCTATCAGTGTAAAGCTTTTATAAGGATGCTCGAAAAAGGCAGCCGATACATAGGCTAATGCATACCGCGTATCCGGAACCTTTATAACCGTCATATTCTCCAGGACAGGCACGTCCTTTTCCACCAGGAACGCGGTAGCGCCGTTATCCAGTGCAGACTGTATATATTTATGTCCGTCGGTTTTAAATCCGTCTATGCATACAAACAGGGATCCAGGCACTGCTCGCCTGGAATCGTATACTATACGTGTAATATCCTTGTCCAAATCGCCTTCTGTTTTTATAATATCCAGTCCCTTTATAAGTTCTGTCAGTTTCATAATCTTACCTCCGTTATCAGTCTGTTTCAGTCAGTTCAAACCATACCGTAACAACCTGACCCTTGTTAAGCTCGGTGCCAGGTTCGAATTCCTGCCTTCTGGCCTGCCCGATTCCTTCAACCTTAATATTAAGTCCTGCCTTTCTTAATGTTTCAGCAGCTTCGTGTATTTCCTTGTTCAGAACATTCGGCATTACAACTTTTACTTCTTCTTCGGGTTTGTATGTATAAAGTATTACCGTAGAACCGCTCGGAACACTGCTGTTCGGCTTAGGTGTCTGTTCATGGACAATGGCGTCATCGGCCTGGTTCTCACCCTCAACGATGTAGTTCAGCTCATAGGCTTTCAGCTTGGCTATGGCATCCGACAGTTTCATGTTTCTTACCTCGGGAACATACATTTCCTTAAGCAGTAACTCCTTGTCCTTCTCAGTATATTCCCTTTCAATACCCAGATAATCGAGGATTTCCTCCATAAGTTTTCCTGCTACCGGAGCTGCAATCTTACCGCCTGTATGCGGGTAAACCTGAGGGTGGTCAAGTATTACAATCAGGGCCACCTGTGGATCATCGGCCGGTGCAAAGCATGCGAAGGAAGCAATATACCTGCCTTCGGTATCGGTTTCCACGGTTTCTGACGTTCCGGTCTTGCCTGCAATTTTATAACCGCTTACGTACGCATTTCGTCCGGTTCCTTCCGATACAACACCCGCAAGAATGTCGCGCAGTATGTCGGAAGTCTGCTTTGAAATAACCTTTCTTACTACCTGGGGTTCGGCTTTTTCAATAATATTTCCTTCACTGTCACTTATCTGCTTTACCAGTATGGGTTTCATCAGGTTTCCGCCGTTGGCAATGGCACAGTATGCGGTTATCAGCTGCAGCGGTGAGATTGTGAATCTCTGTCCGAAAGAACTGACTGCCATGTCTATTTCCTTCGGATCCTTGTGCCACTGATATTCATTGTTTGCGGGCTCACCGTTAAGCGTTATTCCGGTTCTCTCCATAAAACCGAATGCCCTTACGTATTTGTAAAACTTGTCAATGCCGAGGGCCAGCGCGGTTTTCACGAATACAGGGTTGCACGAATTATACACACCGTAGCGGAAAGTCTCCGCACCATGACCGCCTGCCTTCCAGCAGTTTATATTATGTCCTGCCAGATGAATGGCAGTACATACAAACTGGGTATCCGGAGTTACCACACCTTCCTCAAGTGCTGCAGCAGCTGTAATGGCTTTAAACGTGGAACCCGGTTCATATGTATCCATCAGCGCCTTGTTTCTGAAAACTGTCTGGAACAGAAATTCCACATCTTCACTGCTTGACTTTCCCTTCCAGTCATCCCTGTCCACAAAATACGGTTTTGCAAATGGGTCGTTGGGATCGTAATCGGGTTTTGAAGCCATTGCCAGGATTTCCCCTGTTTTAGGATCCATTACAATGGCCGCTGCTCCCCTTTTCAGGTTATAGTCCAGCATCGCTTTTTCCAGCGCTTTTTCGGTGAAGTACTGTATTGTCTCGTCAATTGTAAGATATAAATTATAACCATCCACCGGTTCTACATAAGTTTCAGGACTGTATTTTACCTGACGGCCGCCGGCATCAAACTCGCTCATAACCATACCGGGTTTTCCGCTTAATATTTCATCAAAGGTTTTTTCGATACCGTTCAGCCCCTGGTCGTCATCTCCTGTAAAACCCAAAACATGTGATGCAAGATTCCCGTTCGGATAAAATCTTTTTGAATCCTCATCAACATAAATGCTGGTAATGCCATTCTCCACCAGGTATTCCCTGACCTTTAATCCCACTTCCTTGTCAACTTTCCTTTTTATAAACGCCCACCTGGAATTCGACGTTAATTTTTCCTTAACGCTCTCGGGTGTTAAATCCAGAATTTGCGCCAAATCAGTGGCTATCTGGTCAATTCGTTCCGGGGTATCCTTCATTTTATCCATAAAATCGGGAGGGTATACAGAGACGGTTTCCACCGACGCACTGATTGCCAGTCCTTTACCGTTACGATCATATATTGTCCCTCTTTTAGGGTTTATAATCCTGCTTCGGGTTTGATTCTGGTATGCCTTAACCGAAAATTCTTCACCTTTTACAATTTGAAAATAGCCGACCCTGCAAATCAGCGCAACGATTAAGACAGAATATACAATCAGCAGCACCAGTGAACGCTTTTTAACCTTAATAGTCTTTGAGATCAAGTGACCCCCCACCTTCCGACCGGGCAATAAAAACCTTTATATTATTAAAAAAGGACTATAGATTGCCGCCTTCACGAAAATATTCGCGTAATTGCCACCAATCCATTGTCCCACAGATTTTCATATTTAATATATATTCAGTGTATTCCTTCATCTTGACTCCAAAACTTAAATGCTGTTATTCATGTCCGAACCCGAAAAACATCAGCAGGGATTTCAGAATACCTTCTTTCTCCTTCTGTTCTTCTATAGTGACAGTACTGTAATTGACCTTGGGTACCTTGACAGGTACTTTCTGGTAACTGTCGGGCATTTTCATGTTCAATCGTTCTTCTGCAATTTTTCTGATATTCTCCTGGTTTATTTTCGCTCCGATACTTACCTGAAGCTTGCGATTACTGTCTTTCAGGGTTTCATATTCCTTACTCAGCAATGAAAGTTCATAGTTCATTTCGGTTATTGTGCTGTACCGGTAAATTATAGTAAAAAAAACGGCAAAGGTTATGATTATGCAGACAATAATCTGCGCCATCGGGTATGATACAGTTTCCGGTTTTATTACTTCCTTGGCTACAGGGGCTGTTTTTCTTCCGTAACTCTGACTTTTACGCTGCGGATAAGGCTGCTCATTGAATTTCGGAGCCGCAGAGCCGTATACATAGCTGTACCTTTGTTTCATCATTTTCACCCCTTTTCCCTTTTCCGTACAACAAAACAATATACTCCCGGGCCAAAACCGGTTTGGCCGCGGGGTTCAGCATTGAATGTAAAAACAATTCATAATGGTTTTTTCTTTTGTAATACTTTTTATTATTTTCTTTTGTACCTTTTTATTTTTCTTTTGTAAATCCAACTGTATTTTTTATCCTTTGTGAATATAAAATTTATCTTTGGTAATTAAACTGCAATTCTTTCGTACTTTGGAACTTTCGTCTTTTGAATCTTGAAATTTTATCTTTTGTGCCCTGATTTCTTTTTCCTTTGTAAAAATCTAACCCAATCAAAGCTTTTCAGCAATTCTTAGCTTGGCACTGCGAGCCCTGTGGTTACGTTCAAGTTCTTCTTCCGAAGGTGTGACAGGTTTCGGTGTTAATATTTCCAGTTCCTTTACCGGGTTGCATACGCATTTCGGAAAATCGGGAGGACATTTGCATTTTCCTGCTCGGTTGCGAAAAAACTGTTTTACAATCCTGTCTTCCAGCGAGTGGAACGTGATAACGCACAACCTTCCGCCCGTTCTGAGACTTTCAAGCATTTCAGGCAATGCATTTTCCAAAACTTCAAGTTCCCTGTTCACCGCAATACGTATTGCCTGAAATGTTCTTTTTGCAGGATGCTGCCCTTCATTTCTTCTTGCGGAAGCAGGTATGGCAGCCTTAATGATGTCAACCAGCTGTGAAGTAGTTTCGATCACATATTTTTCCCGCGCCCTGCATATGAACTCCGCAATCCTTGATGCCCATTTTTCTTCTCCGTAGTCCCTGATAATTCTTGCAATATCATTTTTTGACCAGGTATTTACAAGTTCCTTTGCTGTAAACTCGCTGTCCTGGTTCATACGCATATCCAGCGGTGCATCGTTCAGGTACTTGAATCCTCTTTCATCCGCATCCAGCTGGTACGATGATACTCCCAGATCAACCAGTACGCCGTCTGCTGATGTTATCTTTTGTGTCTTCAAAACTTGTCTTATGTTTTCAAAGTTCTCATGTATCAAAACAAAGTTTCCTTTGCTGCATACACTTTCAAGTCTTGTTTTTGCCGCCTCAAGAGCTTCAATGTCCTGATCCATGCCTATCAGAAGGCCGCCGTCCCCCAGTCTTCTGAGAATTTCCGCCGAGTGTCCCGCGCCTCCGACGGTGCAGTCAACATATACTCCGTCCGGACGAATATTCAGACCTTCTATACACTCTTTCAGCAATACCGGTTCATGCGAAAATTCCATTTTTCATCCCGTATTCAGAATTCAATTTCCATTTCCTCAAGCATAGCCCCAACTTCTTCGGCATCGGCATCTTCGTAGAGTTCAGAACTCCATATTTCCACTTTGTTCAGACTGCCGACAAACAGCAGTTCCTTGCTCAAAAAAGCATATTCTCTAAGATGTTGGGGTATTAATATTCTTCCCTGTTTATCAATTTCACATTCAGTGGCATTGGAGGAAAAAAATCTTAATGCCTTACGGTTTGCTTCCTTTGATGACGGCATTGCCTTTTTCAGTCTTTCCACCAGTTCCAGCCATTCCTTTTCGGGATATATGTACAGGCACTTTTCAATTCCTTTTGTAAGAATAAATCTGTCTCCGAGGTCATAACGGAATGCTGCCGGTATTATTACCCTGCCTTTGGGATCCAATGTATTGGTATATTTACCGATTAGCACCGTTATCACCTCTTTTCCTGTGCCCGAATATTGTCCTCCACTTTCCCCCACTTGTCACCACTTTGTTTATATTTTACTCCATATTTTTATCCACCGTCAACCCTGGATCAAAATGTAAAATAAAAAAAAGCAGGCATAAATCCTTCATTTTACGATATGCATGCCTGCTTCAACCACAATATATTGTATATGATTAAACAGTATTATACAATGCCTGCTTTTTGACTAAAATGCAAATAAAAAACAGTCTGTTTTTTGTAATAAAAATTTAACTTTTGTAATATTTTTGTAACTTTCTATTCAAACATAAGCCTCTGCTTTCGCAGCGAAATACTTAAAACTATCCCCACGGCTATAAGATTGGTAGTCACCGAACTGACGCCGTAGCTTATAAACGGCAGCGGGATTCCCGTAACAGGGAGAAGCCCTATGCTCATACCAACATTCTCCATGAAGTGGGCAAAAAACATCGCAACAACACCCATAACCACAAAGGAACCATACCTGTCACGTGCACACCATGCCACATAGATACATCTTGCAAAAAAAGCAAGAAAAAGTATGATCAGGACAGCAGCGCCGAAGAAACCGAATTCCTCGGCAACAATCGAAAAAACAAAGTCCGTCCATGAATAAGGCACATTTTCCGCTGCCATTCCCTTTCCCCAGCCGCGTCCCCACAGCTGACCCGAACCGGCATACTGCACCGCACGGCTTACCTGAAAGTTTTTTCCCAGCGGATCGGCATCCTTGTTAAAGAAACTGTAAAATCGGTCTATCATATGTTGCGGAAGACGGTTATACAAACCCGTAAAGTAAACTGCCAGTATAGCAATAATTCCCGCTCCCGCCGATGCAAAGATATATTTGTAAGGTATCCCGGCAAAAAAGACCATACAGATGAAAATAAAGACATATACCAGGCTTGTACCTATATCGGGCTGCAAGAGAACAAGTAAAACAGGAACCGCTGAAAAGACAATCAGCTTTATGTAATTATATTTTCCCGTTCTTGTAACAATGCGCTCCAGATAGTACGCAACAATCAGTATAAATGTAATCTTGCCAAGCTCGGAAGGCTGATACGATACCGGTCCCAGTACAAACCAGCCTCTTGTCCCTGTTTCCTTTTCACCTTTTCCGACAAAAAGTACAAGAACAAGAAGCAGTACTGAAAAGCAATAAGCAGGGAACCCGAGCATTCTGAAGTCCTTATAGTCAATAAGGCTCAGGACCACCATTGCCACAGCTCCCGCAACTATTCCAATACACTGTTTCATTAATAAATCATATCTGTTCAGCTGTTTTGCAACACTTGCTATAACAGTCAGTCCATATGCGCATAATGCCACAACAAGAACAAGAATAAACCAGTCATAATGTTTTACCTTGTTAAGCCCCTGGCTTTTTTCTACATGAAGCATGAATCAACCTTCCCAATCCAAACTGATAATCTAGGAAAATCCGTTTCCGGCGTTCATTATTAAGACTATCCCTCACTGTCAGCGGAAACACCCTCCGCGGCATTTGTCCCTGCTCCGGATTCTTCAGTTATACCACCATCAACAGAAATCCCGGTTTCATCATCCTGAACTTCGGTTTCACCGTCCGGGCCGTCACCATGGCCATCCAAACTATCGCTTTCGTTTTCTGAAGAGACATTATCCTCCGGAGACTTGTCCTCTATATCGGTTAAAATTTTTCTGTATATACTCGGTTCGTATACCTCTTCATCCACCCGGCTTTCCTTCATACGAACACGTCTTACGACAAAAACAATTATAAATGCCACGGCAAAGAGGAATCCGATTACACGGTTAACATTAACATTTCCTATTTTAAGGTCAAAGCGCAGACTGTCTATAACAAATCTTGCCAAACCGTATGAAATCATATAAAGGAAGAATACTTCACCTTCGGCCTTCTTCCGCTTCCTGAACCAGAGCAGGATAAAGAATGCAGCAAGATTCCAAAGTGATTCGTACAGGAAAAGCGGATGAACAGGGAGATTCGGATCCACACCCGGAAACTGCGACGGCGAGCTGGCGATGGTGCTTCTAATTATGTCACCGGTCATTCCCCATGGCAAATCGGTATTTGGACCGAACAGTTCCTGGTTGACAAAGTTGCCCCACCGTCCTATAACCTGTCCAAGTACGAGATATACAACAACGTGGTCCAGCAGTTTCAGGGTATTTATCTTTCTTATGCGGCAGAAAAGGTAAATCGTAATAATTCCGCCGATTACACCGCCATATATTGCCAGACCTCCGTGCCAGATTTTATATATTTCATTAAGGTTGTCCCGGTAGTATGCCCAGTTGACAAGAACATAGAAAATCCGTGCGCATATTATTCCCACAGGCGTTGTTATAAGTATAAGGTCAATGAGATCATCCTGCCGGATTCCATATTTTTCACTGTTTTTCAATATACCTATAATTATAACAAGGAAAGCAAGGGCTGTAATAATGCCGTACCAGTAAATCTTTATCGTTCCTAATGAAAAAACCACAGGATCAAGATTAATTTCAATGCCAAGCCTGGGAAAACTTATACTATGCATACTTTATCCCCCTTTTTATTTTATGGACCAATTAAAATAGTAACACATTTTTGGCTTACATGCAGTATATACGATATTTTATATGCAAAGTTTTACCCCACAAGCAAAAAGAAACCCTTCGTTTTCCCTTGCATGGCTTATACTTTCATCGGCCAGATAATTGACAGTGAAGGCTCAGCTGAAAAATGATCCCTGAAGATCTCTTCTGCTTCATCTATGGTAAGCTCTTCATATACCCTGGAATGATCAAAAAATCCGGCACCGTTGAAATATAACGGTATAAACTCATGGGAAATGTTCTCAGGCGAATTCAGGTTTGATATAAACCTGCCTTCATGGGCCTTTTTAATACGCTCAAAACTTTTTCTGTCAAGACCGTTTTTATGCACCTGTTCAATTGCAGATATAATCCTTTCGGAAACCTTTTCAGGTTCTTTCGACTGACCTCCCCAGACAGTATATCCGAATGATCCCTCAAGACTTACGTCACTTCCGAACCCCTGGTTTATCAGACCTTCGTTGTATAACTCATTGTACAGGGCGGAACTTCTCCCCATAAGCATTGAAAGCATGATTTCCAGAGCAACCTTTCTTTTCAGGAGTTCATATCCCGTTACGCGGGAATTATCCTTAATCCCCATGTTAAACTGGGGCATTGCTACGGCAAGATTCTTTTCAATGAGTTTCATGTTATGATGTGTCGGCTCTTCAGGAAAAATTCTCTCTATTCTTCCCGGATTGCTTTTTGCTCTTATCCCGCGCTCCACCATATTGAAAACCGAATCAGGATCCACATCCCCAACGGTAACAATTATCATATTTGAAGGATGATAAAAGGTATTATAGCATTTGTACAGCGTTTCTTTCGAAATTTGAGAAATACTTTCCACCGTACCGGCTATATCTATTTTCACCGGATGGTTTACATACAGTGCATTAAGAAGATTAAAGAACACTCTCCAGTCGGCATTGTCATTATACATTTTAATTTCCTGGCTGATAATCCCCCTTTCCTTTTCAACATTTTCATCGGTAAGATACGGGTTCTGAACAAAATCGATAAGAAGCCTGAAATTGTCGTCGAACCTGTCGGTACATGAGAAAAGGTATACTGTCTGGGTAAATGACGTATAGGCATTGGAGTCTGCACCCAGCCTTGAAAACTTATCCATTATGCTTCCGTCTTTCTGCTCGAAAAGTTTATGTTCCAGGAAGTGGGCTATACCGTCCGGCACCCTGGTTGCCTCTTCCTCGTCCGGTGCAATAAAGGTATTGTTAATTGAACCGTAATTCGTGGCAAAAGTTGAAAATATTTTGTTATAGCCTTTTTTGGGTATCACAAAAACCTTAAGGCCGCTTGAATGCTCGTGCATATATATTTTTTCCTGAATCCTGTCAAATTCAAGTACCTTCAACGTTATTCTCTCCTTTCACCTTCACCTGACAGGGATGTAAGAAAATATACGGTATCCAGTGTTAATTTTTTTGAAACATTTACAACATCTTCCACGGTAACCGCCGTAATCTTATCTATAAACGAATCCACATTTTCATTTGCACCCGACAAATGCTGGCTGAGGTAAAAATCCACCATTGAGCCCTGGCTGTCCTGCATAGATTTCAAACCGGTAACAATACTTTTTTTGCTTGCTTCCATTTCAAAATCCGATATATCACCGTTTTCGATTGCCCTGAACTGATCCAATATTATTCTTTCAGCCCTTTCCCGTTCCGAAATTTCGATACCGCTTACCGCAACCAGGAGTCCCTTGAACTTCTCAATACTTGAAAAAGCTGAATATGCAAGACTCTCCTTTTCCCTGACATTCTGAAACAGCTTCGACTGGACTCCTCCGCCAAGAATACCGTTGTAAACAACGAGGGGGTAGTATTCGGGACTGTTTGCCTCAATTTGTGTCCTGAATCCTATGCAGAGTTTTCCCTGACTTACGTCCATAGGCTCTTCTATACGGCGTACCTCATTAACTTCCTTTTTAACCTGTATCTGCGGCAGTGATATTATGTTACTCCTTTCAATGGTTCCGAATTTCTCCATGTACTTTTCCAGTTCTGAATCATTAATGTTCCCCGATATATATACATAGACCGGATTATGGATAAGCAGGTTCCTGTACTGCTCAAACAGGCTTTCATTTGTAAGCGTCCTGGCACTTTCCTCGTCTCCGTCCTCACATACCGCAAAAGGTTCTCCTGCACACATTTCTTCCATGCATCTCTGCATGGCATAATACATTTTGTTGTTTACACGGCTTCTAATTCTCTGTATCAGGTTTTCCCTTTCCTGTTCAAAATAGTCCTTCCTGAATACCCCGTTTTCGGTAACTGGGGCGGTCAGTATCTCAAACAGCAGTCCACCCACTTTTTCAAAAAGATTTGCACCGCTTACGGTGAATTTGTCTGAGACAAATCCGGCATTAATATGGATTATCTGGTATTCACCCTTTTTATGAACTGCTGCGCTGATGCCCGCTCCATATAATTCTTCAAGTCTAAGGGCAAGTTCCTGCTGCGTGGGATATGACCTGCATCCCCTTTTCAGAACAAATGGAATCAGTGCATTTTTTGCAGCTATTTCACTGTCCAGCGGATCCAGAATAAAAATATCAATTCTCGCTGTTTTGAATTTATCTGATTTTATATTGAAAAAGGATATCCCATCCTTTTCTCCAAGTTTAACTGCCTCAGAAAAACTTTCATTCGGTTTCACCATTTTTCATCCTCTCTCTCAAGGATTCATTATTTTTTATTCATACCCATTGTTAAATGAATAAATACATTTACCATATTCTATTATACACCAATTTTTTACCTGTTATTTTCACCTGCCGCTAAACTATATCTTTACTTTTCCTGGCGTCCTAATTTGCCGATATAGTATACAGAGGAGCAAAATTTTATAACTGAAGTTCCGGAGGAATATATGTTTTACATAAATCTTGAAAATCAAATTCATCTGCTTGTTATTCTGATATTTTCTTCATATATATATCTGTCATCCATGACAATGAAACTTGATCCCTTCATGAAAAATCTGGGCACCGCATTTTTTATCCCGCTGGTTTTAAGCATAATGTCTTTTTTGACACTGAACACAGTCCATGCAGAATCGTATCTTTTCTTTTCCGAATTCATTCTCATAGCCGCTTTACTCGCAGTTTTGACTTTCAAAAACATCAGGGAATTCGGATCGATCATTTTTCTTCTGCTTTATTCCTTTCCTCTCGCTGTAATACTTCTTAACCTTAATTTCGGTTCATTGCACAAGCATGTTGTAATTAATGCCGTACTCTTTACATATCTGGGAGTTACCCTGCTGATTATTATTCTTGGTGTTATTGAAAAAAAGAATTCCCTGACGGTTCTGCAAACAGGACTTTTCTCTCTGTGCGCCTCACTCGTGATACCGAGAGTAAACACCTTAAGTATTGCAATTGTCGTTTCGCTGCTGCTTAAAGCGGTTTCGTACCTGTTTTTCGCCTTTTTTTTCCGCAAATATTCAGTAAACAGGCTTGAGGAAGATTACATCAGGGTGTCGGGTGAACTTGCAAGAATCAACGACAACATACAGAGGGAAGTTAACCGCAGGCTTGCAGGGGTGGAAGCTCCCGGCGTTCCGCTGCCCGAGCTTGTGAAAATGGACGGTCTAACCGGCACTTATACCGGTAAAGCCATCCTGGATTATATTGAGTTTCTGATTGAAAAGGATCCGAACGGAGAATTTTCGCTTCTGCTTGCAAATATAGTCAGCTTCGGAAAAATAAACAGCAAGCTTGGCAGTATTGCAGGAGAAAAATGCCTGAAGTCACTTGGCAATATTTTGAAAAATATTGCAGGCAAGGACAATAAAATTGGACGCTTTGAGGAATCGGGATTTATTGTTGTAATGCCGGGCACCAATATTGCAAAAGCCTGGTATGCTGCAGAACAGCTTGTTAAAGAAGCCGGGGAAACAAATGATCCTCATTTTGACATTGCAGCAGGTGTTGTTTCCTACCCGATGGATGGCGAAAATATGAAAGAATTAATAAAAGCCGCAAGAAAAGCGCTTCGCTTTTCAAAAAAATCGGTAAACTGAACCCGCATCGATAAAAAATCCGGTTTCAGATATAATTTTTCTTTTATTCATGTTTCTCCATTGTCGTTTCAATCCAAAATGGAATAAATATCAGTCACATATTGTTAACCGTATACGGTTAATAATTTTTTTTTGTGCAAAAAATATTTTATGTTTACAGTAAAAAAGTATAAAGAGTACGGAGAGGTCGCATGACAAAGAAAATTTTCCTTGCGTTTACTGTTATAATGGTGACAATATCAGGTATCTGCATTCATTCAATTGTTTCCAGGGCAAGAAATGAACTGTCGGGTTTAAGGAAAATTCAGGCGCAGATTTCGGACGAAAACGATAAAATAACTCAGCCGGTTACGCCGACATCACCGCCTGCCGGTGTTACCGGCAAACCGTCGGAAAAAAAGGAAAAGCCCGGCAAAGTCTTAACAAACGAGCAGAAATATTATACCGGTGTTACCGACCCAGGCAGCATTAACATTTTGTTAATAGGAAAGGATCCAACTTATTCCAATTTTGATATCATAATTATAGCCAGTATAAACGAGGAGGATAAGACTGTTAAACTTGCAGACATACCCAGGGATATTTTTATTGATTACACGGATGATATACTAAAGGAACTGAAAAAGAAAGCTCCTGACTTTTACAGTGAGAAGGGCAGCCGAAAGATAAACGCCGCCCATGCCGTAGGAAGAATGATAAATTACACACCCGAAAATGCCAGGTTTTCCAAACCGGGTATTAATTTTCTGGCAGATTTGATAAATGAGATTTTTGATGTTGAAATTGATGATTATATTGCAGTGGAAACCGACGGTTTCAGGGAAATAGTTGACTATTTCGGCGGTGTTGTGGTCAATGTGCCCGTATATATGCATTATGAAGATCCCACTCAGGACCTTTATATACATCTGGAACCGGGTGTTCAGCTCCTTGACGGTAAAAAAGCGGAAGAATTTGTCAGATTCAGGCAGGGTTATAACCGCAAGGGTGAATATTTTACCTGGTCACGCTCGGATAATATTTACCTTTTTCTTAAATCCTTCTTTGAACAGCATTTTAATCTGAAGAACCTGAACAAAATCGGAAAGGTTTACGAAATTGTAAAAAGAAATACCGAAACAAGCGTCACGGATATCAGTGAAACCTATAAATACGTAATACTGGCAAAAAAGATAATTGATGAGAAATTCAGCATAGAGCATATCGGCATAGAAACATCGGGAAAAAAGACGTTCAACGGGGCGCTTTACGAGTTACTCAAAACCAGGTAGAGCGGTATGCAGTACTTTTGTCAGATTATTGCTTCCATAGCAGAACATATTTCTTGATTATGCATCCGAAAGCATGGCTAAAAGCAGTAATAAAGGTGCTGAACCGAAAATTCTTAAGTTCAGCACCTTTTTCAGTAATTCCCCGAAAAGCCTGTTTTATATAAATACATGGGAAGTTTTTTTATGCATTTACATAATATTCCCGTTTGGCAATAAGATCTCCCAGGCAGTCCCGAATCATCAGGTATGTTTATTCAATTGGCTTGTACTCGTATGTCACCTGGTCTCCCATTATTGTTACAAGAATATACAATGCGGCTTTTTTATTCTGCTGAGTAAGGTTCTCTACATCAAATCCGGCAGATGAGAAATATCTTACGCCTCTGTCCCTGGTCACTTCATTTTTGTCTCCCTTGTAAAATACCCATACATTATTGAATTTTTCAGCCTTGTACTTTGCCAGTATATCTTTCAGCAGCCGGGCTTCCAGCTTGTCACTGAAAGAATCAGGGGTATTTTCGAGGAATATAAACACATTCTGTCCTGTAAATGAATCAAGTTGTTCCATAAGCCACTGCCATTGCCCTGCAGTTCCGTTTCTAAGGCTCTTTGATCTCATATCCAGCTGTATAAACCTTGAACCCTGCATATCCATGGATTTATATCCGCTGCCTGTTGCCAGTACGGGTTTCTGTACCTTTGAGGTCACGTTGTGGGAACCGTTTCCTACAAATGCTCCTATTTCTATATATTTATTTATCTTGTCTGCCAGGTAATCTGTAAGGTACATTTCCACATCACCGGCAGGTTCACGGGCTTCGCCGAATACAGAGAACCTGTAGTTATTTTCGCCTATTTCATACTTTACTGCCTGGTTCCGGCCGTCCGCAGGTACCGTATCCCTGGGAATACTATTGAAATCCGCAGTTTTATTGGTCCTGATTCTGAATTGCAAATCGTCAATATAAATATTGCCTTTTTCATCTATCGGGCTCGGGTTTACAACATACAGCCGCGTCACCCTCGCAGGTCTTTTTATATGTGAAATATTCGCTTCGACATACTCCCATCCTGTCCAGGTGATTCCTTCCGAAAGCATAACATAATTTACCTTACCGTCAGCATCTATAATTTCAGCTCTCAGCCAGCTTTTGGTAAATCTTTGGCTGTATGCCCAAACTCCGACCGTTTCTGCGCCTTCCGGTACACTTATTCCGTTACCGGGCAGTACGATATACGCTGCCTGGGTTTCCGGCGCCTGTTTGAAAACATAATCCAGCCGGACACTCGACGTACCGGTATTTGCGTATTCACTGACAATACCTGCAGCTCCCGGAACCCATGACGGATATGACGTAAAGCCTATGCCGTTCTTTTCAAAACTGTTGACAACTATGCTTTCTATACCGGGTATTTCGGTACTTGCAGTCATTTTGTCCTTTTCAACGGTAATAATGCTTAAGTCGTCTATGAAAATCGCCCCGACTTCTTCAACGGGATTGACCTGTACGAGATATATCCTTGTCAGTCGCCCGGGAAGAGATACGCCGTTCAGCGGAATTTCCACATACCTCCAGCCTACCCAGTCCAGTTTTGTCAGATCTCCAAGCCTTTGAGTCCTGTTCTGGCTGTCCTGTACTTCTATTCTCAGCCAGTTTGAATTCTCATGGTCATTATAGACCCAGAATCCAACCCTAATCGCATTTGACGGCAGCGGAATGCCCTGCCCGTTAAGAACCGCATATACGGCTCTGTTTGTTTCAGCAGCTTCAAATTTATATGACAGTTTACCTGAATAATTTCCGCTGCGCTTCTGCTCTCCTGAAAGCTGGTAGTTCCCGCTCACCGTCGAAGGATATGACAGGAAAGATGCGTTATCTTTCTCAAAATTATCAGCAAGAGTTGATACTGTCGGCAGAACGGTTACTGCACAATATGCATGTACATCCCCGACTGTCGCGGAAATGTAGCCGTAACCCGGATTTGTTGCAACAAAAGTCCCGGCTGAAATAAAACCTACTCCCCCCACAGCTTTCCATGTGATATCTGCAGGATTAATCGATGCCGTAAAACCTTCTGAATCCTCACCGGTAACTGTTAACTTTTTCCGTTCCTTGTTAATGAGTGTTATGTTATTGCTGCTGAGTGTTAACCTGACGGGTCCGCTCAGTACGTTGACATATACTTCAGCGGATATATCACCCACAGTGGCAGTTATTTTTGCAGTACCCGCAGACAGCGGCCTGAATACATTGCCTTCAAAATGCCCGTCTACTCCTTCAACCTGCCATGTTACCTCTTCGGGATTAATTATTACGGGGTTAAAATATTCATCATAACCTTTTACAATAAATACCCTTGAAGTGTTTACAAAAACATACGGCTCCTCGGGCTCAATGTAAAGACCGGCCAGTGGCGAAGGCGGTGCAAGGGAAAATACGCCTATCGCGTTTGGTATTCTTCTCTGAACACCATCGCTTGGCTTGTTCTGAACAACAATATTATCTGTTCCGGGTTCCCTGGAAACCAGGGTTGACGAACCCCCCCCATCCATCGCAAGTGCGTTGTAAGCTCCGATTTCCAGCATAAACTCCGCCAGTTCGGTCATAGTCATTCCTATACTGTGGGACTGTCTGCCGTCTACGACCACCATGTAAACGGTTTTTCCGTCCTCACTTGTTCCCACCGCGGTTCTCGGATGCCTTCCGGTTACTTCATGGGTGAACTTTTCGGGAATGGTCCCGTTAACGACCAGCATACCGCCTCCGCTTACTGCCATCTGTATACTGTTCCAGTCAGGCATTGTGGTTATTTCAAACCGTACAGGATCACCAACTTTAAAATTGTCAAAAATCTTTGAATTATTTGCACCCGATGTTATAACCACGTAACCGTCCAGAGGTATTTCAGTGGCGGGCATATTAACCCGTATTTCCTTTACTGTCCCGTTTTCCACTATCATTTCAAGTACGTCGGAATAATAGCCGTTACGTGTACCAACCGAGGCAGCGGTCCATTTCCTGTCAAGTACGGTAAAGTCAGTATATCCGTAGTAAGGTTCATTATATCTTGATACGCTTATGTATTCCCCATTGGGAGCATACAAGCGGATATCGGCTTTCCAGTAATCTATAATTCCCCTTCTCAGCTCATCAATGGCAAATGTCGCCATATTATCCCTGTCCCGATTGAAAGTAGCATCTGCGGTCTTTATATTCCATGACTGGACCATGGGGCCGATAAGGTTCTGCATCCCTGTCTGATCAGAACTTGAAAAGAAACTGCCGTTTATACCGGCAATCGCACCCCATTCCTTCATATGATCAGTTGTTGACAAAGGTTTCTGGATTGTCTCACTGTCAGCCAGTGCATCAATAAGTACATTTGGATCGTTTAAATCGGCTTTAAGAACATAAATCTTCTGCCAACCAAGATCGGTAAACCTTGTTATTGTATCCTGGGTTACACCTGAAGTGATAATCTTGCTTTCAACGGTCTGATAGATAACAGAATTTACGGATGAATTAACTTCAGACGCATCGGAAACAGAGACAAACGAAAACAGTAAAACCAGTGATAAAAACCATACCGCTGCTTTTTTCAACCTCATGCCCAATCCTCCGTTATTATTTTTTTGTCTTTTGTTGAATACGCACCTTATTTGACGAATTGTATCATTTTATGTTCCATAAAGTGCATATATTCTTACCTGTATTTTACCATGTATAAGTAAAAATAACCATTTTACGCTGTTTACTTTTATATTAAAAAAAATGACAAGTTTAAGACATTTATATTACAGCAGTCAGTCCGGAAATCCAGGCTAAAGCATTGTACATCAGATATCACTGAAATGTTTATCAAAAATAAAATTGGAGCATACTTCAGACAAACGTACAAAAAAACCGTTAATCCGGATACACAGTGCAATAAGGACAACGGCAATAAAATTTTACGGGAGACAGCGTATGAGCAAAAATACCGATAAATATCTGAATGTTGATTCTGTTTCCATAAGATACAGGGAAGAAGGAAAAGGAGACACAGTTGTACTGGTTCACGGCCTTGCGGGTTTCCTGGAAGAATGGGAACCTGCCATGGAAAAACTGAAAGGTTTTTACAGAGTAATAGCTTTGGATCTTCCGGGTCATGGACTTAGCGGAAAACCTGACATACAGTATACCCTGGATAACCTTACAGATTTTTTGAAGGAATTCGTAACCGCAAAGAAACTTGAACATTTCCATCTGGTGGGCCACTCTCTCGGAGGTGCGGTGTGTCTTAATTTTGTCATAAAATACCCCCAGTTTGTAAACAAACTGATAGTTTTGAACAGTGCATTCATAAAAATCCCGTTTTCAATAAGGTTTTTGTCTCCCTTTATCTTTCAGAAAGCAAATTTCAAAATACCGTTCAGTATAGTCAGAATAATATCAAGAAAAAGTTTTTACAAAAAGAAAAAAATAACCAGGGAGTGGCTTAACCACGCGTTTATTTATATAAACCAGCCCGGCGCCTTAAGGACAATGCTCTCTGTTATTCACGAATGCACTTCATTTCATGGTCTTAAAAAAGACCTTGTATGCAGGTTTATGAAAGATTTGAGCACAATAAAAATTCCGGTTCTTATTGCTTACGGTGACAGGGACCGTGTACTTCCCACTGAAAATTCACTGCTGCTTCACAGCCTTATAAAAACATCAGTATTATACAGAATGGAAAACTGCGGTCATGAACTGCAGTATGAATGCTGTGATGCTTTTTGCAAAATTGCAGTACAGTTTTTGGGGAACAGGCCTTTTACCTGTCCCCGAACAGCTTTTTCCCAATGAAAAGGATATTTCCTTCCTCAGTGTCATAAATCACAAAAAGGAATGGACGGTTGACTGTAAACAATACGGGATCATAAGCAGCAGTTGCTGTAAATTCGCCTATTGTGACTGCTGCTGCTTCGGTTCCCTTTTCGTTTACGTCAACTACGGCCTTGTGAAGGACACTGCTGATAAATAATTTATCCGCGATGCCGCTGAAATCGGCATTAACTGTAAAAATCTCGCCCATACCGAGTGAACCGAGAACCTTCTTCAGTTCCTTAATGCCGTATTCAAGCCTGAATTTCGGAAGCTGCAGATGCAAATCGTTAACCGTTTTGAAATTATTAAGAAGTTCATTCCACTTTTCCTGGTCAAACTCATTTATAAAATCGTTAATGTCCCGATTCGGCAGAATTACCGTCATTGCAACCTTTTCATCGCCGTAAGTCAGATTTACCGCCCTGTAATCATCTGACTCAGCCAGAGCTGCTTTTCCGTTTCTCTGCATCATCTGAACCTTGTCGGTTTTCCCGTCCCAGGCATAAAAATCGGCTTCTTTGGTTTTTCTTTCGTCGAAGGCTTCTTTCCATTCCCCTTTGAAATAAATTGCATTTATAAGAAACATCATGACGTCATCGGGTATAGGCGGATTAATAACGGAAGGTATAAGACCTCCCGTCTTTTTCGAAATCCATCTGTTTATTTCATCGGCTGCTGTACGATCACTGAAATCAAGGCTTTTTACCTCAGAAAACAGATATTTGCTGTTTGTATCCACAAAGCCCTGTTTTATTTCAAATCCATCCCTGTACCAGAGAGAATTGGCAATTTCAAGCTTAACTTTCCTGTCTATATTGTTCAGCCGGTTGATTAAATACCTGTATGAATTGTTCAGGTCATCCGCTGGTATTCCTTCGTAATGCATGGCTTTTTCCATGGCTTTCCTTGTGGTTCCCTCCGCCCCGTTATAAGCCATCATTAGCATACCCGATACAGAAAACGGGGACATGAAAATCTCCTTGTCGTAATCTTCCGCATTCATTGTCCTAAAAAGCTCCCATGAAAACCTTTTATTGGCTTCTTTAAGTTTACCGTATACATCACTTTTCCCTTCACCGGAATCATCTGCCGTCTCTAAGTTTTCCTTCACGGCATTATCCGCTGTTGCCGCACAGCCTGTGAAAATTATTGCAAAAACAAGGAAAATGACAAACAATAAATTTTTCTTCATATGCAGCAACCTCCTTTTGCAGAGTTCAGTTTATCAGAATTAATAAAAACCTTTTCACCCCAAACCTGCCTGAAAATCATTGCTGAAAAAAAAGCATAGCCTCAACATGTCGCGTTGTGAACTATGCTTTTAATAGTTACGGGTTGCCAGTTACATTATATTAGACCTGCATTACTCAAAAAAGTTCCGTAATCCTGAAAAAATTTTTTTTAACAAAACCATTACATGGGTTTCATCCTGTACCGTATTTAGACGTATAGCCTGCAGGCAATGCTGGGCCATATCAGGCCGGTTGTGCCCGATCCGTGTCAGTTCGGGCACAACATGCTGTATTCATTGATTTAACATATGCATGCATTTTTCAAGAAAATACTCCAAATTCCTTTTTTCTTCGGATATTACCCGCTCCGTTACTTCACCCCGGCCTAACCTGTCACACATTGCCAGCAATGCTATTTCATAAACAGGCACTTCCCTGACCATTGTTTCCAGGTCAGCATAGGGCAGGTTCTTTATTACCATCAGAACCTGCATATGCCATCTTACCATTTTTGAAACCCTGTAAACAAACTCGTCATCACACTTGAAAAAACTTAAAAACTCAGCAGCCAGTTTTTCACCTGCTTTATCATGGTCATAGGCGGTTATTCTTCCCCTTCTCACCCTCGTCGTGTCGGGCTTTCCGATATCATGCAGCAGACATGACCACATAAATACCTTTTTGTCATCACTTTTATCCCTTACCATGGCACCGTTGTCAATAACCCTGAGGGTATGATTCCATACATTTCCTTCAGGGTGCCATTTAAGGTTCTGTTCTGTTTCCTTTAACCTGCTGAGCATTGTAAAGGGATATTCCCTGTTAAAAAAATTTTCGTCTTCAATACTTCTGAAATATACCGACGGTTTGTCATCCTCAAGCAGATGCTTTGTGAATTCTTCAAAGTAATTTTTCAGCATAAGCTCTTTCCCTACCGCTGATTACCGGGTAAATCCATTCCTGTTCGGATATCCGGATGTACATACATGATATTATATTCTTCATCAACGGCCTTTTTTATACTTAATTATCCTGTCTTTACTGCCGTTAACACAAATATGTCCTTTCTGTTTTTGTCAGGTGCCGGGAGTTTCTCCATACTTATGTTTCCAAACCCGGCATCAATAAGCCACTGTTCAAGCTCAGCAGGATTAAACCCCCTGTGGCGGTCATGCATATTTTTCTGAAACTCCTCATCATCATGGGGCAAAAGATCTGCTACAAAAATAACACCGTTTGTCCGAAGTACCCGGCAGAATTCCTTCAGAATGTTTTCAGGAGACTCAATATGATGCAGAATCATTGATGCACATACCAGATCCGTTCTGCCGTCCCGGAGCGGGACTTCACTTTCTTCGCACTCCACGGTAAGTATGTTTGTAATTCCCTGAAGTTTTGCTTTTCTTTCGAGTTCATCCAGCATGGATACAGACATATCCATTGCTATAATCTTCCCGACATGGGAAGCAATACCCCTTGAAATAAAACCGTCACCGCACCCGTAATCCAGTACGGTCATATCCCTGTTAAGCAGGCCTGAATCAATCAGTTTGCTGATTATTGTATGATCATACAGCCCGGCGCTTATTTCCTCCCATTTTCCGGCTATATTCTCAAAAAACTGCCTGGTCTCCTGCTCGCTGGATGAATACATTTTTGAACTTCCCTGTGACAGCCATTCAATCAGCGCACTTCTTGAGAATCTCCATTCCCTGCCTATTTTTCTTCCGGGTACATCCTCTTCCCTTAACAATTTTATAAAAGTTTTTATGCTGACACCAAATAATTCGGCTGCTTCTTCCATGTTAAGAATTTCCTTCTCCAAACCGAATCCATTCCTTTCAATATACGGAAATAATTCAACCTTTCCGGATCAGGATTCCTGAACCGGATGTCAGGCCGAAAAGCATCAGTTTCTATTTACACCGTTACCAGCTGTTTATATATTTCTTCTGTTCATCCGTAAGCTCGTCGATTTTAATTCCCAGGCTCTGCAGTTTCATCATCGCAATTTTCCTGTCGATTTCTTCCGGTATTTCAAATACTTTCGGTTCAAGCTCTGAACGGTGCTCAAGAATATACAGGGCAGCAAAAGCCTGCACGGCAAAACTCATATCCATGATTTCGGCAGGATGCCCGTCACCGCAGGCAAGGTTTACAAGCCTTCCTTCACCCAGGAGATATAACCTGTTACCATTATTCAGTTCATAGCATGTAATATTCTTTCTTGTCTCGGTTACCTGCCTGCTTAATTTCTCCAAATCGGGAATACATATCTCCACATTGAAATGCCCGGCATTACATAGTACAGCGCCGTCCTTCATTTTTTCAAAATGCTTTTTTACTATTACCTTGTTGCAGCCCGTTACGGTAACAAAGATATCACCGATTTCGGCCGCTTCGTCCATAGTCATTACGCTGAAACCGTCCATAACGGCCTCAATGGCCTTAACCGGATCGACTTCGGTAACCACCACTCTTGCACCAAGTCCTTTTGCCCGCATCGCGACTCCCCTGCCGCACCATCCGTATCCTGCCACTACTACGGTCTTGCCGGCCACAATCAGGTTTGTTGTTCTGTTTATTCCATCCCATACCGACTGACCGGTACCATAGCGGTTGTCGAACAGGTGCTTGCACATTGCATTGTTTACAGCCATCATGGGGAATTTCAGGGTTCCCTCTTTTTCCATTGCCTTAAGCCTAAGTATACCCGTCGTTGTTTCCTCACATCCGCCGATAATCCCCGGAAGCAATTCCTGTTTTCTCGTATGAAGGGCATGGGTGAGATCGCCACCGTCATCAATGATTATGTGCGGACCATGGCTTAATGTTTCATCAATAAAACGATCATACTCTTCAGGTGTAGCATCATACCATGAATAAACACTGATCCCGTCTTCAGCAAGGGCGGCTGCCACATCATCCTGGGTTGAAAGAGGGTTACTTCCGGTAACGGCCATTATCGCTCCGCCTGCGGCGAGTACTTTTGAAAGATATGCGGTTTTAGCCTCCAGGTGAATGGAAAGAGATATTTTTATACCTTCAAACGGACGGTTTTTTTGAAACTCCTGCTCTATACTGCTCAGAATGGGCATGTTCCTTTTCGCCCATTCGATTTTCTGTCTGCCCGTCGGGGCAAGACCTTTATCCCTTATAATACTGTTCATATTCCACAATCCCCGTTTTTAAGAATTTTTATACTGCCAGCCTATTATATCATTCGAAATTATGTTCTTTCAAGACATTTTACATTTAAATACAGTCAATGTACTTTTATTTTCAGCATACATGACCGATATGCACTGACAACACTTACCTTTCCGTCCCGGCTGCCGGGTTCAGCCCGGCAGGCTGAAATTCCTGTAAGGTCACTGCCACGGCCCTGGTCAGGATACTTCACCGTACCAGTACATAAAAATCAGCATGCAATCAAGAATGTATAATGAAAAGATTTTTATAAACTAAACCTGAACTTGGTGATATAATATTATCGCGTAAAAACAGATTATCAAAAGAGGTTCTGACATGGAAATCCGGGAAGTGCTTGATATTGCTCTTGAAGCAGGCGAAATACTGCTGCGCAACGGTGCTGAAACATACAGGGTTGAAGACAGCATCACAAGGATATGCAATGCTTACGGGCATCCCTGTGAAGCTATCGTACTTCCTACAGGTATTTTTCTTACGGTATATTCTTCCGGGTTCGAATCCGAAACATCGGTCCGGAGAATAAAGGTAAGGACTTTGGATTTAACCAAGATTGACCGGATTAATTCCTTTTCAAGAAAAATATCTTCCCACCCGTTGTCTTACGAAGAAGCGAAAAAAGAACTGGAAGAGATAAAAAGGCTGGGATACTATCCGCCAGCCATACAATTCATTGCGTCAACAGTGGTATCCTTTGCCTATGCCATTCTTTTCGGCGGCAATCTTACAGACGGAATCATTGCATTTGTTATAGGCGGCTTACTTTATTTAATGAACTTCTTCATGGTGAAATCGGACTATTTTCCTTTCCTGATTTATTTTGTAATCGGCTTTTTCAGCGGGTTTACAAGCATGATATCCGAATTTCTGATATCCGGCAGCAATGCCTATATCATAATAATTTCATCGATTATCATGTTTCTCCCCGGTGTGGCAATGACCAACGGCATAAGGGATCTGCTTGCCAGTGATACAATCAGCGGACTGACCAGACTGGGTGAAGCTTTCTTAATAGTGCTTGCCCTTGGAATGGGTGTATGGCTTTCAATTCTGACAGCTCATTATATTATATGAACGGAGGTTTCTAATGATCCGGATCTTAATGTCATTTATAGGCAGCCTCTGCCCCGCGATACTGCTCAACACAGAAAGAAAAAACCTGATATGGGCAGGATTGTCCGGTACCCTCGGTATGCTGATTAGTGATAGGCTCCTTACGGTATTTCCGGGTATCTCCCTGCTTGCCGTATTTCTTGGTACAGCGGCAGTAGCCATATACAGTGAACTCATGGCCAGAGTCAGAAAAACTCCGGCCACGATATTCCTGATACCCGGTATTATTCCCCTGGTTCCGGGGGTTGACGCATATCGCACAATTCAGTTAATTGCCGAAAAAGACTATATGTCCGCTGCATCCTACGGCGTATCGGCCATAGCAAAGGCCTGCCTTATAGCATTCGGCATTATGACGGTTTCAGCTGTTTTCAGAAAAATAAACAGAACAAGAAAGAGCACATTAAGGCCATGATTTTACAATCTCTTCCACAAGTGCAGAAAACTTACCTTCAACCTTTTTCCCTGCTTCAATAACCTCTTCATGATTCAGTGTCTGCTCCAGAACACCGGCTGCCATATTTGTTATGCATGATATTCCCAGCACTCTCATTCCCATATGTCTTGCTGCAACTGCTTCAGGTACCGTTGACATACCTACGGCATCTGCTCCAAAATATTTCAGCGCCCTGATCTCTGACGGTGTTTCAAAGGACGGTCCTTTTGTATATGCATAAATCCCCCTTCTTATATCTACGCGGAGTCGCATTGCACATTCTGCAGCCATTTCGAGAAGCTCCCTGTCATATATATTGGACATATCGGGAAAACGGGGACCCAGTTCGTCTATGTTTTCTCCCCTTAACGGGTTCTCAGCAAATAAGCCGATATGATCCTTAATAAGCATTAAATCTCCGGGCTTGAACTGGGTGTTGACTGCTCCGGCTGCATTTGTCAGAAACAGATTGTTAACTCCAAGCAGTTTGAAAATGCGTATCGGGAATACCACCTGTTCCATGCTCCAGCCTTCGTAATAATGGAATCTGCCCTTCATCGCCACAATATTTCTTCCGCTCAGCTCGCCGAATATCAGTTTTCCTTCATGACCTGTAACTGTCGTTCTGGGAAAATTCGGTATATCTTCATATGGAATTTCTATGGTATTAGACATATAATTTGCCAGGTTTCCAAGACCTGAACCCAATACAATGGCTATATACGGGGTCTTGTGAATTTTCTGACGCATGTGGTCGGCTGTCTGTCTTAACATGTTATAATAATCACTCATAAGAGGCCTCCTCTGTTTTAAGGCGCTTATTCAGACCGTATACCCGGGGACGGTTGCTGAAGCGCTTTCATCCGATAATGAAAAAAATAAAACAGGTATTATATCCTGTGTCGGCAAATCATTCGTTCAGTCAATGACCATATTAGCCCAATAAGATTTTTTTGTCAACGGTGAAGCCAACTCCGAACAAAATAAAAAAACCCCTGTTGACTCGCCAGATACGAATGGTTATTTCCGCCTGACAAATTACTCCATTGACTTGACAGCATCCTTGATGTATAATTATACAAATTTATTGTATATTTAATCATTGTGGAGGTAAAATATGAGTAAATTTGTGCTTCCAAACGGATTTAAAACCGCGGGTGTGGCCTGCGGCATAAAAAAAGACGGAAAAAAGGATCTGGCGCTGATTGTTTCAGAACCTGCGTCTGAAGCCGCAGGAGTTTTTACAAGAAATATAGTCAAGGGACACTCTCTGAAATGGACAATGAATATAATCAGGAATAACATGATAAAAGCAGTCGTAATTAACAGCGGGAATGCAAATGCCTGCGTCGGGCCGAGAGGTGATTCAGATGCTGAACGTATTGCCGAAGCAGCCGCAAAACTGGCCGGTTGTGACAAAAACCAGATTTTGCTTGGTTCCACGGGAGTTATTGGTTTCCCCCTTCCGATTGAAAAAATAGAACAGGGACTTCAGGATGCCTGGTCACAGTTAAGTTCGGACAGTTCGACTGACGCTGCCTCTGCCATAATGACAACAGATACATTCCCTAAAGAGGTTTCAGTTAATATAAACCTGTCAGGAAAGAATGTTACTCTGTACGGCATGGCCAAAGGTTCGGGAATGATCCATCCGAACATGGCAACAATGATAGGTGTTTTTCTTACTGATGCCGCTGTTTCAGCCGAAATGCTGCAACAGATTTTAACCGAAACGGTCGGCAAATCTTTTAACCGCATCTCGGTTGACGGTGATACCAGCGTCTGCGATATGGTGATTGTTCTGGCCAACGGTGAAGCCGGAAATAGAAAAATTACGGAAAAAAATAACGATTACTGGACATTCGCCGATTCTTTCGAAAAAGCTGCGATAACACTATCCAAAATGCTTGTGCGGGATGGCGAGGGTGCAACAAAACTCATTGAAATCCATGTTATAAATGCTCCTGACAGTGAAACCGCACATAAGATATCGAACTCCATTGCAAAATCCCCGCTCGTGAAAACAGCAATGTTCGGCCAAGATGCAAACTGGGGCAGAATACTGACTGCCGCGGGATATTCAGGGGCTGAATTCAACCCTGACACGGTGGATATCTTAATAGGCGATCTTCTGGTATGCAATAACGGCGTGGGACTCAGCTTTGATGAAGAAAAAGCCCTTGAAATTCTGAAAAAGGATGAAATAAAGATAACCGTGGATCTGAAAGCAGGCAACGCCGAAGATACGATGTGGACGTGCGATTTCTCCTATGATTACGTAAAAATTAACGGTTCGTACAGGACTTAACTGCTCACCCGCATTGTTGCAGTACCTGCTGCCCATGCATTTCTGCGCATCAAAATCCATTTGTCAGTTGCTTAATTTTCGGCTAATTGATAAAATGATATAGGAACGGTATTTATTGTCAACCTTTGCTGTATATCGTAAATATTTAGGGGGTAAAATTATGGCAATCCGTCAGTTTGTGAAATTTACCGTCGGTGACTCCGAGTTTGGTGTGGAAATAAGCAAGGTCCGTGAAATAATTAAACTTCAGGAGATGATTAAGGTACCTAATGCGCCTAATTACATAGAAGGTTTAATGAATCTTCGCGGAACGGTGTTAACCGTTTATAATTTAAGAAGACGCCTTGGAATGCAGGAAAAGGAATTCGATGAAAACTGCAAGATAATTACTGTTTATCATAATGATCTGCTTGTAGGATTTATTGTAGACTCGGTTAATGAAATCATACGAACGGATGATGAAAATGTTGATGATACGCCCACATCAGTTCCAAACATTGACCGAAAGTTTATAGCAAAGGTTTTGAAGCTTGATGACAGGCTTATGCTGATCCTTGATTTGACCAATGTACTTTCACCCGATGAAGAAAACGAAATTAAGGAATTAATCAGCAAAAACGAAAGCAAGGTCATAAAATAAAAAACTATTATAATACTTTTTGAAACCAAACATGCATATACTTACACAGACGAAATTAATTAATAAATTTGGTCTGTGAGGAGTTATTATGCATGTTTTGGTTATAACCCGGAAAAAGCGGAATATTATATTACTTTTTTTCGGTATAGTCATTATTATATTATGTACTTTACGTCTTATTCAGGCTCTTGTTTTCGGTTCGGAAGTAGTCATAGGATACAGGCTTTCGCTGAAGGTTCCGTCTTATGTTGAAATGTCGTCCATTTATACGGCAGAACCGGCTCAACCCTTTATTCAGACGGTTTCGGCCCTGGGAACGAAATTAAAAACAGAAACAATCAGGCGTAATGATTTTTCCGAAATCACCTTCCAATACCCGGAAACATTGAGAATGGGTGAAATTCAGAATCTTGGCCATGAAATAACCGTTCATGTAAATTTTAAGCATAACGACAATAAAATGATAGGATTTTTCCAGATATGGAATCTTAATCAGCCATTTGAGGAATTTATCGAAAACTCCAAAAAACTTTCCTCCATGGCATTTGCCGAATTCAGCGAAAAGAATATTAAAATTCAGGGAATGAACGGCATAGTGTGGGAATATGTCTATATAAGCAGGACCCAGGACATCAAGGGGGTTGAGATTTTTATCGAAAACGGATCTGAAATGTACAGATTTTCCATGTTCGTACCAGAAAGTAATTATAAGCCGCAGTATAAAAGTATAATCATGCGTATGGCAAAATCACTGAAAATAAAAGATACCCTTGGCGCGGTACTGCTTCTGAGAAAACCGGCAATCTATACTTTTGAGCATGAATAGTCTGATGACTTCTGTGCAACCGCGACACAATTTTTACCTTTTTTCTTGGCCATATACAGAGCTTCATCGGCACTGTTAAGCAGTTCAAGTTCGTTCCCAGCCAGCGTTGGGAATGTGGAAACACCCATGCTGACAGAAACCGATATGGAAATGTTATTACTGTTGTCACAAACAACAAGCTCGGCTATTTTTTTGCGAAGTTCTTCAGCCTTTTCATAGGCCATCTCTTTCCCCGTGTACGGAAGCAGGATGACAAACTCCTCTCCTCCAAACCGTGCCACAACGTCATCCTTCCTGACCGATTCCTTAACCGTTAAAGCTATTGCCCTTAATATCATGTCTCCAAACAGGTGTCCGTACGTATCATTGTAAATTTTGAAGTCATCAACATCGAAGAAAATTATCGAAACTTCATATCCCTGCTGTTTCGCGCGGTTCAGTTCTTCAACCAGCCTGTTCTGGAAATAAAGCCTGTTATAAACCTGTGTCAGACTGTCGGTATTTGCATACTCCTGCAGCTGTTCATAGAGCCTTGCGTTCTCAATAGCTATACTTACATGCCGGGTTATGACTTCCAGCAGCCTCACATTGTCTTCGCTGAATGCATTCGGAATATTATGTTCAATAAGAATAAGTCCGTATCCCGTGCCTTTAACCTGTAAAGGTACGCACATAAGAGATTTTACATTTCTGCCTCTTGTAAACGGATATTTATCGGAGTCAACATCATTGTCGATTATCGGTCTCCCATCTTCCAGGCATTCTCTCAGTACGGGAGAATTTATGTTGTCTGTCACTATTGCACGTTCTCTTGCGTTGGTAATATTGGTGACCTGTACTTTCAGCCGGTTTCCTTCCTTGCTGTAAAGTGCAATATTTGAAGTCGCAGCTCCCATAACACCTATAATAATATCATTTACAAACTTCAGCAGTTCGTTCATTTCAATTATGGAACCAATGGCCTGTGATATCTGCTGCAGCGTGAAAAATTCCGCCAGGCTGGAGTTAAGTTTCTTATTCATGTCTTCAAGCTGGGAGTTTACTTCCTTCAGCTTTTCAAACTGCTCCTGTCTTTCAACCCTGGCCTGCTCCAGCTGTTCATATTTTCTTTTCAGTTCTGATACAAGTTTCTGATTATCCAGATCCCGTATCCTGTACTGCTCATTCCGGATGCCGGAAATCCGGAATAACGCTATAAAGATAATAATATGTACGACCAATAATGTAATATGTTGAAAACCGAAATGTTCAGACCATTGTATTTCATTGAGATTAATACGATCTGCCAGCAAAAACGACGATAGCTGGGCTATGAATATAAACAGAACATTCCGTATTGAACCCCAAAAGCCTTTAGCTATGCATATACTGACCACAGGAGCAAAAGCGACAAAACAATACATCAACCCATGTCTGAAAGTGCTTATCAGCAGCGTGATTAACAGGATATCGGTATATTTCAATACAGTGAACAGGCTTCCTGATGCTGGGTTATTTTCTTTTATCTGGAACAGTTTTATCAGACTGCTTGCCATCAATGCTATGTACAGAATCACCTGCAGGACAGTTTTGCCGTAATTGACAGTGGTCGGTTTCTCAATATATCCTGTATATGCATCAGATAAAATTAACAAAGGTATTATTACACCAAGAAAGTTTGCAATAACTTTCTCATATCTGATGAATTCAACCGGTAAATTATAAGGCTTCCGGTATTCTTTTTTAAACACTCGTATTTCTCCCGATTTCATTAAATATATATTATCATAAAAAGTATGCTATATATGTCTCTTTCTATAATTTTTTTATTATTTGGCATGTTTTTTCTTTTATTTTAACATATGTGATTAACAGTTTGTGTATTTCTAATTAATAAAATTCTTTCCATATAATTATTTTAACTTTTTCTTTCCATAAACGCAATATGGCCTTAAGGTACACTCTTCACAATTCGGATTTCTGGCCTTGCAGACTGCCCTTCCGTGGAAAACCAGCTGGTTGGAAAACTTGCTCCACTTTTCCCTGGGGATTATTTTCATTAAATCAAATTCTATTTTTACAGGATCCTGCTCGCCTGTTAAGCCCAAACGGTTTGAAAGGCGTTTTGCATGCGTGTCGACAACAATTCCGGGTATATTGTAAATATTGCCCAAAATTACATTTGCCGTTTTCCGGCCCACACCCGGCAAAGTCAGCAGTTTTTCCATGCTGTCCGGAACTTCCCCTTTATATTTTTCAATTATGGTCCTGCAGCATTCCCTGATATTTTTTGCCTTGTTTCTGAAAAAACCGGTAGGCCGTATTTCCTGCTCAAGAGTCTTGAGGTCGGCGTTTGCAAAATCTGCGGCTGTTTTATATTTTTTAAACAGTTCTTTCGTTACTATGTTCACTCTCTCATCCGTGCACTGGGCTGCCAGCTGGGTTGCTACAAGCAGCTGCAGCGGAGTACTGTATGTAAGGCTGCATCCTGCATCGGGATACAGCCTGTCCAGTTCTTCTATTATTTTTTCTGCGACTTCCTTTTTCCTCATAATTCAGTCCTTTCATACAATTGTATAAACGTATCCCGAATGTTATTAATCCAATTTTACTGTTGATCTTATGTTATCCCCTCAAAGCCATATTGTAAATACTTAAGTATTTTTTTGCCGAGTTTTCCCATGAAAAATCCAATCTCATTCCTCTCCTCACCATATCCAGCCAGAGCCCCGGTTCATTTCTGTAAACATATACCGCCCTTTCAAGGGTATTTATAAAGTCCTTGGGAGTAAGGTCCTTGAAGGTAAAACCGTTACCTCTATCAGGATCCTCTTCAATATCAACAACAGTATCCTTAAGTCCGCCTGTTTCACGTACCACAGGTATGGTACCATACCTCAGGCTTATCATCTGTCCCAGTCCGCACGGCTCAAACCTGGACGGCATAAGAAAAATATCGCTTCCTGAATAAATCCTGTGTGCAAGTTTTTCATTGAATTCTATCCTGACTGAAACCTGTTCGGGATATTTCCGCATTAATTCCGTAAAGGTTTTTTCCAGCCTGGGATCGCCGATCCCCAGCAAAATAAACTGTACTCCCATTGCCATCATTCTGTCGAATGCCTCTATAACCACATCCAGGCCTTTCTGGGCAACCAGCCGGTGTATTACGCTGATAACCGGTACATCTGCCGCCGGAAGCCCAAGTTCAGCCTGAAGCTCTCTTTTGTTTCTCAGTTTTCCGCTCAAATCCCGCTCATTATAGGAAAAAGGCAGGTAAGCGTCCTTTTCGGGGTTAAACTGGGTATAACTTATACCGTTGAGTATTCCGAACAGATCCCGTCTTCTGTTAAGCAAAACTCCTTCAAGCCCTTCACCATATGCTGGCATAAGAATTTCCTCAGCATATGTCGGACTTACGGTATTAATTTTATCCGCATAAAGAATTCCCGCTTTCAAGAAATTAAATTTTCCGAAAAATTCAACACCTTCCGGTGTAAAAAGATCCTCCGGAAGTTCAAGCAGGTTCAGTATGTTTTTTTCAAAATGTCCCTGATATTCGAGATTATGAATAGTCAGTAATGTTTTTATGTTACGGTAAAACGGATCACTCTTTTTGTAGTTTTTTTCTAGCAGTACTGCAATAAGTGCGGCATGCCAGTCATTCATATGAATTATATCGGGCTGGAACCCGATTGCCCTGCATAATTCAAGGGACGCCTTGCACAAAAAGGAAAACCTTTCACCGTCATCATGGTGCATATAAATCCCGTCTCTGCAGTAATAGTGATAATTATTGACAGTGTAGGTAACCGCTGAAGCCTCCCTTATTTGCTTCAGAACGCATGTTGTGTTACGGGTTCCGATTTTGACCGGAAAGTCGGAAATATAAACCTGTTCAGCTCTTATACCCTTGTATCCCGGAAGAACAACGCGTATATCCACACCCATTTCCGCAAGAACCTCGGGAAGGGAGCCTGCCACATCGGCAAGACCTCCGGTTTTGGCGTAGGGTGTCGCCTCTGCGGTTACAAACAGGACTTTCAGATTCGTTTTCATACCTTTCCTCCGAAAAAATTAATAAAAAAACAACCTCTTATGAGGTTGTCTCTTTTTTTTATTTTCTATTCAGGCATAAACTTGAATATTTACCTGCAGTCTTTCAGTGACAGGTTCACCCTGCCCTGTTTGTCAATTTCTATAACCTTAACGGGTATTTCATCTCCAACCTTGACCACATCTTCAACCCTTTTTACGCGCCTGTCGGACAGCTTGGAAATGTGTACCATTCCTTCTTTTCCGGGCAGGAATTCCACAAGGGCTCCAAAGTTCATAATACGTGTTACCTTCCCTGTGAACTGCTGTCCTATTTTAACATCCCCGGCAATTCCTTCTATCATCGAAATTGCTCTCTTTCCGGCTTCTTCGTCGGATGTCGAAACGTATACCTTTCCATCATCCTCAATATCTATTTTCACACCGGTATCGGCAATAATCCTCTGAATAACCTTACCGCCCGGACCAATGACTTCACGTATCTTGTCAATGTCAATGGTGGTAGTAAATACTTTAGGCGCATAGGGAGACAGATGATCCCTTGGTTTATCTATTACTTTCAGTATTACATCGTTTAATATCTGCAATCTTCCCTGGCGTGTAATTTCGAAAGCCTGTTCTATGATTTCATAGGTCAGGCCGTCAACTTTTATATCTACCTGTATGGCCGTTATACCGTTCTTGGTTCCGGCTACCTTGAAATCCATATCTCCGAAGAAATCTTCGATTCCCTGGATATCTATAAAAGTTATGAAATTATCGGGGTTTTCCTCATCCACAACAAGCCCTGCGGATATTCCCGCTACCGGCTCCCTGATGGGCACCCCCGCATCCATCAGGGCAAGGGTACTTCCGCATACACTGCCCTGTGAAGTTGAACCGTTGGACATTAATACTTCGGATACAAGCCGGATTGCATACGGGAATTCGGATTCGGGAGGTATAACAGGCTCAAGAGCGCGTTCTGCAAGCGCACCGTGACCTATTTCTCTTCTTCCGGGCCCACGTGCAGGTTTTGCCTCACCTACACTGAACGCAGGGAAATTATAGTGGTGCATATACCTCTTTGTTTCTTCATCATCAACACCGTCAAGCATCTGGACATCCCCGAGCGGACCCAGCGTAACGTTTGTAAGAACCTGTGTCTGGCCTCTCTGGAACAAACCTGAACCATGGGTCCTTGGCAATACACCTACTTCTGCATGCATGGGCCTTATTTCCATCAGGCCTCTTCCGTCCACACGTTTCTTTTCATACAGTAATTTATCTCGTACGATTCTTCTCTGAAGCTTGTAAAGAGCATCGGAAATCTGTGTTACCGATTCAGGGTATTTCTCATCAAGAGCCTGATGAACCTTTTTGGACACTTCTTCCACGTTTTTTTCGCGTTCATTCTTGTCAGGAGTCATCAGTGCGTCAGTTAATTCTTCCTTGCACAGGCTTACCACTTCATCATATATTTCCTGAGGAACTGTAACAGGCGTATAGGTAAATTTCTCCCTGCCCACTTCCTTTACAATTCCGTCAATAAAATCAATAAGGCGTTTTATTTCCTCGTGGCCCTTCTTTATTGCTTTTAGCATTACATCTTCAGGTACTTCGTTTGCCCCCGCCTCTATCATGACAATCTTGTTGCGGTCGGCGGAAAGGGTTACATACATCTGGCTTTTCTTACGTTGTTCCTGGGTCGGGTTTATTACAACTTCCCCGTCTACAAGTCCGAGAATAACCCCTGCAATCGGCCCGTTAAACGGAATATCCGAAATGCACAGAGCTACAATTGTTCCTATTATGGCCGCAAATTCGGGAGAATTGTCATACTCAACAGACAATACCGTATTGACCACAGACACGTCATTTCTGAGATCTTTTGGAAACCTCGGGCGTATCTGACGGTCTATGACTCTTGCGGTCAGTATCGCACTGTCGGAAGGCTTGCCTTCCCTTTTTATGAACCCACCGGGAATTTTTCCGACGGAATACAGCTTTTCTTCATAATCCACACTAAGAGGAAAAAAGTCTATTCCTTCCCTTGGTTCCGGCGCTGCCGTAGCAGTGGAAAGCACGACAGTATCACCGTATCTGACCAATGCTGAACCATTGGCAAACTGAGCAAGCTGACCAACTTCCACAGTCAGTTTTCTGCCAGCCACATCAATTGAAAACTCTCTTTTCATATCTCCTCTCAACATCCTTTCCTGATGCTGTGAACGGGGTGAAAAGATCAGGGAGGAAAATTCCGGCACCGGAACTCTCTTCTCTGAACTTCTGCACCGCCTGTTCACAACATCATTGTTTTATCTTAATTTTTTTAGCTGTACTAAAATACTGCCACGATGTGGCAGCATACATCTTACATTATTTCACATGAACAGTTTTTTATAACATGCACCGCATGCAAAATAGTTAAAAAAGCGGAAGAACTCCGCTTTTTTACTTTCTTAAATCCAGTTTTTCAATAATATCACGATACCGGTTGATGTCCTTCTTCATCAGGTAATTCAAGAGCCTTCTTCTCTGACCTACCATTTTGAGCAAACCTCTTCTTGAATGGTGATCCTTTTTATGAACCTTCAGGTGTTCTGTTAAATTTGCAATGCGATAGGTCAGAAGAGCAATCTGAACTTCAGGCGAACCTGTATCTGAGTCGTGCATCTTGTATTTTTCAATAATCTGCTGCTTTGTTATATTGTCCATTTTTCCAACTCCTTTCCCGTTAACGCCGTCAGCCCAGTTTCCGGCCGGAGTCCTCCGGTAACCGAGCTGATGGTTATCTGAAATACTGGAATAGTGTATCATAAAATTTGTAAACTGTAAAGATAGTTTTCGTTCAGCTTACTGCTGTATAAATTGCAATATTAAATGCCGTGCAAAATTTGGTAAATCCATTGCTTATTGGAATAAATTCTATGTATATACCGCCATTTCTATGGCTGACCTATAACCAAACATTCTTCTTGGATA
>Ga0134099_1000194_pt1 | contig 78605 bp, 65 predicted proteins | sample 10_taG_2_FD_105482 | JGI IMG/M metagenome (GOLD analysis project Ga0134099, IMG submission 105482) | Switchgrass degrading microbial communities from high solid loading bioreactors in New Hampshire, USA - 10_41_5_180_A2 metaG | ecosystem: Engineered > Bioreactor > Semi-continuous > Anaerobic >...
CGGAGCGGGAGATCGAAACGCTGCCCATACCGGTGTGGGCATCGATGTAGAGGCCGGTGTCCCGGGACAGCCGCCCGGTGTCGATGGTGGCGGAGCCGTTGCCGGTCTTCAGCTGCAGCTGCTCCGAACGGCGGCCCGTTGGGATCACGCGCAGGGAGCCGTTCCCGGTGGACGCCTCCAGGTCGGCCACGTCGGCATCGACCTCGATGGAGCCGTTGCCGGACTTGAGGTAGAGCCGGTCGGCGATCACGTTGCGCACGGTGATGCGGCCGTTGCCGGTCCGGGCGCTGCCCTCGCTGAGCCGGAGACCCTCGATCCGGATCGGGCCGTTGCCCGTGCTGGTCTCCAGATGGTAGACGCGGTCCCTGGGCAGGAAGAGCGTCAGGTGTACCTCAACGTCAGACAGGGCGTTCGCGAAGCCCCGGTCTGTCTCCAGCTGGAAGCCGGTCTCGGTGGCCGTCACCCGGCAGGCCTCCTGCGCCTGCCGCTGGGCCTCGGCCTGATTGGACGCACGGGTCTTGGAGACGATCTGGGCCTTGTAGCCGGGCTCGTCCCAGCTCCGCAGTTCCACGGGGCCGTTGCCGGAGAAGATGCGCAGCGGCACCTCGTCGACCGTGAACACGCCGGTGATCTCGGTGGGGAACTGGTACTGCTGGCCCTTAAGCTCGCTGAGCACCCCGGCGACCCGTTCCACCGTCTCCTCGATCAGATTCGTGAGGCTGGAGCCCAGGCCGCCGGACTGGCCGCTGCGCTGGCCAGTGCGCGGCGGCGCGGACGTCCCGCCGGAAGGCTCCTCGTCTCCCTCGAGGGCCTGCAGGAGTGCGACGCCCTCGCTGGGGGTGATCTTCTTGTCGGCCACCATCTGCAGAATCATCAGCCGTTCGTCCTGAGACATCCATCCACCCTCCTCAACGTCTCGGTCTGCACCGCCGACTTCCGCTCCAGCCACCCGGCCAGGGCGCGGATCTGGCGGTAGGGCTCCCGCTGCTCCTGTTCCGCCAGACGCCGCTCCATCACACGCAGCGCCCGGTCCAGCGCCTCATCCACCTCCCGCAGGACGCGCCGCACCAGCTGAGCGGGGCCGTACCCCCGCGGGGTCGGTGCGGCCGCGGACGAGGCCGGCTCGGCGGAGGAACCCACCGCCGCGGGCTCCGCCAGGGCGTCCAGCAGCGCCTCTGCCTCGGCCACGGTGATCTTGCCTTCGGCCAGCATCTGCAGCACCAGCTGTCGTTCTTCGTTCACAGCTGCCACCCCCTAGAGGCTCCTCAACTCGGCCAGCGCCTCCTCGGCGGTGATCTCCCCGTGGTTCAGCCGCTCCAGGAGCTCCCTCCGGCGCTCCTGCTTGGCGCGGGTTTCCTCCTCGACGGAGGTGCGGTCCACCCGGAACCCGAGCGCCTCCAGCACCGCGTCCAGCCGCGCGCGCACGGTGGGGTACGACATGGAGAGCGCGCGCTCGACCTCCTTGATGTTCCCGCGGCACTTGAGGAAGGTGGCCACGAACTCCAGCTGCTCCTCCGTCAGCCGGGCAAAGCGCGTCGCAGAAAACCGACCCTCCAGCCGGGTGTCGCAGTGGCTGCACTGCAGCTGCGTCACGATCAGGTCGCCGTTGCACACGGGGCACCGACTGGGCATTCGCCAGGTCTGCAAACCCGTTCACCTCGCCTCTCCGGGGTGCCCTTCCTCATTGGTTAAGGCCACCCCTTAAGATCTTTAAAGACGTGCTTTCACGTTGATAATACGCGCGCGGAGGGGCAGCTGTCAACAGGTGCCTTTAATGTTTTCAAAGCACCAGTTTCATATTTCGCAGGTTGCACCTTAACATCGCGCACACCCTGAGACGCGTCTGGGCTGCGGCGCGGCTGGGCGGCACTGACCGCTGACGCCCGGCTCCGGTGGTGCCCCGGATGCGCGTGAAGAGCGGGGAGCCGCGCTCCCCGCTCTCTGTTCGCTATGGCAGCACCACGAACTCGTATCCCTCCGCCCGCAGGGCGTCGATGATGAGCGGCACCGCCTCGGCGGTGTGCTTCATCGTGTCATGGGCCAGGATGACCGAGCCCGGATGCAGTTGGTCCAGCACGGCTTCCACCACGAGGTTTGGATCTTTGTACCCGTCCACGACCCCGTCCCAGTCCAGGGAGCCGTTGCTCCAGTTGATCGCCTCCAGCCCCAGCTCGTCCAGCGTGGCCAGGAGCTCGTCATCGTAAGCCCCGAAGGGAGGGCGGAAGTACTTGGGCGGCTCGCCGGTCACCTCGGTGATGAGGTCGATCAGGGGCTGAATCTCGGCGATCTGCTCCTCGCGGCTCAGCTCCGTCATGTTCGGATGGGTCATCGTATGGATCCCCAGCACGTGCCCCTCCTCGTGGATGCGCTTCACCAGATCCGGGTGCTGCTCGGCCCCGTAGCCGGTAATAAAGAACACCGCCTTCACGCCGGCCGCCTTCAGCCCGTCCAGCACCTGGGGCGTGTAGTTCGAAGGGCCATCGTCGAAGGTGAGCATGGCGACCTTCTTGTCTACCGACGGGTCGCTGGGTACCAGCGGGTAGCCGATCCCGCTCGGCTTCCAGGTCACCTCCGGACCGGTGGGGGCTGGGGGCTCGGAATCAGCCGGCCCGCCTGCGGGATCCGACACATCGCCGGACCCGGCTGGCTCGGTGGGTTCCGTTGTGTGGCCGGACGGGTCGCCGGACTCGTTCGGGTCGCCGGAGTCGGCGGAACCGCTCGCCGGTGGCTGGTCTGAGGACCCGGGGCCGGGCTGCGGGTTCGTGACGGCACCGCCGCAGCCGCCCAGGAGCAGAACAGTGCAAAGCACAGATGCGATCCAACGCTTGTTCATACGTACATGATCCTTTCCAAATAGCAATAAACTAAGGGACAATCCTTACTGGGTCGCGCCGCCCAGCGCCTCCTTTACGCGCTCGGCCAGCTCCCGGTTCAGGCCGGGAACCGCCGCCAACTCTTCAATCGAGGCGGCCCGGATGGCCTTCAGCGAGCCGAAGTGCTGCAGCAGGGCCTTCTTGCGCTTCGGGCCGATGCCCGGCACGTCGTCCAGCCGGCTGTGGCTGGCCGCCTTGCGGTGCAGCTTGCGGTGATAGGTGATGGCGAAGCGGTGGGCCTCGTCGCGCACCCGCTGGAGCAGGAAGAGCCCCTGGGACCCGCGGGGCAGTTCGATCCAGCCCGGCCGGTCTTCGGCGCAGAGGAGTTCCTCCTCCTTGGCGAGGCCGAACGTCGGGATATGCTCCACCCCCAGCTCCCGCATCACGGCCCGGGCGTACGAAAGCTGGCCCTTGCCGCCGTCGATGATCAGGAGGTCCGGGAACACCGCAAACTTGCCCCCGTAATCGGCGCCCCCCTCGGCCACCTGGTTCTCCGCCAGGTCCTTCACCCGGCCCTCCACCTGGGCGGCCCGCTCGGCCAGGCCCCGCCGGAAGCGGCGCCCGACAGCCTCCGCCATGTTGGCGAAGTCGTTGTTCTGGTCCACCTTCATCTTGAAACGCCGGTAGTCTTCCTTCTTGGGCTTGCCGTCCTCAAAGACGACCATGGAGGCCACCACTTCAGAACCCTGCACGTGGGAGATGTCGAAGCATTCGATGCGGCGAGGCAGTCGCGGCAGGCCCAGGGCCTGCTGCAGCTCCATCAGCGCGCCCTCGGTGGCGGCCAGCTCCAGCTCGCGTTGCTGCTTGCGCTCCGCCATGGCCTCCTGAGCGTTCTGGGCCACCATCTCCACCAGCCCGCGCTTTTCGCCCCTGAGCGGGCGGCGCAGCACCACCCGGCCGCCGCGCTTGGCGGAGAGCCACTCGGCCAGCATGTCGGCGTCGGGCACGTCTTCGCTCACGAGGATCTCCCTGGGCACGAAGTCCGTCTGGGCGTAATGCTGCTGGATGAACGCGGCCAGGATCTCGCCGCCGCTCATCTCGTCGGCCCCGGTCATGATGAACTGGTCGCGGCCCACCAGCTTGCCCTGGCGGACGAAGAAGACCTGCACACCGGCCTCGTCGTACAGCCGGGCATAGGCGATGGCGTCCAGGTCGTCCATCTCGTGGCTGATGATTTTCTGTTTCTCCGTGACCTTCTCGATGGCCCGCAGCTGGTCGCGCAGTTCGGCCGCCCGCTCGAACTCCAGGTTCTCGGCCGCCTGCTCCATGCGAGCCCGGATGCGCGCCACCACCTCCTGCGTGCGGCCTTCCAGGAAGGCCTGGAGGTCCCGCACCGCCTCCGCGTAGGCCTCGTGCTGGTTGAAGTCCGGCAGGCAGGGCCCGAGGCAGCGGCCGATGTGGTACTGCAGGCATCCCCGCGGATGTCGGGACGGATCGTTGCAGGTGCGCAGCGGGAAGAGCCTGCGGGCGAGCTTCATCGTGTCCCACATGGCCTGGCTGTTGGTGTACGGACCGAAGTAGCGGGAGCCGTCCTTCTTCATCGTGCGGGAGACCACCAGCCGCGGCCACTGCTCGGTGAGCGTGAGACGCAGGTAAGGGTAATGCTTGTCATCCCGCAGGCGGATATTATACTTGGGCTTATGTTTCTTAATTAAATTAGACTCGAGCACCAGCGCCTCGGTTTCCGTGTCGGTGACGATGTGCTCGATTTCCGCAATCTGGCTTACCATCGCCAGCACCTTGGCGGTGAGGTTGCGGGAGGACTGGAAATACTGGCGGACCCGGTTCCGCAGGTTGCGCGCCTTGCCGACATAGATGATGCGGCCGGAGGCATCCTTGTAGAGGTAGCACCCCGGTCGCTCCGGCAGCAGTCTGATCTGCTCCTCGAGGTCCACGTGCCTTCACCTCCCCCTCTCTAGTGTAGCACCCGAAGCGACAGAAACGCCCCGCCGGTGCGGGGCGAGCCGTTCTGAAATCGTTTCCTCAGCGCAACAGCGTGATCTCGGCAGACGACCAGCGCAGGTCGCCCGCCCCCAGGCCGCCCCGGTCTGCCTGACCGGGCAGGAAGGCGCCCACCCAGTGACCGGGTGCGAGGACCACAGGCTCCAGTGCCGGCCTGGCCGGCACGGCAAGGAACCAGCAGAGTCCCGCAGCCACGCCCACCGCCAGCAGTTGCCGGAACGCCGCGGTCGCGCGCTGCATCCGGGCGCCCTGTCGGTTCCGGTTGCGCTCCAGTTCCCGGCTGATTCGCTCCCACAGGTCGGGCGGAGGAGAAACTCGCTCCGCCTCGGCTCGCAGTACCTCCCGAATCATCCGTCCATCGACGCGCATGCGCTCACTCCTCGCAGGGCACCAGCGGGGTGTGGGCCGAAAGCCGGTGGTACGACAGGGCAACCAGATCCGGCCGGCCGAGCTGGCGCGCCATGTGATTGCGCAAGAGCTCACGCGCCCGGTGCAGGCGAGACTTTACCGTGCCCGGGGGGCAGCCGATGATGGCAGCAATCTCGCTGTCAGAGAATTCGTGGAAATACTTGAGCACCACCACGGAGCGGTGGACGGGATCCAGGCGGCCGATGGCCACGTGTAGCAGACGCCGCTCCTCGCTGTCGAGCACCGCCTCCTCGGGCTGCCACGCACGCTCGAGGCGGCCGCGCTGGTGCTCCTGGATCGCACCGGGCATCGGGTCCAGCTCTTCCCGGATCTTGCGGCGGCGCAGGAGCGTGATGGCCTCGTTCACCGCCACCCGGTAAAGCCAGGACTTGAAGCTGGATCGGAACTCGAACTTGTTGATGGAGCGGAAGACCTTCAGGAAGGTCTCCTGCACCACGTCCTGAGCCAGGGTTGCGTCCCGTACGACCAGGTAAGCGAAGCGAAAGACATCGTCGCGGTAGACCAGGAACATCTCTTCCAGAGCCGACTGGTCCCCCGCCTGGCAGCGCGCGATCAACTCCGACTCCACGTCGCGCACGGGCTCCAACTCAGCGATGGCCTTCGCCCCCCCACCTACAAATATAACTTACTATACCACAACACTTTCTTAGACTGAAAGACCTCAGTTCGAAAAGAGTTTTCTCAGTCTTCTCCACGCGAGGCGCGTTCTCCTTCCTTCACCCCTGTGGTAAAGATCATCGGTGCTGCACTAAAGAACGCGAGCGCACCGCGCGGCCTTGCGCGCGGTGCGCTCCGTCCTCTGCACTAGCGCTGCAGTTCGTAATGCCCGTCGACCCACTCGAACACGTACACCTGGGCCGCCCGGTTCTCGCCCGTCTGCGGATCAAAGCTGATGGTCGTCGACCAGCCCTTCAGCCCCCGCGTCGACCGCACCAGCTCCGCGAACTCGGCCCGGTCCGGCACCTCGCCGGGGTGCTCCTCGCCGTAGCGAATCAGCGCTTCCAGGATGACCCGCGCCGCGTCGTACCCGAACATGCCGTAGCCGCGGGTGGGCTTGCCCAAAATCGCCTCGTAATGGCGCAGGAACCGGCCGTCGGTCCCCCGGGTGTAGTGGGTGAAGTAGATCTCGCTCCAGCCGCGGCCCTCCGTCTCCTCAAACGCCGGGTTGTACAGCTCGGCCCCGCCGATGATGGGCACCGTGACCCCCTGCCGCCGAAGGGCAACGGCCGCCTGGTAGCCGGACTGGCTGTTGCCGGCGTAGAAGATGGCGCCGGGAGCATACGCCCGGACCGCCGCGGCCAGGGACGCGGCGTTGATCTCGGACGGCAGCACGATTCGCCCGGCCACGGGGAGGGCCATGATCTCGGCCGCGGTCTCAAAGGCGGCTGCCCGCGCTGCAGCCTCCTGGCTGCCGTCCAGCAGCAGCAGGACGGACTCAGCACCGAGGCTGCCGTTCGCAAAGGCGGCGGCAGCCGCCGCCAGGCGTGCCCCGTTGGGCACCAGCCGGTTCACGTGCGGCCACCCCTGCTGCAGGAGGTCCTCCGACCCGGCGATGGGCACGATGAGCACGAGCCGGCTGTCCCGCAACCCCTCCGCCAGGCTGGCGGTAACGGAACTGGTGAAGCTGCCGATGACGCCGATGACCTCCTGATCGTACGCCAGCCGCCGGGCGTGCTCGGCCGCGACCTCGGGCCGTCCCTGGTCGTCGTAGCGGACCAGAGACACCTGATAGCCAACCTTCTGCAGCTCGGCCTCCAGGTCCCGCAGGGCCAGTTCGGCCCCGCTGGCCAGGTCGCTGCCCCACACGCCGTGCGTGCCGGAGAGCGGCGTCACCGTGGCCAGCACCACCGGCGTCTGCGCCGTGGCCGGGGTTGCGCTGCATGCAAAGGCCACCGGCTTCTCCACCCAATCGGCAATCAGCCGGCCCACCTCTCCGGCGATGGGCACGGCATAGGCGATGGCGTTGTCGGCTCCGGCGGTGACGATACCCACCACCTCACCGGTCTCGCGCAGGATCAGCGGTCCGCCGCTGGCGCCGTGAAGCACGCTCGCCCCGCGCACCTCCATCAGGCCGGCGTAGTACCGGCCGTCGATCCGGCGGGAGACGCCTGTCTGGCTGACCTCGGCCGGCACCAACGCCTGGTGCGGGCTCCGCTCGGGATTGCCCCAGGCATACACGGAATCGCCTGCCGACAGCGGCTGCGACGAGAGGGTGAGCACGCCGGGCCAGCGGACCAGCGTGGGCGCGTAGATGACCGCAACGTCGCGGTTGCTGTCGGTCCCCACCACCATGCCCTGGTGGGTCGTGCCGTTGTCGTCAATGAGGGTCACGCAGCCGCGGTGCCCCTCCATCACGTGGGCGCTGGTGACAATGTGGCCGCCGGTATCAATGATGAAGCCGGTACCGACCCGGCTCCCCTGCTCACCCCGCACTTGGATGGAGACGATGGCGCGCAGCAACTGCTCCGGAACCGTCTCCGGCCCGTCTTCCCCGTTGGTCTCATCGCCCCCGACCGTTTCGGGCGGCTCGGCCGGTTCGGGGTTCGCGAGAGCCGGCTCGGCGGCGTTCCAGGGCCAGCGGCCCGCGTGGAGGCGGAACCCGCCCAGCACGCCGGAGCTGAAGAACGTGAGCAGGACCACCACGGCGACCCAGACGGCCACCCCGCCACCAGGGCGCCCCCGCCGGCGGGCAGGCGCGGGCGCGGCGGCCGCCCTGAGAGGCGTGCCGCAGGAATCACAGTAGTTGGCGGAAGGAGAGACCTCCGTCCCACAATAAGGACACCTGATCGGTTTCGTCACCGGTCTCCTCCCCTGTCTGGCCTTCTCGCACGGGCTGTGTGGAAGACTTCGAGAAGGGGATCGGCGCTCCCTGCCGGTCAGTCGGTCCCCGCCGCCGCCTCCAGCGCCGCCAGGGCGCGCTGCCGCTCCATGTGCCGTTTCAGGAAGATGCCGGTGTAGCTGTTGGGGTTCTCACACACCTCTTCCGGTGTGCCCTCGGCGACGATCTGACCGCCCCGGTCGCCGCCCTCGGGCCCGAGGTCGACAATCCAGTCGGCCTGCTTGATCACGTCGAGGTTGTGCTCGATCACCAGCACCGTGTTCCCGGCGTCGACCAGCCGCTGCAGCACGTCCAGCAGCCGGTGCACGTCGGCCGTGTGCAGGCCGGTGGTCGGCTCATCCAGGATGTAGATCGTGCGGCCCGTCGCCCGGCGCGAGAGCTCCGTGGCCAGCTTCACCCGCTGGGCCTCGCCGCCGGAGAGGGTGGTGGCCGGCTGTCCGAGCTTGATATAGCCGAGGCCCACGTCCTGGAGGGTCTGCATCTTCTTGTAGATGCGCGGCAGGGGGCGGAAGAACTCCACCGCCTCGTCCACGGTCATGTCGAGGATTTCGGCGATGTTCTTGCCCTTGTAGTGCACCTCGAGCGTCTCGCGGTTGTAGCGCGCGCCCTTGCAGACCTCGCACGGCACGTAGACGTCGGGCAGGAAGTGCATTTCGATCTTGATGATGCCGTCGCCCTTGCAGGCCTCGCAGCGGCCGCCCCGCACGTTGAAGGAGAAGCGGCCCGGCTTGTAGCCCCGCATCTTCGCCTCGGGGGTCTGCGCCATCAGCTCCCGGATGAGGTCGAAGACACCCGTATAGGTGGCCGGGTTGGAACGGGGCGTGCGGCCGATCGGCGACTGATCGATGTCGATCACCTTGTCCAGGTACTCCAGGCCCTCGATGCCGTCATGGGCACCCGGGCGCGTGCGGGCCCCGTTCAGGTCGGCGGCCAGACGCCGGTACAGGATCTCGTTCACCAGCGTGGACTTGCCGGAGCCCGAGACGCCGGTCACCACGGTGAACGTGCCCAGGGGCACCCGGAAGGTGATGTTCTTCAGGTTGTGCTCCCGGGCGCCCTTCAGCACCAGCCACTTGCCGTTGGGCTTGCGCCGCCGCTCCGGAATCGGGATCTGCTTGCGCCCCGAGAGGTAGGCGCCGGTGAGCGATTCCGGCGTGGCCATGATCGTCTCCACCGGGCCTGCCGCCACCACGCGGCCGCCGGACTGTCCGGCCCCCGGGCCGATGTCGACGACCCAGTCGGCCGCCCGGATCGTGTCCTCGTCGTGCTCCACCACGATCAGCGTGTTGCCCAGGTCCCTGAGCTGCTGCAGGGTCTCGATCAGCCGGGCGTTGTCACGCTGGTGCAGCCCGATGGACGGCTCATCCAGGATGTAGAGCACCCCCACCAGGTGCGAGCCGATCTGCGTGGCCAGGCGGATGCGTTGCGCCTCACCGCCCGAAAGGGAACCGGCCGACCGGCTCAGCGTCAGGTAGTCGAGGCCCACGTTGATCAGAAAGCCGAGGCGGGCGTCGATCTCCTTCAGGATCTGGCGGGCAATGGCCCGCTCCTTCTCGGTGAGCTCAAGCCGGGAAAGGAACTGCCGGATCTGGACCACGTCCAGATCGGTCAGCTCGGCGATGGAGAGGCCACCCACCTTCACGGCCAGCGACTCCGGCTTCAGCCGGGCACCCTTGCAGGCGGGGCAGGGCCGGGTGGTCATGAACTCGGCCAGGTGGTCGCGGATGGCGTCGCTGGAGGTCTCGCGGTACATCCGCTCCAGCTGCTTGATGGCCCCCTCGTAGGGAACCTCGTACCATTTGCGCTGGCCGAACATGTTCTCGTACTGGAAGCGCACCTTGCCGTCGGGCCAGCCGTAGAGGAGGATGTCGATGAACTTGGGGTCCTGCTGGTTCAGCGGCACGTCCTTGCGGATGCCCAGCTGGCGGCAGAGCGCGTCCAGCATGTTGTGGAAGTACTGCTGCGAGGAGTTGGCCCACGGGATCAGGGCGCCCTCGTCCAGCGACAGGCTGGGGTCGAGGACAAGGTCCGGATCGAACTCGGTGTTGAAACCCAGGCCGGTGCAGGCCGGGCAGGCGCCGAAGGGCGAGTTGAAGGAGAAATTGCGCGGCTGCGGCTCGTCGATGGAGACGCCGCAGTCGGGGCAGGCGAAGTTCTCGCTGAAGAGCATCTCCTCGCCGCCCACCACGTCGACGGTGACGATGCCGCCGGCCAGTTTGAGCGCGATCTCCAGCGAGTCGGCGAGCCGCCGCCCGATGTCCGGCCGGACCACCAGCCGGTCCACCACCACCTCGATGGTGTGCTTCCGGTTCTTGTCGAGGGCGGGCGGCTGATCGGTCACGTCCATGATCTCGCCGTCGACCCGCATGCGCACGTAGCCGCCGCGGCGGATGTCCTCAAACACCCGCACGTGCTCACCCTTGCGGCCCCGCACCAGCGGCGCCAGCACCTGGATACGGGTGCGCTCGGGCAGGCGCAGGAGCGTGTCGACCATCTGATCCACCGTCTGCCGCGTGATGGGCCGGCCGCACCTGGGACAGTGGGGCCGGCCGATGCGGGCATAGAGGAGCCGCAGGTAGTCGTAGATCTCGGTGACGGTGCCCACGGTGGAGCGCGGGTTGCGCGAGGTGGTCTTCTGGTCGATGGAGATCGCAGGCGAGAGCCCTTCGATGGACTCCACATCGGGCTTGTCCATCTGCCCCAGGAACTGCCGGGCGTAAGCGGAGAGCGATTCCACGTACCGCCGCTGACCCTCGGCGTAAATGGTATCGAACGCGAGGGACGACTTGCCCGACCCGGAGACGCCGGTGAAGACCACCAGCTTGTCCCGGGGAATCTCCAGGGTGATGTTCTTCAGGTTGTGCTGGCGCGCACCCCTGATCACCAGACGGTCCTTGGCCACAGCCCAACGCCCCCCACCGGTGGATCAATCAATAGTAGATGGTACCACATCCAGTGTCGCCTCTGCGACGAGGAAATGATACCATGACGAACATTTGTTTGCAACACGTTCCCACGTTCGCTGGTGTGCTATAATAATTTAGTTAACGTGCGGATGGAAAAGATTCGCCATCAGCCCGTCCGCCACACCAGGAAAGGGGGCGAGAGTTCCGTGCCCCGTGAAGGCAAGAATCCCACCGATCTGATCGAGGTCATCGACGTCCGGGGGCGTGCCCTCACCCCCTGCAGGCGCGAGGTCGCCGAACGGGAGGTCAGGCTGGGCCGGGCCCGTTGGGTCGGCCGCGCCCGCATCCGGCTCCGCTTTGATCCGTTCGCCTACCGGCACATCCGGCTGAAGGTGCTGGCCCGCGACCGCTACACGTGCTACTGGTGCGGCCGGCCCGGCTTTACGTTGGACCATGTGATCCCCTGGTCCAAGGGCGGTCTCACCACCATGGACAACTGTATCTGCGCCTGTGAGGAGTGCAACGGCCGGCGCGGCGACCTGGACGCCGCCGAGTTCGCCCGCCGCATGGGCCGGCCCACGCCCGCACCCGGGAAGACCGCCGCCGGGGGCAAGCGGCCGCCGGTACGCTTCGTGCGCATGACCCACCTCCTGGAGTCTGCCCCGGTCAGCCGGGGTTCGCTCTACTAGTTGACAACGTCAGGGAGGCCGGGGGGTAAGCCCCCGGCCTCCGCACGTTCCGGTGTGGCCCCACAGCCCGCTCAGCGCTCCAGCCGGATCCACACGCGGCCGGGCGTCGGATCGATCTTGAAGATCCGCGGGACCATCGGGCTGCCGACCTCGATGTAAGGGATGCCCTCCAGGCGATGCACATCCGGGAACGCGCCGCCGGCACTCAGGTAGGCCGCAGCCTTGCCTGACTCCTCCTCGAACTCCGTCAGCCAGCGCTGCACGAGTTCGGCCTCGCGCCCGTCGGCCCAGGCCGGGGGCGCCTCGCCGCCGACCACCACGACCTGCCGGATCGCCTGATCTCGCGCCGTCAGCGACAGAAGCGTCTGCAGGCCGGGCAGTTGGCCGAACTCGGTGGCTCTGAGCCCGCCCTGCTCTGTGCCCAGCAGGATGAAGCGCACGCCGCCGGCGTCGAAGTAGCGGGCCGGAGGCACCATCTCATAGACCGGCACATCACTGCGGCCGAGGTCGGTCAGCGCCTGCCGCACCACCTCCCCGAGGCCGGCGTTGACCAGGAAGAAGGCAGGGTCGGCCGCCAGCGCCGTGGCGACGACCGGCTGCGGCTCCACCTCCGGCATCTGCCCCAGCACGGCGAAGGACCAGCTGCCCTCGCCGGCCGCATTCCCTGGCGCGAGGATCACGTCGGGCGCCTCTGCGGGCTCCGGTACCTCCGGCATCGCCAGGGCCTCACTCACCGTCAGGTCGGCAAACTGCAGCACGCCGGAGTAGATCCGCGTCGTGTCGGTCTCCACCGGGTAGACCCGGTAGAGGCTGACCGGATAGGCGACCCCGTCCGGAATTCGGGCCTCCACATAACGCCAGCCGGTCCAGTCCACCTTCCGGGCCAGGTCAACCGTGTAGCTGCCGCCGGCGGCGTCCTTCAGCACCGCCCGGAGCCAGGCCCCCTGGCCGTCGCCCTTCACCCAGAGCCCGAACCGATCTGGCTGCCCGGGCAGCACCACCGGTGCCGCCGCCTGCAGGTACGCCGCCCGGTTGCTGGAGGCCGGCCCGAAGTGATACTGCAGGGCCATGGCGGCGCCTGCGGGCCCGCCCGCACCGCCGGTCCCGGCCGCCCCGTTCGCATGGCCACCTTCGTCGGCCCCGTTCACGCCGTTGCCGTTGGCAGGGATGTCGCCCGGTGCGACGGCGCCGCCCACCTCGTCAGGGTAACGGGCGAACTCCCAGAGTGCGGGATCGCTGAGGGCGCTGAGCACGGTCGTGGCGTGTCCGGAGACGAAGGGAATGAAGGTTTCACGGCCCTGCACCGCCACCCGGATCAGGCCCGTTCCGGGGGCTACGGGGAAGGCCCGCAGGCCGTCGCCCTCCCGTTCCACGCGTACCAGGGAGGAATCGTAGGAAATCTCCAGGTCGTCGGGGTCGATTGTGGCCCGGTAGCCGTCTGCGTCATGGCCGATCACCGTGAAGAAGGCTCCCTCTGCGGCCGTGAGGCGCAGCCCGCCGGCGGCGGAGGTCGTGAGGCCGGCCAGCCGCCCCAGCACCCTGATGCGGGCCTCGGCCGTGAGTCCCTCCGCTTCGACGGTGACCACCGCCGAGGCGCCCGCCGGCACCGGTGCGCCGTCCGCGCCTGCCGCCGTGTAGCGGCCGTCCGCCGTGATGGTGCCCGGCCCCGCCAGGGACCAGGCCGGCGTCTCCACCGGCGCGGCCTCGTACTGCTCGTCCAGGGCCGTCACCGTCAGCGTGCGGGATAGCCCGGGGAACACGCGCGGCTCCCCCTCCACCTGCAGCCAGTGCGCCACGCCTGATCCGGGCTCGGCGAAGAGGCCGACGCCGTTGGGAATGCGACGCTCGGCCCCGTCGGCCGGGCGGTTGATCACCGTAAGGCCGCTGGTTCCGGGCAGGCGGGCGACCATGGTGGTCGAGCCGCCGCCGTCCAGCTCCAGGGCCGAGTGGGCGCCGAACTCCCGCATCAGCTCCGCCACTTCCCGGAGCGAGAGGCCCCGGCTGAGGGACGAGTCACCGTCAATCACCAGCAGGTACATCCGGCTGCCGTCCTTCGAGAAGCCGATGGCCGTGCGGGGGCGGCGGGAGGTGCCATCCAGGCCGTCCACAACGCTGCCGTCGTCCACGAGCACGTTCTGACCGCCCAGGGCCCACCACACGTCGGGGACAGCGCGATAGCTCACCGAAACCGGGTCGCCCACGTTGAGCCGCGCCAGCGGAGCGGCCATGTCGCCGGTACCGACCAGGATGAAGCCGTCCGCGGGCACAGGATCACCGCTCACCTTCGGACTGATGGAGACCACCCGGCCCTGGCGCACCACCACTTCACACCCGACGGCGGCATCGCCCATGGCCCAGGGCCGGTCGATTGTCCAGAGCGAGGTGAAGATGCCGATGGCGCCCTCGGGCACCACCGGGGTGTTGACGACTGCCAGCGGATAGGAACCATCGGGTGTGGTCACGGTTCCCTCCAGCACCACAGAGGCCAGGCGGCCGATGCGGTCCTTCCCCACCAGGACGCCGTTGGGCCAGTTGGGCAGAGGCGATTGCAGGTACTGGCCGTTCTGCACCACCGTTCCCAGTGCGATGCCCGTTCCGGCCATGGCGAAGAAGTCGCCGTTGACGGCGGCGACGGCCCCGGCGCGGGCGGCCATCGCCGAGAGCGGCTCCCGCTCGGTCAGTGCGGGTGCGGTGAGCACGTCGGACCGAAGCGTGGGCTCGGAGAGGTCGGCCATGAGCAGCCAGCCGTTCACCCAGCCATGAGGATAAAGACGCTGAAACGACGTTACCGTCAGCCCCTGTGCGACGGGCGTCACCTGCTGGTGCGCGCTGACGTAGGGCGCGACGGAACCAGGGCCCGGGTTGGCGGCGGCGGGCGCCGCCAGCGCGGCCACCAGCAGTGGCGTCAAGAGCCAGGTCAATCGCTTCATCAAGAGGTGCCCTCCTGGACAGGTTTATGTAACCTGTAACCTTGGACGGGCCAGGAGGTGCAGTGGTTTCCATGTTGACGTGTAAATGATGGAGAGGGGACCAGATTCGGTCCCCTCTCATGTTCTCTGGCACGGTCACTCGGGCTGGGAGTGAATCCAGTCCGCGATGGCCTGCACCACGTACTCGGGCACGTTGGCGGCCACCATGTACTCGGCCATCGTGCTCATCTCGCCTTCGCCCTCGGTAAAGAGGTGGTTCAGCTTCGGGAACAGCTGGAAGGTGAGGTTCGTCCGCCCGGCGAGGTCGGCCTGAAGGCTCTCGAACTCCGAGACCGGCACCTGGAAGTCCCGGGCGCCCTGCAGGAACAGGATCGGCTGCTGCTGCTCCCGGAGCAGTTCAGACGCCTTGGGCACCAGGTCGTGCCAGTAGTGCGGGGTGCCGAGGGCGTAGCCTTCGGGCGGGTTGTCGGGATCGAAGGCGGGGTCGCGCAGCATGTCGAGCTGCGGCTTGATGAACTCAAGCTGCTCGGGCGGCAGCTGTCCCGACTCCACCAGGATGCGGTTCTGGGCCCACAGAGTGTCGAGCATGCTGTTGGGCGCCGCCATGGCGATGCCGCCGCGGATCAGACCCTCCTCGTCCTGGGCGAAAATGCGGGGAAGGGCGAGGCCGCCCAGCGAGTGGCCGAGCACGTAGATCTGGTCACGGGCGATGCGCTCGTCCGCCGCGAGCAGGCGCACGGCCGCCAGGGCGTCCTCCACCGACTCCTCCTGCAGCGTGAACTCCGGGTTGCTGCCGAACTTCTGCGAGTGCACGTAGGTGCGCTTGTCGAACCGCAGGGTGGCAATGCCCTGGGCCGCCAGGCCTTGAGCGAGGTCACGGAAGGGCTTCACGGCGTAGGCCGTCTCGTCGCGGTCCACGGGGCCCGAGCCGTGGACCAGCACCACCGCGGGGAAAGGCCCCTCGCCGGCAGGCAGCGTCAGGGTGCCGGGCAGGGCCCAGGGGGCCTCGCCGATCACGACCTCCTTCTCGGTGAAGCTCTCCGGGTCGGCGTAGGGCGGGTCGCCCGCGACGGGCACAGGAGCGTAAGCGTCGATGCGGAAGTCGTCAACGCGCCCCTCGCCGTCGAAGCGGATCGTTACCTTGAGCGGCGCCTGGGTAAAGGGAACGAGGAGGTCGACGTTGTGGTGAACCGCCGTGGTGCTCGCACCCAGCACCTGCGGGCGCCCGGGCTCACCGTACGACGCCAGCTGGAGCCCGGTCAGCAGGAGCAGTTCGGGGGAGACGGCCTCCTGCAGGGCCGGGCTGAACCGGGCGTGTACGGTGCTGAGCTCGCCCCGCAGCAGGTCACGGGCGAGCCGGTGGGCCTGGAGCACGTACGGGTCGACCCGGGCCTCCCGCGCCTCGGGGTCCCAGGTGACCGGCATGGCCAGCAGGCTGTCCATGAAGGCCTGGGGCACCATCGTGCGGTCGTCCACGATGATCGCCTCGGCGCCGATTGGGACGGCCTGCCCGTCCACCACGGCCTCGGTGGCACCGATCTGCAGGGTGGCGGTGACGCCATCGTCGGTGACGACGGTGACCGTGCGGGTCTCGCCATCCCACTCCACGGTCGCGCCGGTCGCCTCGGCCAGGAACCTGAGCGGCACCAGGTCGGCGGCGGCCGCCAGCGCCGGTGCGGCCGGCCAGCAGGTGAGCGCGGCCAGCAGGACGAGGGCCAGCCCGCGCCGGATCCAGTGGATCACACGCATACCATCTCCTCCTTCGCCTGTGCGTTCACACGAAGAAGGAGTTCGGGACAGGAGGGGATGTCCCCTGCTTGCTGGAGCAAGATCGGCAGGCTGGCCCGCGCCCCGGGCGTCGGCTTGCCCCTTCGGGAGGCCAGGAGCCGGGCGCAGTGCGCCGCAGCGGTCAGACCAGGACAACCTTATAGTGGCGGAGCCAGACCTCCAGTTGAATCAGGTAGGCCAGGTACTGGGGGCCGGCCATGAGCTGGCCGAACCAGGGGAGGCCGGTGGCTTCCTGCTCCTGCTCCGCCAGGGCCCGCACGCGATCGGCTCTGACGATCTCGTGCAGGCGGCACGCCGGGTCGTCCAGCAACGAGAGCAGCAGGTCTCGGACCATGCGGAAGTAATCGGGGTTGTGGGTCTTGGGGAAGGGGCTCTTGCGCCGAATGCGCACGGCCTCCGGCACCACCCCGCGCAGCGCCTCGCGGAGGATGCCCTTCTCGCGGCCGCCATAGGTCTTGAGCGACCAGGGGATGTTCCAGACGTACTCGACCAGGTGGTGGTCGCAGAAGGGAACGCGGGCCTCCACTCCGGCCGCCATCGACATGCGGTCGTTCCGGTCCAGCAGCGTGGCCATGAACCAACAGAGGTTGAGGTAGAACATCTCCCGCCGGCGGGCCTCCTCGGGTTCCTCGCCCGGCAGCCGGGGTACGCTGGCCACGGTATCGCTGTATCGCTGGGCCACGTACTCGTCGGCCGTGATGTTGCCCGTCACGCCCGGTTGCAGCAGCGCCGTCCGCTCGGCCAGCGAGCGCACCCAGGGGAAGGAGCCGCCCGCATGGAGGGCCGGCTGGTGAAACCATGGGTAACCGCCGAAGACCTCGTCCGCGCACTCGCCCGAGAGGACCACCGTGGCCCCCTTCTTGATCTCCCTGCAGAAGAGGTAGAGCGATGCGTCCACGTCGGCCATGCCGGGCAGGTCCCGGATGAGCGTGGCCTTGGTCAGAGCCGCGACCAGTTCGGGCGTGTCGATGATGACGTCGTGGTGAACGGTTCCCAAGGTGTCCACCATGGTCTGGACGAAGGGGCGATCCGGGTCGGGCTGGAAGGCGTGGGCCCGGAAGTGCCGGTCGTTGCCCGCGTAGTCGATGGACCAGGTGTGAAGCGGCCCTCGCCCTTCGGCGCGGAAGACCTCGGCGGCAAAGGCGGTGATGGCGCTGGAGTCCACGCCCCCGGAGAGCAGGGTGGCCACCGGCACGTCGGCCACCAGCTGCCGGTGGACGGCGGCGCGGAGGAGTTCCCGCACCCGCTCTGCCGTCTCCGCCGGGCCGTCCGTGTGGGGCCGGCTCTCCAGCCGCCAGTAGGGCTGCGTCCGCAGGCCGCGGCGGTCGTAGGTCAGCCAGTACCCGGGCAGGAGCTCCCGCACCCCGCGGAAAACGCCGTGGCCGGGCGTGCGGGAAGGCCCCAGGTAGAGGATCTCGGCCAGCCCTTCCGCGTCCACCTCCGGCCTGACCAGCGGGTGCGCCAGCAGCGCCTTCAGCTCAGACCCAAACACCAAGCTCCGGCCCATCTCTTTGTAGAACAGCGGCTTGACGCCGAACCGGTCGCGGGCCAGGAAGAGCCGCTGCTCGGCCTCATCCCATACTGCGAAGGCGTAGATGCCATTGAGGCGCTCGGTGCAGGCCGGCCCCCATTCGATATAGGCGACCAGCAGAACCTCGGTATCCGACTGCGTGGTGAAGGCGTGCCCCCTGGCCGTGAGCTCCGCCCGCAGTTCGTCCGTATTGTACAGTTGCCCATTGTAGACCAGCACGTAGGTCCGGTCTCCCCGGCGGCGGACCATGGGCTGCACACCCCCGACCAGGTCCACCACCGCCAGGCGCCGGTGACCGAACGCGCAGTGCGCGGACAGCCAGGTACCCCCGGCGTCGGGACCCCGCTCAGCCAGCGGAGCGGTCATCGCTTCCACTACCGGACCGTGCTGGGAGAGGTCCTTCTCCCAGTCGACCCAACCGGCTATGCCACACATCGCTTGTGCTGTCCCCCCGTACCGGCTGAACACACCGGCTGAATACTCCATGGTACTCGCCGGCGGCGGGATCTGCCCCTTAGAGGAAGCCACGTGCGGCACCGGCAGCGGTGCCGCACATGGCATGGAGACGCAGGTTAGTCGTCGCCCGTATGGGAGTGCACCGGCACGGATAGGAAGTCGGGGTAAGCCCGCACGCCGTGCTCGGTGTCCAGGCCGGAGAGCTCCTCCTCCCTGGAGACCCGGAGCCCCACGGTCGCCTTGATGACGGCGAAGATCAACAGGCAGGCCGTGAAGCTATAGCCGAATACCGCCGCCGCACCCAGGGTCTGGATACCCAGCAACTGCGGCCCGCCCCCCGTGAGCAGCCCCTGCGTTTCATGGAAGAGCCCCACCGCCAGGGTGCCCCAGAACCCGGCAAAGCCGTGCACGGGAATGGCGCCCACGGCGTCGTCGATCCGGAACCGCTCCAGCAGGGCCGTGCCCGGGGCCAGGAGCAGCCCGGCCACGGCGCCGATCACGATGGCGGCGGCCGGCGAGACGAAGGCGGTGCCGGCGGTGATGCCCACCAGGCCGGCCAGAGCGCCGTTCAGCGCGGCCTCGACCTCCCAGATGCCAGTGCGCAGGTACGCGCTGAGCAGTGCCGCCAGGGCGCCGGCGGCCGCACCCAGGTTGGTGGTCACCGCAATCCGGCCGATGTTCGGGTCGGTAGCCGACAGCGTGCTGCCCGGGTTGAAGCCGAACCAGCCGAACCAGAGGATGAACACCCCCAGGGCTGCCAGCACCAGGTTGTGGCCGACGATCTTCCGCGGCCGGCCCTGCTTGTCGTAGCGCCCGATGCGGGGACCCAGGAAAATCAGGCCCGCCAGCGCGGCCCACGCGCCCACCGAATGCACCACCGTCGAACCGGCGAAGTCGACAAAGCCCAGCTGGGCGAGCCAGCCGCCGCCCCAGATCCAGTGGCCCACCACCGGGTAGACGAGCAGCGTGATGGCGGCACTGAAGAGCAGATAGGCCGAGAACTTGGTGCGCTCCGCCATCGCCCCGGAGACGATGGTCGACGCCGTGCCGGCAAACGTGGTCTGGAACCAGAGGAACACGAAGAACGGAATCGCCAGACCCAGGTGAAGGAAGCGGGACTCGGCAGACCCGAAGCCGCCGAGGCCGATCAGTCCGGCGGCATCAGCCCCGAACATCAGCCCGAAGCCCACTGCCCAGAAGGCAATAGAGGCCACCACGAAGTCCATCAGATTCTTGAGCACGATGTTCGCGGCGTTTTTGGAGCGAGTGAACCCGGCCTCCACCATCGCAAACCCCGCCTGCATGAAGAAGACCAACGAGGCGGCCACCATCGTCCACGCCGAATCGATCCCCACAGTCCATCCATCCAGGTTCATCGCTCCAGCCCTCCTTTGTGCCTGCCGAATACCGCATTCCGGTCTCGGCGACAGGATGATCACCCGCTGCCTGACGGGTGAAAACGTGATCGTGTCGTTGACCCCCCGGCACGCTACTCTGTGCTGATGCCGGGATCAGCCTGTTGCCCCGCCGGCCGGAGCGCCACAAAATGCCGGCCGCAGTCGAGCATGAGGCCCATGACCTCGGCCGCCTCCTCGGGCTGCCGGGCCTCCAAGAGGATGCGGTGGTAGACCGACAGGAGTTCCGTCAGGTCCTTCTCCCCCTGCTCCCCGACAGGGGTGAGCTGCACGCGCGCCCCCTTGGCGATTCGCCGCCGGAGCGCCGCCTCGTCCAGCCCCAGTTCCGGCTGAAGGCGCACGTAGACCACGCCGCCGGTCATCCCGGAGCAGATCCACGGCCCGGGGTCGCCGAGCACCACGACGCGCCCCTGCGTCATGTACTCGAAGGCGAACCCCTTCAGGTTGGCCCGGGTGCCGATGGAGCCCAGGTCGTCCCGGAGCGGCTCCCGGATGCGGCCGCCGAGGATCAGGTCGGCCCCGGAGAGCCGGATGCCGCAGCGGGCGTCGGCGTCGCCCTGCACGACGAACAGCCCGCGCTGGGCGCCGTAGGCAAACGACTTGCCGACCGCCCCGTTGACCCACTGCCCCCTCCGGTTCCGGTGCTTCAGGATGACGACGCGTCCGCCCAGCATTCCCTTGCCCACGCCGTCCTGCGCGCCGCCCTGCACCCGGACGGAGACGGCGCCGGTGGAGAAGGCGGCGAGGCCGTTGCCCGCGATGGAGCCCTCCGCGAGTTCGATCTGTGCGGCGAAATCCGGAGGAAGGTCGCGCAGCCGTGCTTCCGCCGCGTCCGGACGCACCCGGGCCCGGGCCACCGCGCCGGCCACGGCGGTGCCGATGATGCGGTCGCGGGCGGTGACGCCGGCCTGTCGGTGGCAGACCGCCGACTCCCCGGCCCGGGCCCGGCCGGCGGCCACTGCGGCGATCTCCCGGCTCAGTTCGCTGCGGGCGTACCGGCGGACAGGGACCCGTTCGGCCGCCGGAACGGCGGGCACCTCCCGGGGCACAGGGGCGATCAGCTCGGAAAGGTCGACCCTGCCCAGACCCCGCGCCTGCCAGAGCAGTTCCGCCCGCCCCACCAGGTCCTGCGTGCGGCGGAACCCCAGCTCGGCCGTGAGCTGGCGCACCTCCTCCCCCACGCAGGTGAAAAGCGTCACCAGCCGCTCCACGGCCTCCTCGTAGACCCGGGGCACGAAGGCCCTGAGGCCCCTCGCCCGCGCCTCCGCACAGCTCTCGATCTGCGTGGCGATGCCCACGTGGCAGGTGTCCAGGTGGCAGCCCCGGCAGATGGTACAGCCGACGGCCACCATCGCCAGCGTGGCGAAGCCCACCCGGTTGGCCCCCAGCAGCATCATCTTCACCACGTCGGTGCCCGAGCGCATGCCCGAGTCGGCCCAGATCTCCACCCGGTCACGGATCCCTGCCGCCACGAGGGCGAGGTGGGCCTGCCGCACCCCGATTTCCACCGGCAGACCGGCGTGGCGCAGGGCGTGCTGGCGGGCAGCCCCGGTGCCGCCGTCGTAGCCGCAGAGCGCCACCACGTCGGCGCCCGCCTTGGCCACGCCCACCGCGATGGTGCCGATGCCAGGGACGACGGGCATCTTCACGACGATCTTCGCCAGCGGGTTGACGGTGCGGAGTTCCTCCACCAGCTGGGCCAGGTCCTCGATGGAGTAGATGTCGTGGTTGTTGGAAGGCGAGATCAGGTCGACCCCCACGGTGGCGTTGCGCGCCCGGGCGACCTTGGCCGAGACCTTGGCCCCCGGCAGGTGGCCGCCCTCGCCGGGCTTCGCCCCCTGGCCGATCTTGATTTCGATGAAGCGGCTGCCGTTCAGCATTTCGGCGTGGACGCCGAACCGGCCGGAAGCCACCTGCTGTCCCCGCCAGCGCCAGTACCGGCCGACCATGTCGGGGATCTCGCCGCCCTCGCCGTTCATGCAGACGATGTCAAGCCGCCGGGCCGCCTCGGCGTAGGCCCGGAAGGCCGTCTCGCCCTGGGAGCCGAACGACATGCCCGAGATGGTGATCGGGTAGCGGTAGCCTTCAATGGTGGTATCCACCTCGGCCGTGAGGGGGCGCTCCCGTCCGTGCGGCCGGAAGTCCAGCAGGTGGCGCAGGCAGACGGGGGTCTCCCGCTCCTGCTTCCCAAGCCGCACCAGGTAGTCGGCGTACTTGCTGCCGTCGGCCGCCGCCTCGCCGGCGGCTTTCCAGAGGCGGGGCCAGAAGCGGAAGGTGCGCGGCAGCCTGCCGCTGCCCTGTCCTGCGGCCACCTGGTAGCGCTCGTGCGCGTCTGCCTTCAGCCGGGCCAGCGAGAGCCCGCCCTCCTCGGAACCCAGAAACCCTCCGGTGGCGAAGTAAGCGGCCACCTCCGGACGGAGCCCGACGTGGCTGAAGCACCGGGCGTAGCCCCTGAGCTCGTGGATGCCCAGCGTGGAGATGACCTTCTCCAGCCCCTTGCGGAGGGCGGAGAGCAGGTTGGCCAGTCCCTCCTCCGGCGCAGGTCCGGCCTGGGCCGCGGCCTCCAGCATGAGGTAAGGGTTGACGGCGTCGGCCCCCAGGCCCAGGGCGAGTACCACGTCGTGCAGGGAGCGGAGGGCACCGGAGCGCAGCACCAGCGAGCACTGCCGTCGCAGGCGGTGCCGGCCGTCTGCCTGCGCCGCCGCGTGAAGCGCCCGGTCCACCGCCGAGAGGATGAGGTGGGGGTCGATCCAGTGCCGGTCGCCGACGAGGGCGTCGCCGTCGTCCAGGAGAAGCACCTGGGCGCCTCGCTGCACCGCCTCCACGGCCTCCGCGGCCAGCCGGGCGAGCGCCTGCGCCAGCGGCTCGGTGGGTGTAAAGTACAGGGCGATGCGCTGCACCGCGCCGGGGGAGCCGGCCTGAAACGCCGCCAGCAGGTCGGGGAGCAGCCAGGTGCCGGCCGAGCGGGCCAGCCGGCGGCCGGCCGCCGGAGGAACCAGCGGTTCGGCACGCTCTCCGCCCAGGAGCACCGGGATGCCCAGCTCCACCCGCGTCGCCGCCAGGCTGCGGGCGTCGTCCTCGCCCCGCAGGTGGATGGGCGGGCGCACGCCGAGCACCGCGCGGGTGGAGAAGTGCTCGATCTCCCGCTCCCGGTCCACGGCCGGGTTGGTGACCACCGCCACCGACTCCTTGAAGTAGTCGGCAAGGTTCTGCCTCGTCTCGGCGAGGCAGGCCAGCGGTCCGTCGTACCCGAGGGAGCCGATGGGCTCGGCACCGGTGCGGGCCATAGCCGTCACCTGCTCCAGGTCCTCGGCGCTCCAGCCCATGGCGGCCATCAGCCGGTCCCGCTCCACCCCGGCGTTGGCGCGGCCGGGTTCGGCCGCGGGCGGCACGCCGTTTCCCTGGGCGGCGGGCGTCCCGTCCGCCTGCGGTGTCCAACCGTCCTCCACAGGCCCGCCGACGGCGATGAAGCGCCGGTAGCTCGCCGGTGCGGGGAAACGCTGCCGCGAGAGCTGCAACACCCGATCCTGCAGCCGGGTGTAGGGCAGCAGCTCCGGCTCGCAGCCCTGGGGGAGGATCACCCCCACCCTCTCGCCCGGCGCCAGGGGGCGCGGATCCCGCACGAGGTCGACGCTGTTCACGATGCCCGGCTCCGAGGAGAAAAAGAGGCACTCCTCGGTTTCCACATGCCACAGGGGGCGCAGCCCCATGGCGTCCACCGACGCCACCAGGTAGTCGCCGCTGCGGGCGAGAATGGCCGCAGGCCCCTGGGCAAACGGGCCCCAGGCCTGCCGGTAGTACATATAGAGATCCTGCAGCGCCCCGGGCATCTGCTTGATCTCCCCGATGATCGGCGGGAAGAGCATCTCCATGGCCTCGAAGAGGGTCAGGCCGTGCAGATGGACCAGCCCCTCGACGGTGCGGTTGAGGTCCTGCGAGTCGGAGCCGCCCCGGTGGAGGGCAATGCCCACCAGCGGCGCCTGCTCCCGCAGGGCCCGGATGGTGTTGATCTCGCCGTTGTGCCCCAGCACCGAGAACGGCTGCACCCGCTCGAAGGCGGTGGCCGTGTTGGTGGAGTACCGGTTGTGCCCCAACACGGCGCGGCTCTCGCAGCGGGGGTCCCCGAGGTCGGGGTAGTAGGCCGCCAGGACGGCGGCATCCCCGCGCACCTTGTAGACCACCGTGTCGGGGGAGAAGGAGCAGACGTGCAGGTCTGTCTCCGCCTCCAGGGCGACCGTCAGCTGGAAGCAGGCCCTGTCGGCCGCCTGCCGGTCGGCGGCGGGCGCCAGCACCGCCACCTGCCAGAACTCGGGCTCATCCTGCCGGCCGCGCACCCCGAGGGCCTCCCGGTTGACCGCCCCGCTGCGCTGGGCGAGAATCCGGAAGCCGTCGGCCGCCATGCGCCGGCAGATCTGCTCCTTCAGGGGGCCCGACCAGTACGCCTCGCGCTGGGGAATGAAGATGTGCGCCACCGCGAAGTGGGGCTCCCCGACCAGCCGCGGATCCTGCCCGGCGTCGCGCAGCAGCGCTGCCCACAGCCGGCGCGGGATGTCGATCTGCACCCCGCACCCGTCGCCCTCGCCGTCGACGTCGCCCGAGCGGTGGACCATGCGGGCCAGGGCGGCCAGCGCGTCCGCCACGACCGCATGCGTCGGGTATCCATCCTTGCGCACGGCCGCCATGAGAGCGCAGGCGTCGTGCTCGTTCTCCACCAGGTACCGCCGGATGTCGCGCTCGCTAAGCACGAACCGCACTGCTCTCTCACCTCTTTCGCAGCCTCCTCGCCGGGGTGCCGGTTAGCGCCCCCGCTATGTGAAAATTGTGTTTTGCAGTATACGGGCGGCATCCACTTAATGTCAATGCGCGTGCGGCCTCTGCCCAAATACAAGTTCGGTATCGGTATGCAGCGAGGTTTCAATCAACGCGAGGACCAGAGACAGATCCACCGGGAACCGACCGTCACGACAGAACTTGGCCACAGGCAAAAGGCTGCCCCGGAAGAGCCGCTGGCTCCTCCGGGGCCGTTCCGTCTCGCCCGGCCGACCCCTAGTCCGCGGGCGCCTGTTCTGTGGACAGGTGATGCCAGTACTTCTCCCGCAGCACCTTCTTGTTGAACTTGCCCACACTGGTCTTGGGCACCTCAGCGATGAAGACCACGTCGTCCGGAATCCACCAGTCAGCCACCTTCCCCTTCAGGAACGCCTTGATCTCGTCTGCGGTGAGCGCGGCGCCGGGCTTCGGCACCACGCAGGCGAGGGGCCGCTCCTGCCACTTCGGGTGGTAGACCGCCACCACCGCGGCCTCGGCCACTTGCGGGTGGGCCATGATCGCGTTCTCCAGGTCGACCGACGAGATCCACTCCCGCCGGACTTCACCAGGTCCTTCATCCGGTCGACGATCTGCATGTAGCCGTCCGGGTCCACGGTGACCACGTCGCCGGTGTAGTACCACCCGTCCAGGAACGTCTCCGCCGACCGTTCATCGTTGTAGTAGGCGCCGGCAATCCACGGCCCGCGCAGGGCCATCTCCCCCATTCCCTTGCCGTCCCAGGCCACCTCGGCGCCGTCCGGGTTCACGACCCGCATGTCCAGGCCCGGGACGAGCACGCCCTGCTTCGCCTTCTTCGCGTACCGCTCGCTCGCCGGCAGATCCTCCAGCGTGGACTTGAGCCGGCTCACGTGGGTGACCGGTGCCCCCTCGGTCATGCCGTACGCGTGCAGGAACGGCACACCCAGCTTCAGTTCGTACGCCTCGATCAGCGCCCGGGGCGGGGCCGCGCCGCCGCAGGCGATGCGGGTGATGGAGGAGAGGTCGTACCCCTTCTGCTCCACCGCCTGCAGCACGCCCATCCAGACCGTGGGCACTCCGGCAGCCAGGGTGACCTTTTCGTCCTGGATCAGCTGGCAGAGGAGGTGCGGGTCGGGACGGGGACCGGGCAGCACCTGCTTGGCGCCCATCCAGAGGGCTGCGAAGGGCAGGCCCCAGGCGTTCACGTGGAACATCGGCACCACGGGCATGCACACGTCTTTCTCCGAAATCCCGATGGTGTCGGCCATGCAGACCATCATCGAGTGGAGGTAGATCGCCCGGTGGGCATAGGTGACCCCCTTGGGCAGGCCGGTAGTGGCCGACGAGAAGCACATGCCTGCCTCCGCCCACTCGTCGACATCGTCGGGGAACCGGTAGTCAGCGGAGGCGGCGGCCAGCAACTCTTCATAGCTGTGGACCGGGGAGAGCCTGGTCTCCGGCAGGGGCCCGTCGGCCATGATGATGTAGTGCTCCACCGTCTCCAGGCGGGGCTGCACCGCCTCGACCAGCGGCACCACGTCCGGGTCGACCAGGAGCACGCGGTCCCCGGCGTGGTTGATCACGTAGGTCAGGTGATCCGGGGGAAGCCGCAGATTGACGGTGTGCAGCGAGGCCCCCATACAGGGCACCGCGAAGTAGGCTTCCAGGTGCCGGTGATGGTTCCAGGCGATGGTGCCGACCCGGTCCCCGCGCCGAACGCCCAGCCGGGTGAGGGCGGCCGCGAGCCGGCGGGTCCGCTCGTGGTAGTCGGCGTAGGTGTACCGGAACATCCCTGCACCCGTGCGGGAGACGATCTCCCTGTCCGGGAAGTAGCGCCGTGCCCGCTCGAGCATGGTGTGCAGGGTCAGCTGGTGCCTCATGGTCATCGGTCACAACCCCTCCTCTTCTTCCCGCCGCTGGCCGGCGCGGCGGGAGTGTTTCTTCACCTATTGGCCGTGCCCTGCGGATGACCTTCTGATATTACCCACTATTCTGGCTACTTGTTCCGATGAAACTGCGCCCGCAGCCGGGCATGCTGCGACCCGCCACACCACCTCGGCGGACCCGGCCGGGGGCGGGCACCCACAGACACCAGGCCCACCGGGAGAAGCCCCCGGTGGGCCTGCCGGTCCGTTCTTCAGGTTCCGCTCCGGTGAACCGCCCGCTCCGCTGCCATGAGGCGGAACCGCTGCAGCACCACCAGCGCCTGGCCGCCGATGAGGGCGCCCGCCGCGCTGCTGGCGGCGAAGCTGGGGATGTAGAAGCCGATGCCGCCCGCGGCCACCTTGGCATCGCCCATCAGCAGCACCGCCACCGGGTAGGCCGCCACCGCGCCGATCAGGCCCGTGCCGATCACCTCGCCGGCCATCGCCGCCAGCCGCGAGCCGGTACGCTGGTAGAAAAGGCCCGCCAGCACGGCCCCGAAGATCGTCCCCGGAATCGCCAGCGGCGTGCCGCTTCCCAGCAGGATGCGGATCACGGCGATGCCCAGGCCCACCCCCCCGGCGCAGACGGGGCCCAGCATGGCGCCGGCCACCACGTTGATGGCGTGCTGCGCCGGGAACAGCTTCGCCCCGAACAGCGGGATCGCCGAGACGTAGGAGGAAGCCACGCCGAGCGCCACCAGAATCGCCATCCGGGTGAGGAGTTCGGTCCGGTTCATGTCCATCCCCCCCGCTTGGCGCTTTCGACCTCTTCCAGAATCGCACGGGCCGCCGCCCCGGGATCAGCCGCCCCGGCGACGGCGGAGATCACCGCCACGCCCGCGGCCCCCGCCGCGATCACGGGCGCTGCCCCGCCGATGCCGATGCCGCCGATGCCGACCACCGGCAGGCAGGTCGCCTCGCTCACCCGGCGGACGACGTCCGGACCGTAAGGCGCGCCGGCGTCGGCCTTGGACGGGGTCGCGTACACCGGCCCGGCGCCGATGTAGTCCGCCCCGGCCGCCTCGGCGGCCCGGGCCTCCCCGGCCGTCTCGCACGTGGCCCCGATGATCGCCTCCGGCCCCAGGATCCGCCGGGCCGCCGCCACCGGCATGTCGTCCTGCCCGAGGTGGACCCCGTCGGCCCCGACCGCCAGCGCCAGGTCCACCCGGTCGTTGACCAGGAAGAGCGCCCCGTACCGCCGGCAGGCTTCCCGCACCCAGCGTGCGGCCTCCACCTGGGCGGCGAGCGGGAGGTGCTTTTCGCGGAACTGGATCATACGGCAGCCCGCCTGCAGCACCGCCTCCACCACTTCCGCCGGGGTGGTGCCGCTCACCAGCACGTACAGGCTCAGCCGCTCGGAAAGCGGCGGTGCAACGCGCCCCGCCGGCAGCAGTTCGACCCCGGCCAGTCGGTCGAGGTAGGCCGCGGCGAAGCTGCCGGGGCCCCGCGCGTCCGCCGCCGCCTGCTCCCCCGCCCAACCGGCCCAGAGGAGCGCCTCCGCCGCCGCCTCCACGGGCGCGGAGCCGTCACCCGCCGCCAGGGCCGCCGCCACCAGCGCCGCAGCCAGGCAGCCGGCACCCGGGATTTGCGCCATCAGGGGGTGCCCCGCCCGCACGGTCAGGGTACGCTGGCCGTCGGTGACCAGGTCCACCGGGCCGGTGACGGCCACGACGCAGCCGAAGCGCCGGGCCACGGCGCGGGCCGCCCCCTCCAGCCGCAGGCCCTGGGCCTCTTGCGGCCCATCGATGCCCCGCACCAGCCCCTGCTCGCCCGCCAGCGCCAGGACTTCCCCGGCGTTGCCCCGGACGGCGGTCACCTTCACCCGCTCCAGCAGATCCAGGGCGGCACGGGTGCGGGTCGCGATGCCGCCCGCCCCCACCGGGTCGAGCACCACCGGGATTCCGCGCCGGGCGGCCGCCTGCCCGGCCTCCAGCATCGCTTGCTGCAAATCGGGGCCCCAGGTGCCCAGGTTGAGCACCAGGGCGTCGGCCGCGGCGGCGACGAGGGGGGCCTCCGACCCGTCCCGGGCCATCACCGGACGGGCTCCGGCGGCCAGGAGCCCCCGGGCGACCCAGTCCATGGTGACGTAGTTGGTCATGGCGTGCACCAGGGGCCGCCGCTCCCGAACCCGCTCAGGCAGCGCCGTCATCGTCCGCCACCCCCACGGGCCGGGACGCGCCCTTCCTCCAGCCAGGCCAGGTGGTTGGTGGGACCGTGGCCGGCGCCGATCCCCGGCGCCTTTCGAATCGCCAGGGTGATGAAGTCCTTGGCCAGGCGGACCGCCTCGTGCAGCTCCAGACCCCGGGCCAGCCCGGCGGCGATGGCCGCGCTGTACGTGCATCCGGTCCCGTGGGTGTGCCGGGTCTCGACGCGCTCGGCCTCCAACCAGAGCCGGCTGCCGTCGGCGGCGATCAGCAGGTCGGCCGCCAGGTCGCCCTCCAGGTGGCCACCCTTGACCACCGCGGCCTGCGCCCCCATCTGCAGGAGCCGCTGCCCGGCCACTTCCATATCGGCACGGGTGCGGATGATCATGCCGATCAGGGCTTCCGCCTCGGACAGGTTGGGCGTTACCACCCGCGCCAAGGGCAGCAGCAGCTCCCGCAGGGCGGCCTGCGCTTCGGGCAGGAGCAGGGGGGCGCCGCTCTTGGCGATCATCACCGGGTCCACCACGAGGTTGCATACGCCGTACCGCCGCACCCGGTCGGCCACCACGGCGACGGTGGAGGCGTCGTAGAGCATGCCGGTCTTGGCCGCGTCGGTGCCGATGTCGGAGAGGACGGCGTCCAGCTGCGCTGCCACCTGGTCGGCGGTGAGGGGGTAGACGCCGGTCACCCCCAGGGTGTTCTGCGCGGTGACGCAGGTGATCACGGAGCTGCCGTAGGTCAGCAGGGCGGTGAAGGTTTTCAGGTCGGCCTGGATGCCGGCGCCGCCGCCCGAGTCGGAGCCGGCAATGGTGAGGGCGCGTGGCAGGGTCACGGTCGCTCACACCTTTCTGTTGGAATGGGCAGTGCGCCGGGCCCGACCGGGGGAGGGTTCGGAACACAAAAAGGCCGCCCCTACGAAGAAACGTGGAGGCGACCGCACGATGACAGAACGGCCGGCCGTCCACTTCCCTCCGCTGGTATTACCCAGTTCAGGTTCTAAGGGTCCAGGTCTCGGCAGACCTGTTCTCAGCCCAAGAGGGCTCCCCTAGTGGATCGGACCCAGTATGCACTTGTTGACAGCGTACCATCGGCGGAAAAAGGGTGTCAAGACAGCCGCGGGGGTGATGTGAGGCCGCAGCCCCGGGCCAACGTCGTCTGACGGCGGTCACCGCCAGAGGGCCCGGCGCAGTAACCGATCACAAGTACTTGCGCAGCACCAGCCGGTCGTCGCCGGGGCCGTAGAAATCCTTGTCCACTCGCCAGTCCTGGAACCCGATCCTGCGGTAGAAGGCTCGGGTGCCCGCATACGGGGCGTAATCCACGCTGTCCGCCAGGGTCGTGACTTCCATGACGAAGATGCCGATCTGGCGGCAGCGGTCTGCCACGGCGTCGACCAGCGAGCGGCCCAGGCCCCGTCGCTGGAACTGCGGGTCCACGCCCAGCCAGGTCAGTTCCACCAGGCTGACGTCCGCCGATCGGGGGAGCCACGTGACAAAGCAACGACCCGGTCTGTGCCCCCGCTCTGGCAGACGGCCACGAAGCCCTGTTGGGTCTTGAGGTCGGTGGCCATTTCCCGGAGGCCCTGCGCGTTGAACCATTCGGGAAGGGAGCGGGCCACCGCAAGCATTCCTTCGTAGTCAGGTGGGGATGCTGTCCGAATCTGCAGCATGTCTTGATCCTCCGGCGCGCACCGTTTGTGACTACCTCCGCTTCTCCAGCTCGATGATGAGGTCCCTGAGCTCCGCCGCCCGCTCGAACTCGAGGTCCTTCGCCGCCTGCCGCATCTCCTTGCGCAGCTTGTCGATCAGCTTCGGGATCTCGTGGTGCGGCGTATCCAGCAGGTTGGCGGGGCCGGCCTCGCCGGCCGGCTTGACGGCCTGGATCACGTCGCGCACCGGTTTCACGATCGTCTTCGGGACGATGCCGTGCCGGCGGTTGTACTCCATCTGAATGGCCCGGCGGCGGTTGGTCTCGTCGATGGCCCGCTGCATCGACTTCGTGACCGTGTCGGCGTACATGATCACCTTGCCCTCGGCGTTGCGGGCCGCACGGCCGATGGTCTGGATCAGCGAGCGCTCCGCCCGCAGGAAGCCCTCCTTGTCCGCGTCGAGGATTGCCACCAGCGAGACCTCGGGAATGTCCAGCCCCTCGCGCAGCAGGTTGATGCCCACGAGCACGTCAAAGACGCCGAGGCGCAGGTCGCGCACGATGTGCATGCGCTCGATCGTCTCCACGTCCGAGTGCATGTAGCGCACCTTCACACCGAGTTCCTTCAGGTACTCCGTCAGGTCCTCGGCCATCCGCTTGGTCAGGGTGGTCACCAACACCCGCTGGTTCTTCGCCACCCGGGCCCGGATCTCGCCGTACAGGTCGTCGATCTGCCCCTTGGTGGGCCGCACCTCCACCTCCGGATCCAGCAGGCCCGTCGGCCGCACGATCTGCTCCACCACCAGGGACGGCGGCACCCGCTCCAGCTCGTAAGGTCCGGGCGTGGCCGATACGTAGATCACCTGGTTGATGCGCTCCTCGAACTCGGAGAACTTGAGCGGCCGGTTGTCCGCGGCCGAGGGCAGGCGGAAGCCGTACTCGATTAGCGTCTCTTTGCGCGATCGGTCGCCGTTATACATCGCCGCCACCTGCGGGATGGTCACGTGGCTCTCGTCCACCACCAGCAGCCAATCGTCAGGGAAGAAGTCCAGCAGGGTGTAGGGCGGCTCGCCCGGGGCCCGGCCCGTCAGGTGCCGGCTGTAGTTCTCGATACCCGGGCAGTGGCCGATTTCCCGGAGCATCTCCAGGTCGTTCCGCGTGCGCTGCTCCAGCCGCTGCGCCTCCAGCAGCTTGCCCTGAGCGCGCAGCTCTTTCAACCGCTCCTCCAGCTCCTCCTCGATCGAGATCAGGGCCTGCTCCCGCTTCTCGTCCGCCACCACATAGTGGCTGGCCGGGTAGATGGCCACATGGTTCATGGTGCCGGTAATCTCGCCGGTGAGGGGGTCGAACTCGGAGATGCGGTCGATCTCGTCGCCGAACCACTCCACCCGCACCGCCCGCTCGTGGGCACCGGCGGGGTAGATCTCCACCACGTCGCCCCGCACCCGGAACTTGTTGCGCACGAAGTTGGTGTCGTTCCGCTCGTATTGGATGTCCACCAGCCGCCGGAGGATGTAGTCCCGGTCCACCTGGTTGCCCACGCGCAGGGAGACGGCCAGATCCTTGTAGTCCGACGGGGAGCCGAGGCCGTAGATGCAGGAGACCGAGGCCACGATGATCACATCGCGCCGCTCGAACAGGGCCATCGTCGCCGAGTGGCGCAGCTTGTCGATCTCGTCGTTGATCAGGGCGTCCTTCTCGATGTAGGTGTCCGTGGACGGAATGTAGGCTTCCGGCTGGTAGTAGTCGTAGTAAGATACGAAGTACTCCACGGCGTTCTCCGGGAAGAACTCCTGGAACTCGGAGCAGAGCTGCGCGGCCAGGATCTTGTTGTGGGCCAGCACCAGCGTGGGCTTCTGCACCTTCTCGATGACCTTCGCGATGGTGAAGGTCTTGCCGGTGCCCGTGGCCCCCAGCAGGATCTGCTCGCGCGCCCCCCGCATGATCCCCTCGGCCAGCGCCTCGATCGCCTTGGGCTGATCACCCCGCGGCTCGAAGTTGGAGACTACCTTGAACGGCTTCACCCGATCGCCCCCCTCGGCGTGGTCGCACCATACAGTATACCCCGCAAACATACGTTTGCCAACCCGGAGGAGGATCTGTATGTCCACATCCCCGGTGACCTGGCCCCCCGCCCCGGACTGGAGGGCGTGGCGGCACGTGACCAAGCTGGACCCCGAACGCCCTCTCCCGCCCGAGGCCCTCGAGGCCGTCTACCGGAGCGGCACCGACGCCATCGTGATCGGCGGCTCCACGGGCATGACGCAGGAGGCGGTGCTGGGGCTCCTGGCCCGCCTTGCCGACGCGCCCGTGCCGGTAGCGCTGGAGGTTTCCACGCTGGAATCGGCCGTGCCCGGGCCTGCGGTCTTCTTCATCCCACTGGTGCTGAACGCGCCTGACAGCCGCTGGCTGGGCGGGGCGCAGGCGGCGGCCCTGGCTCACCTGCTTCCCGTGGTAGGCGAGTACATCCCCTGGGACCTGCTGGTCCCCGAGGCCTACCTCGTCCTCAACCCCGACTGCACGGCCGCCCGGCTGACGGACGCCAACACCCGCCTCTCCCCTGCGGAGGCCGCCGCGTGGGCAGCGCTGGCCGGGCGCCTGCTCAGGCTTCCCATTCTGTACGTGGAGTACAGCGGCACATTCGGTGACATGGCCCTCCTCCAGGCGGTGCGGGAGAACGCCGGCACGGCGCACGTGGTCTACGGCGGCGGCATCCGCTCCGCCCGGGAGGCTGCCCTGGCGGCCCGCTGGGCGCACACGATTGTGGTGGGCAACCTCGTCTACGATCAACCGGACCTGCTGGCCGAAACGGTGGCAGCGGTCCGTTAAGCGCCGGGCGCCGCGGCGGGAAACGAAAAACCGCCGCGATTCCCAGCCTCTCCGCCGGGGAAATCGGGCGGCATACGCCTGTGGTACGGACAGCTCAACGCTTCAACTTGGGGTCCAGGGCGTCGCGGATGCCGTCGCCCACGAAGTTGAAAGCGAGCACCGTGATGAAGATCGCCAGGCCCGGATAGAGCATCATCCAGGGGGCCTTGCTCAGGAGCGACCGCGACATCGAGAGGATCTGCCCCCACGAGACCGCAGGCGGCGGCGCGCCCAGCCCCAGGAAGGAGAGGCCCGCCTCGGCCAGGATCGCGTAGCCGATGCGCAGGGTGCCGGAGACGATGATCGGCGCCATCGCGTTGGGCAGAATGTGGCGGAAGATCAGCCGGCGGTCGGTGGCGCCCATGGCGCGGGAAGCCTCGGTGAAGTCCCGCTGCCTCAGACTCAGGAACTGGCCGCGCACGATGTAGGAAAGGCCCGGCCACGACGTGAGGCCGATCACCACCATGATGTTGAAGACGCTGGGCCTGAGAACGGCAACCACCGTTACCAGCAGGAAGAAAACTGGTATGACGTCGATCGCCTCGGCGATCCGCATAAGGATGATGTCAATCCAGGTGCCGCCGTAGTAGCCGGCGATGGCGCCCACCAGGGTGCCGATCAGCACGGCCACGCCCATCGCCACAAAGCCGACGGAGAGCGAGATGCGGCTACCCCAGATCATGCGCGAGAGCAGGTCGCGGCCCAGGTTGTCCGTGCCCAGCGGATGCCCCGGGCTGCCAGGCGGCAGGTAGCGCTCGGCCAGGTTGGCCCGCGCGTCCAGCGGCTCACTGGCGATGTGTGGGGCAAAGATGGCCACCGTGTAAAGGATCAGCAGGGTCACCAGGCCGGCTACGGCCAGCTTGTTCCGGGCAAAGCGGCGGACGAACTGCCGGAACTGGCTCTCCTCCTGGGCTAGGCCCTGGAGCTGGTCTTCGGCCTCCTGGCTCAGATACGGTGCAGCCACGGCAGTTCCCCCCTACTCGTACTTGATGCGCGGGTCGGCCCACACGTAGGCGATGTCGACCAGCAAGTAACCGATCATGGTCAGGACGGCGCCCAGCAGCATGACCGCCATGGAGACGTTGTAGTCCCGGTTGTTGACCGCCTGCCACGCCACGCGGCCGATGCCGGGCCACGAGAAGAGCGTCTCGATGATGACCGCGCCGCCCACCAGGCTGCTCAGCAGGCCGCCCGAAATCGCCAGGATCGGCAGCAGCGCGTTGCGGAGCGCGTGCTTGTAAATGACGACCTTTTCCGGAAGCCCCTTGGCCCGCGCCGTACGCACGTAGTCCTCCTTCAGCACCTCCAGCATGCTGGAGCGCATGTAGCGGGTGAGGCCCGTGATGCCGCCGAAGACCAGCACCACCGTCGGCAAGATCATGTAGCGCGCCCGGTCGGTCAGGACCGCAAGCCAGCCGTGAGTCGCCAGGGTAACGCCCGGCGTGGCAATGCCGTTGGTGGGAATCAGGCCGCCCGAGTTCATGGCGACGCCCCAGATGAGCAGGGTCCCCACCCAGAAGTCGGGGGCGGCCTGCCCCGCAAAAGCGGTGGCGGTCACGATCATGTCCGTCTTGGAGTACTGACGGACGGCGGAGATCACCCCAAGGGGTATAGCGATCAGGTAGATGAGGGTCAGCGCCACGAGGTTCAGCCGGAGCGTGTTGGGCAGCGCGTCACCGAGCACCTCTGCTACGGGAATCCGGTAGTAGTAAGAGCGGCCGAAATCTCCCTTCAGCAGGTTGCCCACCCAGCGGAGGTACTGGACCGGAATGGGGTCGTTGAGGCCCCACTTCTCGCGGAGCCGTTCCGCTGCCAGGGGGTCGGTCGAGGTGTCGGCCTCGCCGGAGAGGAGCACGTACTCCGGCCCGCCAGGCGCCAGCTGCATGATGGTAAAGGAGAGCACCGTAACGATAAACAGAAGCGGGATCATGTTCAGGACTCGTTTGGTCAGGTAACGAGCCATCCCGGTCACCACCTCACGGTTTCAGCTAGAGCGGGCAGAGTGGGGGGCGCCCAGGGGCGCCCCCCACTCTGTGCGCTGCGACTCGGATGTTACTCCTCGATGTACCACCTGTGCAGGAAGTCGATGGTCGCACCGCCGCCGGGGAAGTTGACGACGCCCTTCAGCCGCGGGGTGTGGAAGTCGGTGTAGAGGTTGGAGTAGATCAGGATGACGGGCGCGTCGTTGACGATGATCTGCTGGGCCTGGCCGTAGATCTCCTTGCGCTTGTCCGGATCAGACTCGCGGCGGCCTTCCTCGAGCAGGGCGTTCACCTCGGGGTTGTTGTAGCGCATCCGGTTGAAGCTCATGACCAGGCCTTCGGCGTTGGGCTGGGCCAGGCTGCCGTGGAAGATGGCATAGAGGCTGTCGGGGTCAAGGCTCAGGTTGAACGCCATGAAGGAGATGTCGTAGTCACCCGGGGCCAGCTTGGTGTCGAGCATCGCGTTGAAGTCCATGTACTGCACGTCGACCTGGATGCCGACGTCGCCCCACATCTGGCGCGCCATGGTCGAGAGCGACTCGATGGTGGTGTTGTTGGCGGTGGCGTAGAAGGTCAGCTTCAGCGGCTGGCCGTCCTTCTCGTAGATGCCGCTGGCGTTCTTGGTGTAACCGGCTTCCTGCAGCAGCTGCTCGGCCTTGGCCGGGTTGTAATCGAGCGTCACCAGATCATCCTTGTAAGCCCAGGAGACGGGCGGGATCGGACCGGGCGGCACCACGGCCTCGCCGTCCAGCGCACCGTCGATGATGGCCTGGCGGTCGAGGGCGTAGGTAAGCGCCTGACGGACGCGGTAGTCATCGAGCGGCGGCTTCGTGGTGTTGAGCAGCATGTAGCCCCAGCCGTTGCGCTGGTACTGGACGGGGATCAGCTTGCCCTCATAGTCGCTGAGCAGCCGCTTGACCTCCATGGGCGGCGGGGTATCCACGTCGATCTCGCCGTTCTCCAGCGCCGCCAGGGCGGTCTGGTCATCCGGGATGACCTTCATGCGAACGGTCTGGATGAAGGGACCGCCGTTCTCCTCCTCGCTGCGGAACCAGTTGGGATTCCGCTCGAGCAGGACGTACTGGCCGCGCACATACTCCTTGAAGATGTACGGGCCGGTGCCGATGGGCTCCCAGGAGTACTTGTGGTTGCCCAGGTCCGCAACCTCCACGTCCTCGAACAGCTTCTTCTCCATGATGCCGTAGGTGATGTTGTGGATGATCGGCGCGAAGGGCTCCTTCAGCTTGAAGTCGACGGTGTACTTGTCCACCGCCACGATGTCCTCGATGGGCTCGAGGTCAGCGGCGCGCGGACCCTGGTAGTCGGGGTGCTTGATCGTCTTGAAGGTGAAGACGACGTCCTCGGACGTCAGCTCGTTGCCGTCGTGGAACTTGACGCCCTCACGCAGCTTGACCCGGAAGGTCAGGCCATCATCGAGGGTCTCCCACTCCTTGGCCAGGTCGCCCTTCGGGGACCAGTCGGTGTCGAACCAGAACAGGCCGGAGTAGACCAGGCTGGTGACCATCCCACTGTACGCGGTCGAATACAGGATCGGGTTCAGGCTGTCCGGGTCCGCAGCGAGACGGAGGGTGACCTCACCGCCCACCTTGGGCCCGCTCTCGGACGCGGAGTCAGACGGCGTCGTCGACGACGTCTCGGAAGACGGGGTCTGAGTGCTGGGCTGCGTCGTGGTAGGCGCCGTCGACTTGGAGCCGCACGCAGCCAGCAGTACGCTCAGCGCCAGCATGGCTGCGATGACGGCAAAGGATTTCCGGTTCCTTCTCATCTCTCGTGCTCTACCTCCTCTGTGCAGGTGCTACTCATCAGACTACACCATTGATTCACCGGTTCATCCGAATTTCCTCTTCGAGGTCTACTATCATCTTTTCTTTTGCATAGACCTATCTGAATATCGTCGCACACTTTTTGCTTCTCTACCATGATAAAAACCCCGGGCGACTGTCCGGGGTATAGTATGGAAATTCTGTTATTCGTCCATCTTGGGGTCAAGCGCCTCCCGCAGGCCCTCGCCGACGCAGTTGAAGCAGATGACCACCAGGAAGATGGCGAGCCCGGGGACCAGGGAGACCCACGGCGCCTGCAGCAGAAACTGCCGCCCCTGGGAGAGCATCTGCCCCCACGAGGTCTGCGGATACTGCGCCCCGAGGCCCAGGAACGAGAGGCTCGACTCCACCAGGATGGCGTTGCCGATGCCGAGCGTGGCCGACACGATGATGGGCCCCGATGCGTTGGGGAGGATGTGCCGGAAGATGAGCCTGGCGTCGCCGACGCCCACGGCGCGGGAGGCCTCGGCAAACGCACGCTGCCGTAGGCTGAGGAACTGGGCGCGCACGATCTGGGCCGGACCCGGCCACGAGGTGAGACCGATGACGAGCATCACGTTGAGGAGGGAGGGGCGCACCACGGCGACCACCGTGACCACCAGGAAGTAGACCGGGATGATGGTGATCGCCTCGGCGATGCGCATGAAGAGCAGGTCGACCCAGGTTCCGGCGTAGAAGCCGGCCACGGCCCCCACCACCGTCCCGATTCCCACGGCCACGCTCATGGCGACAAGGCCGACCGAGAGCGAGGTGCGCGCCCCCCAGATCAGTCGCGAGAGCACGTCACGCCCCAGGTTGTCGGTGCCGAAGGGGTGCCCGGGGCCCGGTGGCCGGAGGCGCTGGTCGACGTGAATCGCGTCCAGCGGCTCGCGGGCGAGCTGCGGGGCGAAGAGGGCCACCAGGCCCAGGCAGAGCAGGACCATCAGGCCGGCCACTGCGGCGGGGTTGCGCACAAACCGCCTCGCCACCTGCCGCAGCGGAGATGTGGATTCGGGCGCTGCCATCGCCGACGCCCCCTCTAGTCGTACCGGATCCGCGGGTCGACCCACACGTACGCGAGGTCGACCAGCAGAAAGCCGATCAGCGTCAGCACGCCCGAGATGAGCAGGATTGCCATGGAAACGGTGTAGTCCCGCTGCACCGCCGCGTCATGGCTCACGCGGCCGATGCCCGGCCACGCGAAGATCGTCTCCGTGATCACCGATCCTCCCACCAGGGATGCGAGCACGCCCCCCGAGAGGGCAACGACCGGCAACAGGGCGTTGCGGAGCGCGTGTCGATACACCACAACCTTCTCGGGCAGGCCCTTCGCGCGGGCCGTGCGGATGTAATCCTCCCGCAGCGCCTCGAGCATGCTGGAGCGCATGTACCGGGTGAGGCTGGTCAGGTTGCCGAACACCAGGACGGTCACCGGCAGGAGCATGTGCCGGGCCCGGTCGGCCAGTACCGCGAGCAGGCCGCACGTCTCCAGGTCGACACCCGGGGTGGCGATGCCGTGGGTGGGAATGAGGCCGTCGGCGTTCCGCGCCACGCCCCAGATGAGGAGGATGGCCACCCAGAAGCTGGGGGCCGCCTGGGCTGCGAAGGCGAGGCCGGTCACGGCGCGGTCGATCCGGGAGCGCCGCCGCACCGCCGAAAGCACCCCCAGCGGCAGGGCGATCAGGTACGTCAGGATGATGGCGGCCGCCTGCAGCTGGATCGTGGCCGGAAGCGCCGCGCCGATTACCTCGGAAACCGGCCGCCGGTAGAAGTAGGAGTTGCCGAAATCCCCCCGAATCACGTTGCCCAGCCAGCGCACGTACTGGACGGGGATCGGATCGTCCAGTCCCCAGCGCTCGCGCAGGACCGCCGCCCGGGACGGATCGATTCTGGCGTCCTCGGCCGAAAGCAGGATGTTCTCCGGGCCGCCCGGGGCCATCTGCATGAGTGCGAAGGAGAGCAGGGTGGCCAGGATGAGCAGCGGGATCATGTTCAGCAGGCGCTTGAACAGGTATCGGCCCATGGAATCACCCCGTCTGGGCATGGGCGGTGGCACGGCCTCATCAGGTCGGATGCGCGAAAGCAGCGAAAGTGTGGGCCGGGGCGAGGTGCACGCAGCGATTGCAACCTCCCCCCAACCCACACTGACAACCGCTCGGCGCTCACAGCCCACCACCGACAGCCGCTACTGCTCCTCGATATACCAGCGGTAGATGAAGTCACTGCTGGCCCCGGCGCCGGGGAAGTTGACGACCCCCTTGACCCGCTTGTTGACGAAGTCGGTGTAGACGTTGGTGTACACCATGATCACCGGCGCCTCGTCTGCGATGATCTGCTGGACCTCGGCGTAGTACGCCTTGCGCTCGGCCTGGTCGAACTCGGTGCGGGCCTTCTCCAGCAGTTCATCCACCCGGTCGTTCCGGAACCGGGCCAGGTTGAAGCCGTTCACCTTTCCGGTTTCGTCCGGAGTGCCGGCGGAACTGTGGAACAGGTAGTAGAGCGTGTCAGGGTCCAGCCCCATCGTAAAAGAGCCGAAGGTGATGTCGAAGTTGCCCGGCCGCACGTAGTTGTCCATCATGGCGTTGAACTCGACCATCTGCACCTCGAGGTCAACGCCGATCTCCTTCCAGCTGGCGCGGGCGATGGAGGCGATGGCCTCGGGAGTCGTGGCGCCTGCGGCGGCAAAGAAGGTCAGCTTCAGGGGCTGGCCGTCCCGCTCGTAGATGCCGGTGCTCTCGTTCAGTACAAACCCGGCCTCCTCCAGCAGCTGCCTGGCCCTGGCCACGTCACGCCCAGACACCTGGACGGAGTCGTCGTAGGCCCAGGAAAGCGGCGGAATCGGCCCCGGCGGGATGGTACCCCGCCCCTCGAGTACGCCGCTGATGATCGCCTCGCGGTCGAGGCCCAGCGTCAGTGCCTGGCGGACCCGCTTGTCATCCAGCGGCGGCCTGGCCGTGTTCAGCGTCATGTATCCGAAGCCGTTGCGCTCCCAGCGGTAGGCGGTCAGCTTGTCCGCGAACTGCTGCTCCAGCAGCGCCACGTCCGCCGGCTCGGGGGTCAGGCGGTCGATCTCGCCGCTCTGCAGAGCGGCCAGGGCCGTCTGGCTGTCGGGGATAATCCGGTAGATGATGCGCTCAATGAACGGTGCGCCGCCGAACTCCGCCGACCGGAACCAGTCAGGGTTCCGCTCCAGGATCACGTACTGGCCGCGGACATACTCCTTCAGCTTGTACGGACCGGCGCCCACGGGCTCCTCCATGCTGGCCGGGGCCTTGTCCATGTCGGCGATGGCCACACCCTCGAAGGCCTCCTTGGAGAGGATGCCGTGGTTGAGGTTGATCAGCAGCGGGGCGGAGGGACGACGCAGGTGCACCTTCAGGTTGTACTTGTCCACCACCTCGACGGACTCCACGTCGGCGAGCGACGCGGCCCGGGGCCCCGTGTAGGCGGGATCCATGATCGCCTCCAGGGTGAAGGCCACGTCCTCGGCGTCCAGGTCGGTGCCGTCGGTGAACCGGATGCCCTCCCGGAGCTTGATGGAGAGTGTCAGCTGATCATCCGAGATGGTCCAGGATTCGGCGACGTTCGGCCGGGGCTCGTACTTCTCGTTGAACTCGAACAGCGTGGCGTAGAGCTGCGAGACGATCTCGGCGCCGTAGACGGTGGCGTGGAGGATCGGGTTGAAGCTGTCAGGCTCCTTGGCCAGCAACAACCTGAGTTCCCCGCCCACGGCGGGTTGGCCGGAGCTCTGCGCCGGGGGAGTTTCGCTCTGGGTTCCGCTGTCGTTGGTTCCCGGCTTGGGCCCGCACGCAGCCAGCACCAGGCTGGCGGCCACCAGCAGGCTCAGCAGGGCGACAGCTCTGCGTCCGGTTCGCATGGTGATCCCCCTTTTCGGCGTTGCCTGCATTTGTCTAGGCGTTAATGTGACGGCAACAGGGGGAGTAACCGTTCAGTGAAATTCTATGGATTATAAAACTATTGCCTAATTATTTCGAAATTATCCATGAGTGACCGAAGGCGCGCGAAGGCCACTCTTCGCCCCCAAGGCCAACGGACGGGCGCCGCGGGGTGCCGGAACACCAACAGCGCTCCTGACGATGGGCGACACCGGCACGGTCCTCAAACGTTCGGGATCTATGTTTCGGTGACCCTTGCTCTGTACGGCTGTGTACCCAGGGCGAGCGGGCTCGCCCCGGCGAGTTGGTGTCCTCCGTCCCCATCACCACTCGTCCACGGAACGGCACCGGTCACGGGTGGCGCGGCACTCCCGGGGCTTGCAGTCGCCCAACACGGGAACCAGCACCTCCACGGTACCCTTGGACTTGACGGCGATGCAGAGATCGAAGGCGCAGTGAACCTCCTCGTTGTCGTGGTCGAAAACGCAGCAGCAGTCCCCCGTAACCTCGCAGTCTACCTCCGCCCCGGGAGGCAACGTGAGTACCACCTGTTTGGGAATCAGCACCTTCTTGTGCAGCCGGCGCAGAACCTTCCCGGTGGTACGGCTCACCAGGCGCAGCGTTACGGGTACCTCAATGGCGAGGCAGACCACCTCCTTGTGGTCATGGTGGTCCACGCACTTGCGTTCGGAGACCTCCCGGCAGGTGACCTCGTGAGTATCGATGCGGCAGTCGACCTCGACGTGGTGGTCTTCGGCGATCCCGCTGGCGCGAAAGGTCCGCTCCACGTGGTGCTCCTGAACGCAGAAGTCGAACACCTTCTTCGCCTCGATGCAGACGACATCGCGTCTCACGTCTGGACATGAACCCCCTTCAACCGGCGCGGAGCCGGCCTGCTCCATGTTATGTCGCGCGGGTGCCCTTTGGCCCCATGAACCGGGCGCGCACAAACGGCGCCGGAGGTCCGGCGCCGGTGCGTCGAGTGCGGCGGCCGACGGGCGGAACGTCCGGCGGCCGTCAGCAGCCGCAGTTGCGGTGGTTGCGTTCAGCGGCCTCCTGGCCGAAGGGCGGTTCGCAGTCCTCCACCTCCGGCGGGCAGCCCGCGGGCGAGGCCGCCGAGGGGCACCGCCGGGCCCGCACGGAGCCGAACGACGGGACCAGCAACTTCACGTTCGCGGTGACCGTCAGGACGGTGCAGAGCTGAATGGTGCAGCAGACGTTGGGCTCTCCGTCGGCCGCGTCCGGCTGCACCGTGCAGATGCAGGTCCCCTGCACGTCGCAGGTGACCTGCGTGCCTTCCGGCGCGCAGAGGACCACCCGCTTCGGGAACGTGACAGTGCGCTCCACCGTGATCGGGGACTGGCCCAGATCCGGCATGATGGTGAGGCGCAGCGTCAGCGTGATCTGGACGGAGACCACGGCCCGGCCGTTGCCGTTCATCACCGGCTCCCGGTCCATGATCTCCTCGCACGTGATGTTGGTGATGCGGCAGTCCAGCACTGACGCGTCCTCACCCAGGTCCGGAATGGTGAAGCAGCGCTCCAGCACGTCTTCTTGTGTACAGAAGTCAAACACCTTCCTGGCGTCTACCACGACGATCTCGCGCGGGGTGGGACAGTGCCCTCCCCGGATCGGTCCCGGTACAACGGACACATCCACGTCGCCGCCGGTGCGCGACATCCTGGTTACCATAGGCTCACCCCTGTGTGCAGGGTATGAGCCGGAACAGGCTTTGGTGAACAGCAAACCCGCCCGCAGCGTGGCCTGCGGGCGCGGCAGGGCCGGGGCAGCTGCGGCGCGGACGGTCGCAGGCCCCGGCCTGGGTCTAGCGGGTCATCTCCTTGATGTACCGGATGGCGGCCTCCAGTTGCGGGTCGCCCGGATCGCCGGGGATGATGCGGTCGGGGTTGGTCACCACCACGTCCGGCTCCACGCCCACCCCATCGATGGAGTTGTGGCCGGCCGTCAGGTACTTGGCGGTGGTGAGCTTGATGCCCGACCCATCCCGCAGCCGCCAGAAGGTCTGCACCGAGCCCTTGCCAAAGGTCTTCTCGCCGATCACAACGCCGACCTGGGTGTCCTTCACCGCGCCGGCCAGGATCTCCGAGGCGCTGGCGCTGCCGCCGTCGATCAGCACCACCAGCGGCATGTCCCAGGTGGCGGCACCCGTGGAAGAGATCACTCGCTCCTCCTGGCCCCGCTCGACGATGTAGACCACCGGCTTGCCGGCGGGTACAAACAGCGAGGCGATCTCCACCACCTCGTTCAGCAGGCCTCCCGGGTTCTGCCGCACGTCGAAGATCAGCCGGGTCATCCCCTGGCTGCGGAGGTCTTCAATCGCCTCCTTCACCTGGTCCGCGGCGCCCTTCTTGTTGAACTCGAAGAGCCGCAGGTAGCCGACCCCGGCCTCCTTGTCGACCATGCGGTAGTCGAGCACCGGCACGGTGATGGTGTCGCGGGTGATGGTGAAGTGGAGCAGGTCGTTCTCCCCCTCCCGCTGCACCACCAGGCGCACCTGGGTGCCCTTCGGCCCCTTGATCAGGGCGACGGCCTCGTTCAGGCTCATGCCGACGATGCTCTTCCCGTCCACCTCGATGATCGCGTCGCCCGCGCGCAGGCCGGCCTTCTCGCCCGGGCTGCCCTTGATGGGGGAGACCACCGTGAGGAGGCCCGTCTTCTGCGAGATCTCAACGGTCACGCCGATCCCGCTGAACGTGGGCTCGAAGTTCTGCACGAAAGCCTGGTATTCCTCGGCGGTGTAGTAAACCGAGTAGCGGTCGCCCAGCGCCTGGACCATCCCCCGCAGGGCGCCCACGTTCAGGGTCTCCGCATCCACCGGCTCGACGTACTGGGACTGAATCGCCTGCATCAGCTCCTCCAGCCGCTGCACCTGCACGCCGGAGGTCGAGCTGCTCACCGGTGTGCGCGGCTGAACCAGCCGGGAGACCTGCTCGTTCGCCCAGGGAATCAGGCCGAGAGCCCCTGCGGTGTAGCTGACCACGGTGAGCAGGGCCACCGCGACCGCAGAGAGCAGCCATCCGTTGCGGCGCTCATCCACAACACGTCATCCTCTCTTGGAACAAGCCTCTCCCCCATGTCTATCAGAGCCTGACTAGGAGTATACTCCTTGCGTTCCGCCGTGGTCAAACAAGTTCCACACGCCCAAACGGGGCCCGGCCGCGCCTGCGGCACGGGCCCCGCCGTGTCGGGGTTGGACTACCAGTTGATGTAATCCATCGGGTCCTTCTGCACGCCGTCAACGTGGATCTCCAGGTGCACGTGCGGGCCGGTGGACCAGCCCGTGGATCCGGCGCGGGCGATCGGATCGCCCTGGCTCACCGCCTGACCCTCGGACACCAGGATTTCGCTGTTGTGCGCGTACCACGAGGTGATGCCGCCGCCGTGGTCGATGATCACCAGGTTGCCGTACACGTCGTCATAGCTGGTCTGAAGCACCACACCGGACTCGATGGCCCGGACGGTCTGCCCCCAGCTGGCGGAGAAGTCCGTACCGTAGTGCATGCGCTGCGTGCCGAGAATCGGGTGCCACCGCATCCCGAACGGATCGGTGATCACCACCGGGGTGACCGGCGGGATCGGGGCAAACACGCCGGCCTGGCGGTTTAGTTCCCGCACCAGGGCGGCCACCTGTTCGGCGAGCTGCTGGCTGTACCACTCCATCTCATCCAGCTGTGCCGCCAGCGCCTCCCGTCGCTCCGCAAGCGACCGGGAGACCTGCTCCCGCTCGGCCCGTTTGGCCACGACCGTAGCCTGGTACTCTTCCGCCTCGGTCTTCAGAGCAGCCAGGCGGGTCTTCCGCCCCTCCACCTCGCGCTGCTTCTCCTCCAGTGCGAGCTTCTCGGCGGTGACCTGCTCCACCAGTTCACGGTCCTTCTTGGCGATCATCGAGAGAACCTCGGCGCGGCTGACGAAATCCCGGAAGGAGGCGGCGCCGAAGAGCACGGAGATCCAGTCGACCGGCCCGTTTTCCCGGAGGGCACGGATGCGGTCGCCCAGCACGTCCCGCTTCTCCCGGTAGCGGGCCTCGGCTTCGTCCAGTTCGGCCTCCACCTGCTCCAGTTCAGCTGAGACCTCATCGTACTCGGCCGTGATCACCGCCAGGTTGGCGTTGGCCTCCATCAGTTCGGCCTCCACCAGCCTGAGCTGGGCCTCCGCCTCCTCGGCCTGGAAGGCGAGGTCGGCCAGCTCGTTCTGCACCTCGGCCTGCTTCTGCCGCACCACCTCCAGGTCACGTTGCGCCTGCTCCAGCTGCGCCCGGATGTCGCTCGCCCGGGCGGGGGCGGAGGAGAGCGGCGCCAAGAGACTGAGGAGCAGCGCTGTGGCGATCATCGAGACCCAGCGATGTCCCCTGCGCACGGTATCCGACACCCCCCTTAGACCTTCAGGAAGCGACGCAGCGAGAAGTAGCTCCCCACGGCGCCCAGCGCCGCGCCCAGGAGCAGCAGGCCCAGCACCAGGTCGGCCAGGACCAGTGAAGGCTGCACCACGGGCAGGAAGGGCACCGACTGCTGGATGACCGGAGCGAGGCGCATGTAGCCCCAGGCGGTCACACCGCCGGCCAGTCCGGCGCCCACAGCGCCGAGCAGCATGCCCTCCAGCACGAACGGCCGGCGGATGTACCAGTCGGTGGCGCCCACCAACTTCATGATGGAGACCTCGCGGCGGCGGGCGTAGACCGAGAGGCGAATCGTGTTGGACAGGGTGAGCACGGTGGCGAAGAGGAGCAGCAGCACCAGCCCCAGCCCTGCGATGCGCACCGCCCGGGTGAAGGCCAGCAGGTCTGCCACGATCTCCTTGCCGTAGTCCACCTTGGCGACGCCGTCCAGCCGCTGGATCTGCTCCGCCACGGCGGGGACCAGTTCCACGTCGCGGACCTTCACGTAGACCTCATCGGAGAGCGGGTTCTCGTCGCCCTCGTAGCCCTCGAAGATCGCCGCCTGGGAGGGATCGGCCTGCTTCATCTGCTCCAGCGCCTCGTGCCGGCTGAGGAAGGTGACCTGCACCACGTCCGGCATCTGGCGGATGCGCTCGAGAATGGCCTCGGTTTCCGCCTGGGTCAGGTCACGCCCTCCACACTTGACCTCGTCCCGCTTGGCCGTACAGAGGTAACCCTTGATCTCCACCTGGCTCTCTGCGGTGGCTGCCCAGTACTCGAGGTTCACGGCCAGCAGCGAGACCACCGCCAGCACCAGAAGCGTCACGGCCACCGAGAGGACGGAGGCCAGGGACATCAGGCTCCCCCGCCGCGTGTTGTGCAGCGCGTCCCGCAGCGCGCTGACCCATCCCCTAAGACTCATGGCCGTACGTCCCCCTGTTCTCGTCCCGCACCACGCGGCCCCGTTCCAGGGCGACGACGCGCTTCTTCATGCTGTCGACGATCTCGGCCGCATGCGTGGCCACGACCACGGTGGCGCCCATCTGGTTGATCTGGTTCAGCAGGTTCATGATCGCCCACGTATTCTCGGGGTCGAGGTTCCCTGTGGGCTCGTCTGCGATCACCAGCACGGGATTGCGGACGATGGCCCGGGCCACCGCCACCCGCTGCTGCTCGCCGCCGGAAAGCTCGGCCGCCAGCGCACGGCTCTTGTGCCGCAGCCCCACCAACTCCAGCGCCGCCGGCACCCGGCGCATGATCTCCCGCCGGGGCACGTCGGTGCACTCCAGCGCAAAGGCCACATTGTCGAACACGGTGCGGTCCGGCAGGAGTTTGAAGTCCTGAAAGATCACCCCGAGGTTGCGCCGCAGGTAGGGCACCGCCCGGGGAGGCAGCTTCGCCACATCCTTGCCGTCGATCAGGAGCTGGCCGGAGGTGGGCACCTCCTCCCGGTAGAGCAGCTTCAGCAGGGTCGACTTGCCAGCGCCCGAAGGGCCAACCAGAAAGACAAACTCCCCCCGGTCAACCTCCAGGTTGATCCCGTCGAGGGAAGGCGTTTTCATATGTGGGTAAACTTTGGTAACATTTATGAAACGGATCACGCGGGATCACCCCACCGCTTACTTCGTATACGCCGCGGATCGATTCCATCCTTCATTATCCAAATGTCTAAAATAGAACCTGGGGAGGGTGTTCGACGGATGGCCAACCCTTCCCTTCCTACCGCTGAAATTCTAGCTCATTCCGTTTCTGGCTGCACTGGTAGATCGCACCATCGCAGCCCCCGACACGCGTCGACCCACCCGGCGGCCCGGGTGGGTCGTGTCGTTCTTATTTGTGGCTCCGGCCCCGCCGCCAGCGCTCGCCCAGCACGGCCAGTGCGAACCGCACGAGCGGCGGAACGCTGCGGCTCACCCGGCGCAGGCGCACGATGCGGTAGAGCCACTCGAGGTTGGCCCTGAGCATCCACTCCGGGGCCCGGGGCACCGCGCCCGCCCACACGTCGATGGTGCCGCCGACCCCCATTCCCAGCGGCACCCCCAGGCTCCGCAGGTGGCGGTGCAGCCAGCGCTCCTGCTTCGGCGAGCCCAGGGCGACGAAGAGCACGTCGGGCCGGGCCTCCCGGATCTGCGCGAGGATCTCCGGCTCCTCCTCCGGACGGAAGAAGCCGTCGCGCCAGCCCACCACGTCGACGTGGGGGTAGGCGTCCGCCAGGCGCCGCGCCGCCTCGGCCACCACCTCCGGGCGCGTCCCCAGAAGGAAGATCCGCCCCCCGCCGCGGCGCTCCAGCGCCGCGAGCAGGTTGGTGGCCAGGTCGCAGCCCCCCACCTTCTCCGGCAGGGGATCGCCCAGAAGGCGGGAGGCCGCCACCACGCCGATGCCGTCGGGCACCACCAGGTCCGCGCCGTTGATGATGGCCGCCAGATCGGGGTCGCGTGCGGCCGCGGCGGCAATCTCCGCGTTGGGCGTAACCACCAGGTGCGGGCCGCCCGCGTCGATGAACCCGAGGCACCGCTCCACCGCCTCGGCCATGGTCACGCGGTCCACGGCAATCGAGAGGATCTGCACTCGCTTCATGTTGTCTGCCACCACTGTGCGACCGCGCCGCGGGCGGTGCGCCTACTCCGTCTCAATCGTGATCTTGCCCTTCACCATGAGAACCAAATTGGTCTCCGCGTAGAAGCCGCGGCCGTCGCTGCGCGGGACCACGATCAGGTGGTTCTTGGGGATCTCGGCCCCTCCCGGGGTGTCGATGCCCTGGGTTGCGTCCAGCAGCCCGCCCAGCTCCGACACGATGGCCGTCGCCCGGCCGGAACGCAGCACCATCTCGGTGCCCGCCTCGCCGATCACCCGCTGGCCTTTGGACACGTTGACGACGCGGTAGACCGCCATCTCTTCCACGTACTGTTCCACAAACGATCGGGTCACCAGTGGGTCGCCGCCGGTGCCCGGCTCGCTCCCCTGGGCCATCACCCGGCCGGCCAACATCCCGCCGGCGATTCCGGCCGCCACCAACAGCCACAGCAGCCTCGATCGGTGCGCCATCCGGTCTCTGCTCCCTTCCTGGGCCGAATCAGGGTCGAGACAGTCCACCGCTTGCCCGCTTCTCCAGGTAGCCGTAGATAAACGGATCGAGGTCGCCGTCCATCACCGCCTGGGCGTTGCCCACCTCCACCCCGCTGCGGTGGTCTTTCACCAGGGTGTAGGGCTGGAACACGTAGCTGCGGATCTGGCTTCCCCAGGCGATCTCCATCTGCGGGCCCCTCACCTGGGCCATCTCCTTGTTCTGCTCCTCGATCTTCAGCTCCACCAGCTTGGAGCGGAGCATCATCATGGCCACCGCCCGGTTCTGCATCTGCGACCGCTCCTGCTGGCACGTGACCACGATGCCCGTGGGTAGGTGGGTGATGCGCACGGCCGACTCCGTCTTGTTCACGTGCTGGCCGCCCGCGCCGCTGGACCGGAACGTGTCGATGCGCAGGTCCTCGGGCCGGATCTCCACGTCGTCCACGTCTTCCTCGATCTCGGGCATCACCTCAACGGCGGCGAAGGAGGTATGCCGCCGCCCGGACGCATCGAAAGGCGAGATGCGCACCAGGCGGTGCACGCCCATCTCCGGACGGAGGAAGCCATACGCGTAGGGCCCCCGCACGGCCATCGTCACCGACTTGATGCCGGCCTCCTCGCCCTCCAGGCGGTCCAGCTCCTCCACCTTGAAGCCGCGGCGTTCGGCCCAGCGCACGTACATGCGCTGGAGCATCTCCGCCCAGTCCTGAGCCTCGGTGCCGCCGGCACCGGCGTGGATGCTGAGGATCGCGTTGAAGGAGTCGTACTTGCCATTGAGCAGCACCTGCAGCTCCAGCTTGTGCACCTGCTGCTCCAACTCGTCGGTCTCGCGCTGCGCCTCGGCCGCCAGTTCGGCGTCCGCCCCCTCCTCGGCGAGGTCGACCATCACCTTCAGGTCCTCGAGCCGGCGCTGGTAGCCCTCCAGTTGCTCGATGGGGGCGCGCAGCTGGGCGACCTGACGGGTGACCCGCTGCGCGTTCTCCTGGTCGTTCCAGAAATCAGGCGCGGCGAGCTGGTGCTCCAGCGCTGCAATCTCCTCGAGCCGCCGGTCGACGTCAAAGAGACCTCCTGAGTTCGGTGAGTTTCTCCTCCAGCCGCTGAGCACGGCGAGCCAGTTCATCGTACATGTCAAGCAGCCTCCCCAGATGTGTTCACGTTGTGCATTGTACCATTCGCCCAGTTGTGGGTCCACGGGGTCGGACCGACCGAGACACGCCCGGACGGAGGGGCCGGATCTCTGCAGGCGCAGTCGGTGACCCACGGGCTCACCCCCGAATACTCTGGGAACCAGTGAATCAGGCGCAGGAGGGACCCCCGATGAGAGTGGGCTTCATCGGCATGGGCAACATGGGCCGGCTCCTGGTGACCGCACTGGTGCGTGCGGGGGCGCTTCGGCCGGACGAGGTCGTCATCCACTCGCGCACGCTGGAAAAGCGACGCCGGGTAGCGGAGGCGCTGCCGGGTGTGCAGCAGGCGTACAGCAACGGCGACCTCGTGCGGCGCTGCGACGCCGTCTTCCTCTGTGTGAAGGCGGGCGACACGGGAGCCGTCCTGGCGGAGATTGCACCGTACATAACCCGGAATCACCTGCTGGTCGCCATCAACAACACCGTCACCGTGGCCATGCTGGAGGAGCGGACCCCGGCCCGGGTGGCCAAGGTCATCCCGTCCGTCGTGCACGCCGTGGGCCGGGGCGCATCGCTGCTGGTCTTCGGCGAGCGCTGCACCCACGACGACCGCGCCCTGCTCGTGCGGCTGATGAGCGCTGTCAGCACGCCGCACGTCGTCGCCGAGGAAGACGTGCGCGCCGCCTCCGACCTCACCGCCTGCGGCCCGGCCTTCGTCAGCTATGCCCTCCACGCCCTGGCCTTGGCCGCCTGCAGCAGGGCGCCGGGCCTCTCCCGCGCGGCCGCGGAGGTCATGGTGCGGGAGACCGCCCGGGCCACCTGTGAGTTGATGGAGCAACACGGGTACACCTTCGCTGACGTGGTCGACCGGGTGTCGACGCCCGGCGGCGTGGCCGCCGCGGGCGTCGAAGCGCTGCGCCCGCTCTTCGCCCGCCTCTGGGAGGAGGTGCTGGGAGCCACGGCCGCCCACGAAGAGGTGCAACGATCCCGGCTGGATCTCTGAGCAGATGCCTGAGGGCCGCTTCCCCCGGCGGGGAAGCGGCCCTGATCGCGGCAGAACACGGTTCGGCTAGTCCTGCCCCCCGCCGCCCGACACGGTGGGGAGGGCAATCTTGCGCTGCGGTGCCGGCTTCTGCCAGTGGAAGATCTTGTTGAGCAGGTTGAAGATCGTCTTCGACTCCTTGGCCAGCAGCGGCCCGACCACGGCCAGGATGAGCACGTACAGGGCCGCGAACGGCTGGAGGATCGGCATCAGGCCGCCCGCCGCGCCCAGGTTCGCCATGACGATGGAGAACTCGCCGCGGGCGACGATGGTCAGGCCGATGTTGGACGAGGCCTTGTGCGAGAGCCCGGCCGAGCGGCCGGCCAGCATGCCCGCCGTGAAGTTGCCGATCGCGCTCACCAGTGCGGCGATGATCGCAGGCAGGACGGCCCCGCCGAGCCCAAAGGGGTCGATGGAGAGGCCAAAGCTGAAGAAGAACAGGGCACCGAAGAAGTCCCGGAATGGGAGGATGAGGTGCTCCACGCGCTCCCGGTGCTCGCTCTCTGCCAGCGCCAGGCCGAAGAGGAGGGCGCCGATGGCCTCGGCCACGTGCAGCGACTCGCCGATGCCGGCGACGAGCATCAGCGCCGCAAAGACCGCCAGCAGGAAGATCTCGTCAGAGAGCTTGCCCAGGAAGCGGTTAATCCACGGCATCGCCAGCCGGCTGAGGACGAGGACGGCGAGCATGAAACCGAACGCGGTGCCCGCCGACAGGAGGACTCCGCCCACCGAGGTCGCGCCGCTCAGCACGTAGCCGGAGACAATGGAGAGGTAGACCGCCAGGAAGAGGTCGTCGGCCATGACGATACCCAAGATGAGCTCGGTCTCCGGGTTCGCCGTGCGCTTCAGGTCGACCAGCACCTTGGCGATGATTGCGCTGGAGGTGACGGTCATGGCGCCGGCCGCCACCAGCACCTCTTTGAGGGGCCAGTCCATGATCAGCTTTCCGAAGACGAAGCCGCAGAGAAGGCTGAGCCCCACGTGGATCGTGCCCGCCACTGCGATCTTCCGGCCGGCCTTCACCAGGCGTCCGATGGAGAACTCAAGCCCCAGGTAGAAGAGCAGGAACAGCACGCCCAGGCGCCCCATGAACTCGATGAGCGGGGCGCTGTCGATGAAGGTGAGGTCGATCATCCCGATCTTGGGGGCGTGCGGACCGAGCAGCATGCCCATGACGATCAGGAATGGCACGTTGGAAATGCGCAATCGGGCGGCAAGATAGCCTGCGACCGCCATGAGGGCGAGTGCGAGACCCAGTTGGAAGACCGCGTGTTCCATGGGCTACCGACTTTCCCCTGCCAGGAATCGCTCAAATGCCTTTACCTGACGGCGCTCGCCCGCCACCACCAGGGTCTGACCGGCCTTGAGCATTTCTTCGGGACCTGGGTTAATGCGCTTGGTCTTGTCCTCGTTGATGATGGCGATAATCGAAGCGCCTGTGGTCTTCCGCACCTCCAGTTCTCCGATGAGCTTGCCCACCACGGGGGAGCTCGGTTCCACCTTGTACCACTTGATCATCAGGTCGTTGACGTCGATGTCTAGGTTCTCCAGGTACTTGGGTTGATATGCCAGACCGCCGATGATGGCGGCCAGCTGCCGGGCCTCGGCATCGTCCAGCGTCACCATCGAAATCGGCTCGTCGGGATCCTCGTAGTGGAAATGGTAGATCGCACGCTGGCCGTCGTCCTGAACGATCACGACGATCTTGTCGCCGCTGCGCGCATCCATCTGAAACTTACGCCCAATTCCAGGGAGGTCAGACTCCCGGATGGTAGGCATGAACCATCCTCCTCTCCGAAATGCTGCCAGGGCAGCTAACGGGTCTATGCTACCATGAGACCAATTTCACAGTCCACCGCACGAACATACCACAATTATGTGAATCAGCGCGTGGACGGCCCCAACCGAACCGGGGAGCGGTTTCCAGCTGACGAGACTCCACTACAACGACTGCAGAAACAGCCCTTTTGGTTTGCACCGGCGCCAGTTTTTTCGCCGCCACATCCAGGCATCGGGTCCGTGATCGACTACGGCCTGCGCGGAGGCCGCCGAAAAGCGACCGTGGGCCGCTCCCCTTCCGTGGAGCGGCCCCTCTTTCGCTCAGGCATGGGCCAGCGGCCGAAGAGCCGCGGCCAATTGTTCCAGTTCCTCCTCGGTATTGTAGAAGCCCGTGGAGAGCCGGAGGCTGCGCGGGTGGGGCACCGTGCGGATGAGGATTTTCTGGCCGGTCAGCGCCTTCAGCACCGCGTCGGCATTCGCCTCCACCTGGAAAGAGACCAGCCCGGCCGTCTCCGCCGGGGTGAGCACCGTAACACCCGGCACCTCGGCCAGCAACGCCCGGGCGGCGGCGGCGAGGCTGCGGATGCGGCTGTAGGCCCAGTCCGCCCCCACCTCGTCCGTCAGCCAGCGCAGCGCGGCCAGGTGCCCGGCCAGCGTCGCCGGCTGCAGCGTGCCCTGCTCGAACTTCTGGGCGTTGCCCTTGGGCAGCAGGCCCGCGTACATGTCGTAGGCCTGGGCCGTGTTGTAGCCGGCGAACGTGATCTGCACCTGCGAGACGGCCGCCCGGGAGGCGTAGAGGGCGCCGGCGCCCTCGGGCCCGCAGAGCCACTTCTGGCTCGTCACGGCGTAGAAGTCCACGCCCAGTTCCTTCACGTTCACGGGGATGGCGCCGAAGGACTGGGCACCGTCCACCAGCACCAGCACGCCGTGCCGGTGGGCCACCTCGGCGATCTCTTTCACCGGCAGCACCGCCCCCGTGATAAACGACACGTGCGAGACCGCGATCAGCTTCGTGCGCGGGGTGATCAGCCGCTCGATCACCGCCGCGGCCTCCTCCGGCCGCTCCAGCACGTCGGCGATCTTGATGGTGATGCCGAACCTCGCCCGGGCCGCAAAGAGCGGGAAGAGCGCGCCGGCGTGCTCGAGGTTGGTAGTGATCGCCTCGTCGCCGGGCTGCCAGTTCACGCCCAGGGTCACCAGGTTCATGCCGTCGGTGGTGTTCTGGGTGAGGGCGATCTCGTCGGGTTCGCAACCCAGCATGGTGGCGTGCCGGGCACGAATCTCGGCCTTCAGCCGGCTCAGTTTCACGTAGTACTCCGACGCGATCCGTCCGCCGGAGACCTGGGCGGCCAGCGACTCGGCCATGGCGGCGCGTACCGGCTCGGGCAGCGGGCCGGCCGTACCGGTGTTCAGGTAGACCTGGGACTGCACCGCCGGAACCTGGGCGCGGATTTCGCTGAGCTTGTCCACTGCTGCACCTCCCGGGTGTCTGTATCGCAACACAAATAATTGTACTACAGCCGGTCGTGAGTGGCCAAAGGCCGAATCACGTAGACCACGCCGCTCCGGTCCAGCCAGGCCCGCCGGAACAGGTTCCGGCGGTAGACCCGCCGCACGGCGCCGTCCTCCGCCGCCGCGGGGTCGTTGACGATCACGTCTCCCTCCGGTGTGAAACCGCGAACCACCAGGATGTGCCCGGCTGTGCGGGCGATGGGCGCGTTGGGCAGCCAGGTCCGGTCGTAGGCTACCGACGCGATGATGGGGCGGCCCTGTGCGATGTGGCGCTCCAGGTCGGCAAAGCCGCCGAAGCGGTCGACGTGGGCCACAAAGCCCCTTGTCGCGGCGTAGGCCGTGTTGAAGGGCCAGTTGCCGTGTCCGTCATAGGCCGCGTCGTAGACGCCGGGCACCGTCTCCTCCGGAATGGACTCGTGGTGGCCGTAGTAGGCCATCACCATCGCCAGGGAGACGGGGCTGCACCACACGCGCCCGCCGGGATAGACCATCTGCGACCGCGCAGGCACATCCAGGTCCACACCCCAGGCCGGGGTGTACGGCGGATCCTCCGACCGCTCCGCGGTCACCGCCGCGGCCAGCCAGAGCCGCCGGAGTTCAGCCCGCCGCAGGTGCACCCGGAACTGGCAGGCATCGGCCGGGCGGTCGAGGTGAAGGGTGTCGGTCTCCAGCCGGCCGAACGGCGGGTGCTCCTGCCCCGGAACCGAGGCCCGCGGGCCGGCGGCGGACCAGCGACCGAAGCTGAACCAGGGTGACCAAACCCCGTCGCTGCGGACCCGCAGCTGCACCTCAATCCCCTCGCCGCTGCCGTTCCACGAAGCCACCGCCCAGTCGAAAGGGGCAACCGCCAGGGCCGGCCCGGTCCAGGTGCCGTCACCCGCCATTCCCGCCGCCGTGGGGCGGGTGCCTTCGTGTACACCGGCGTGGAAGGACTCCACCGGGTAGAGTGCCACAGTCCTCGATTCCTCCCCCGTTTCACCGTCTGGATCGCGGGTCAAACGCGTCGCGCAGGCCGTCGCCCAGCAGGTTGAAGGCCAGCACCGTCAGCATGATCATCGCGCCCGGGGCGAGCGACATCCAGGGGGCGTGCCGCAGGTACACGCGCCCCTCGTAGATCATCGCCCCCCAGGTGGGCGTGGGCGGCTGCACGCCCAGCCCCAGGTAGCTCAGCGACGCCTCGCTCATGATCGCGCCGGGGATGCCCAGCGTGGCCGCCACGATGATGGGCCCCGCGGCGTTGGGCAGGATGTGCCGGAAGAGCACGCGCCGGTCCCCCGCCCCCACTGCGCGGGCGCCCTCCACAAAGTCGCGCTCCTTCAGCGCCAGCACCTGGCTGCGCGTCAACCGGGCCATCCCGGCCCAGCCCACCACCGAAAGTGCGATGAAGAGGCTCATGAGCCCCCCGCCCAGGGCAAAGGTGACGGCGATGGCAAAGAGCAGGTCCGGGAAGGCGAAGAGCACGTCGGCCGTGCGCATGATCGCCCGGTCGACCCGGCCGCCGTAGTAGCCCGCCAGCGCCCCCAGCGTCACCCTGATCAGCAGCACGATCCCCTCGGCCACGAAGCCCACCAGGAGCGAGATCCGGGCGCCGTAGATCACGCGGGAAAGCACGTCGCGCCCCAGCTGGTCCGCGCCCAGCCAGTAGCGGCCCTCCCCCAGCTCGTCGAAGGGCGTGCCCGGCGGCGCCAGCCGGGCGAACAGGTCCTGCTTGTTGGGATCCGCGGGCGCCACTACCGGCGCCAGAACGGCAAGGGCGATAAGGACCACGATGAAGACCAGCCCCGCCATGGCCAGCCGGTGCTGCCGCAGGCGCTGCCACACGGTCCGCTCCCGCTGCAGCGCACCGAGCGGTGCGGGATCCGCCTGCCGTATTGCTATGGCCATCGGGCCTGTTCCTCCCTCAGCTCATTCGAATGCGGGGGTCCAGGAGCGAATAGCTGATGTCGACGATGATGTTCATCACCACGAAGATCACCGCCGTCAGCAGCACCGTCGCCTGGATCACCGGGAAGTCCATGGTGCTGAGACCGCGGATGGTCACCAACCCCAGCCCGGGGATGCCGAAGACCGATTCGGTGAGAATCGAGCCGGTGAGCAGCCCCCCGATCTCCATGCCGATCACCGTCACCACCGGAATGAGGGCGTTTTTCAGTGCGTGCTTGAAGATGACCACCCGGCCGCTCAGCCCCTTCGCCCAGGCGGTGCGGATGAAGTCCTGTCCGATCACATCCAGCATGGAGGAGCGGGTGTAGCGGGCCACTGAAGCGGCGTAGCGGGTGCCCAGCACCGTAGCCGGCAGCACCAGGTGCAGCGGCGTGTCGAAGCCGGAGATGGGCAGGAGGCCCCAGCGGTGGCCGAACAGCAGCTGGGCGACCATGGCCACCCAGAACACCGGCGCCGAGATGAACGACAGCGCCGTCACCATCGCCACGTAGTCCACGGTCGACCCCCGGTGGAGCGCCGAGAGAATGCCGATGGGCACGCCGATCGCCACCGTGACCACCACCGCCGACAGCGTGAGCTTCATCGTGGCCGGCATGGCGCCGGCGATCATCTCGGCCACCGGCTGGCGGGTCTGGAACGAACGGCCCAGGTCGCCCTGGAGGGCCTTCACCAGGAAGTCGGCGTACTGCACCGGCAGCGGCCGGTCGAGCCCCAGTTCGCGGCGGATGCGGGCGATGGTCTCGGGGTCGGCCCGCTTCTCGAAAGCGGCGGTGACCGGGTCGCCCGGCACCACGTGCATCAGGATGAAGGTGATGAGGCTCACCCCCAGGAGGACGGGAACCCCCTGCAGGAGGCGACGCACGACGAAGGCGAGCACGGGCATCTCCCCTCGCAGGCCATCTGGGAGGGGACCGGCCGGAGCGGTCCCCTCCGCCTGATGGGCACTTAGTTCACGTCTTTCCAGACCGTCTTGTAGTCGTAAACGAAGACCGGGTTCAGCTGGAACCCGTGGACGTAGGGCTGGCTGACGAAGTAGGACTTCAGGTGCCAGAGCGGAATGATGGCGTACTCCTCATAGAGCAACCGCCGCTCCAGGTCCTGGTAGGCCTTGATGCGGGCCGCCTGGTCGGTGCTGACGCGGGCCTCCTCGAGGATCCGGTCCGCCTCCGGGTCGTTCATCGCCACCGACATGCTGCGGGAGCTGGAGGAGTGGAAGTAAGTCCAGAGGTAGTTGTCGGGGTCGGGGTAGTCGGCGTACCAGTTGCCCTGGTTGGCCATGATCTCGCCGTTGGCCCTGGCCTCCCGGAAGGTGGCCGAGTCGCGGATTTCCACCTCGTAGTTGAGGCCCACATCGGCCAGCATCTGCTGGATCGCCAGGTTGGTGTCAGACACCTTGTCGCCGCCCCGCTGCCACGAGACGATGGTCATGCCCTCGGCCCCGGCCTCCCGGATCAGCTGCCGCGCCCGTTCGGGGTCGTAGGGGAAGCCCGGGGCTTCGGTGAGCGCACCCACGATGCCGGGTGAGGTGAAGCCGATGGCCGGAGTGCCGGTGCCGTTGTGGATGGTGTCGATGATCTTCTGCCGGTCGATCGCCAGCGAGATCGCCTCACGCACCCGCCTGTCGGGCACCATCTCCAGCTGGAGCGAGAGGTAATAGGTGTTGAGGGTGGTGGTCTCCCACAGCTTCCACCGGCCGGACTGGGTGGCGTTCACCCACTCCACCGTGGGGATGTCGTTGTCGTCGAGGTTGCCCGCCTCGAACTCCAGCCAGCGGGTGGACTCGTCGGCGATCACCCGGTACTCGATGGCGTCCAGGAACGGGTAGCCTTCCTCGAAGAAGTCCGGGTTCCGCTCCAGAACCAGGAGCTCGTTCTCCCGCCACTCCTTCAGCCGGAAGGGACCGGTGCCCACGGGTTTGCGGGCGAAGTCGTCACCCATCTCCCGGGCGTACTCGGCCGGGTAGATAGAGGCCGGGGCGGTGGCCAGGTAGTAGAGGAAGGGTCCGAACGGCTGCTTCAGGGTGATCTCGAAGGTGTAGTCGCCGGTCACCCTGAACCCGGCGAGCTCCGTGGCGGTGCCGTTCAGCATCTCGTCGGCGCCCACCACGTCCTGCAGCACCCAGGTGTTGGCCGCCCTCGTGGCCGGCGTGAGCAAGCGCTCGAAGGTGTACTTCACGTCGTGGGCGGTGAGGGTGGCGCCATTGTGGAACTTCACCCCCTCCTTCAGGCGGAAGGAGTACGTGCGGCCGTCCGCGGAGATGGTGGGCATCTCGGCCAGGAGCTCGGGCTCCAGTTCCAGCGTCTCGCCCTTGTAGCGAACCAGGGTGCTGAAGATGTTGCGCGCCAGGCGGTAGGTGAAGAGCGTTGTGTCGATGTGCGGGTCAATGCCGGCCGGCTCCGCCCCCACCGCCATGCGGTAAACCCCGCCGTACACCTCTCCGTTCGGCCCGCGCCGCACCTGGGACTCGCCGCTGGAGGAGCCGCCGCCCTGGTCGACGACCTGCTCGCCGCCTCCGCGGGTCTCGGTCGACTTCGAGCAGGCCGCCAGGAGCACGGCCGCAGCCAGCACTGCGGCGGTGAGTCGCAAGGGCCTACCCTTCATCCAATCGCCTCCCCTTTTTCGCACTCCGGCGAGGACCTGATGCGGGTGCTCGCCGTGCCAGTGGATTAGAAAATATTCACTGAAATTCCTCTATAATCCTCTCGCCTCCGGCGAACAGACGTCGAATTTGCAAAAAAACGAGCCCCGGGCAAGGCCCGGGGCGGCTGGTCGAATCCTGCCAGGTCTGAGCCGAGGCAGAGCCGCGGCGTGCGGCCCTACATGAACCGGGCCCAGATCAGGGGGATCCAGAAGTAGCCGAACAGGGTGATCGTGATGATGGAAGCCAGGTTGAGGAAGAAGCCGACCTTGATCATCTGCTGCATGGTCACGTAGCCCGTGCTGAAGGCGATGGCGTTGGGCGGGGTGCCCACCGGCATCATGAAGGCCAGCGTCGAACCCAGCGCCGCCACCATCATCAGGGCGACGGGCGAGACGCCCAGCGCGGCGCCGAGGCTCGCCATGATCGGCATGAAGATCGTCGCGATGGCCGAGTTGGACGTGATCTCGGTCAGGAACACCAGCATCGTCGCCACGGCCAGGACGACGACGAAGTAGTGCACCCCCTCCAGGGCGGCAAGGTACCCGGCGAGCCACTCGGCCACGCCGGTGCTCTCGAAGACGCTGGCGATGGAGAAGCCGGCGCCGAAGAGCAGCAGCACGCCCCACGGGATCTTGGCGAAGGCCTTCTCATCGAGCAGGAACTGGCCGCGCCGGCGCCCGGTGGGGATCAGGAAGAGGAGCAGGGCGCCGAAGATGGCCACCATGGTGTCGCCGATACCCGGGATCACGCCCTTCAGGACGAAGGGGTAGATGATCCAGAGCAGGGCGGTGATGGCGAAGACGACAAGCACTCGCCGCTCCTCCCGGGTCATCGGCCCGAGGGCCGCCAGCTGTTGGCGGATGAACTCACGGCTTCCGGGGATTTCCGTAAACTCGGGCGGCATGATCTTCAGCATGATCCACCATGCAACGAAGGTGTACACCAGCGCCACGGGAAGCCCCACCAGCATGTAGTCCAGGAAGGTGATCTCTACCCCCGCGGCCTTGGAGGCCATGCCCACCATGATGGCATTGGGCGGCGAGCCGATGACGGACCCGACGCCGCCGATGGACGCGGCGTAGGCGATGGCGAGCATGATCAGGGCCGCGAAGTTCGTCCGGGGCACCTCGCCGCCCTCGCCGGTTGTTCCCTGCAGCTCCGAGATCTGCTTGACCACCGCCAGGCCGATGGGCAGCATCATCATCGCCGTGGCGCTGTTGGAGATGAAGACCGAAATCCCGCCGGTGGCCAGCATGAAGCCCAGCACCAGCCGCCGTGGCCCAGTCCCCACCCGGTTGATGATGCCGAGCGCGATGCGCCGGTGCAGGTGCCAGCGCTCGATGGCCACAGCGATGACGAAGCCGCCGAGGAAGAGGAAGATCGTGGGATCGGCATAGGGGGCCAGGACATCTTTGACCGAACCGAGGCCCAGGGCCGGGAACAGGATCATGGGCAGCAGGCTGGTGGCGGCGAAAGGCAGGGCCTCCGTGACCCACCAGGCGGCAATCCAGGCCGTCACGGCCAGCGCAGCCACGCCCTCCTTGCTCAGGTTGGCGGGCCGGAAGAACAGGGAGATGAGCAAGAACAGAACCGGTCCCAGAACCAGGCCGACCTTCTGGCCCAACGAATAGCCATGACGCTCCTCCAGGTCAGGCCCGGGCCGGGAGCTAGGCGCCGTGGCCACGAGTTCCCCTCTCCTTTCGCATGGTAAACTAGCACATAATCAAATCTGTTAGGCCCAAGTTTACGGTGGCCGCTCCTATCTGTCAATCCTCCCGCTCCCGTAAATTCGAACTTCAAGCAAAAAAGTGCCCCGGGCGCTACCTTTCCCGGCAGCGCCCGGGGCGATACATCTACCTTAGTCTTCTGATGCTCAGGCGCAGAGGATCCGGCGGACCTCCTCGCCATCGATGGTCTCGCGGTCGGCCAGCGTGCCGGCCAGCGCCATCAGCTTGTCCCGGTTCTCCTCCAGCAGTTGGCGGGTCTCCTGGTACATCTGCGACAGGAGCGAACGCACCTCCCGCTCGATGGCGGCAGCCGACTCCTGCGAGACGCTCTGTACCTCGGGCCAGTCGGTGTCCGGCACGGTCATCAGGCCCACGGACTCGCCCATGCCATAGCGGGAGATCATCTCCCGGGCCAGCTGGGTCGCCCGCTTCAGGTCGTCCTGGGCGCCGGTGGACCGCTCGCCCATCAACACCTCCTCGGCGCAGAGGCCGCCCAGCAGCATCTTCAGCCGGGCCTCCAGCTCCGACCGGGTGTAGAGCATCTGTTCCTCTTCCGGTGCGGTCAGCGTGAAGCCGCCCGCCCGGCCCCGGGGGATGATGGTCACCTTCTGTACCGGGTCGGCCCCGGGCGTCAGGGTGGCCACCAAGGCGTGGCCGGCCTCGTGGACGGCCACGCGCCGCTTCTCCTCCGGCCGCATCACGCGGCCCTTGCGGGCGGGTCCGCCGGCCACCACCCGGTCGATGGCCTCGTCGATCTCGCTCATGGTGATCTCCTCGCGACCCCTCCGCACCGCCAGGATGGCCGCCTCGTTGAGCAGGTTCGCCAGGTCGGCCCCGGTGAAGCCGGGAGTCCGCTTGGCGATGGCCGCCAGGTCCACCGAGGGAGCCAGCCGCTTCCCCCTGGCGTGGACCTTGAGGATGGCCTCCCGGCCGGCGGCGTCGGGCAGGCCCACCGGCACCTGCCGGTCGAAACGGCCCGGCCGCAGCAGGGCCTTATCCAGCACGTCGGGCCGGTTGGTGGCGGCCATCACGATCACGCCCTCGTAGGCGCCGAACCCGTCCATCTCGGTGAGCAGCTGGTTCAGGGTCTGCTCCCGCTCGTCGTGGCCGCCGACGATGGCACTGCTGCCGCGGTGGCGCCCCACGGCGTCGATCTCGTCGATGAACACGATGCAGGGCGCGTTCTTGCGTGCCTGTGCGAACAGCTCGCGCACCCGGGAGGCGCCCATGCCCACAAACAGCTCGACGAAGCTGGAACCGCTCAGGGCGAAAAACGGCACGCCGGCCTCGCCGGCCACCGCCCGGGCCAGCAGGGTCTTGCCCGTCCCGGGCGGCCCGTAGAGCAGCACCCCCTTTGGGATGCGGGCACCGATGGCCTTGTACTTCTCGGGGTTCTTGAGGTAGTCGACCACCTCTTCCAGGTCGCCCTTCACCTCGTCCACCCCGGCCACGTCAGCGAAGGTGACGGTCGCCTCACCGGGGGCGATGGGCTTCACCGTACCCCGGGCCAGGCCCACGGCCCCGGCCTGCCGCTTCTGCATCCACACGACCAGGCCGATCATGGCCGCCAGCCAGATCACCGTGGGCAGCAGGGCCAGCCACCAGGGCTGGGTGGCCTCCTTGTATCGCTGCTCCACACCCGCGGCTGCGAGCCGGTCCGCCAGGTCGGGCGTTTCCGGAGGCAGGATGGTCTTGAACGTCTCGCCGCTGTGCAGCTTGCCCGTGACCGTCCGGTCGACGACCAGCACCTCGGCGACCTGCCCCTGTTCCAGGGCGTCCAGGAAGGCCGAGTAGCTGATCTCGTTCTGGCGGTTGTTCAGCGGCGGCATGAACAGGAACTGCAGGAGCCAGACGACAAAAAGGGCCAGCAGGATACGCTTTGTCGTGTCGCGCGATCTCGAGTCGCTACCCATCGCCGATGCCCCCTTTGTCATTTGGGTGGTCCTGCTATCAAAATACCGCGCGATCCTGAGATAGTCCTGAGAGGAACAATATATTGTCGTTAAAAACTAGCCGCGCGGCCGGGTCTGGCGAAGGGCGGAGGTCAGACTGAACGCTGACCTCCGCCCATCCGGCCGGTACGCTGCCCTGGGCGTCAGGCGTTCGCCGCCCGCCCGCAGCAGAACTTGTACTTCTTGCCCGAACCGCACGGGCAGGGGTCGTTGCGGCCAACCTTCTTGCCCTGCGCCCGGACCGGCTGCCGGGGCTCCGCACCCTGGCTGCCCGACTCGATCATGATGCGCGGCCGCTGCGGCTCCCGCGCCACCTCGATGATGAAGAGGTTCCGCACCACATCCCGCTGGATGGAGCGGATCATGTGGTTGAACATCTCCATCGCTTCCATCTTGTACTCGATGAGCGGGTCCCGCTGGCCGTAAGCCCGCAGGCCCACGCCTTCCCGCAGGTCGTCCATGGCGTCGAGGTGGTCCATCCACTTCTCGTCCACGGTGCGCAGGATGAGGAAGCGCTCCAGCCGCCGCATCATCTCGGGGCCGAGCCGCTGTTCCTTCTCCTCGTACGCCCGGATGGCCGCCTGCTTGATGACCTCGGCCAGGTTCTTCCGGCCTTCCTGCTCCCTGCGGACGCCCTCGACGGCCGCCTTCAGGTCTTCCACCTTCACGTAGCCCTTGGGAATGCCGACATCCTCGGCCAGGGCCACCAGAACCTCGGGATTCCACTCCTCGAAGTAGACGCCCTCCGGCACGCCCTCCTCCACGATCGACTCCGCCGTCGCGGCGATCGCGTCCATGGCCACCTCGCGGGTGTCGTGGCCCTCCAGGATCTGGCGCCGCTGCTTGTAGATCAGCTCGCGCTGCGTGTTCATCACGTCATCGTACTGGAGCACGTGCTTGCGGATGTCGAAGTTGCGGGCCTCGACCTTCTTCTGGGCGCTCTCGATGGCCCGGGAGACCATCGGGCTGTCAATGGGCACGTCCTCTTCGATGCCCAGCTTGTTCATCAGGTTGGCGACCATCTCGCCGCCGAAGAGGCGCATCAGGTCGTCCTCCAGCGACACGTAGAAGCGGGACTCGCCCGGGTCGCCCTGACGGCCGGCGCGGCCGCGCAGCTGGTTATCGATGCGCCGGGCCTCGTGCCGCTCGGTGCCAATGACGCAGAGGCCGCCGACGGCGCGCACCTTCTCCGCGTCCTTGGCGCACTTCTCCTCTTCTTCCTTGAGGTACTTCAGGTAGACCTCCCGGGCGGCCTGCACCTCGGGGTCCTCCGACGGGATGATGTCCGTCGCGGCGACGATCAACTCCGGCGAGTACCCCTCGGCCCGCATGCGCTGGCGCGCCGCGAAGTCGGGGTTGCCGCCCAGCAGGATGTCGGTGCCGCGGCCGGCCATGTTCGTCGCAATCGTAACGGCGCCGAAACGGCCCGCCTGGGCGACGATCTCGGCCTCCCGCTCGTGGTGCTTGGCGTTCAGCACCTGGTGCGGGATGCCCCGGCGGGTGAGGATCTGCGACAGGTACTCCGACTTCTCGATCGAAACGGTGCCGACCAGCACCGGCTGGCCCCGCTTGTGCCGCTCCTCCACGTCGTCGGCCACGGCCTTGAACTTCGCCCGCATCGTCTTGTATACGATGTCGGGGTGGTCGATGCGGATCATCGGCTTGTTGGTGGGGATGGCGATCACATCGAGCCCGTAGATCTTCCGGAACTCCTCTTCCTCCGTGAGCGCGGTGCCCGTCATGCCCGCGAGCTTCTTGTACATACGGAAGTAGTTCTGGAAGGTGATGGTGGCCAGGGTCTGGGTCTCTTCCTCGATCTTGCAGCCTTCCTTGGCCTCGATGGCCTGGTGCAGACCGTCGGACCAGCGCCGGCCGAACATGAGGCGGCCGGTGAACTCGTCGACGATGATCACCTGGTTGTCCTTGACGACGTAGTCCTTGTCGCGGTGGAAGAGCTCCTTGGCCTTGATCGCGTTGTTGAGGTAGTGGACGAGCTGCTGGTTCTCGCCCTCATAGAGGTGCTCGATGTTCAGCCACTTCTCGACCTTGGCGACGCCCTCCTCGGTGGGGGCGACCCGCTTCTCCTTCTCCTCAACGACGTAGTCGACGTCGCGCTGCAGCCGCTCGGCAATCTTGGCAAAGGTGTAGTACAGCTCCGTCGGCTTGCCGGAGGGACCGGAGATGATCAGCGGGGTCCGGGCCTCGTCGATCAGGATCGAGTCCGCCTCGTCCACGATCGCGTAGAAGAACTCGCGGTGCACCATGTCCTGCGGGTGCATCGCCATGTTGTCACGCAGGTAGTCGAAACCGAACTCGTTGTTCGTACCGTAGGTAATGTCGCACGCGTAGGCCTGGCGCCGCTCGGCCGAGGTGAGGCCGTGCACGATCAGCCCGCAGCTCAGCCCGAGGAACTTGTAGATGCGGCCGATGTCGTCGCGGCCGACCTTGGCCAGGTAGTCGTTCACCGTGACCAGATGGCAGCCGCGGCCCAGCAGCGCGTTCAGGTAGAGCGGCATGGCCGCCACCAGCGTCTTGCCCTCGCCGGTCTTCATCTCGGCGATGTTGCCCTCATGCAACACGATGCCGCCGATCAGCTGCACGTCGAATGGCCGCCTTCCCGTGGTGCGGATCGACGCCTCGCGCACCACGGCGAACGCCTCGGGCAGGAGCTGCTCCAGCGTCTCGCCGCGAGCGATCCGCTCCTTGAACTCGACCGTCTTGTGGGCGAGTTCGGCGTCCGAGAGCTTTTGCATCTGCGGCTCCAGGCTGTTGATCAGAGCCACCGTCTTCTGGTGGCGCTTGACGACCTTCGCACTGTAGTCGCCAAAGATGCGTTCCAGGATCTTCAAAGCCAACGCTTACACCTTCTTCGCTATGCAGCCAGCGGGCTGGCGCCGTGGTGTTGGAATCTGTTCCGCCTCGGTATAGACGCGTGAAGTCCCGCTGTAGGTTCGCGCCAGCGCGGACATCCGTGTTATTTTAGCATGCCTCGCCTGGACTAGCAACGGAAGTTGATGGGGAAGTTCGGAACAGTATGACGACACCCGGCTACGGGACCGCAGGTCCGCCCCGGGCGGCGATGGCCCGGTCGGCCAGCACCCACAGCCCGCCGGCGACGACGGAATGGCCGCCCAGCACCACCGGGATCCGGCAGTTCACCGCCGCCCGGGTGAACTGGCGCACGAAGGGGTCCCGAATCTGGTCCGCCAGCCCGAGGTCCGAGTGGAACCGGTCCCATTCGCTGACCCGCCGGCCCCGGTTGGCGAAGAGGACGCGGGTGTCGAAGAAGGCGGCGTCGCAGATCTCGCCCAGCCGCTCGAAGAAGCGCTCGGGTCCCAGGTCGGTCACCAGGTCGCCCACCAGGGAGCGCACCTCGCCGCGGGCCTCGCGCCCCAGCGCCTTCATCCCCCGCTCTTCCGATAAGACTCGCAGCCGCACCGGCAAGTTACGGTTGAAATATTCCATGATGGCGGAACCCACGCGGCCGATCAGTGCCACCTCCGGCAGGTCGGTGGCCAGGACGTCAGCAGCGGCCCGCAGGCGGTCGTCCGGCCAGGCCAGCATCCGCAGCGCCGCCTGCGCCCTGGGGCCCCCGCGCCCGCTCAGGGCCAGGATCAGGTAGTCGGTCGGCGTGTCCAGGTCGAAGTGGATGGCCGCCGAGTGCGGGATCAGCACCCGCTCCATGCCGGCCTCCCGCAGCCTCCAGCCCAGCAGGTTGTCGTTCTCCGGCGGTTCTACCCGCTCGAGGAAAGCGGCGGGATGCCAGGCCACCAGGTCCGCGGACTGCACGTTGTTCACCACCACGGTGGGCCCACCCTGCGCCAGGGCGCGGCAGATCCAGGCGATCTCCTCCAGCGCCATGAGCGGCAGCGCCGCGCCGCTCAGGTAGATCACCGCGTCCGCGCCGGACTCTCGCACCGCCTGCCCAAGGACCCGGCCGAAGTGAAATCCTGCGGCTTCTGTGGCGAAGATGCGGGCACCCAGGCTGTGCGCGGCCTCCGCGAGGTCGCGGTGGTTGGTGGCCAGAATCACCTCGAGCCCGGCCCGCTGCAACTTCTCCACGGTGTCCAGGGTCACCGCGTGGCGCAGCTGTGCGATGCGCTCCTGAAGCTCGTCCGCGGGCAGGGGCCCGCCCTCGAAGACAATGGCTGCCGTGCGCACGGTTCCGCCTCCTGCATGGCGCAGCCCCGCCGCCTGGTGGCGGCGGGGCCGAAGTGGCCTCTGACTAGTATTCCGGCTCCAGGAGCCCGTAGTTGCCGTCGTGGCGGCGGTAGAGTACGTTGACGGTTCCGGTCTCACTATTGACGAATACGAAGAAGTCGTGCGAGAGGAGGTCCATCTGCAGGATGGCCTCGTCGACGGTGACGGGCTTCACCGGGAAGCGCTTGACCTTCACGACCTTGCCGTCGACCTCGGCGACCGCTTCCTCACCCTCGGACGCCGCAGCCATCTGCGCCTCGGCCTCCGCACCGGGGGCCGAACGCCGGCGGAGCCGGGAACGATACCGCTGCAGTTGCTTCTCCAGCTTGTCGGCAACGAGGTCGATGGAGGCGTACATGTCGTTGGTGGCCTCCTCACCCCGCAGGATGAGCCCGTTCACCTCGGCAGTAACCTCGACGATGTGGCGCCCCCGTTCCACATACAGGTTTACCTGCGCCTGAATCGGGTGATCCACGAACTTCTCGATCTTGCCCAGCTTCTTCTCGAGATACTCGCGAAGCGCTCTGGTGATCTCGATGTTCTTGCCACGTACCGCAACTTGCATAGCGCCAACTCCTCCCTTTTCGACAGGCCCTGCCGGACCCCCCTCAGGGTTATGACTTTCTTCCCCTCCGCGAGGCCGATTCCCTGCTGGGTGGAACGCCCCTTCACACATTGTCTGCCCCGGGCGCTGCTTCATCCCCAGGCGGGGGCAGATTATGCACAAGGTGTGCCTATCCTGGCTGTGGATTTTGGGGATAAGCTTGTTGATAACCATTTGCACAAGGTTCGCGCGTGGGGATAACATTGTGGACGCGTGCAGGCGGGTCCCGCGTGGCCGTCGAACATTATAGCGAACGAACCTGGCGCACGGATCCAGCGGACGGAGGGCTCACAATGGAGAACGTATTCGAGTTTCCGGCGGGACTCTACGGGTTTCCCGACCTCAAGCGGTTCGTGGTAGCAGACGTCCCCGGCGGCGGCGACGTGTTCAAGCAACTCCTGGCCCTGGACCAGCCCGAGGTGGGCTTCACCCTGGTCTACCCCCTAGCCTTCTTCCCCGACTACGATCCCGACATCCCCCCGGAAGACCTGGAGGCGGTGGGCGCGGAGAACCCCGAGCAGGTGCTGCTCTACGCGATCGCCCGGGTGCCCGAGTCGGTGCAGGAGGCGACGGCCAACCTGCGGGCCCCGCTGCTCTTCAATCCCTTCACGCGGAAAGCGCGGCAGATCATCCTGTCCGACGACCGGTACCAGACCCGCGAGCGCCTCTTCCACAGGATGAAGCCCACGCCCCACGAGGAGGCCCTCTGATGCTCGTCCTCTCCAGACGCCTGAACGAGTCCATCCTGATCGGCGACGACATCGAGATCAAGATCGTGCAGGTGCGCGGCAACGGCCCGCAGGCGGTAGTGCGCCTGGGCATCACGGCACCCCGGTCGGTCACCGTCCTGCGCAAGGAGATCTACGACGAGGTGGTGGCCGCCAACCGGCAGTCGGCCCAGCCGCCCGCCGCCCTGCCGGCCGCGCTGCTCGAGGCGCTGAAAGACCGGTCATCCGGCGAAGATGCGTGAGGCCGGAATGGGCTTGTCGGAGACGGCCACCACCGCAAGGCTGACGCTGCGGGCGCCGGTCGCCCGCAAGACGCGGGCCGCCGCGGCCGCGGTCGCACCGGTGGTGAGCACGTCGTCCACCAGCAGGGCGTCCCGGCCCGCACACGCCGGCACCCGTCCGCCGCGCACCCCAAAAGCGCCGGCGAGGTTCTGCCACCGCGCCTGCCGGTCGCGCCGGGTCTGCTCACCGGTGCGCCGGAGCCGGACCAGGTCCCCTTCCGCCACCGGCACGCCCAGCTGCGCGGCCAGACCATGCGCGATGCAGGCCGCCTGGTTGTAGCCGCGCTCCCGCTGGCGGCTCGCGTGCAGCGGGATCGGGATGATCACCTCCGGCGGGTCGGTTACACGGGCGGCCAGCCGCTCGCCCAGGGCCCGGGCCAGGGCCTGCCGCCCCCGGAACTTCGCATGGTGCACCGCCGTGCGCAGGGCGCCGCGGTGCAGGCCCAGGGCCCAGACGCGCCCGAAGGGCGGCGGCTCCACGCACTCCACGCAGAGCCCCCACCCCCCGGTGATGGGGCGGCTGCAGTTGGCACACAGGCGCACGTCCGGCCCGAAGGGCATCGCCGCCCAGCAGTGGTCGCACACCGGCACGGTCTCCGCAATGGTGGCCAGCGGGGGCAGTGTGTACGCCAAGGGCCCGCCGCAGGTCACGCACGTGCTCCGCTGCGGCCAGAGGAGGGTCACCAGCCCCTCGACAACGGTTTTCCACAACGCGGTTCACCCCCGGGCGCACTTCGCCGCGGGGGTTGTGTTATCCTTCTTTTTCCAGATTTCGTCCCAGCTCCACCACCACGACACGCGGGGACTCCGCCGCCGCCACCGCCCGGGCGATGGCCTCCTCCCGGGGCAGGTGGCCCAGTTCCAGCACGGGCACGTGTCCGAGGCGCCGGGCCAGCCGGGCCAGCACCGCAGCGGATTCGTCCCGCGAGCCCAGGTCCACCAGCACCAGCTCCGCGTCCACCTCCCGGGCGAACTGGAGCACGGCGTCCTCCAGCCATTCCGCCTGGTCGCGCACCAGCACCACGTAGGCCACCGGCTCGGCGGCGGGGCGGATGCGGCCGATCAGCTCCGCCACCTGCGCCGCGGCGCTCACCGCGCCGTAGGCCGCCAGGGCCAGCATGCCCCAGAAGAGACCTTCCCGCACCGCCACCCCCTCCTGATGGGTAGGGTATGAAGCAGAACCGGGAGGAGGTGCGAGGGAGACGCTCAAGCGGGCAGAGTATTGAAAAAAAGCACGCCGGCGATCGCGCGGCGTGCTTTTTGCTTGCGGTTACAGGCCCGCCAGCTGGCGGATGGCATCGACCCGGTCGGTGCGCTCCCAGGGCAGATCCAGGTCGGGGCGGCCGAAGTGGCCGTAAGCAGCGGTCTGCCGGTAGATCGGGCGGCGCAGGTTCAGGTCGCGGATGATGGCGCCCGGCCGCAGGTCGAAGACCTCCTTCACGATCTCGGCAATCCGGTCGTCGGGAAGCCTCCCCGTCCCGAAGGTGTCCACGAGGACGGAGACCGGATGGGCGACGCCGATGGCGTAGGCCACCTGGACCTCGCAGCGGGTCGCCAGGCCGGCGGCCACGAGGTTCTTCGCCACCCAGCGGGCGGCGTAGGCGCCGGAGCGGTCGACCTTGGTCGGGTCCTTGCCCGAGAAGGCGCCGCCGCCGTGACGGGCGTAGCCGCCGTAGGTATCCACGATGATCTTGCGGCCGGTCAGCCCCGTGTCGCCCTGCGGGCCGCCCACCACGAACCGCCCGGTGGGGTTGATGAAGTAACGGGTCCGGTCGTCCAGCAGGCGGGGGTCGATCACCTCGTGGATGACGTTTTCGATGATGTCCTTGCGGATCTGCTCCTGGGTCGTGTCCGGGTCGTGCTGGGCAGAGATCACGATGGTATCGATGCGCCGCGGGCGCCCGTCCTCGTACTCCACCGTCACCTGGGTCTTGCCGTCGGGCCGCAGGTAGGGCAGGGTGCCGTTCTTGCGCACCTGCGCCAGCCGCCGGGCCAGGCGGTGGGCGACGCTGATGGGCATCGGCATCAGCTCGGGCGTCTCGTCGCAGGCGAACCCGAACATCATCCCCTGGTCGCCCGCGCCGATCTCCAGCTCCTTCTCCTCTACCTTGCCGCGCACCTCGATCGCCACGTCAACGCCCTGGGCGATGTCCGGCGACTGCGGGTCGATCGCGGTCATCACGCCACAGGTCGAGCCGTCAAAGCCGTACTTGGCCCGGGTGTAGCCAATGTCGCGCACCACGTCGCGCACGAGGCCGGGGATGTCCACCCACGCCTCGGTGGTGATCTCGCCGGAAACGATCACCAGGCCCGTGGTCAGCAGGGTTTCACAGGCCACCCGCGACCTGGGATCGACCGCCAGGAGGGCGTCCAAAATCGCGTCGGAAATCTGGTCGGCCATCTTGTCCGGATGCCCTTCGGTGACAGACTCAGAGGTGAAGAGATACCGCCCCTTCTGCTGAACCATGTTCGTCCGTTACCTCCTCGGTGGGTGCGGCGCTCGGGCGTCCGCGATCGCACACATCAAAAACCCCCTTCGGAACGAAGAGGGTTGGATGGCGCTGCGCTTCCCTCTTATCTCCCGGTAGTGTACCCGGCTGGAATTGGCACCTTGCCTGGCTGCCCAGGCGGTTGCCGAAGCTTCATCGGGCCAGTCCCTCCGCTTCTCTCGATAAGAGTATTCTGTTCTACATGCTATGCTAGAATACCACCGCCCGCTCTGAGTGTCAAGCCAGACTGGTGCTCACCAGAACCACCAGGTTGATCAGCCCGTGCACGAAGACGGCGGGCCAGACGGAGCCGGTCCGTTCGTAGGCCCATGCGAACACCAAGCCGCACACCAGCGCGACCGGCAGGACGTTCCAGGTGGGCCAGTGGGCAACTGCAAAGACGAGCGCGCTCAGCAGCATGGCCCACCCCGCACCGGTGCGGGTACGGAACCAACGGTAGAGAAAGCCCCGGTAGAACACTTCCTCATACACAGGCGAGATCACGCAGGCGGAGACGAAGGCGACCGTCACGGTCACCAGGCTCATGTTGGCGCGCAAGCCCTCGGTCTTCGCGTTCGCATAGGTGTTGCCGACCAGGCGGGTGAGCTCCATGGCCAGGATGCTCCCGGCCAGTGCGATGACCGTCCAGAGCAGGATCAGCCCCCACGTGCGGGCGGGGAAAGGCCGCAGCCCGACCTCGCACCACGGGAGGCGCCGGGGGCGCAGCGCCACAAGATAGAGGCCGCCGATCAGAACCAGCGCGATGGTCAGCCCGGTCAGGGTCCCGGAAACCACGGGGTTCGCGCTCCACTGTTCGTACAACCCCTGCAGTCCCCGCTTGACCACCGCCATGACGAACACGAACTCCAACAGGAGGAGGGCCACCAACTCCCTCCAGCCCCAGGGATCCCCTCGCCGCCAATCTGGCTGAGACATGCTTTCTCCCCTTTCGCCAGATTGGCATTATAGCAATTACTCCGCCTCCCGGACAACGGCCTCGTCGACCAGCGCGAACTTCAGCGTGGCCTCCGCCTTCAGCTCGTCCCCCACGAACGCCTTTCCCCTGCCGACGCCCAGCCCCCGGCGGATGCCCACCAGCTCTACCTCCAGGCGCAGCTGGTCCCCGGGCAGCACGGGCTTGCGGAAGCGGGCGTCGTCGATGCCGGCGAAGAGCGGCACCTTGCCGGCGTGCTCCGGCTGCGAGAGTACCGCCACAGCACCCGCCTGCGCCATGGCCTCGAGGATCAGCACCCCCGGAAAAATCGGGTTGCCGGGGTAGTGACCCTGGAAGACCGGCTCGCCGGCCGACACGTTCTTCACCGCCACCACGCGGCGGCCCGGTTCCAGCTCCAGCACCCGGTCGATCAGGAGCATCGGGTACCGGTGCGGGATGATGGCCATGATCTCCCTGATGTCCAGCGGATACGCCCCCCTGATAAGTGGAATTCTTATGTTGAGTATTCCCCCGAATGCGCCTCCTCTCCTCTCCGGGAGCGAGACTTGACGCGGGCCGCCATAGGCGGTACGATTACCCCACGGGGTATGGCTCGCAACAGCGGAGGTGTTGCATCGCATGATTCAGATCACCCCGGAAGCCGCCGCCGAGATCTCCCGGCGCCTTGCGGACAAGCCGGAGAAGGTGGGCTTCCGCATCTTCGTACAGGGTTTCGGCTGAGGCGGTCCCAGTTTGGGACTGGCTCTGGAAGAGCCGAGCGACACGGACGAGACGATCGTGAACGAGGGCGTGCGCGTCTACCTGGATCAGCGGGTGGCGCACTGGTTCGACGGGGCCGTGCTGGACTTCAAGCCCGACGAGTGGGGCGGCGAGTTCACCTTCAGCCACCCCGACGTGAGCCGGTGCTAGCGATGTCGCCGAGCGACCATGATGACGAGGGGAGCGGAACTCCGCTCCCCTCGCTGCATGACGGGGACTACCTGCACCAGTGCTTTGGTGCTATCGGGAAGATCCATCTCGGGAGTGATGGCGCCCTCCGCCCCCACCAATTATTCTGAGGGTAGTTCCCGCGCATGCATTTCACCGCCGAAAAACGACATTTCGCCGGTGAAAAACAGCATTTCACCGGAGTGCATATACAATTTGCACAACCGGCTCACCAGGAGGACGATCATGATCGCATGGGAAGGCTTCCGGCCCGGCCGCTGGCAGCGGCACATCGACACCCGTGACTTCATCCAGCAGAACTACCGCCCCTACGAGGGCGATGCCTCTTTTCTGACCGGTCCCACCGAGCGCACCAAGGCCCTGTGGGAGAAGGTCTTCGCCATCTTCAAGGAAGAGCAGGCCAAGCATGGCCCCCTGAAGGTGGACACGTCCACCCCCGCTGGCATCCTCTCCCACGCCCCCGGCTACGTGGACCGGGACCTGGAGCTGATCGTCGGCCTGCAGACCGACGAGCCCGGCAAGCGGACCTTCTATCCGGCCGGCGGCTGGCGCATGGTGGAGGAGTCCATGAAGGCCTACGGCTACCAGCCCGAGGAGCGCTGGCGCACCATCTACACCAAGTACCGCAAGACCCACAACCAGGGCGTGTTTGACGCGTACACTCCCGAGATGCGCGCCGCCCGCCACAACCACATCATCACCGGTCTGCCCGACGCCTACGGCCGGGGCCGCATCATCGGCGACTATCGCCGCGTGCCGCTGTACGGCGTCGACCGGCTGATTGAGGAGAAGCAGCGGGAGAAGGCGGCCACCGAGCCCTGGACCATGGACGAGGAGACCATCCGCCTGCGCGAGGAGCTGACCGAGCAGATCAACGCCCTCAAGGAGCTGAAGGAACTCGGCAGCTGGTATGGCCTCGAGCTGGGCCGGCCGGCAGAGAACGCCCACGAGGCCGTGCAGTGGCTCTACATGGGCTACCTCGGCGCCATCCGGGAGCAGAACGGCGCCGCCATGTCCATCGGCCGCATCTCCACCTTCCTGGACATCTACATCGAGCGCGACCTCGAGCGGGGCCTCATTGACGAGGCCGGCGCCCAGGAGCTGGTGGACCAGCTGATCATCAAGCTGCGGCAGGTGGCCTTCCTGCGCACCCCCGAGTACAACGAGCTGTTCAGCGGCGATCCCACCTGGGTCACCGAGTCCATCGGCGGCATGGGCCTGGACGGCCGCACCCTGGTCACCAAGACCTCGTTCCGCTTCCTGCAGACCCTCTACAACCTGGGCCCCGCACCCGAGCCGAACCTGACCGTGCTCTGGTCGCACCGTCTGCCCGAAGGGTTCAAGAAGTTCTGCGCCCAGGTCTCCATCGACACGTCGGCGATCCAGTACGAGAACGACGACGTGATGCGCCCGCTGTGGGGCGACGACTACGGCATCGCCTGCTGTGTCTCCGCCATGCGGATCGGCAAGCAGATGCAGTTCTTCGGCGCCCGGGCCAACCTGGCCAAGTGCCTGCTCTACGCCATCAACGGCGGCGTCGACGAGAAGACCGGCCAGCAGGTGGGCCCGAAGCTCCAGCCCATCACAGGCGACGTGCTGGAGTACAACGAGGTGCGGGAGCGCTTCAGCCAGATGATGGACTGGCTGGCCCGGACGTATATTAACACACTCAACATCATCCACTACATGCACGACAAGTACAACTACGAACGGCTGGAATTCGCCCTGCACGACCGGGACATCTACCGCACGATGGCCTGCGGCATCGCCGGACTCTCGGTAGTGGCCGACTCGCTCTCGGCGATCAAGCACGCCAGGGTGAGGCCGATTCGCGACGAGCGGGGCATCGCCGTGGATTTTGCGATCGAGGGCGAGTACCCGGCCTACGGCAACAACGACGAGCGGGTGGACAGCATCGCCCGTGAGGTGGTCGAGGAGTTCCTGGAGAAGCTGCGCAAGAACAAGACCTACCGGAACGCCGAGGTCACGCTCTCGGTGCTCACCATCACCTCCAACGTCGTCTACGGCAAGCACACCGGCACCACGCCGGACGGCCGGAAGGCGGGCGTTCCCCTGGCGCCGGGGGCCAACCCCATGCACGGGCGCGACAAGAAGGGCGCCATCGCCTCGCTGAGCTCCGTGGCCAAGATCCCGTACGACGCCGCAAAGGACGGCATCTCCAACACCTTCTCCATCGTGCCCGCCGCGCTGGGCAAGACGCCGGAAGAGCGGCGAAGCAACCTGATCGCCATCCTCGACGCCTACACCAGCCAGGGTGGGCATCACCTGAACGTGAACTGCCTCCACCGCGAGACCCTGCTGGATGCCATGGAGCATCCTGAGCGTTACCCGCAGCTCACGGTGCGGGTCTCCGGCTACGCCGTGAACTTCGTGAAGCTGACCCGCGAGCAGCAACTCGACGTGATCAGCCGCACGTTCCACGAGAGCCTGTAGATGACGGAAGTAGCTGGCGGGGTGGGGCGGGTCCACCTCGTACCGACACCCGGCCGTGCGCTCCGCACGGGCCGCATTCACTCGGTGGAGAGCTGCGGGGCCGTGGACGGCCCCGGGCTCCGGTTCGTGGTCTTCCTGCAGGGCTGCCCCCTCCGCTGCCGCTACTGCCACAACCCCGACACCTGGGACCCCAGGGGCGGCACCGAGGTGACAGTGGGCAGCCTCGTGGAGGAGATTCGGAAGTACATCCCCTACATGAAGTTCTCCGGCGGCGGTGTGACGGTGAGCGGCGGTGAGCCGCTGCTCCAGCCCGACTTCGTGGCCGCCCTGTTTGCCGAGTGCCGGCAGCTGGGCATTCACACCGCCCTGGACAGCAGCGGCTTCGCCCCTGCCGAGCGCGCCGAACGGGTCCTCGCGCAGACCGACCTGCTGCTGCTGGACATCAAGCAGCCGAACCTCCTGCGCCACAAGGCGCTCACGGGGGTTGACGGCCGTCGCCCCCGCACCACGGCCCGCCTGGCCGCGGCGATGGGGATTCCGATGTGGATTCGCTACGTGGTGGTGCCGGGTTGGACCGACGACCCAGCGGATGTGGAAGCCCTGGCCGACCTGGTGCTGACCTTACCCACGGTGGAGAAGGTAGAGCTCCTCCCCTACCACCTGCTGGGCAAGCACAAGTGGGAGGCGCTCGGGATCTCGTACCAGCTGGAAGGCGTTCTGCCTCCCCCGGCCACCACCATGGAGCGAATTCGGAAGCAGCTCACCGATCGGGGGATCCGCGTGGGCTGAACCGAGCAGACCCGAAAATGCTGACCGGTATCACGAAGAGGCGGCCTGGACTGCACGGGTGCGGTCCAGGCCGCTTTCCTCTGCGAAAAGGGCCGCGGCACGTCGCCGCGGCCCTGTCTCCTGCTTCGTCACATCACCCTGCGCAGCACCACCAGGTGGTCGTCCTGCACCTCGAACTCCTCCAGCACCCGGCCCGCGCCCTTGGCCACGCACGACACCGGATCTTCGGCCAGGTAGGCCGGCACGCCGGTCTCGGTGGCGATCACGCGGTCCAGGCCGTGCAGCAGCGAGCCGCCGCCGGTCATCACCATGCCCCGCTCGATGATGTCGGCCGAAAGCTCAGGGGGCGTGGCCTCCAGCACGGCCTTGATCGTGTCGCACAGCGAGGTGACCAGCTCAGCCACCGCCTCCCGCACGTCGGCGGAGGTGATCGTAACGGTCTTGGGCAGGCCGGTCATCAGGTCGCGGCCGCGCACCTCCATCGACTCGTTGCGGCTGTCGCAGCCCGCGCTGCCGATGGCGATCTTGATCTCCTCGCCCGTGCGCTCGCCGATGAGCAGGTTGTACTTCATCTTCACGTACCGGACGATGGCCTCGTCGAACTTGTCGCCGCCGATGCGAATCGACTGGGTCTGCACGACGCCGCCCAGGGAGAGCACGGCCACGTCCGTCGTGCCGCCGCCGATGTCAATCACCATGTTGCCGGCGGGCTGGGTGATGTCCAGCCCGGCGCCCAGCGCGGCGGCCAGCGGCTCCTCCACCAGCGTCGCCGACCGGGCTCCGGCCTCCATCGCCGCCTCCACGACCGCCCGCTTCTCCACAGTGGTCACGTTCGCGGGGACGCAGATGACCATCCGGGGACGCGACAGAAGGCGGGGCCCCGAGACCCGCCGCAGGAACGCCTTCAGCATGGCCATCGTCACGTCGTAGTCGGCGATGACGCCTTCCCGCAGGGGGCGTGTGGCCACGATGTTGCCCGGCGTGCGCCCCAGCATGCGACGGGCTTCCTCGCCGATGGCCAGGATTTGCTTGGTATCGCGATGCATCGCCACCACGGAGGGCTCCCGGAGGACGATGCCTTTCCCCTTCACGTATACGAGCACCGTCGCCGTGCCCAGGTCAACCCCCACATCTGTCGCCCATCCAAACACTGTTTGAATGCCCCCTGTTCAAAGGCTGGAAAGTTTGCCACTGTCTTTCCAGCTTCGACGCCAGGAGGCAAACTCCTTCGCTGCGGGGGCTAGCGCTCGAGGTACTTCTGGCGCGTCGCGGCACCCCCGCGGATGTGGCGCTCGGCCTTGTTGTGATCCAGGACACGCTTGACCTTGGCGGCCAGCTCGGGGTTGATGCGGGGCAGGCGCTCCGTCACGTCTTTGTGCACAGTGCTCTTGGAGACGCCAAACAGCGCGGCCGTATCCCGCACGGTGTCCCTGGTTCGGCAGATATGGTTGCCTATCTCGATTGCACGCTTCCAGATGTGGTCCTTCACCGCTGGGCCCCCTTCGCCCTGGATGGTTGGTAGAGTCTATTGGGGCCAGCGGGCAAACATGACGGCGCAGGGGCTGGGGAGCGCTGGAAAACGGGCGCGCTGCCACTGCCCCCTCGGTCACCGGGGGGGCGGTGCCGCGCGCCCTGCCTGTTATCCGGCTACGGCTCGATGTGCAGTTCGGGGTCCACCGGCTCGCCGTCGATCAGCAGGCTGAAAGCCAGGTGCGGACCGAAGCTCCGGCGCAGGGGAACCGGTTGACCCACGTACCCGATGGTCTCACGGGCGGACACGGAGTCGCCCTCCGCGACCACCACCTCCGCCAGGCCGGCGTACCGGCTCTGCCGGCCGTCGCCGTGGTCCAGCACCACCACCGTGCCGTCCACCGGGTGCTCCTCCACCGCCGCCACCCGTCCGCCGGCGGCGGCGAAGACGGGCTGCCCCGGCGTGGCCTCCAGGGCGACGGCGTTGTACAGGCGGTAGTCACCCAGGCTCTCGTCCACGGAGCCGAAGGCCTTCACCACCCGGGGGGTGCCGGAAAGCGGCCAGGCCAGCGCCTCCACCGCAGGCTCTGCGCCGTCTACCACGGTTTCGGCCGCCTCCCCCGGAGGCGCAGAGGTGCTGTCGCCGGCTTCCGCCTCCTCGGTCTCCGGCGCCGGAGCCGCAGCAGAGCCAGTGGCTTCGGGAAGGGCCGGAGCGGGCGCCGGGCGCAGCTGGTACCACGCCATGCCGCCGATCAGCAGGAAAAGCGCTGCGGCGGCGGCAAGCGCCAGGCGACGCTCAGGCGGCAGGCCGCCCGAAAAGAGTTGGGGCAGACCACGCACAGGCTTCACTTCAGATCACCTCGTGAATAGCCTGCCCACTTTCCCGGCAATTCAGACAGACATTGGCAGCGAACGGTTCTAGGTGTCGAATAATCGGTTCAGGCTCACGCCCGTATAGTAATGCGTGAGAATCTCCCGGTAGGTCTTCCCGGCGCGGGCCATGCCCTCTGCGCCGTACTGGCTCATGCCCACGCCGTGGCCGTCGCCGAAGGTCTCCACCACCACGTGGCCGTCCTGCCAGAAGACCCGGAAGTCGGTGGAACGCAAACCGAGCCTCTCCCGGAACTCCCGGCCGGTCATGGTGAGGTTCCCGATAGCCACCTCCTTCACCCGCCCGCCGGCGGTGCGGGCCGTCACCTGCACCGGCGAGAGGCCGGCCCGGGCGGCGGCCGTGACCGCGAGCACCGGGTCGCCGCCCGCCGGCGCCAGGGCTTGGGCGAAGTCCTCCGGCGTGAAGCGGCGCTGTTCCACGAGGCGGGGGGCATCGGCCCCCCAGGTGTCGTCCACCGGCACCAGGTAGGGCAGGTCAGTATCGAAGTAGTCGCCGGCGCTCTCGGTCATCCGGCCCGAGACCGCGTGGTAGAGCGCGTCGATGACCTCGCCCTGGTAAGTGAGCACCTCGCCCTCCGTCTCGGCCTGGGCGACACTCAGGCGGCTCCAGAACTCCTCGGCCTGTGCCGGCCCGTATCGCTCGGCCAGCTGCTCACGGGTCATGTAGGCCTGGCTCGTGCGGTAGTCGGCGCACACGTCCGCCTCCGGCTGGAGCGGGC
>Ga0134099_1000197_pt1 | contig 77246 bp, 74 predicted proteins | sample 10_taG_2_FD_105482 | JGI IMG/M metagenome (GOLD analysis project Ga0134099, IMG submission 105482) | Switchgrass degrading microbial communities from high solid loading bioreactors in New Hampshire, USA - 10_41_5_180_A2 metaG | ecosystem: Engineered > Bioreactor > Semi-continuous > Anaerobic >...
ATCAAAATATCTTTAGACGCTATGAGCCCGATAGAATATCGACGAAGTCTTGGCCTAGCCGCGTAGTCAAGTCCAAAAAAACGTCCGCACCCCCTGCTCTGGAATTTTTGATTGCCAAAAACAGCCGGCCACCTATCGTGAGCAAAATGCGGTCAAAGAGCGTGATTAGCAACAACAAAGGTGTGAGTATCAATGATGTTTTACAGATGTCATCCGACATCACATGTTTTAAAATAGAAAGGGGCGATAGCATGAGTCATAGCAATCCGGAGGAGTTTTACAAAAACATAGCCCATAGGTACCACTGGTTTTTTTCATCGTGGGATGATGTAATGAAAAGACAAATGGAGCAATTGGTTCCGCTGCTAAGAGAGTACAGAGTCCATTCAGTGCTGGACTGTGCCTGCGGTACCGGGCTGCAGGTGATTGGCCTCAGAAAAGCCGGTTTTGATGTAGTTGGCAGTGATTTGAGTGAAGATATGCTGGCCGTGGCCGGGCGCAACTTGGAAAAGGAAGGTATCGGTGACGTACAGCTTGTCCAAGCTGATTTCAGAGAAATCAACAAGAAGATTGACAAAAAATTCGATGCTGTAATCTGCATGGGAAACGCAATTCCTCATCTGTTTGGAAATGATGAGATTTTAAAAGCCTTGCTGAGCATCTACGGTTGTCTTGAGGATAAAGGGGTTGCCGTTATTGAGACACGGAACTATGATAAAATGCTTAAAGATAAATACAGGTTCCTGCCGATGCGCATACACGAAGAAAAAGATGGGTTTATCATCAGTATTCTCTACGTCTTTGATTATTTGCCGGGATTGATCAAGTTTAACGTTGTCTATTTGGTTGAAAATCCCAGCACAGGTGAAAGAAAGATGGAGGTAGAGGTGGTCGATTATAACCCAGTGAGCAGAGATGTATTTGTGCAGCTTATGGAACAGGCAGGATTTGCCGATGTCCAAGCAATCGAGTGCGGCCCGAACATCTTGTATACTGCGGTGAAATAATTCTTTCTCATGTTTACCGAGGGTGGCCCCTCGTAATAAGGGAGGATTTCTATCATATTGATTGGGATTAGGAATGAAAGAGAGACAGATTTCCGAAAGGTGGAAGAGATCACCAGAAAAGCTTTTTGGAACATATATGTACCGGGGTGCAATGAGCACTATTTGGTTCATGTCATGCGATCTCACGAAGACTTTTTGCCGGAGCTGGATTTTGTGATTGAGGTTGACGGCCAAATCATCGGCAATATCATGTACACGAAAGCAAAACTGGTTGATGACTCCGGTAATGAAAGAGAGATTCTAAGTTTTGGCCCGGTTTGCATTGTACCGGAATACCAACGAAAGGGGTATGGGAAAAAGCTGATTATGCATTCCTTCGAAAAAGCGGCTGCCCTAAGTTATGATGTTGTCGTTATATTTGGGAACCCAGGCAATTACGTCGGCCTTGGATTTAAGAGCTGCAAAAAGTACAATGTCTGCCTTGAAGATGGGAGCTATCCAACAGCGATGTTGGTAAAAGAGCTCAAACCCGGCGCCTTGGATGGCAGGAGATGGGTCTACTACCAAAGCTCTGTGTATGATATAGACGAAAAAGAGGCCGAGCGTTTTGATGAGGGTTTTGAAAGATGGGAGAAGAAATACCAGCCAAGCCAGGAAGAGTTCTATATTTACAGCCATTCTTTTATAAAGTGATTTACCTATGACGGATCAGGTGATCTTGTGGTCGACATAGATAAAGTCAAAAGGTTTTACAACCAGTAGTAGATTCCTTGTGGGGAATCACAGGAAATTGTTAAGAGTGTGTAGAAATACAGAACAATTTCTGACATTGTTGATGAACATTCCGAAACAACAGAGGAGGAACGCTCGATGAACAAGTTGCGACTGGCTGCATGCGGATTGGACTGCAATGAATGTGGTGTTTACAAGGTAGTGCATGACAGAAACACAGCCGAATCATTGATCAGCTGGTACAGGAAGAACGGATGGATAGACAAGAATGATGATGTTTACACAGTGGTAAAAAAGGACTTATTCTGTTTGGGTTGTTGGAATGAGGCCGGTGTTCGCTGGTGCAGTGATTGCCCTGTGAAAAGATGCTGCGAGGCAAAACATCTGAACCACTGCGGTGAGTGCAATGGTTTCCCTTGTGCGGAATACAAGAATTGGGCAGAAGAGTGTGAGCATAACAAATACGGGATGGAGAATCTGATGTGCTTGAGGAGCAGTTCACGAGTATCATGAAGCATGCATTCTGCCTATAAGGCATTTGGGGGTATCTGGAATGCACAATTTGTCGATAGAGCACGTCAAATCCATCGATGAGCTGGATGCGGTCTTGGGGTTTGTTTCCAGAATCTTTGGTCCCATCGAGGGTCAGGGTAAATACAGCCGGCAATTCTGGATTGAGAAGATGAACGAACTGCCTGAGCTCCTGCTCTATGCCATAGACGGTGACCAGGTAGTAGGCTCAGTGTTTGCCTGGGTGGACAATAATAGTGTGACTGTCGCCCACTGTGCTGTTGCGGAAGACTGCCGCGGCCGGGGAATCGGCCGAGCGCTGATGCAGGAAATCGAAGGGCGAGTCAAGTCCCTGGGTTACCGTGGACTTGCCTTAGGCTCGGTGGAAGGGGCAGAGGGGTTCTACGAGAGGCTGGGTTTCAAAGGTTCGCTCCTTATTCAATCTGAACACCACAGCATCGAAGAACTCTTGGCGCTGAACACCAAGTATGAAGTGCTTTATACAAATATTTACGAGGGCACGGTGAACCAAGTGTGTTTGCGTGTTCCGGCAGCAGACCGTGAACTGCAGCGGAAATACGAAGCCACTTTTCCAGGGTGCACCACCCAGATGGTGTTTGGGAAGAGGTTTTGACAGCCTATGAGCATCATTACAATCAGGCCAATGACATCGAAGGCATCTGCCGTATCCACCGCAGCTGCTCGGATCCTTGGCAGGACGTGGAAGAGGGTACATCTTGGGTTACCCATCGGTTGTCTCGAGGCTTCTATATCCAGGTTGCACTCTTGGATGGCCTTGTTGTTGGGCACGGCGAATGGATTGTGTCCGATGAACCAGCCGGAAAGTATCTCTATCTAGGTGTGCTGCAGGTCGATGCAGATTACCAGCGGCAGGGCATAGGCAGGAAGATGATTGAAGATGGTGCCCGTTATGCAGCAGGCCAGGGTTGTTCATCCTTGGTGACAATTCCTGAAAACGACCCCGGTGTCAACACGCTATTGGCCAACCATCCTACAAGAAAGCGATAGAGTTGCTAGAGAGTGAATGGGTATACATATGAACTTGTTTACCGCTCACATTGACGGATGGGCATCGTGGTCGCAGGCGTTTCAGTCGATCAATGCCTTTGAGCCACTGGTCAAGTTTATACTTCAGCGGCACGGCCTGCCAATTTCAGCGGTTGAACACTGCAAACCCGGCACAAATGCAGTGTTCAAGGTCGGTGGGTTTGTCGTAAAGGGAACGCTTGGAGTATTTACTGAAGTACCAGGTAGGCAACCCGGTCTTTGTGCACGGTGATTTGACCAGGGACAATATCATCATTGACCGTGCAGGGAATCTCTACATCATTGACTTTGCCGACGCCGTTTTAGCTCCGGCCGAGTATGAGCTGCCTGCCCTGATCTTTGAGCTGTTTCAGCGAACCCGATCAGATTACAAGCCTTGCTGTGCTTAGGCAGCGGCTCCTCGCAAGAATAAGCCAAGCGGCCAACACTTAGCCTTAGGAAAGGATGGACTTATTGTGGCAAGAATCATCCGCACAGCTGTGGAAGAAAACGATAAGGGAATCATGCTGCATTTCGTGGATATGCCCGGAGCGTTCACCAGGGGCAGGAACCTGGACGAGGCGCTTGGGAAGATCGCTTGCGAAGCAAGGATTTACGAAGCCTGGGTTGGAATGCCCAATGATGGTACAGCTTGTGAAGTAGAGATAGTGCAGCGGGAGTCAACCAACGCCCGTCTGGATGACGGTGATACGGAAATCTTGGTCTGCAGGGACAAAGAATTCGATACCTCATACTTCCTGCAGCTGAAGATGCTGGCTCTGAAATCCGCCAATGATTTTCAAAGGCTGTATGATTCCATACCAGATCCGGAGTTGAGCGACAGTACAAAAGCCAGGAGCACTTTCTACGGCAGAGTGCCGGCGAATGCCAAAGAGATGCTGGAGCATGTCGATCGCGTCACTGCCTACTATTTGAGCCGGATCGCCATTGATTTTGCCGGAACCGAAGCAAATCTTGTTGCTAACCGTTTCCACTGCCTCAAGTTGATTGAGGCGGATCAAGAAGCCTGCCGCAACACCTTACGATACATCGATAACGAACACTGGACAACTGCCAAAGTACTGCGGCGGTTTATCTGGCATGATCGGATTCATGCCCGTGCTTTGTACCGCTTTGCCGTGAGAATCTGGGGGCATGAGCGTATCGATGATCCGTTTTGCTTTGGCTTGGATGAACGAATCTGAAAGGGTGTGAGGCCTTGGTAGTCCGGGTTGAAAGCGAGGCTTATCGGCAGATTTCTGGGATGAGAGCATACGTCGGAGGGTTTTTCGGTGAGTGTTATGATGTCATCATTGATTTCACGACAGGCTCACTCACTTGGAAACATGGGGAAGGCAATTTTACAGCAGGAATAAAGGAGCTTTGCGAAAGGAAGCTTGACGAGTCAACCTTGGATAGGCTTGTCGCAGGCTTGCGGAGGGTTAACCTGCTCGACTGGAACGCGAAGTATCCGAATCTTGGGATCTGCGATGGAACACAGTGGTTTGTCGAGATAACTATCAACGGCGAAACAGTGAGTAAGCACGGGGATAATAGTTTTCCAGCCGAATGGGATGCATTTTGCCGTTTGATCAGCCGCATAAGCGGCAGAGAATTTCGCTAAACGGGGATTACTGAAAGGAGCGTTCTCATCTACAGTGCTGTAGTGAGAACGCTCCTTTAGGATCCTGTCACTGTTCCGGTGGTTGTTTCGCTAAACCATCCGGCACATATTTACCGGTTTTTTTCCTCTGCCGGACACATTCAGTCAGCAAGTACTCGATCTGGCCGTTGATCGAACGGAAATCCTCAGCAGCCCAGGCGGCAAGCTCTTCATATAACTTAAGCGAGAGGCGCAGGGGAATCTGCTTTTTTTTGTCGGTCATTTTCAGTACAAGCTGCCGCTGTTGACTACTGGCTGCGCGTCTCTGTTGCCGCAGAGGACTACCAGCAGGTTAGACACCATGGCAGCTTTGCGCTCCTCATCAAGTTGGACAATATCGTTCTCATTGAGCTTCGCCAAGGCCATCTCTACAATGCTGACAGCACCTTCTACGATCATCTTCCTGGCATCGATTATGGCACTAGCCTGTTGCCGCTGGAGCATGACTGCAGCGATTTCAGGAGCGTACGCAAGGTAGGTGATCCGTGCCTCAAGAATCTCAAGGCCGGCATTCTCCACTTTTTCCTGGAGCAGTGTGCGAATGCGTTCAGCAACAATTGTGCTGGAGCCGCGCAGGCTGCCTTCATCCGGCTGTCCATCGCCTGTGGTATCGATGCCGGGAGCCACGTCATATGGGTAGATGCGGACGATATCTCTGACGGCACTGTCGCACTGCAGAGAGAGGTATTCCTTGTAGTTATCCACATTGAATACAGCTTTGGCAGTGTCCACAACCCGCCACACTACAGCAACACCTATTTCGACGGGGTTGCCTAAGACATCGTTTACTTTCTGTTTAGCATTGTTCAAAGTCATGATTTTCAGGGAAATCTTTTTATTGGTTCCGGTGTTCAGCGAAACATTCCCGGTGGTTGCAACCGTGAGGTTGAGCTTGCTTTCGCTGTTGACATCGGCGCTTTGACCAAGCCGGGTGCCGGCTGCAGGGTTAACTGCGACGGAGAAGGGATTTACAAAAAAGAACCCCGGTTCTTTAAGTGTGCCGATGTATTCGCCAAAAAGTGTCAACACCAAGGCCTCCTGCGGCTTAATGATCTTAAGCCCCAGGAAGGGGATAAATCCAAACACTGCCCAGAGAATGCCTGCGACCAGAATTACAGTGCCCAGTACGTTGACTCCTCTATCAAGCAGGACACCGCCGGCAATGATCAGGGCAACAGCGGCCAGATAGAGTAAGATGAAAAGAATCATGAATGGCATGCCGGGTTTGGCTTTTAGGATTTTTTCTTGCATTGTGTTCGCTCCTTTCGTATCTAATTGACATCTTTATGATATCACATTGATAGCACGAATGGCAAGCATATATTTCCAAAGAAAAAACCACCGGATCTGGTGGTTTTTTCTTTGGCTGGGCTTTGCTACCGCAGTTCTCTCTCGAAGTGCCATTCCACCTCAAAGGTCAAATTACCATTAGTCACTGTTTGCGATCCCTCGAGGGTAGCAGCGTCTGCCGGTAAGGGCAGGTTATCCATGTTAGGTGGTAGATAGAGCAGTCTATCCGTCTGCCACGACATCTGAGGTTCTCCCTCGGGGTTATACTCAGTTGCTAAACATGGAACCGATACTGTATTTAAGTATTGGGAGTATTTATAATAACCCGACCCCTCAAAGATGAGCAATTGTACTTCGTTTCTATATTGAGAAAGCCTCGCTGCCTCGGCATCATTTAGTTCCCCTGTACATTCAATGTACGATTCGGTGTCTGAATGCCGGGAATCGTTAATCTCGCAATTGATAGTGTGGGACTCAAGGGTGAATCTATTCGGCGAAGATGGCCACGCATCAGCAGACGTAGACCAAACGATGTCTAATCTACCTGTTTGGTTTATAAAGTAGCCTTGATGATCATAGCCTGACGTTTCCCAAGCTAACCAGCCGGTGTAAATGACTTCTCGAACATTTACAACAGCGGTAGCGTTTTTATTTGGATCGGCCAGGCTGCGCACAGTCAAGGTCCGGTTGCCCAGCTTTGCTGTGGGTTTCATGGTATATCCAGTAGGTGTAACCGTGCCGATATGTGAGCCTTCACCCTCACTGTCAATCCACTCAACGCGAGTGTCTACTGTACCGGTCACAGTGACTGTGAACTCGCATGTCTTGCCCGGCCACCGTGTTAGTTCAGCTGAGGATGGTTCAATGGTTCAGGATCAAGGCTCCAGGTGATGTTTTTATTGACAGTCCCGGTTGGTGTTGCCGAAAACTGATGCACCGCTCCTTGATCCAGAGTGATATCTTCTGGTTGGATGGTTATGGAGACTTCAGGCACGGTCACGGTAGCAGTGGCGTAAATTGCTGGATTAATTATACTTGTAGCGATTATTGTATATGTGCCCGGATCAATCGGCGCAGTGTACCATGCGCGCAGACTATCTACTACATTGAGCGTACCTGCTTCAGGCTGTACACTCCAATTGACACCTTGGGGCGAATTGTATATATGAGCTGTAAACAGTTCTTGAGCGCCTTGATCTAATGCAACACTACTTGGTTCGATTGTTATCACAATTTCGGGAACAATGACGGTTACCCGGGCGGATATGGCCGGATTGGCTTTGCTGGTTGCTATTACATAGTAGGTTCCCGCAGCCGATGGAGCTCTGTACCAGCCGTATTGATCAATTGTGCCGCCGTTTTCCGGTTCCACGCTCCAGATGACCCCGGTGTCCGCTGCACCGGTTACTGTAGCGGTAAACTGTGTACTGTTGGTTTGTTGAATGGTGGCAGTCTCCCGGTCAAGCGTTATGGTGATCTCCGGGACCTCAATCGTTACTTCGGCTGTCTTTGTCGGATCAGCGACACTGGTGGCAATAACTCTGTACGTGCCTGCAGCAATCGGTGCGGTGTACAAGCCGTCTTCGGTGATCGTGCCGCCGTATTCCGGGTCGATGGACCACACCACATCTTTGTTCTTGGTTCCAGTTACTTCGGCTGTGAACTGATAACTCTCCCCTTGGTTGAGGGAAATGGAGGAGGGAGACAGTGAAACAGACACTTCACCAGATACGGTTACCACAGACTAGGCTGTTTTTGTCTGATCAGCCTTGCTGGTCGCAATCACGGTGTAAGTGCCGGCTGTGCTCGGCGCTGTGTAAAGGCCGTCTTCGGTAATAGGTCCCATACCGGCTGGGCTAATACTCCAATCGACTCCAGTGTCGACTGTACCGCGAACAACAGCCGTGAACTGATACTCTTCATCCAGTTCCAAGGTTATCTCCGAAGGTTCGATCTCGATCGAGATCTCACGCACCGTGACCTCGGCCTCGCTTCGTTTTGCCGGTTCGGCAGCACTTGCGGCGATCACGGTATACGTACCAGGAGTGTTCGGCGCGGTGTACAGGCCGTTCTCGGTGATTGTGCCGCCGTTTTCGGGATCGACGTTCCACGTGATGCCTGAGTTGATTGTACCTGCGACTTGGGCTGTGAATTGTTGAGTCGCTCCTTGATCCAATGTGACACTACTTGGCTGGACATCCACGGTGATCTCAGGCACAGTCACCACTGCTTGGGCTTGTTTTGATGGATTGGCCTTGCTGGTGGCGATCACATGGTATGTGCCGGGTGTGGTGGGTGCTTGGTAGAGGCCGTCGGGAGTGATGGTGCCGCCGTTTTCTGGACTGATACTCCAGGTGACTTCCTTATTAGGTGTACCAGTCACGGTGGCATTGAACTGGCGTGTTCCCCCTTGGTTCACAGTGGCTTGGGTGGGAGTGATACTTACAGAGATGTTTTTCACTCCACCGCCGCCCATGCAGCCGGAAAACAGCGCTAGTGCAAGGACACAAACCAACAGATACTTGCTTGAGCGCATAATGTTCCTCCTTTTAATTTCGGTATTGGTTTATATTCAGGCTGATGGATAGTACGGGGAACACAAATCTATTAATTGAGCCAATTAAATCAATACAGCAACAAAAGAAAATTACGTAAATATTACACACCTGCCAAAAACTGTTGATCAACAAGTTTTTCCTAGTTTGGCATTATATTGGGGAAGGATTTTGTGGAAAAAACAAAGAAGCACTCCCGTGTTTCAGAGAAAGGAAGGGCTGAGTTAATGGCAAAGAAGCTTCGCAAGATGCTTGGCGATGTAAACGCGCCGTCAACGATCGCGCTGATGAACTTGATCGACACCCAAAGCAGGGAAACCATCTGTAAATGGTGCATCGACTATGCCTGGGAAAAGATTCTTCCAATATTTGAAAAGCACTTTCCAGATGATCCGCGGCCGCGCAGTGCCCTGGCTGCTGCCCGCGACTACCTCGAAGGCAGGGTCAAGTTTAACGTGGTCAAGGACATCATCCTGCACCAGTGCCACCAAGCGGCCCGGGAGCTTGACGCTGATCCGGCTGCTCAAGCGGCGGCTCGGGCTTGTGGGCAAGCCTCCGCAGTGGTGCATACACTGTCCCATTCCATCGGGCTGTATTTCTATGGTGCTGCAGCGGTTGCCTATGACCGAGTCGGACTGAATGAAAGCCCGGAGGTTTATGATGCCATTGCCGAGGAAGTCTGCGCCGACATCACCGCTGCCCTGCAGGCTGTTGCTGTAAAGGACGAGCCAAATCCGGCGAAAACCAAATGGTATTGCTAGAAGCGAAGATAAGGCCGCGGTGTGAGGCGGCTCAAGTATTATAGAATAGGGGTGTTTACTGTGCTGATGGAGTGGACGCCTGTGGCAGACGCCGCAGTGGGGCAGTGGCTCGCTGCCTCCCTGGAAAAGCACTGGGGCCGAACAAGTGCTGCCAACTATGCCGCGGCAGTGATCCCCAGAGGGTTTGCGGCCTATGCCCGCCTGCTGCATCCTGCGTACAGCGGCAGCGAAGCTGGAGAATTAACCTGGTCGCAAGTGGCGAAGCTTTCTGGCCGGACACCTCATGCTCAGATGCAGTGGCAGGCGATCAGTTTTCCAGGAATCAGCGAGCCGTGTACAGGGCACCTGCCCGATAGGCAGGCTAAAATCTTGGCCGAGATTTTGTGCAGGTATACAAGCACTCCCGAAACCTGTTATTTTGCCATCTGGGATGGCTGGGGCTTTCCAGAAGTTCGTAAACTGCGGGATCAAACCGCCCGCTTATATTTGCCCGATCGTGCGTATTACCTGCTGAAGGGGAACCTCAAGGCGGCCTTGGAAGGCAGTTCAGCCTTGTCTTGGCGGGCGGTGAACATCTGGTGGCCTGAGGACCGGCGGTGGTGTGCGGCCACAGAGGTGGACTTGATGTGGACTTATATAGGTGGGGAAGAGGCTTGCATTAACGCGATTCTCAGTGATCGCAGGCTGGAAACCTGGAGGGCCGCGCTGGATGACCGGTTGGATGTCCTAGGCGACGAGATCAACCAGTAGGTCGTCCCGCTTGACATTTATTACGTGTAGTGATATATTACAGTAAACGGTATATCACCAAGCGTAACAAGGGGGGATGGCATGCGCGACAACATTCAAGGTGGAGCACTGACTGAGACCACGTTCTTGATTATGCTGGCTGTTTTCCAGCCGAGGCACGGTTATGGAATCATGCAGTTTATTGAAGAGAAAACCCACGGACGGGTCGTGCTGGGAGCCGGGACGCTGTACGGAGCTCTAAAGGCATTGGGGCGAAAAGGTTGGATCAAGCCCCTCAAACCGCAGCGCGACAGCCGCCAGAAGCAGTATGTCATCACTGAGGCCGGTGTTGGTGCTGCCATCCAAGAGCTGCACCGCCTGCAGCAGATTCAGGAGCTTGCGTTTTCTATCATTGGAGGTGCGGCCCAATGAGAAAGAGATTCTTCCGCGTTTATCAAACGCCAAGAACGCTGGCTTAACCAAATGGCCGCCAAAGGTTACCGCCTGGTTGGTACAACACAGATTACCTATGATTTTGAACCATGCGAGCCGAATGCATACGAGTACCGGGTGGAGTTCGCCGCGGGAAAGCAATTCCGGGAAAGAGATGAATACCGGCAGTTTTTGCACAGCCTTGGTTACAAGACATTTTGGAAGAACATCAACCTGAACCTGTCATTGGGTAAGATCAAAGTCAGGCCTTGGGCTGAAGGAACGGGCAAGGCAGCATTTTCACCAGGAAGTTACGGCAAAGAGCTGCTCATAGTGGAAAAGCAGCGGGACGGCAAGCGTTTTGAACTGCACACCGGACTATCAGATCGAATCGGTTACTACCGCACACTGCGGAATGCCTGGATCTTTACCAGCTTCGCCGGGTTGGTCCTGCTTCTGGCTGTGGCTGCAGGGCGGCTGCCCAAATCGCTGCCCGCAATAGCCGGTGGTGTTGGCTTGGCTTTGTTGGGAATTGTACCTGGAATTGATTACAGTTTCGTGGTAAGGGATTTCCTGCAGGAAAAGCGCATACACGAATGATCCAAGATTGGATGAAGGAAAAATGATCCTTTGCATTGGCGACAGCTTGACCCTCGGCAGATTGGGATATTCATATATTCCTTTCCTGAAGACAGGTGATAAGAATATCAACAAAGGAGTCAACGGCGATACAACCTGGGGTGCTCTGCAGAGGCTGGAGCGATACCTGAGAGATCCCCGCTATCGGGATGCAGACACCGTCATCATCGCTGTCGGTACCAACGATCTGCTCCTTCCATATATGATCTCCCTTTCACCGCTGTGGAGATGGCAAAAAGGGCTAAAGGCGGCCAGAAAGCGGTGCTCTATCGACGACAATCAGTTCCGTGAAACATATGCGACGCTCATCGAGCTTGCTCTGCCGCGAAAAGTTATACTTGTAGGGCTCCCCATGATTCATCTGCACGGATTTCCGATGGAAACTCTTATCCAGCGGAACCGAATCATTAGGGAACTATCTGACAGTTATGGCCTGCTATTTGTAGACACCTTGGCTCTGCAGCAAGCGGCTTTGAATCAGGAACCACAGTCCTATTCCTGGGGCTCGACTGGCCTGAGACTGATCGGCGATTCTCTGCTGATGCTGCTCATCCCCTCTGCCAAAGATTGGCTGGCGAAACGGCGCGGATTTGAGCTGACAGTCGACGGTGTGCATTTTAACTCTCTTTCCGCAAGATTGATTGCCCAGGAAATACGGAAAGCAGTGAGCAAGCATGAAGTATAGGTTTGAAATCGAAAAAAGGGACTTCAGCGATCTCGCCAGTGGGCGTGTGCTGTATAACGCCCCGAATACCACGGCTTTTCCGGTCCGATTGGCCAGTGAGCTCGCGCAGCGGGCTTTTGAGGTTCTCCAGAACCAGGGAGAACACGGACCGTACTGTGTCTGCGATCCCTGCTGCGGTGGGGGGTACCTCCTCACCACCATTGGATTCTTATTTGCTGATCAAATTGCCGAGCTGATCGGGACTGATGTGGATGAATCCGCTCTGCGAACAGCAAGGCAGAACCTTTCCTTGCTCACGCCGGAGGGATTGGAAAAAAGAAAAGCTGAGCTTGAAGGATATCTGCAGGAATATGGCAAACAATCGCATAAGGAAGCACTAGCAAGCTTAGAACGCCTTCGATCCCTGCTTGGCGCAAGACGAATCAAAACCAACTGCCAGAAACGGGATATCACCGATTTGAGCCCTTATCCAGTCAGTGATGTTGATGTCATCATCACCGATTTGCCTTACGGGAACATCGCTCATTGGGCGGGTGGGGGCCAGGATCCAGTCGCGAACCTTTTTATCAACTGCCGCCGGGCTATGCGCCCCAACCGGTCGGTCCTGGTGATTGTGGCTGATAAACAAACCAAGCTCAAGCACGGATTATTCCAGCGTATTGAGTGGTTCAAACTCGGTAAACGGCAGATAGCCTTGTTCCAGCCAACAGCTGGTGCGTGACTTCATGTTGACGGGCGTCATGAAAGCCACATCTGCTGCGTAAAGCTTAATAAAGACATATAGCCCAGAAGCCCCTGCCATTAACAGGCAGTACTTGCCCAATATTGACTAAAAATGTTACAATAATAACTACCCTGGCAGTACATTACCTTGTTGGGAGGACCTTGTCTTGACAGATGAGCACAATGGCAAGCGGCAAGGGAAGCAAAGCGAAACATTTCGCGCCTTGGCTTATTTCTCCCAGGTCGGTGTGACTATGGTGGCGACGGTCTTGGTTGCCGTCCTGCTCGGGAAGTACTTGGACATTTTGCTTGGCACCAAACCCTGGTTGACCCTGGTGTTCTCGTTTCTGGGCGCCGGAGCGGCCATCAAGGCACTGTTTGACTTATCCAGTGAAAAACGCTGAAAGGATGATCAGACTGACTGAGTTGGCTAAACAAACGATCACTGCCATCCTGATTACAACACTCATATTTCTTCTGGGCTCAGTGCTGTACTACCGATCCTTGGGATTCTTGCCGTTTTTGCTGGGGTTGGCGGTGGGAACCGCGGTAAGCATTGCCAAAGTTGTGCTTTTGGAAAAAGCTGTCACCAAAGTCATCAGTATGGAACAGCACAAAGCCAACGCTTATGTGAGTGTACAGTATCTACTGCGAATGATGCTTACCGCCGCTGCTTTACTCGTGGGAGCTGTTGTGCCGTGGATCAGCCTGTGGGGTGCGCTGGCCGGGGTGATTGCGTTTCAGATTGCGATTTACATCGTACATTTCAAAACCAAGGGCAAAGCGAAAAATGGAAATCCAGGTGGTGATTAGATGGGGCTGGATATTAGGAATCTCTGGGTAGTGAACATTGGCGGCATTGAAGTATGGATTACTGAAACAGTTGTGAACACATGGATCATCATGCTGATCCTGATTGTGCTGGCATTGATGGCCCGGATCAGGCTCAGGAGTTTTACCATGGTACCCAAAGGTTTTCAGAATATAGTGGAGGCTGCGGTGGAGCTCTTTGATCGTTTCGCTGCGGGTGCTCTCGGCAGCAACCTCTCATATATCGCGCCCTGGTTCTTCATGGTATTTGCCTTCATTTTGTCCAGCAGTCTGTCCAGTGTGTTCGGGCTCCGTGCTCCGACTGCCGACTGGGCAACCACTTTTGCCTTGGCGTTTGCCACCTTTCTATTAATGCTGTTCATGGGCTTCAGGCACCGCAAAGGTGACTACATCAAGAGCTTCTTTAGCCCGTATCCCGTCTTCTTCCCTTTAAACCTCATCGGGGAACTTGCCAAACCTGTATCCCTAAGTTTCAGGCTGTTCGGGAACATGCTTTCTGGAACCATCATTCTCACCCTTTACTATAAGCTGACGCCGTGGCTGGTCCAAATCGGGGTCCCAGCAGTACTGCATGCCTTTTTCGATGTGGTCTTCGGCGCTCTGCAGACCTATATCTTCGTGTTTATCAGCTTGATGTACATTCGTGGTGCAGCGGCTGATAATTAAAAAAACAATATAAACGGATTGGAGGAATTCATCATGTACGAGTCATTGGCAATTATCATTGCGGCAGCCCACATCGCTGCGGCCATATCACTGCTCAACGGATTATTGACGGTGTTTGGGCAGGCCCGGATTGCTTCTACTGCCATCGAGTCCATCGCCAGGCAGCCGGAAGCGGCAGATTCCATCCGAGGGTTGCTGTTTGTAGGCTTGGCCATGGGCGAAACATCGGGTATTTACGGCTTGTTGATTGCCATCATCATGCTCTTTGCCAATCCACTGGTGGATACCTTTATCAGATTAATGAATTAGCCTGGTACTCATGCAGCCGATGCTGGCTGGAGGGAAAGGGGATTCTTTGCATTGCTTAATCTAACTGTATTCTTAACCCAGGCTGTTCCCGAAGGACGCCTCTTCGGGCTTGACAATCAAACTGTGATCCAGATCGTCATGCAGCTGCTTAACGCCATCATACTCGCGGTCGCTTTAAGCGTGATTCTTTACAAGCCTGTGAAAGAATTCCTGCGCAAACGCAGCGACAGCATCCAAAGCCGGCTTGACGAAGCTGATGCTTTGATGGCCAAGGCGAACGAGCTGATTGCCGTATACGAGCGGAAGCTCCAAGAAATTGATCGGGAGCGGGAAGAAATCCTGGAAAAGGCTCGTCACGAGGCACATGAGGAGAGCAGCCGGATCTTGGCTGGAGCCAGGCAGGAAGCGGGCGAGATCATCAAGCGCGCCACGGAGAGTGCCGCCGAGGAGCACAAGCACCTTAAAGAGGAGGCCCGGCTCTATATTATCGAAGCAGCTGCCGCAATGGCAAAGAAATACCTGGCAGAAGCCATCGATGCCAAAACGCACGAACGAATTCTTGAAGAAACCATCGCTCAGCTGGAGGAAGCGCAATGGCGAAACTAATGGACCGCAGTGCTGCAGCGCTGTTGGAAATAGCTGAAACCAACGGCACTCTGACTGCAGATCTAGAACAGGCAATCAAAATAAGAGATGCCTTTGACCGTCCTGATGTGCAGGCCTTCCTAAAGGATTCCCGTGTGCCTGCGCAGGCCAAGAATCAGCTGGTCAGGAAGGTTTTCGGTGATCAGCTGCCCTGGTATTGGCAGAGCTTTTTGTACCAAATGATCCGCGACAATCTGGCCTCCCAAATTGTGTCCGTTCTGACAGACTTTATCGGGCAGCTTAACCGGCGTTTAGGCCGGATCGAGGCGCAGGTTGTTTCGGCTGTGCCCCTCACGGAGCAGCAGATCTCCCGGATTCGCGCAGCCCTGGCCAAGCAGATCAACATGCAGGTGGAGATCTATGCAAAAGTGGATCCGGCGCTGATCGGCGGGTTCTATGTCATGATCGACGGAAAGATCTTTGACGGCACAGTCCGGGCTGAACTGGAGCGAATGAAAGCAAGCTTGAAGCAAGGCATCGACATCGATCGTAAACCTGATGAGATCAGCAGGTTGCTGCAAGAATTGACATCAGCTTATCCACATGCAGCCGACTTCTATGAAGCCGGTACCGTAACCCAGGTTGGCGACGGCATCGCCCGGGTGCAGGGCTTGTACAGCGCCATGAGCGGCGAGCTGCTGCAGTTTGCCAACGGGGTGTACGGGATGGCCCTTAATCTTGATGAGGATTCCATTGGCGCCGTGATTCTCGGTTCCGATGCCGGGATTAAAGAAGGCGACCAGGTGAAACTGACGGGGAAAATGGTTGAAGTGCCGGTGGGAGACGGCCTGCTTGGGCGGATCGTCAATCCCTTGGGTGCCCCGCTCGATGATAAAGGACCGATTGTGCCCGACGCCTACCGCAAGATCGAGAGCCCGGCGCCGAGCGTGATCATGCGCCAGGAAGTAAACCGGCCTCTACAGACTGGAATCAAGGCAGTTGATGCTTTGGTGCCCATCGGCAGAGGCCAGCGGGAGCTGATCATCGGCGACCGGCAGACGGGAAAAACGGCCATTGCCATCGATACGATCATCAATCAGAAAGATCAGGGAGTTCTGTGCGTTTATGTTGCCATCGGCCAGAAAGCGTCGACGGTAGCCAGGATTGTCAAAGTGCTGAAAGAAACCGGTGCCATGGAGTACACTACGGTGGTTGTATCCACCGCCAGCGATTCGGCGACGCTGCAGTACCTGGCACCATATGCCGGCTGTGCTATTGCTGAAGAATGGATGTACCGCGGCAAAGATGTCTTGATCGTATATGACGACCTATCCAAACACGCTGTGGCCTACAGAGCCATCAGTCTGCTCTTGCGCCGCCCGCCGGGCCGGGAGGCTTATCCCGGCGATGTCTTTTACCTCCATTCCAGGCTTTTGGAACGGGCGGCCTGTTTAAGCAAAGAATACGGCGGTGGAACGCTGACAGCCCTGCCCATTATTGAGACACAAGAAGGGGACATCTCCGCTTATATCCCCACGAATGTGATTTCCATTACCGACGGGCAGATATACCTGGAAGCGGATCTGTTCAACCACGGCTTCCGCCCGGCGATCAACCCCGGCTTTTCCGTCTCACGGGTAGGCGGCTCCGCCCAGATTCCGGCCATGAAGATGCTGGCCGGGCCGCTGCGCATTGAGTTTGCCCAGTACAGAGAACTGGCCGTTTTTTCCCAGTTCGGGTCGGATCTCAGCCAGGATACCCTGGACCGCCTTAACCACGGCGAACGGATCATGGAAGTTTTGAAGCAGCCGCAGTACAAACCGCTGCCGGTTGAGGATCAGGTATTGATTCTGTATGCCCTCAACAAAGGGCAGTTGAAGAATATAGAAGTGGCAAGGGTTTCCAAGTTCCAGAAAGATTTTATCAAATATGTGGATACCCATGCGCCTCAAATCAAGGAAGAAATCAAAACGACGGGCAGGCTCTCGGAGCAGCTGACGCGGAGCATAGATCAGATCATCGCCGCGGTCAAGGCAGAGTATAACTACGGCTAGGGAGGCCCCCCAATGGCTTCGATGAAGGAAATCAAGCAGAGAATTGAAAACGTGAGCTCGACAGGAAACATCATCCGGGCCATGGATCTGGTTGCTTCTACAAAGCTGAACCGGCTGAGAGAGCGGCTGGAAGGGGTGCGCCCCATCCGCAGCCACCTGAAGCGGGTGATCACCGAGATCGGCAGGGAAGAAAAGGCTCAGAATAATGCGTACTACGCCGTACGCAATGTACAGAATTCACTGTATATCGTGATCACAGCCGATCAAGGCTTTTCCGGCGCCTATAACGCCAATGTTGTTTCCGCTGCCATGGAGCACATGCAGGGAAAGCATGAGAAGCTCTTGGTTGTCGGAGCCAAAGGATTGGAGTACTTTACTCAGAAGCAAAAAAACATCATCCGTAAAGTTGTCGACTTGCCTGACGCCCAAGTGTACTACGGCACGGAGAGCCTTGCCCGCTGGGTGCAGAGCCTTTATTTGTCCGGGGAAGCGGATGAAGTATATATCGCCTATACCCGTTTTCGCAATGTGCTGAGCCAGGAGCCCTGTGTGGAAAGACTGCTGCCCGCGCCCCTGAGCATAGGGCGGCTGGCTGGCTCCAGCTGGCGGAAATATGAACCAGATTTGGATACATTCATCGAGAACACAATCTTTCTGTATCTGCACATGAGCTTGTTTGCCGCGTTCACTGAGGCTCATACCAGTGAGCACGCAGCGCGGATGGTGAGCATGGACGCCGCGCAGAAGAACGCGGAGGAGATGATCGAGAAACTGACCCACATGTACAACCGCAATCGGCAGGCTGCGATTACTCAGGAGCTTAGTGAGATTATCGGCGGCAGCAATATTATAAACAAAGGTGAACCAGATGACAGTTAAGAATACCGGTATGATTACCCAAATCATCGGATCGGTGATCGATGTCCGTTTCGAGACAGGATTGCCCGATCTGTACAATGCCATCGAAGTACCCTTCGGTGAGGAGACAATCGTGCTCGAGGTGATGCAGCACCTTGGCGATTACACCGTGCGCTGCATTTCCATGCATCCCACCGATGGGCTGCGGCGGGGTATGGAGGCTATCGATACAGGCGCTCCCATCACGGTGCCAGTCGGGGAGGAAATCCTGGGACGGATGGTCAACGTTCTGGGGCTGCCTATTGACAACAAACCGCGGATCGAGGCCAAAGAGCACTGGCCTATTCACCGCACGCCACCGCCGCTGGCGGACCAGATCGCCCAGCCTGAGATCCTGGAAACTGGCATCAAAGCTATCGATCTGCTGTGCCCGTTCGCCAAAGGCGGCAAGATCGGTTTGTTTGGCGGCGCCGGTGTGGGCAAGACGGTATTGATCATGGAATTGATCAACAGCATAGCGAAGGAACACGGCGGCTATTCCGTCTTCGTGGGCGTGGGCGAGCGCACTCGGGAAGGCAATGACCTTTATTATGACATGCTCAATTCCGGAGTGATCAAGAATACCGCTTTGGTTTTCGGCCAGATGAATGAACCTCCCGGTGTGCGGATGCGGGTGGGCCTTACAGGGCTGACCATGGCGGAGTATTTCCGCGATGTGAAGCATCAGGATGTCCTGCTCTTCATCGACAACATCTTCCGCTTTATCCAGGCGGGTTCAGAAGTCTCAGCCTTGCTCGGCCGCACGCCGAGCGCAGTGGGCTATCAGCCGACTTTGGCGACAGAGCTCGGCGCTCTCCAGGAACGGATTACCTCTACCAAATCCGGCTCCATTACTTCAGTGCAGGCTATCTATGTCCCAGCCGATGACTTTACCGATCCATCGACAGCTACGACATTTGCCCATCTGGATGCGGTGACGGTTCTGTCCCGCTCCATAGTGGAAATGGGGATCTATCCGGCAGTGGACCCGCTGGAATCTTCGTCGCGGATTTTGGAAGCCCACATTGTGGGAGCCGAGCATTACCGGGTTTCCCAGGCTGTCCGCAGCATTCTGCAGCGGTATAAGGAACTGCAGGATATCGTGGCTATTCTGGGCATTGATGAGCTTTCCGCCGATGACAAGCTGATCGTCAGCCGGGCCAGGAAAATTCAGCGCTTCCTGTCTCAGCCGTTTTATGTGGCGGAAAAGTACACATCGATTCCCGGGCGCTATGTACCGCTGGAGGAGACGGTGCGGGGATTCAGGGAAATCATTGAAGGGGCCCATGATCACATACCCGAAGGTTATTTCCTCAATGTGGGGACCATTGATGAAGTAGTGGAGAGATACAAGAACGCACAGGGTGGTAGCGATGGCTCAGCGGCGTAAAATTGACTTGACCATCACCACACCTCGCGGTGTCAAGTTCACCGAAAAAGCAGACATGGTAATCATGCGCTGCATCGACGGGGATCTGGGTGTGCTGCCGGGCCATGCCCCGGTATCGGCGGTTTTGGGCGATGGTATTTTCCGCATCATCAACGATGGAGTGGAGAAGAAGCTGGCGGTCTTCGGTGGGGTGGCTGAGATTGGCGGCAACCGAGTCAACGTTTTCAGCACAATTGCCCAGCGCCCGGAAGAGATCGACCGGGAAAGGGCGGAAGCGGACCGCCGCGAGGCAGAAGCCACGATGCAGGAAATATCCGAGACTCAGCAGATTCGCAAGCTGCAGGTCCTGCTGCGCCACGCCTTGATCCGGATCGAAGTCAGCTCCCACCTGGAAGAGGCGGAGTACGTAAAGCACAGCGAACAGGTCAACAGCGAAGAGCAAACAGAAAAGGGCAAAGAATGATTACAGCCACCGCTGCTGCGGTGGCTGTTTTGTTTATACGAACTGAGTGACGCGCTGCTTGGTCCGGCCGATCTGGGTGTTGTCGATGGTCCTCTCTCTTAGGGCCGGCACTGGATGAACGTCTACTTCCGCACGGTAATCCTTGCGGAATTTCGTCTGATGCTCGGTGATCACTGCATGGCTCGGCACCATGTCCACATCGTGGTTGATGGTGTTCTGGTACCAGAAGAATCCGTGGTTGTCCGGGAGATCGTTGATGTTTTTGACATATTCGTAATCCGCCGTCAGTTCGGTCTGTTTTGCCATCACTTCCCGGACATAGGCACGGGTGTCGTGGAAGTGGAGCAGTTTGGGGAATGGGCCGGGCACAACAGAGCTCCAGTGCTTGCCCTCGTATTGCTGCAGCAGATCCGCAGCCCGGTGCAGATGAGCGATTTCCTGTGCCAGGTGCGATTCCCAAATCATCTTGATGTTGGGGTCGACCTCGTCCTGATAGAAGGAATAGTATAGATAGCACTCCATGTACTGATGCAGCAGTAGATTTTCGAGCCAGGTGCATTTGGGGTCGAGCAGCGATCCGTACTGAGTGACGTGCTGTTCCTCGATCATCGCTATTTCCTGATAGAGCTGCCGGCCGAGATCCGTGTAGTACGCGGCGCCGATGTTCATATAGAAATTCATGGTTTGCTGTTCCGCACTGGTGATGATCAAGGCGTTCAGCTTGGTTTGAATGTCGGCGGACTTGAAGCAGACAGGGAAGCGGACCGACTCGTTGGGATGGCGGTGTTCTGCGATCGTGGGCCTCCCCGGTGTGATCTCGACGTAGTTCTGCACAAGGGTGTGGGCAGGGATGTTCTTGTCGAGCTCGAGCAGGTTGGCATAGCGGTAGAGGTGATCGAAGTCTTCCAGCAGCGCGAAATCCAGCGTTTCTTTCACATAGGGGTTCGGCTCATTCATGGCCATCCAGGCAGTCAAGTCGACGGCCAGGTGCTCATAACCGATGGTTGTCTCCAGAGGTGTTTCATCAATTGGAGACAGCCAGTTGATGCGTTTTTGCTGCTGCTGTTCAGAACGGCGCAGGAAAGCCAGGTCCCGGCGGAGTTCGTTGTTTGTGCAGTTGCGGTGGAATTGATGTAAAAACAGCGCACATTCCACTTCGATACCGTTCATGAGAATTACTCTAGTTTTGGTGTATGGATCGGCGTTTTGTTTGGAATATGGCTTGGGGTAAAGCTTTTCCCAATCCATGATCGTGTCGCCTAAGAGCATTGGCTGTTGGTCAAATGGGTTGAACATGGGCAACTTCCTTTCTCTGTATTTGTTCTGCTTATGTTCTGACAGTGGGGCGGAGCATGTCGAGCAGCCCCAACACGATATGGGCCAGCCCAAATCCCAGGACTCCGGCGGCAAACTCTCCAGGCAGCATGAAATAACCTATTGCTGTGACGATTACTCCCAAAATGGTCACAACCCAGCTGGTTGTATTGCCGTTCACACTTACCACCTCCAATAGTTAATTTTCCTAGTTTTGATGTTTTCATACAGGTGAAATAGGGAAGTGCTTATGGAGGAGTTTTTTGCCTGAACGTGAAATACAATCGGTGATATCAGCCAAAGGAGAGGTGCAAAATGATCGTAGCGCAGGACGGAAGCGGCGATTTCAAGACCGTTCAGGAAGCTATCAACCAGGTACCAGAAGCAAACAGGGAAAGAGTTGTGATCGAAGTAAGGCCGGGCAGGTATTATGAGAAGCTGCACATTGACAAGAAAATGGTCACACTGAAAGGAGAACCGGGTAAGACTGTCATCACCTACGACGACTGTGCGGTAAAGCGATGGCCTGACGGCCAGAAATACGGCACATTCTATTCATACAGTGTCCTGATTTCCGGTGATGATTTCCTCGCTGAAGGCATTACCTTTGAAAATGCCGCCGGGCCGGGTTCGGTGGCCGGGCAAGCTTTGGCGGTGTATATTGATGCGGATCGGGTGATCTTCCGCAACTGCCGCTTTTTGGGCCATCAGGACACGATTTTCACTGCACCGCTGCCGCCGCAGCCCGGTTCAGGGGGCCGCTTCAACAGCCCAAGGGAAGACTTTGAGCGGAGAATGGGCCGGCATTATTTTGAAAACTGTTTTATTGCCGGGGACGTGGACTTCATCTTTGGTTCGGCCACGGCTGTGTTTAATGACTGTGAGATCTTTTCGTACGACCGCCACGTGGGTTATATCACTGCTGCCTCAACCCCGCAGGGTGAGAAGTACGGCTATGTGTTCATCAACTGTCGGTTGACCGGTGAAGCCCCACCCAACTCCGTGTATCTAGGCAGGCCGTGGCGGGAATATGCCAAGACAGTTTTTATCAATACGTATATGGGTGAACACATCAAAGCGGAGGGCTGGCACAACTGGGGCAGCGTGGAAAAGGAACAGACCACGTACTATGCAGAGTACAAGAGCAGCGGCCCAGGAGCGAAGCTGGATCAGCGCGTCAAGTGGGCCAAGATCCTCACGGATGTGGAGGCGGAAGAGTATACGATCGAAAATGTGCTCCGGGGCAGCGATGGCTGGAATCCCCTTCTGGTTAAATAAAGTGCAAATTTGGTAAAAACCGGCTTGGGTTCTGTAAAAAGTCAGTTAGCATTGTGAATGGCTCTTGACATTAGCTGAACCTGCGCCTAAAATGTATACAAGGAATGTGAAAAATGTAACTAACCCGGTTGAACAGCGGGTTAGTTTTATGTAAGGGAATGTTAAAAAGATCACAAGTTCATTATATCTTGGAAAGGGTGGCGTAAATGAGTTGTGCCTGCGGTAATGCACAGGAAAGCAGCGCTAGGTATTTGGCTCCGCTGCAGAGTATTTTCAGCAGCTACAGCGACGAGGAGAGCAGTCTGATTCCTATCCTGCAGGATGCTCAGGACCAATATGGGTACCTGCCCCAAGACGTGCTCAAAGCGATCGCTGCGCATCTGGGGTTGTCGCTGGGGAAAGTGTACGGTGTCGTCACTTTCTACAGCCAGTTCCACCTCAAGCCCCGAGGGAGGAATGTGATCCGGGTCTGCACCGGCACTGCCTGCCATGTGAGGGGTGGAGCGGAAGTGCTGAAGGCGATTGAGAAAAAATTGGGCATTACTGCCGGCGGCACAACCACTGATTTGGAGTTTACACTGGAAACTGTGGCATGTATTGGAGCCTGCGGCCTCGCCCCTGTGATGATGGTCAATGATGACACCCACGGCAGGCTCACCCCGGAAACGGTGGGCATGGTACTGGATGCCTACCGGTCCCACAGCGGAGCAGTCAGCAACCCCGCAGCTCAAGGAGCGAGGCACTGACAGCCTGACCGCAGGATCTTTTACGGAGGGAGGTTTACAGCAAATGAAGTCTTTGGCAGAACTAATGCAGCTGAAAACGGAAATTGCCCAGAAACTGGCAGACCCACAGCTGAAACAGAAGCCCCAAATCATCGTCGGTATGGGTACCTGCGGCATCGCAGCCGGAGCCCGGGATATTCTGGAAGCAATCCAGATGGAGCTGACAAGAGCTGGTATTGACGCAGTAGTGACTCAAACCGGCTGCATAGGGATGTGTGAACAAGAACCGCTGGTGGATGTTAAGCTCCCCGGTGAGGATAGAATAACCTATGGTAAAGTGACCAAAGCAGATGCTGTCCGCATTGTCCGCGAGCATGTGCAGGGCGGGGCAGTCGTTGACGACAAGGCGGTTGCCCGGATCAAGGCCGAAGGTGGGCAGCCTTCCCCAATTCCTGCCTACGACGATCTAGATTTCTATAAAAAGCAGCGCCGCATAGTCCTGTCCAACTGCGGCCGGATCGACCCGGAGAAGATCGAGGAATACATCGCTTCCGGTGGTTACGAAGCTTGTGCCAAAGCCTTGACCGAGATGACTCCTGAGGCGGTAATCGCCGAGGTTAAGAATTCTGGCCTAAGGGGGCGCGGCGGTGCTGGGTTCCTCACCGGACTCAAGTGGGAACTTACCAGAAAAACGCCGAGCGAGAAGAAATATGTAATCTGCAATGCTGACGAGGGAGATCCCGGGGCGTTCATGGACCGGAGTCTCCTGGAAGGTGACCCTCACCGGGTCATTGAAGGCATGATCATCGCTGCGTATGCCATCGGCGCCAATGAGGGATATATCTACGTACGGGCGGAGTACCCTCTGGCCATCCGGCGGCTGCAGGTGGCCATTGCTCAAGCGCAAGCTTATGGATTCATCGGTAAGGATATTTTCGGCAGTGGTTTTGATTTTGAGCTCAAGATTAAAAAAGGTGCAGGCGCCTTTGTCTGCGGTGAAGAAACAGCGCTGATGGCATCGATCGAAGGCAAAAGAGGCATGCCCCGCCCCAAGCCGCCCTTCCCCTCCGTATCTGGACTTTGGGGCTGCCCGACCAACATCAACAACGTAGAGACATTCGGCAATGTACCGTACATCATCAAACACGGCGCTGAGTCGTTTAAGGCTGTTGGCACTGAACGGTCCACAGGCACCAAGGTTTTTGCCCTGACTGGTAAAGTGCGCAGGACTGGGCTGGTGGAGGTCCCCATGGGCATGACCCTCAGGGAGATCATATACGATATCGGCGGCGGAATCCTTGAGGACAGTGAGCTGAAAGCGGTGCAGATCGGTGGGCCGTCCGGCGGATGTATTCCCAAAGAACTGCTGGATCTGCCTATCGACTATGAATCGCTGCGCCATGCCGGAGCCATGATGGGTTCAGGCGGCATGGTGGTAATGGACAGTTCAACCTGCATGGTGGATGTCGCCCGCTTTTTCCTCAAATTCACCCAAAGCGAATCCTGCGGCAAGTGCACCCCTTGCCGAGAAGGAACCAAACGGATGCTGGAGATTCTCGACCGGATCTGCTCCGGCGAGGGCAGAGAAGGAGACATCGAACTCCTGGAAGAGCTGGGGGCGCATATCTGCCAAACCTCCCTCTGCCAGCTTGGGGGATCAGCTCCCAACCCTGTGCTGAGCACTATCAAGTATTTTCGGCATGAGTATGAGGCGCATATCCGGGATAAACGCTGCCCGGCCAATGTTTGCGCCGGCATGGGCGGAGCCTATACCGTTGACCAGCAGAAATGTGTCGGCTGTGGGCTCTGTGAGCGTATATGCCCGACCGGTGCAGTCACCGGCGAGCGGAGGCAGCCCCACGTGATTAATCCCCAGCTGTGCCTCAGCTGTGGAGCTTGTGCTCAGAAATGCCCTGTTCATGCCATTGCGCAGGCTTAATAAGGCTTGGAAAGGAATGAGGGCTGATGATGATTACTCTCACTATAGATAATCAAGTGGTTCAAGTGGAAAGTGGGGCCACTCTCTTGGAAGCGGCCCGGAAAGCCGGCATAGCCATACCGACCTTGTGCTATCATCCAGACGTGTCTTTGGCCGGTTCCTGCCGGGTATGCATTGTGGAAGATCTTACAACACATCGACTGCTGGCCGCATGCGTGACCCCGGCTGCTGAAGGTATGCAGATCAGTACGCGCAGTGCTGCTGTCCGTAAGGCTAGGAAACTCAATGTCGAACTTCTCCTCGCCAATCACCCCAACGACTGTCTCAGCTGCTTCCGGAGCGGCAGCTGCGAGCTGCAAAATCTGGCAGCAGACCTGGGCATTGACCGCAGCGCAGTCGATCGGTTTGCCGGGCAGAAACGCAAGCGGCCGGTAGTTGAGCAGGGCTATTCCTTGCGAAGGGATCCCAACAAATGCATCCTCTGCGGCCGCTGTGTCCGGGTTTGCGCCGAGATTCAGGGAGTCAATGCTCTGGATTTTGTAGAGCGTGGTTTTGACGCCATTGTCACCACCGCCTTTGATCTGCCGTACAGTGAAGTCAACTGTGCCGAATGCGGCCAATGTGCTGCGGCCTGCCCGGTGGGTGCCATCACGGAAATCAGTGAAATCGATCGGGTATGGTCTGCTCTGGACGATCCAGAGAAGTTTGTCGTTGTACAGGCTGCCCCATCGATCCAGGTGAGCCTTGGGGAGGAGTTCGGCCTTGAGCCGGGTACCGTTGTTACCGGTAAACTGATCACTGCTTTGAGAAGGTTGGGGTTTGATCGAGTCTTTTCCACCGAGTTCACCGCCGATCTGACAATCATGGAAGAAGGATATGAGTTCATCAGCAAAATCACCGGTGGGAAAAAGCTGCCCCACATCACTTCCTGCTGCCCAGGGTGGGTTAAATACGCTGAATGCAATTATCCTGATCTGCTGGAACATTTGTCCACGGCCAAATCACCGCAGCAGATGTTTTCTGCAATCGTCAAGACGTACTACGCTCAGAAAACCGGAATTGACCCCGCAAAAATCTTTACAGTGTCGGTTATGCCCTGTACAGCCAAGAAATTCGAGAAAGCAAGGCCTGAGCACCGGGACAGTGGATTCCAGGATACGGACGCGGTTTTGACTACGCGGGAACTGGCACGGATGATCAAGGAAGCAGGTTTGGCTTTTACTAACCTGGAAGACGGGGAATATGACCAGATCATGGGCGAGGCAACCGGTGCCGCTGCTGTGTTTGGCACAACCGGTGGAGTGACCGAAGCAGCACTGCGGACTGTGAAAGAAGTCCTGACTGGCGAAAGCCTGGACCGTTTGAACCTGGGGCTGATCGGTATTCGGGAAGCACAGGTGGAAATTGCCGGCAGAACTTACAATATTGCGGTCGCCAGCGGCCTGGCCAATGCGGCCAAACTAATGGATGAGATCAGGGAAGGCAAGTCCAAATACGACTGGATCGAAATTATGGCCTGTCCCCACGGCTGTGTCGGCGGCGGAGGCCAGCCCATATCCAGCCGCCCTGACGCCAAAGCGCTTAGAGCCCGGGGCTTGGCCGAAGTTGATCAAGCCAAGCAAATCCGCAAGTCGCATCAGAACCCCGATGTGCTCAGGTTATACGAGGAATTCTTGGGCGAACCGATGGGCAGCAAGTCCCACGAACTGTTGCATACGCACTATCAGGCACGGGATGTGCGCTAGGAGGGAAACATATGTTCCGGCACAGCGGCCGAGTGGTTATTTTGGGGCTCTTGGCGGTACTGGCCATAGGGTGCGCGGCACCTGCTTCCAATGCCCAGCAGGTGTCTGTCCAGACACCGGCTACAATTGCCGCGCTGCCGTTGTTTTGGATGGAGGAATCAGGCCTGCTCGAGGGTATTGATTTGGATATCCAGATTTCACCGGATCACCAGCGGGGAATCGGGCTGCTTGCCCAGAACGAGATCGATCTTCTGGTAACCGGTGTGAGTGTCGGTGCCAAGGCGTACAATAAAGGAATTGATCTCAGGCTGGTTAATACCAGTATCTGGGGTATCGACTATCTGCTGGTCAACTTTCCCGTAAACGAATGGTCAGATCTCAAAGGTAAAACCCTGAGTGTGCCTCTGTTGGGCGGGCCGGTCGATTTTCTCGCCCGCTATTTCCTCAAGAACAACGGTGTCGATCCCGCAGACGTCGAGTTTGTCTACCTGGCGTCCAATAACGGCGCCGTGGCCTTTCAGCTGGGCCAGATCGACGCTGTCGTCTTGCCGGAACCTATGGTTACCATTACTTTGAACAATTATCCCCAAGCTGCGCTGGCCTTTGATCTGCAGGATGAGTGGGCCAAGCTGCACAACGGGGAAAGGCGGATCCCGTATGTCGGCCTCTTTGCCGGCGGCCGGTTTGCCGCGGAAAACCCGGAACTGGTGCGCCAGATCAATCGGCTGTACCAAGAGGGGATCAGCTGGATTAAGGCCAATCCCAGCGCAGCCGCCGAGCTTGCCAACAAGTATTTCGGCCAGCCGGCTGCGGTTGTGGAGCAGTCTTTGGGCCGAATCGACATCAATCTCTACCCTGATGACGCCGAAGATCTGCTTGAGCTCTATTTCAACGCTATCCTGGGGCTTTACCCGGAAATGATAGGTGGGAAACTGCCTGATGAAACCTTCTATTTTCAGTAGAACCGCTGCCGGCGCTGCTGGTATCCTGGTGGTGCTGGTTGTTTGGCACGTTATGGCAGACAGATATCCCGCATTAATCCTTCCTTCACCAATCGAAACTTTGGCAGCCCTGCGAGGCCTGTGGCAGGCAGGGCTGCTGTGGCCAAACTGCCTGATTACCCTGCAGCGGTCTTTGGCTGGATTCGGGCTGGCATTTGCAGCCGGGTTTGTGCTGGCCTTGGCTGCCAAGGCCAACGGTTTCTGCCGCAACCTGCTGCGCCCTCTGTGCACCACCGCTCAAATCATCCCTCCTGTTGTCTGGATTATCCTGGCCATGATCTGGTTCGGTGTCGCCAGGAATGCCACCGTCGTCTTTTTAATCTTCATTGTCACATTTCCTGTTGTTTTCATAAATCTCTTTTCCGGCTTGAGCAGCATCGACACCAGACTTGTGGAAATGGCCAGGGTCTACCGTTTCCCACCGGCGCAGCGGATCATCCATGTCTATCTCCAGGCAATCTTGCCGTACTTGTTATCTGCTGCCAGCATCGGCATCGCATTCGCCTGGAAATCGGCGGTTTTCGCTGAGTTTATCGGCAGTTCCAGCGGTGTGGGCTTTGCCCTCAGCATGGCCTACAGCAATCTCGAGACGGAAAAGGTCTTTGCCTGGACTCTGGTCTTGATAGCGGTGATGCTGATTTTTGAATACGGTATCCTGGGCACTGCCAGAAAAAGGGCGGTAAGGTGGATGCAGCATGAATAAAGGTCGGCATGTTCTAGTGGAAATGAGAAACATTGCCAAGAGTTTTCCCGCTCCCCAAAGCAGGCTGCCGGTCCTTGCTGATCTATCCTTGAGAATCCATGCTGGCGAGATCACAGCCGTGATGGGCCCATCTGGCTGCGGCAAGACGACACTGCTCCAGATCACCGCTGGTCTGCTGGATTGGGATCAGGGTGAGCTGATCAAAGAGTCGGGCCTGCGGCTGGCTTATGTGTTTCAAGAACCACGGCTTTTGCCCTGGATGACTGTGGAGGAAAACATCCGGTTAGCGCAGGGCGGTTTCCTGCCGCCCGCCGAAGCGGAGCCCCTGCGCTTGAGGCTGCTCAAGCGAACAGGCTTGGAGTTGTACCGGAAGGCATATCCTCTGCAGCTCAGCGGAGGGCTGCGGCAGAGAGTGGAGCTGGTGCGGGCGCTGGCAGTCAAACCGGATCTGCTGCTCATGGATGAACCGTTCCAAGCTGTTGACCTTGGCTGGAAGGAGCAGCTGCAGGAGCTTTTACTGGAAGAACATTCCCAGGCTGGTTTCGGCGTTATATTGGTCACGCACAATCCGGAGGACGCGCTGATGCTTGCTGATCGGGTGGTTGTCCTTTCCGATAAACCAACTGTAATCCGCAAGGAGTTTCCGGTGAGAATACCGCGGGATCAGCGCAGCATACGGACGGGGCCGCTGCTTGAGCAGTTGGGGGAAGTATTGGAATTGGTGCGGGAGTAACTAGGGGGGAGCACTGGCTGAGGTAAATACAGCCAGTGCTCCCTACATTTTTCGCCCTGATAAGCAGCTTAGAAGATGAAATTCACTAATTGGGCGTAAATAGTTTACGAAAAAAATGAGAAAAAGCGGCGGGTTTGAAGGAATATCGTTGGCCTCGTTGAATTCTGGATCATTTATTATGCTTTGCATGACTCTTGGCCAAGAGATCAGCAAAAAACATGTGAGGAGGTAGAAAATGAAAAAGGTATTGTTGGTGTTGTTACTTGTCCTGTTGGCATCCACCTCAGCATTGGCCGCCGACTTCCACATTGGAATCGTCACTGGTACCGTTTCTCAATCTGAGGACGATCTCCGGGGCGCAGAGCAAATGATCAAGGAGTACGGGGATGCAGCATCGGGTGGCATGATTATCCATATCACATATCCTGACAACTTCATGCAAGAAATGGAAACAACCATCATGCAGATTGTTGCTCTGGCCGACGACCCGCTGATGAAAGCGATCGTGGTCAACCAGGCAGTCCCCGGTACTGTGGAGGCTTTCAGGCGGATTCGGGAGAAACGGCCTGACATTCTGCTTCTGGCAGGCGCCCCTCACGAGGATCCGGAGATGCTGGCGGATGTGGCGGACTTGAGCGTTAACCCAGACAGTGTAGCCCGCGGCTACTTGATCGTGAAGGCTGCGCAGATGCTCGGTGCTGACACATTGATGCACATTTCATTCTCCCGCCACATGAGCTATGAACTGCTTGCCAGAAGGCGGGACATTATGAAACAAGCTGCGGCGGATCTGGGCATGAAGTATGTGGAGATGACCGCACCCGACCCCACGAGCGATGTTGGTGTTGCCGGCGCGCAGCAGTTCATCCTCGAGAAAGTGCCTGCATGGCTTGAGCAGTATGGCAGCAAGACTGCGTTCTTCTGCACTAACGACGCCCATACTGAGCCTTTGCTGAAGCGCATTGCCGAACTCGGTGGCTACTTTATTGAAGCTGACCTGCCATCACCAACGATGGGTTATCCGGGAGCCTTGGGTGTAGAGATCACTGACGATGAAAAGGGCAACTGGCCGGCAATCTTGGCTAAAGTGGAAGAAAAAGTGCTTGAAAAAGGCGGAGCAGGTAGGATGGGGACCTGGGCTTATTCCTTCGGTTATTCGACAACCGCAGCCCTGGCCGAATTGGCCAAGCGGGTAATCGAAGGTAAGGCTGATCTTTTGAACATGGATGATATCATGGCAGCTTACGAGAAATACACACCCGGTGCCGGCTGGAACGGCGGATACTATGTCGACGGCCTCGGCATTGAAAGAGAGAACTTCATCCTGCTCTATCAGGACACTTATGTCTTCGGTATAGGTTATCTGGGCATTACCGACCTTGAAGTACCCGACAAGTACTTCGAAATCGGCCAATAGCAGCCGTGTCGGAAAGGGGGGGCCAACCCCCCCTTCCTTTTATCATTGGAGGTGAAGTTATGCCTGAAGAGTATTTGCTGCGCATGGAAAACATCAGCAAAGACTTTTACGGCAATAGGGTGCTGCAGGATGTGAATCTTTGTGTGAAAGCAGGGGAAATTGTTGGCCTGGTAGGCGAAAACGGCGCGGGTAAATCCACTTTGATGAACATCCTTTCCGGCGGCGCAGTGATTCACGAAACCGGTGGCTATAGCGGCAAAATCATTTTCGACGGCAAAGAACGGAATTTCACGTCATCCTTTGAGGCCATGGCAGCCGGTATCGGTATGGTCCATCAGGAATTTGTCTTGATCCCCGGGTTTACTGCAGTGGAAAACATCATGCTGAACAGAGAAATCGCTAAACCCAACATCGCTGCGGAAGTTTTTGGTGACCGTATGAACACCCTGGATTGGCAGGCGATGCGCCGGCGGGCGGTGGAAGCGGTGAGAACCCTTGAAGTCAATCTAGATCTGAACATGCTGGTCAAGGAAATGCCGGTCGGGCACAGGCAGTTTACGGAAATCGCCCGAGAGATCGACCGGGAGACCACCAAGCTTTTGATTCTGGATGAACCGACTGCGGTATTGGCGGAAAGCGAAGCGGAGATTGTGCTCAAGGTGATCAAGAAGCTTTCCCAGAAAGGGATTGCAGTACTGTTCATCACCCACAGGCTTCAGGAGATTCTAGATGTTTGCGACCGGATCGTCGTGCTGCGCGACGGCAGAGTGCAAAAAGAGCTTAAGCCTGGCGAAACCAATGCCAAAGAGATAGCCGAGTACATGGTCGGCCGTAAACTGACAGACCAGAGTTCCGGGAACACCAAAGCACGCAGCTTTGAGGGAGTTGTCCTCAAAGTGGAGGATCTGTGGGTCGACATGCCCGGGGAACAGGTCAACGGCGTATCATTCGAGGTAAAGCAGGGTGAGATCTTCGGCATCGGTGGGCTGACCGGGCAGGGGAAACTGGGTATTGCTAATGGTATCATGGGCCTTTATCCTTCAGAAGGCAGGGTCATTTTTAAAGGACAAGAAATAGAGCTCAACAACCCCAAGGGCGCCCTCAGAAACGGCTTGGCTTTTGTTTCCGAAGACCGGCGTGGAATCGGGCTGCTTTTGGATCAGCCGTTGAGTTTGAATATTGCTTTTACAGTGATGCAGGCAAAGGACCAATATGTGAGGAAACTCCTCGGCGGCTTGATCAAATGGCGTGATGACAAGGCAATCGCAAAGCTGGCCTGGGATTATATCAAACGGCTGGACATCAAGTGTGTCAGTGAACAGCAGATCGCCAGGGAGTTGTCTGGCGGCAACCAGCAGAAGGTATGCCTGGCGAAGGCCTTTGCCCAGAATCCCGAAATTCTCTTTGTTTCAGAACCGACCCGAGGGATCGATGTCGGCGCTAAGCGGCTGGTCCTCGATACCCTGCGCCATTATAACGAAGCATACGGGGTCACCATCGTTATCACGTCATCGGAATTGGAAGAGCTGCGGGCGGTCTGCGACCGCATTGCTATTGTTAACGAAGGGCAGATCGCTGGGATTCTGCCGGCGAGTGCTGAACCGGCGGAGTTTGGTCTCTTGATGCTGGGCGAAACTGAGCTGAAAGAAGGTGCGTAGAGTGAAGGAGAAATTGCAAGCGGTGATCAGCGGCATTGGTCTGCCGCGGCTCCTGATCGGTCTGTTCTTAGTGAGCCTCTTTGTTATTGCACCTTTTGTCGGTGTCAGGGTGGATACTTCCATCAACGACGTGATCGCCAGGTTTGCCATGAACGCTGTCCTGGTGCTGTCGCTTGTGCCGATGATCAAGTCGGGCTGCGGCTTGAACTTCGGTCTGCAGCTGGGCGTCATCGCCGGCTTGATCGGTGCGGTAACGAGCCTGGAACTGAAGCTGATCGGGCTTGCTGGATTCCTTGCAGCCATGGGTATTGCTATCTTCTTCGCTGTTATCTTTGGTTGGCTGTACGGCATCCTGCTCAACAAGGTCAAAGGCGATGAGATGGTGGTCGCCACTTACGTTGGCTTCTCAGTGGTGTCGCTGATGTGCATCATGTGGCTTGTCCTACCGTATAAAAGCCCAGATATGATCTGGGCCTACGGCGGTTCGGGATTGCGGACGACCATCAGTGTTGAGGATTATTGGTTCCACATCCTCAACGACTTTCTCAAGATCGAGCTCGGCAGCCACATTGAGATTCCAACCGGCGCACTGTTGTTTTTTGCCTTGTTGGCCTTCATTATTTGGGCCTTTTTCCGGACCAAGCTGGGGACGGCGATGGAAGCAGTAGGCTCGAACCCCGAATATGCCCGTTCCTGCGGTATTAATGTTGACCGGGTCAGGATCGTGTCGGTGATCATGTCCACCGTTTACGCCGCTATCGGGATCATTGTCTATCAGCAGAGCTTTGGATTTATTCAGCTGTACAACGGCCCGCTGCTGATGTCGTTCCCCGCCATTGCGGCTATCTTGCTCGGCGGCGCTTCCGTGAACAAGGTGAAGATCTGGAACGTGGTGGTCGGTGCTGTTTTGTTCCAGGGCATTCTGACCATGACTCCCTCGGTGATTAACAATATCATCCAGAGCGACATGTCAGAAACAATCCGCATCATCGTTTCCAACGGAATGATTGTCTATGCCTTGACGAGAAAGATGAAGGTGAGAGCATGAAAGCAATGAACCCTGTGCTGAAAGCATTGATTGATTATGCGGTGCCGATTATGTTTATCCTGCTCGTGGCCGTGGCCGCACCGCTCTCTGGGCTCTCCGTAGAGTTCTTGGCCAATGAGGTCATGATGCGGCTGGCCAGGAATTCATTCCTAATCCTCTCTCTGCTGATTCCGGTAATGGCAGGGATGGGTATGAACTTCGGCATGGTTCTGGGGGCAATGGCCGGTGAAATCGTATTGATTCTGATTACGGACTGGCGGATTGTCGGTATTCCGGGGATCTTGTTGGCGATGCTGATTTCCACTCCCATAGCCATTGTTTTCGGCTATTTTGCCGGGGTGGTCCTCAACAAAGCGAAGGGCAGGGAGATGGTTACCGGCTTGATGCTTGGCTTTTTCATGAACGGTGTTTACCAGTTGATCGTCCTGTACGGTATGGGCAAAGTCATTCCCATTACCAACAAGGAGATTCTGCTGACCCGAGGGTACGGGATCAGAAATGCGATTAACCTTGAAGGGATCAGGCAGAGCTTGGACAATTTGATCAAACTGAATCTATTTGGAGTGCAGGTTCCTGTTGCCACTTTACTGGTGATTGCAGCGTTGTGCCTGTTCATTATCTGGTTCCGCCGGACCAAGCTTGGTCAGGATATGCGCACTGTGGGACAAGACATGGACATTGCCCGGACAGTGGGTATTGATGTGGACCGGACCCGTGTTGTATCAATCGTCATTTCCACCGTCTTGGCCAGCTATGGCATGATAATCTTCCTGCAGAACATGGGCACGCTCAATACGTACAACAGTCATGAACAGATCGGTTTCTTCTGTATCGCCGCCCTTTTGGTGGGCGGGGCGTCGGTAGCAAAAGCATCGATTCCCAATGTATTCTTGGGTGTGATTCTCTTCCACACGGTCTTTGTGGTTTCACCCCGGGCGGGCGCGCAGTTGATCGGTGAAGCTCAGCTGGGTGAGTATTTCCGGGTGTTCATCACTTACGGAGTTATCGCTTTTTCCCTGGCGTTGTATGCCTGGAGGCGGAAGGTGGAACGGGAGAATGAGCGCAAGAAACAGATGATGCTGCATCGAGCCGCGTTGCAGGGGAAGGGAGGGGCAGGCTTTGCGCAAGCTGATCGTTAGATCCGGCCTGGTTGTGATTTTGATCCTGTTGGGCGTCTTCCTTTATGTGATCGGCAAAGAGCATGTGCTCCTGATCGACAACCGGGACTTCACCCATGAAGGGGTAACTTATCAGGCAGCAGCGAGCTATGAGGTTTGGGTTGACGGCAATCAGGTCGGCCGCACCGCGCTTGCTGCCGGCAGAAGAGGTGCAGCTTATGTGGCCGGCCCCAGGCATAAGATTGTCGTACAGGAAGTCGCTGCCGGCCAGCCGGTGGGAGAGCCGATCGAAAGGCGCTTTAGCGTACCGACCGGTGCTTATCAAATCACCATCAACATCCCAGCTCTGGTTGCGGGAGCGGAATCTTTTGTCTATATAGTTGAGTAGTTGCATACAGTATTGTAACAGCAGCCGCCTGGCTCAAGGTCGTCCTTGGCCGGCGGCTTTTTAATATTTACATTTTCCGCGAATATTATGATATGATCAATCTGAATGATTGAATGATGCATGCAAGGTTGGTGGTGCAAATGCATCTTTGCGCTGCAGCAGCTTGTGCGACTCTGTAAAGCTTAACTGTCCATACCAAACGCTTTCAGCAGGAAGACAATAATGTCTGTCTGCTCGGCAATGATTTTAGTTGTAGGCTTGCCGTGACCGTGGCCGGCTTTTGCCTCCAATCTGAGAAGAATGGGGGCTGTGCCGGTTTGGGCGTACTGCAGAGCTGCTGTCAGCTTGTAGGCGTGGGCAGGGACAACCCGGTCATCGCTCTCGGCAGTGGTGATTAGGGTTGGTGGGTAGTCGGCCGGTTTGGCATTGTGCAGTGGTGAATATCTATATAGGTATTGGAAATCCTCAGGGTTCTCTTCTGCATTGCCGTACTCCGGCACCCAGTAGCGCCCCACTGTCCATTTGTGGTAGCGGAGCATGTCGGTGACGGGCACGGCGCTGATGGCAGCGCCAAAGAGTTCAGGGCGCTGGACCAGGCACGCAGATACCAAAAGCCCGCCGTTGCTGCCGCCGTAAATGGCCAAGCGCCGGCTGGAGGTGTATTTGTTGGCGATCAGCCATTCAGCGGCTGCCATAAAATCGTCAAACACATTCTGCTTGTTGCCTAGCATCCCAGCCCGGTGCCATTCCTCACCGTACTCGCTTCCTCCACGGATGATGGCAACCGCGAACACCCCGCCCAGTTCCATCCAAAGCATCCTCAGCGGCGAGAATGACGGTGTGACACTGACGTTGAACCCGCCGTATCCGTACAGCAGTGTCGGATTGCTGCCGTCCAGTGCCAAGCCCTTTTTATGCATGACAAACAGCGGGACTTGGGTGCCGTCTTTCGAGTTGTAAAACACCTGCTTTACATCGAAGTCATCGGGATTGAACCGCCATCTGAACTCCCCGAACGGTTTCAGCTGATGGGCAGCCAGGTCATAATGGAAGGGTTGGCTGGGATATGTGTAGGCGGTAAAGCCAAAGAAGAACTCATGATGAGCTGCTCTGCCGGAGATCCCAGCCACGGATCCCAATCCCGGCAGAGCGATTTCTTTAATGTATTCCCCGGATTCCGTGTAAAGCAGAAGCCTGGAACAGACATGGTGCATGGTGGATACCACAAAATGGCCGCCCACCAGGCAGGCATCTTCGATAACGTCATCCTGCTGGGGGATCAGCTCCTGCCAGTACTTCCGGCCCGGCTGGTTCACGTCCACGGCAATGATCCGCCGGCGGGGGGCATCGCAGTCCGTTAGGAAATAGAAAGTGGATCCCGAGCTGCCGAGGAAAGTATACATAGCTTCGCCCACATTCAGCAGGCGGACGAAATCTCCATTGCTGTCCAGCGGGCGGTAGTAAATGCCGTTGCGGGAATCTGTGCCGCGGTAAACGGTGAGGACAAGGTAGGCCTTGTCTTCCGTCACTGCGGCGGAGAAGCCCAATTCCTTGTCATCCGGCTGCCAGAAGATCAACTGATCTTCCGCCTGGTCCGTGCCCAGCTGATGCCAGTAGACCTGGTTATAGTTGGTTTCATCCTCTGGGGAGACTGTCCCTGGTTCAGGGAAGCGGTCGTAGAAGAAGCCTCGGTTTTCCACCCAGGCGATGCTGGTGAAGCGGCACCATCTGATTACCTCCGGCAGTTCCTGATTGGTTTCCAAGTTCTTGATGCGGATCACTTGGCGGTCGCTGCCGCTTTCCGATACAGTGTAGGCTATCAGAGAGCCGTCTTCACTGGGGGCGAAGCTTGCCAAAGCTATGGTCCCGTCGCTGCTCCAAGTGTTGGGGTCAAGCACGGCTTCCGGTTTACCTTTGAGGCTCTGTTGCCGGTACAGCACCGGCTGATTCTGCAGGCCATCGTTCTTGCGGAAAAAACACCATTGGCCGGCTTTGACCGGCAGGTTGAACCTTGGATAGTCCCACAGCTGTGCAAGGCGTTCTTCGATCTGCTTGACTGTTTTTTCAGGCATTTGATCGAGGAAAGCTCTTGTGGCGGCATCTTGTGCTTCCGCCCACTGCCGCACTTCCGGGTCTTGATACTGCTCCAGCCAACGGTAGGGGTCGGCGACCTTGAAACCGTGGTAATCATCCACAACTTGTTCTCGCTTCGTATGCATTGTATCCGCCTCCGTTTTGCCTTCTCTTAATCCACTTGATTCAGGGTTGGCGTGAAAATTCCTGTCAAAGTGCATCTCCGAGAAAATTTTTATTTTTTTTTGAGAAGGCTGTGCTATGCTCGAAAGCAAAAGACGGAACTTTCTACTTTATCAATGAGTGGAGGATGCACATTTATGAAAGGGCGATTTCAAGCTGTAGTCTTAGTTATGCTGTTTTTTATTATGACTGGAGTAATGCAGGCCAGTGATGAACAGCCGCTGGTTGACCTTTTGCTGTTTGAGGCGGATATTCGTGAAGCTTTGAGCGAAATTACCATGCAGACTGGGGTCAACATCATTGTGGACTCCACGGTGAGTGGGACCATCACTGCTGATCTGCAGGCAGTGCCGTTGGAAAAAGCTCTGCGGATGATTCTGATCAGCGGCGGGTACACCTACCGGAAAATCGACGATTTTTACTTCGTCGGGCTGCCCGATCCCAGGAGCACGACATTTGGTGAGCTGGCGGTCAGTGAAGTCGTGCGCTTGACGCATGTTTCCGCAGGTAAAGTCCTCAATGCTCTGCCGTCCTTCTTGTCTCCATATGTGAAGGGCGAATATGATGGCAAATTCTTAGTCATTACTGCGCCCGAGCCGGAGATCGGCAGAATCCGGAGCTTGATCGAGCAGATCGATCAACCGGAAAAACAGGTGGAAGTGCAGGTGATCGTCACCGAAGTCTCCAGCAGCTTCCTTAAGGACATAGGCGCCAATCTGTTTTCATACGCTTTTGGGGCTGGGCAGACTCTTAATAAGGAGTGGCAGTCGAATTTAGAGTACAAGGACTCCATCCTCGCCCTAGGCATAGACTTCTACGGTGAGCTGCTGAGTCAGCTGAAGCTCGCGGAAAAAGAAGGCAAGGCGAAAGTTCATGCCAATCCTAAAGTGGTTGTAGCTGATGGCAAGACGACAGAACTGTTTATCGGGGATCGGCAGATCCTGCTGCTGCCCGGATCAACTGAGACATCTTCGCGGACAGAACGGATCGATGTCGGTGTGCGTTTGAAAGTTGTACCGCAGATTTACGGCGACAAGATCATGCTGACAGTTTCGCCGGAGATCAGTCATTTCATTAATGAAGCCAAACCGGATATTCTCATCAAGAATTCATCAGTGTCCACCACGGTACTTTTGGAAAACGGCCAAACAGCCATGCTGGCCGGGATGACGATCACGACCAGCGCTGATTATAGTGACAAAGTGCCGATTTTGGGGGATATACCGATTATCCGCTGGTTCTTCCGGAATGACGTGCAGCGCGAGGCCGAAAGCGAACTCCTGGTGTTTGTGACTCCGGTGATCAAGTAAGCTGGGGAGGATGCATATGCGAATCATACTGATTATCCTCAGCTGCCTGCTGCTGATGACGCCGAGCGCTGCCGCCGGCGAGCCTTTAGACTGGACACCGGCAGTGGCGCAGATGCTTGCCAGCGAAGGCTGGGAACACTATACGCCTAAGCCGCTGGCGCCGGTGGTTGGCTATGGAGTTCACTTTGTTGAACTGAGCGCTGCGGTGGTGGAAAAACTGGTACCTCAGTTTAGTGTGCGTTCCGGCCAGACTCCAGAAGTGGGGTGGGAGGTGAGCTGGGATGCCGAGCTGCTCAAAGAGCTGGCTTTAGATACTCCCGTTTTCCGATTGATACTGGAAGGGGCCGACAGCAGCGGGGAGGCCAGTACATATTACTCCTCGTGGTTGGTGACCGTGGGGAATCAGCCCCTGTACGTAAACCTCAGTGAAAGGAACTTGACCAAACAGGAAAATGATAGTCTGTTCCAGTTGGGGCTCACTCCAATCCAAATCGATCCGGTAAGGCAGAGCGTTCTTACCCAGATCACTTTGAAATTCAACAGCGATTTGGGAGCGGCAAGCCAGGTGGAGTTAATCAGCTGGGTCGACAGTGAGGCAAGTGCTCCTATGGCCGCGGTAGCCAAGACGGAGCTTGCCGCTGGCAAAGTTCAGAAGCGTTATTTTGCTCTGTTTGTCTCCTGTTTTGTCGTACCTCCAGAAAGGATCCCTGGATATGTACCGATCGTTTCTATCGGCAACCTGATCGGCCTGCAGCGCGTGTTTGGCAAGGCAGAAGCCAAAGCCAAGCTGCCTCCTTCCCAATTTGAGGCCGGAATGACTTTTGACAGCCGTGGGGTGGGAGGTTACCTGTCGGGGCGGTATGCCTCGGAAAGAAGCATATTGACCGGGCAGCTTTACTTTGGGCAGGAACTTGACTATGGTGTAAATGTCCACCTGCTGCTTTATGAGCATTTGGCGCTTTTAACCGCTGTGGAACCGCGTACCGACCGTCTGGCCCCTCTGGTCCGCCTTGGGATTGGGGATGAAGTGTGGCTGACACCGAACTTCAGGTTCAATGCTGATCTATATATCGTGGAAATCGCAGCCAAGGATACCAATGCACCTCCGGTCACCCAAGAGTTGAAAGTTGAGTTTGGGTTTGGGTATGAGTCTGAAGCTGTGACCATTGCCTATCAAGGGATGGTGTATCAAGGAGAACTTGCTCACCAGGTCAAGAGTACGATCAGCTTGGCTGAATCATGGGGCCTGGCGGTGACATATTCTTATACGGAAAAAGAACATCACCGAGTTACCTTCGGAATAACATTTTCGAAATTCTGATATGAATGAGGCGATAAAGAGCTTATCCAAATGGATAAGCTCTTTTAAAAATCGAATTGTCTGGGAAAGTGTTGTAAAGCTTTGCAAAGTTAGAATAATTTCAGGAGGTAAATTCGTGCATCCAATTTAATATATATCAGTATCCCACATAAGCAAGTGAGGGAGGGTAGACGGCCGTGATCAAAGTATGGTTCCTCGGCTCATTCCAGGTCGAAGTCAACGGATCCAGCATTCCCGTCGCGGACTGGCGGTCCAAGAAGGCCTTGACTTTGTTTAAATACCTATGCTCACGGCCTGGGAAAAGGATACCGAGAGACAGCCTGATCGAACTGCTCTGGTCTGATAGTGACCCGGAAAGTTCTATCCACAATCTCCATACTACTGTCTATAACCTGCGGCGCAGTTTGTACCCCAAGGAGCGTAACAGCAGCCATTCGGTGATCAGCTACCGCAATGGGCTGTATTGGTTTGATCCTCCTGATGGGTTTTATACTGACGTGTTGGATTTTCAGGATCTGATTAAGGCAGGGGCGGAACTGGAAAAGGAAGACCCTGAGCGGGCTTTGGATGAGTGGCTTCGGGCTTTGGAATTATACAGAGGAGACTTTCTTGAAGAAGACCTGTACGAAGATTGGACGGTTGCCCTGCGGACGAACCTGAGGGAGCAGTACATTGAAACCGCACTCCGCACCGCTGAGCTGTTGGTTGAGCGCCGCAGCGACTTTGCCCGGGCGGTGCAGGTGTGCCGCAGCGCTCTCACTTATGATCCTACCCGGGAAAAGCTGCACCAGGCAATCATCAAGTACCTGTTGAAGCAGGGGCGCAATGTTGACGCCGTCATGCAGTACAAAGAATGTGAAAAAATCCTTGAGGACGAAGTGGGGCTGGAACCAAGCGAAGAAACCTCCATGCTGATTCAGCAGCTCAAGGCTGCAGTCTGCGGTGAGCCAGATAAAGGCAGTACCGCACGGATTGCCGAACGGTTAAATGTGCAGCGGGCATTAAGAAAGGGAGGGGAGTTGTTGATCCTGTCCTTTAGCAACCCGAAGTATGTGGAAGACAGCAAAGTGCTCAGATATCTGGCCGAATCCCTGCGGCAGGGGGATTTAATCTGCAGGTGGGATGCTGATAAGCTAGGTGTCTTTCTGAATACCAACAACCGGTTCGGGGCCGCAGTGGTCGCCAGGCGTTTGGAGCAGGGGCTCCGCAGCCAATATGCCGATTGTCAGGTTGTTATCCGCGGTGCTGATATGATCCAGAAGAATTATAATCTTTTGCCCACCAATCGTTTGGGCTTGATGGGAAGTGACTGAAAATGATGGCAGTGAGCATTAAGAAAAAAGAACTGAGTAAGTGGCTGTGGGCTGTAGTCACTTGTTTGATGGGACTGGCACTGATTGGTTCCGCCGGTTTGACTCAAAGTGTCAAATGCACAATCGATCCTGAGGAATTACACTGGGTGGTGAATGCGCCGGGGTATACGGATCCAGTCATCGTTGCCATCACCAGAGTAGGTAATGCTGATAATGCAATCTGGTACAGATTGACCGATCTGGTCAATGATGATACAGGGTACGTCCTGCCGCAGGGGTCTGTGGAGGTTTACAATGGTTATTCTGGGAATTGGCAGGCTTATACCAAGTGGAGTGATCACATCACCTTCCTGGCTTCCAAAGAATCGCATAACGAGGTCGGCATCCGCCTCACGCCCCTTGCCTGGGGCCCTGCAGGAACCTACCAGGGACATCTGGACAGCCCCAACAGCGGCACCAAAATACCCATCACTGTGGAGATTCTCCGGCAGGCGGTGCTGACTGTTGAGCCAGCTAAGGTCTCGATCACAGCTGCTTACGGACCCGGAACATACCGGACAAATGAAATGATCACCATCAGAGTTGAAGCCAACCACCCGCATTGGACAGTTAACGTGAGTACTAAAGGTCTTACCTATATAGGTGAGCCCAAGGCAGGTGTCACCGCTGTGCCACCCCGGATCGATCCCGAAGAGCTGCAGCTCAAGCTGGCTGGAGATAGTGGGCCGGGGTACAGTCTCGCCCGCCCTGTGGTATTTCAGGGAGAAGGTTATCCAGGCAAGACGTGGACTATGTGGATTGAATGCACTCTCGGTTGGGAGCACTACGCTGGAGACTACGAAGGCGTGATCGATGTAATTCTGACCCAGTATTAGTTGTTGATTGGCTGATGCATTAATAGTAGAATAAAGGTGGTAGTCAAAACCCCTCACATGTGGGGGAGGGATACTGTGAGCAAAGTACTTAGGTGTTTGGTGGTTATCAGTTTGCTGCTGGTTTTGACGGGTGCACCGGTATTCGCCAAAGAGTTGAGTCGGGCGGCGGCCACAGTACGGATTGTGATTCCCGTGGCGCAGCAGCTGGTAATTCTGGAACCGGTGGAGTTCAGTTTTGTCTATCCGTGGGACGGGCTCGAGCGTGGGCTGCCGCTCGTGATCACTGATGTCGGCCTGATGCAGATCCAAAGCAATGAGAGTTGGTCTTTGGGCGCGGAACTGCTGCAGTGCGAAGGGTTTCGGGTATATGCGCGTCCCCACAATTCTCAGGCCGACTGGAAACCGGTAAATGCTTTCAGCAGTTGGACAGGCCCTATGGGCAGCCATGAGTTCAGCTGGGATATCATGGTCGAACCTGCCGGCAATCCAGAACCGGGCGTAAGGCATGTTGGATTTGTGTTTACCCTCAGCCAAATCTAGGCTGCGGCGAAACCCGTCAGTGTTAATGGCTTTCTTACCTGTTTTTCGTATTTGTTAACATTGATGGTGTTGACAAACGGAAAACCGCCCGCTATACTGATATCAAATTCCATATTTAACTGCTCTTATCCAGAGAGGTGGAGGGACTGGCCCAATGAAACCCGGCAACCGGTGGCGGCAGCCACAAGGTGCCAATTCCTGCTGGGGTATTGCCCAGAGAGATGAGAGGAGGTTAAACAGTGTAGCTTATTTAGCCTCTTCTTATGAAGAGGCTATTTTAGTTCAAGGGGGTGGGCTTTTGATTGAACTACGCAGAGTGAGCAAGAAGTTCATCACGGATCGGGAAATCCAAGCTTTGAAAAATGTGAACTTGTACATCCCCAAGGGAGAGATTTTCGGCATCATCGGGCAAAGTGGGGCAGGCAAGTCTACCTTGATCCGCTGCATCAACGGGCTGGAAAAACCGGACGAAGGAGATGTAGTTGTCGATGGTGTGAACATGAGCAGGCTCGACGCAGCGGAGCTGCGGGAAGCGCGCAAGCGAATCGGCATGATTTTCCAACATTTCAACCTACTTGCTTCGCGCACCGTGGCTGGGAACATAGCCTATCCCCTTGAGGTAGCCGGAGTGAAACGGGCGGAGATCAAGGAACGCGTCAGTGAGCTGCTGTACCTGGTAGGCCTGGAAGATAAGGCGAATGCATATCCGCGGCAGTTGAGCGGCGGACAGAAACAGCGTGTCGGTATAGCCAGGGCTCTGGCCAACAAGCCGCAGGTGCTGCTCTGCGACGAAGCTACATCGGCGCTGGATCCGGAAACCACCAAATCTGTCCTGCACTTATTGGCTGATATTAACCTCAAGATGGGCTTGACAATTGTGCTCATCACGCATGAGATGGCGGTTGTCCAGGAGATCTGCGACCAGGTGGCTGTTTTGGATAACGGCAGCATCCAAGAAACGGGCACGGTGATCGATATCTTCGCCAAGCCCAGCACAGAAGCAGCCCGAAGGATGATTCAAGGCCTAATCAACATCCAGATCCCGCCCGAGCTGTTGGAACGGGCAAAGCATGCAAATGCAGAAAAGTGTGTGCTGCTGAAACTCAAGTTTATCGGGCAGCGTGTACATGAACCTGTGATCTCTACAATGCTTCACAAGTTTGCCGTTGAAGCTAACATCCTCTTTGGCAGGATTGATCAAATCAAGAACATTCCTTTCGGGATTCTGCTTGTTGAGATCTGCGGCGCACCGGACCAGGTGGAACAGGCCATAGCATACATGAGCGAGCAGGGAGTAGAAATGGAGGTGGCCGCCAATGGGTAGCTCCGCACTGATCTCTATCCTCTGGAACGCAACACTGGAGACTCTGGCTATGGTCAGCCTCTCCGTAATCATCGCCCAGGCTTTGGGCATGCCACTCGGTATCCTGCTGGTGATTACTGAAGAAGGGCACATTGTACCGAACAGATGGGTGCACAGAATTTTAAGCACCATCATCAATGTTGGCCGTTCGATTCCGTTCATCATTCTGCTGGTCGCTGTCCTGCCGCTGACGCGTCTACTTGCCGGGACGACGTTTGGCACAAGGGGAGTGATTGTACCGCTGACGGTTGCAGCCATCCCGTTTGTGGCCAGAGTGGTGGAAAGTGCTTTGAAGGAGGTTGATCCGGGAGTCATTGAAGCAGCTGAAGCCATGGGCTCAACGCCGCTGCAGATTGTCTCCAAGGTGCTGATCCCCGAGGCTTTGCCCAGTTTGGTCTTAGGGTTCACCCTGACGGCTGTGAACCTGATCGGCTACTCAGCCATGGCGGGTGTGGTAGGCGGCGGGGGCCTGGGTGATTTGGCCATCCGCTACGGATTTCACCGCAACCGGTTCGACATAACCTGGTACACGGTGATTATCCTGGTTGTCCTGGTGCAGCTTTTGCAGATGTTGGGCAACTGGGTTGCGAAAAAACTGTCCCGCTAAAGAAAAACACTAAAAAAGTAAAGGAGAGATATTCATGAAAAAAAGAGTTGCTGTGCTGTTGACAATTGCATTGCTGCTCCTCGGCAGTGTTGGGGTTCATGCGCAAAGGACGATTAAAGTCGGAGCAACACCTGTTCCTCATGCGGAGATTCTCAATTTGCTGGTCCCTGTTTTGGCTGAGCAAGGCATAAACCTAGTGGTAATCGAGTTTACCGACTATGTGCTGCCGAACCTGGCCTTAGCTGAAGGGGAAATCGATGCCAACTTCTTCCAGCACACACCTTATCTGGAGGCATTCAACCGGGACCATAGGCTGAACCTGGTGCCTTTAGCGGGTGTGCATGTCGAGCCACTCGGCGTGTACAGCTCCAAGCTCAACAAACTCGAGGATCTTCCAAAAGGTGCCACTATCGCCATCCCCAATGATGCGGTCAACGGCGGCCGGGCGCTGCTCTTACTGCAAAGCGCCAAGCTGATCAAGGTTGATCCCAAGACAGGGATTACACCCACAATCTTTGATGTCACCGAAAACCCGCTGGGGTTTAGGTTTGTTGAGCTGGAGGCGGCACAGCTGACCCGATCGCTGCAGGATATGACCGCCGCAGTGATCAACGGCAACTACGCGCTGGTGGCAGGGTTGGTCCCGACCCGGGATGCCTTGTTCCTGGAAGGCGCCGAGTCACCTTATGTCAACGTCTTGGTGGTCCGGGCAGAGGACAAGGATAATCCCGACCTCAAGAAACTGGCTGAAGCCCTGCAAAGTGATTTGGTCCGCAGCTTTATCTTAACCCAATATGAAGGTGACGTTGTCCCGGCATTCTAGTATGAACACGCTGAAACGTACACCACACCGAAGCCTGCTCTGGAAAGAGCAGGCTTTTTTCATGCCTATGACTCGGTTTGAGATTATTTTGACTGACGTTTCAGTGCCGTTTGATCCCGATGCTCTATACTCGTCTTGGAAACAACCCCGAGGGGGTGATTAGATGCTAAGAAGGTGGTTGGCCGCAGTATTGGTGGTCTGGGTGATCTTGATGACAGCAGCAGGCTCTGCCTGCGCGCAGAGACGGATTATCGGCAGGCAGGTCCATATTCCAGTGTCGATCAGGATTCTGCCGTGCGTGGAGTCTTCCGTACGTGGTCCTTTGGAATTTGTAGTGCCTGGAAATAAGGGCGCTTACCGGGAAAGTGAGCCAGCCTATTGCTCCATCGAAACTAACACACCTGTCCGGATTGAATTCACGGCCAGCCCGGTAACATACATGCCGGCCTCTGACAGATCCCAGGGAGATGCAGGCTACACCCTGGACGCGGTTTTTTGGGTCAACAGCCAAGAAAACAGCTTTTCTAACGCACACCCTCTGATCCTGGAGTTGAACAACGCCCAACTGTTTGAAGGCTGGATTCGTGGGCAGGTGACAATCTATACGGTGGAAGCGCAGCCGGCAGGCATGTATCAAGGCACAATCACGGTCACGGTCACACCTTCGCCTGGAGGTTGACGCAGAAATTAAGGGAGGAGATTGAATGCGGAAAGCAATCATAGCGGCAGTGGTATTACTGTTTCTTGTCAGTTGGCCAAGCCTTGGCGCGGGTGTACGCCCGTTGGTTTTGGACTTGGATTTGACGCCGGGTGATCGGACTGAATTCGAAATAACCCTGACTCCCGGTACCACAGAGGAGATTGTTGATCTTACACTTTACCAGCCAATTCAGCTGCTGGACGGCAGTTTGAACTACCTACCGGCCGATCCTGCTGGTTTCCCGGCAGCCAACTGGATTACTTTGGAAAGAAACCAGGTCCGGGTTATACCGGGTGCAGAGACCTCGGTAAAAGGAACCGTGCAGGTGCCTTTTTCCGCCGGAGGCACTTATGTGGCGGTGATCATGGTGGAACCGCAGACTCCGGTAGCCCAGCAGGGGATCACTTTCCGGGTGCGGTATGCCATTCGCCTTAATATCCGTGTCAACCGCCCCGGGTTAATCCCGGCCTGCGAGTTGACGAGTTTCGAGTTGGTGCGGGGTGAAGCAGGGGAGCCGGTGGTGAAGGCCAGATTAAGGAACCCATCAGCATGGGACTATTTAGTTTCAGGGGAAATTACGATCCGCGACGCACAGCGCAGGCTTGTGGAGCGCATCCTGATTATGCCTGGAGCGCTGGCAGGTTCGAACTATACGTCGATACGGCTGTACCCTGGATTCGAGGTGGAACTTTTGGGAACTGTCACCCGCAGGCTTACGCCAGGGGAATATCAGCTGCGGGGTTTCTTCCGCTTCGGTGATCGGGGTCAAATCATCCATAACGAAGTGATCACTGTCAAGGAAGGGGACTTCAACTTCCCTGCTGCGGATGCAATTGGCGTCTTAACCCTGGAGCCGCAGCTGATCGATCTGAAACTGCGGCCTGGCGAACGGCGCAGCCAATCGATTCAGATCCAAAGCGAGGTGGGGGACGATGCCTACATTGCTGTGACACTTCGGGATGTCAGAACCGAGTACCCCTACTCCCTGCTGAACTGGATCGAACTGCGCAATACCGAAGTATTACTGCGGGCTAGGAGCTCTACCAGGATACCGGTTACACTGGCTGTACCCAGGGATGCGGTACCGGGGAGTTATCATGGGAATCTGGTATTCCTGACGTTGGATCCAGAAACTGGTAAGCCAGTCAGCGAGAAGGTTGTGCCGGTGTCGCTAGTGATAGGCGACGAGTTCGAATACGAAGTTGATGTGCGCAGCCTCGCGGCCAAGTTCATCGAAGGTGAAGGCCATTGGCTGTCAGTGGACTTGTACAACTCCAGTAATGTGATGATCTCGCCCCAGATTACACTGGTGATCTTCGATAAGGAAGGTAACTATGTGCACAGAGCAGAGCTTAATTTGCCAGAAGGAGTCGACCGGATTCTGCCGTTGAACAGCCAGCAGCTGGAAACAGTCATACCCAAACTGGAAAACGGGATCTATTCCGTAGAGCTTGAGATCCGTAGCAGCGGCAAGCAGATCGCTGCCTTCGAGCGGAGTCTGGAAATATAGGAGGTGGTTCGCAGAAAGTTTGGAGTGGCTGCAAGCTGTGCTTGCGGTAACTTAGCAAGTAATAACATTTGAAAAGAGGAGGAATAAGAAGTGAGAAAACTTACAGTTATTGCCTTGGCTTTGTTGTTCTTTACTTTGGGGGCGAACACCGTGATGGCCGCCCTAGCCAATGATTCATTTCCGGTAAAGATTAGGCTTCTGGAATATGCCTACGTTGAAGTGCCGGAAATTTTGGATCTCGGGGAAGTGGACTTTTACGAGGGCTTCGATAAATACGAAGTCTGGACAACCATTAAACTGTTCACCAACACTAATGTGCTGATCAGGTTTGAATCGGCTGGGTTCAATTTCGAAGGGGAAGGGCTCAATCCAGTTGGTTATCACTACAAGCTGCAGCACTATACTTATCAGACCCAGTCGTTTGCTTCCGGCGGTTGGCGAGGCGGTTGGGACCCTGGTGATTCGTTGTTCCACTGGACCGGTGACGTAATCTTGATCCCGTTTGGTGCTAGGATCAACAATTCGGTGAACGCGCAGAATTTCTATAAGATTAGAGCTGGCGAATACCAAGACGTGATAACTTTGACAGTAAGTGCTTACACCAAATAGGACCGGTTCTAACCGGTATCCGTACCCATATCCCATCTAGCCTGCTGCTGAAGGGCAGCAGGCTTTTTTGTATGCTATTAAGACTACTGTTTGAGTGAAAATTGATAGAATCAAGAGGATTCTTTGTGCATAAAATTAGTTTGGTTTGACAACGGATTGGTAGACTAGGAGTAGTGATTTTGAGGTAATCAAAGGTGGTGGTAGCCAAACGCCTTTCGCAAAGTCACCGAAACTTTAACTAAGCATATTAAACTACTTAAGGAGGAATTTGAATGAAGAGAGTATTTGTGTTGACTTTGGCGTTAGTGCTTGTATTTGCTGCAGGGGCTTTCGCGCAGAGTATTGTGGAAACCGAATATGGCACAAAAGTTAATCAACAGCAGACACTCGATGTCGGCATCAAAATCCTGCCGTACGCCGAAATCCTGGTAAATGAAGGCGACAACAAGCTGTTTGCCACTCCGATCCTCGGGAGGGTCGGCCTGTATACATCCAATGAGTGGCAAGTGATTCGCGATGCCAAGGTTCACTTCGGGCTTCCTGACAACCACGAGGCGATTTTTGAAGACCACGACGGCGGAGCCATTTTCACAATCGAGAGCAACTACGAGTTTAACATTGATGTTGAAGTATCGGGTTTTGAGAACCTTGTTTCTGAGTGGGTCTTCTTTGTCTACAACCACGACGGCAGACCATGGCCTCCGGTCAACGGGAATGCGCAGGTTTCCAAGCTGACTAAGAACATCACCAAGCTGACATTCCAGCATCCGTTTGGTGAACACGAGTACAAAATCGGTGGAGCCTTGTGGATTGACAAGATCAGCGAGCAGCGGGCCGATGTCTATTCCGGTGTCATTACCCTCACTGTTGCTGGCGCTGTGGGAGCAGAATAACGGGCGAACCACACATGACAAGGGAGAGTCGGGTAGGGCTCTCCCTTCAAGATTGTTATTCTGGTCATCTCAAGAGCACTTCCGCAATCTCCCGGGCTTTGGCGAAATCATCCGGTTCTGGGTTCCAATTGCACTTAATCTCCGGTTCCACCACCGCAAACCCAGCATCAGCAAGCCGTTCCCGCAGGATCTTGGTTGATTCGCCGCTCCATCCGTAACAGCCGAATACGGTGGCTTTTTTGTTTCTGAATTTGAGCTCTTTCAAGAACTCAATCCACCCGGCCACCGAAGACAAGATACTCTGTCCAACGGTGGGCGAGCCCACGGCGATGGCCTTGGATTTGAACACCTCGGTCATGACATCGTTTTTGTCAAACTTGGACAGGTTGAAGACTTTGACCACTGTATCCGGGGACAGCAGGGAGATCTCTTTGGCAATCTGGTGCGCCAGTTTCATGGTGCCATCCCACATTGTGTCATAGACGACCGTGATCTGGTTTTCCTGGTAATCCTGGGACCATTGATAGTACTTCTCCACAATCTGCAGCGGGTTGTCCCGCCAAATGGCGCCGTGGCTGGTGGCGATGATGTCGATCGGCAGGTTCAGCGCCTGGATCTCTTCGATTTTCTTCTTTACCAGGGGAGAGAAGGGATTGAGGATGTTGGCGTAGTATTTCTGGGCTTCCATCCACAGCAGGCACTGATCAGCCTTGTCGTTAAACAGTTCCTCCACGGCGTAATGCTGGCCGAAGGCATCGTTGGAGAAAAGGATGTTGTCTCCCGTCAGGTAGGTGGCCATGCTGTCGGGCCAGTGAAGCATCCGCATTTCAACGAAGATCAGTTTCTTGCCGCCGCCGATATCTACGGAATCACCGGTTTTGACAACCCGGAAGTTCCACTCCGGGTGGTGGTACTGCCCCACGAGGGACTTGACAGCGTTGGCGGTACAGTAGATCGGCGTGTTGGGAATCTTGGACATGAGCAGGGGCAGCGCGCCGCTGTGATCCACCTCGCCGTGATTGGCGACGATGAAGTCGATATCCTCAAGGGCAATTTCGCTCTCCAAGTTATTAACAAACTCCTCGGCATGAGGCAGCCAGACCGTATCGATAAGGACGGTCTTTTCTTCTTTAATCAGGTATGCGTTCTGGCTTGATCCGTGGTTGACCGAGAAATCATCACCGTGGAAGGTCTTCAGCTCCCAGTCGATTTTGCCAACCCAGTAGACGTTGTTTTTGATCAGCTTTTTCATAGCCTTCCTCCTTCTTTGCCATACTCTCAGGCAGGCCTCCAGCCCGCCTGTACCTGCAAGACTAGTATACGGAAAAAGATGGCTTAAATCCTTTCCCTCGCGGTAAGAAATTTCCAAACATACACATTTTTGGCTGAAGCCGTGCTGTGGATTTACAGACTGGTATTCTATGTAATATAATATTGTCGTTAAACCTGTAAGCTGGATTAATGGGAGTTGTCGTGACAATGACATGGTACACATCAGCATTGGCAACGATTCTGCTTTGGGGAATCGCTGACGCCTTTTACAAAAAAGGCTCGTCCTACCAAGTCCGCTGCAGCCATCTGCGCATTGTGGTGATGGTCGGCCTGGTGATGGGGCTGCAGGCGCTGTTTGAGCTCAACAAGATGGGCTGGCAGTATGACCCGGTGAATTTGGTCAAGTATCTGCCGGTGTCGGCAATGTACATCCTGTCCATGACCATTGGCTATGTTGGTTTAAGGTACCTGGAAGTATCGATTTGCTCGCCTGTGAGCAATACTTCGGGTGCTGTCGCCGGGCTTTTGGCTTTTCTCGTTTTGGGCAAAACAATGAACACATGGCAGCTCGTGGCGGTTTCCATGATCACCATAGGTTTGGTGGCTATCGGCTACATTCAGAGGAAACTGGCCGAAGATGAGCAAAGACGGCTGAATAAGGCAATCGAGCGCAAGTACAGGCTGGGAGCTCTGGCATTGGTATTCCCAATCCTCTATGCGGTTATCGACGCCTTGGGAACGTTCCTGGACGACGTTTACCTGACCACACTGATGAGTCCGGAGGAGGCCCTTGTTTCCTATGAGCTGACATTCCTGCTGTGTGCTTTGGCTACTTTGGTCTATCTTGTGAGTGTTAAAAGAATCAAGCTGACTCTGGGCGAGGAAAAAGACCGGATTCTGGCGGCTGTGTTTGAGACTGCCGGGCAGTATTTTTACGTCTTCGCCCTGGACACGAACTCAGTAGTCGTGGCGCCGATGATTGCCTGCTACAGCATAGTGTCGGTGATCTTGGGCCGGCTGTTTTTAAAAGAGCATCTGAACCGCGCCCAGTATCTGTTTATAGCTTTGGTGATGCTTGGAGTCCTTATCCTCGGTTTCTTCGAGTAAAACAGATATATGCATTGACGGTGAAAGGCAATGCATATATAATAAATAGTGGAAGCTTCGGGGCGGGGTGAAAGTCCCCACCGGCGGTGAAGCGGCATTTAGCCGATAAGCCCGCGAGCGCAAGCAGAACTGGTTGGAATCCAGTGCCGACGGTAAAGTCCGGATGGGAGAAGCGTAAGACAGTTTGATACTGTTCCTTTTCCTGTGCCCCTGCTCCGAGTTAGGGGCTTTTTCAATGCCCCAAAGAAGAACAGCAAAAGGAGCGGATAGCATGAGGGACTCAAAGGCGTTACAGTTGGTGCAGATGGCGATTCTAGCGGCGCTGTCGATAGTGTTGGTCTACTTTGTAAGGTTTCCCATTTTTCCGTCAGCGCCATTCCTGGAGTACGACATGGCGGATGTGCCGATCTTAATTGGTACCTTCCTGTACGGACCGGTGAATGGGCTGCTGCTGACGGTTGTCGTATCAGTGATTCAGGGCTTGACTGTTTCCGCCCAGAGCGGCTGGATCGGGATTGTGATGCACATCATCGCCACCGGGGCGCTGGTTCTGGTTGCCGGTACGATTTACTACTATAAGCGGACTCGCGCCGGAGCAGTAACCGCCCTAATCTGCGGCTCGCTGGCCATGACTTTGACCATGGTTCCTTTGAACTTGTTCTTCACTGTGCGTTTCATGGGTGTAAGCAGGGATGTGGTGGTATCGATGCTAATGCCGACCATTATCCCCTTTAACTTGATCAAAGCCGGCGCCAACAGCATCATCACATTTTTTGTGTACAAGAGTGTGGGTAGAGTCTTGAGAGTAGATACTGCCAGGAGGATCAGCCGGTAGCTGTATTGCAGTAATGACGGATAACAGCGGCAGGGAGTGATCATTCGCTCCCTGTTTTATTTTCCATACGTGGTAAAATCCATTTCAATATGGTATGATTAACAATAGTTTAGTTTATCAAAGCAAAGGAAGTATGTTTTCATGACATCACACACCAATGATGCGGATCTGACGAGTGGGCCGCTCTTCGGGAAGATCCTGGTTTTCGCCCTGCCGATCATGGCCATGAATATTCTACAGCTGCTGTTCAACGCTGCAGATATGGTTGTGGTGGGGAGGTTTTCCGGCCACCAAGCATTGGGAGCGGTGGGAGCAACCGGTTCTTTGATTGGACTGATTGTCAATTTGTTCATGGGGTTGTCCGTGGGAACCAGCGTGGTTGTGGCACGGGACTATGGTGCAGGGGATCCAAAAGCGGTTAGCCGTTCGGTCCACACTTCAATCGCTGTAAGCATTATCGGTGGGATCGTTGTCATGATTCTGGGCTTGCTTCTATGCAGGCCTTTGCTGCGGATGATGGGGACACCTGAGGAAATTCTACCGCTTTCGGAATTATACATGCTGATCTACTTTCTCGGCCTGCCTGCAAGCATGGTGTACAACTTTGGCGCTGCGATCCTGCGGGCTGTGGGGGACAGCCGCCGCCCCATGAATTACCTGACCATCAGCGGTATTGTCAACGTGATTCTCAACCTGGTGTTTGTGGTTGTTTTCCGCATGGGTGTCGCCGGAGTAGCGTGGGCAACAGTCATTTCCCAGTACCTTTCTCTGTACTTGATTCTGAACTGCCTGCTGCACACGGACAAGGCGATCCGCCTGATCACCCGGGAAATCCGCATTGAGAAACGCAAGCTTGTTGACATCATCCGCATTGGGGTGCCTGCGGGATTGCAGGGGACACTTTTTTCCATTTCCAACGTGCTGATTCAATCGGCGGTCAATTCTTTCGGTCCGACACTTGTCGCTGCCAGTTCCGCGGCGGGAAATGTCGAAAGCTTTGTGGGCACCACGATGAATGCATATTACAATGCGGCAGTCACCTTTACGGGTCAAAGCGTGGGCGCCAAAAAATATGACCGAATTGATTCTGTAGCCAAGGTTTGCGCCGGCCTGATTTTCGCGACCTGGATTGTCTTAAGTGGTGCGGTGCTGTTGTTTGGAAAGCCGCTGTTGGGGATCTATACCGATGAGGCTGCCGTAATCGAGTTGGGCATGGTGCGGATGCGGATCATGATGTTCGCCTATTTCACCTGTGGTTTTATGAATGTGTTCCCCGGCCTGACCAGGGGGATGGGCTATTCGATCCTGCCGATGCTCTGCACTCTGGTAGGTGCCTGCCTGATGCGTATTGTCTGGCTGATGACGGTGTTTAGCTGGCATCCAACTATTCCAGTTCTCTTTGCCTGCTATCCGGTGACATGGACCTTGGCGGGTGGAGGGCAGGTAATAAGCTTTTTCTATGCCAGGCACCGCGTGCGCAGGAAAGCAGCCCTGGAAGGGGAGTTAACCCCAAGCATGAGCGTGCCAGTTTGATGGGTTAAAAAAGGCCGGCATTCACTACGACTGCCGGCCTTTTCCAGTTTTTCTCCAGCTTTCTCAGTCGACGATTTCCCACTCATAATAATGGTAATCTGTCAGCCGCAGGTTGTTTGGCGTGGGGCCCGACCAGACCTCAACCTCCATAAACAACTTCTTGCCAACAAACCAATCTGGGATGGGGCTCTTCATCTCACTCTTCCCGCCGTCACCTGGATTGGGGTGAAACAGAAGCATGGGATAGTAGAAAGGCCAAGAATATGGAAACAAGCGATTATCAAGCGAAATAAAGCGTTTGGCAGATATCGGCGCACATTTTTCTTGGATAACACAATCCCGTTTGGAAAAATCCCATCCCAACATGGAATTTCCGCATAGTAAATAGCCTGCTGAAGTGTTATAGTAAGAGTAGGAATATCTCAAGGGCGGTGAGACGGGCAAGCAGCGCTCACAGGCCCGGTAATCTGCAGTCTGCAGCCGGGTGTGAGCAGGAAAGGCGAAAAACCAATAAACTCAGGAAGAACGTTGAGTAGCGAAAACCTCATGAAGGAAGTCGACATTTCATGTCACAGACGATTAAGTTCGCTTATCAGAGTAGCGTATTTGAGGTTGGACCGACTATCGAGCATTCTGCCTACTCAAGTTTCCCGGGATTTGTCCAGTATGAGACTGGATGCAGCTATCCCCAGATCCTCCACAATGTTCGAGTGGTACTTACCTGGAAAAACCTGAGTGAACAGATCCCAGCCATCAGCCTTACAGCGGTGAAACAGCAGGGATACCTGGTGGAAGAGGCCGGAGAGCCGAAAATCGTCGTTGCTGAGGCACTGATCAAGGAGTATCCAGTCCGCTGGCGCCAAAAGATGGGAGTCAGCTGGAGCGAATGGCTAGCGAGATTTGATGAAGACAGCACCGCCATTGGGATTCGCGCCGATGAGATTGTCCACGGCCCTGATCATGGCCACTGTTTGTGTGAAGGCAGCCTGTATCTTTTGGATAAGCTTGATGTCCATCCGCTCTTTCGCGGGCAGCGGGTGGGTCTGCATCTTTGCCGATATGTATTGAATGTGATACCGAAAACTGATTCGGACATGATCTTTCTTTTGGCAGACCCAATCGACAGCAAGTATGAAAACGGCAATTACAACCGGATTACGGATATCAATCGGTTGGCGGAATACTACGTGACGGCCGGATTTCGGTATGTCCGCGTCCAACCGGATGGACAGATCCTGATGGAAGCGCGCGGCAGCGATCCGCAGGTCCGCTTCAATCTGGCCTACATTGCCTCAGAAACGGCGCCAACGGGGGCCGGGATTCACGCCCATTACTCGGCGGCCTCAAGTAACTAGCTACAATGGCCGGCAGCCCAAACTGCCGGTTTTTAATTGCATTTCACAGTACTCGGTAGGATCCACACCAGCCGGGAACGAAGTAATTGCTGATCCATTGTAAGTCGAAGGAGGGCACCTATGTTCAACGATTGGAAATGGGGCAGCACCCTTTTCACAATCATGGTCTGCCTGGCCTTGTCGGCCTGTGGCAGTTTGAGTGTACACGCCGCCGATTTGGCCGCCAGCGATGCAGCTGTTGTTGAGCAGGCTGTGCTGCAGCTTGGGAGCGCGGATTATGCAGTCAAGCAAAATGCTTTGGCCATTTTGCGAAACTACGGTGAAGCAGCCTTTCCGCAAATCCTGGATCTGATGCAAAGGCACAGCTGTGAGAATGTGTTCATCGGCTATGAACTAGTGGGCTTCGCGGAGCAGTACGGCGAAGCTGGGATATCGATTATCGCTCAGGCTTTCAGCGACCCCAACCCCAACACACGGCAGCGAGCGGCCAGAGCCGCCTTCACACTTGGAACAAAGGCGGAGGAGCTTGTCGATGAGCTGGTCAAGCTGGTTGAAGATCCAGAGGAAAGCAGCAGTGCTCGTGCCCAGGCCATTGATGCCCTGCGGGTGATCGGTGTGGTGAATGACGATGTCAAACACGGGCTGGCCTCGGCGTTGGCTGGCGACTCAACACTGGCGTGGAGGGCGAACCAGGCAATCACTGCTTTAAAGTTAGACTTCGGCGAGCTCAACGCCATCCTGTTTGATCTGCTGAGTGAAGGGCGAAACGTCTTCGGGATCATCAATGCCCTTGCTGGCAACCTGCATAAAGCGGCGGATCCCCTTGCGATCCTGCGGCCGGCGCTGCTTGAGCCCTCGCAGGCGCTCCAGAGGAATTTTTGGCTGCTGATTGACGCCCTCTTTCCCCGCATGGCCAAATCCGCCCGGGAACTGGCCGGTCTTCTCCATGAGGCCGCCCGGATCCACGATGGGACTTACAAGGAGCAGGTGATCTACGGGATCGGAGAACTTTTGCCCTATGATCAAAGCCTGGCCCTGGATGTTTTGAGCGTAATTGACGGGCTGGCGGTAACCGATACCGATTACCTCCTGTGGGCGTGGGCGTTGGAAAAGGCCCAGCCCAATCATCCAGAAGTTGTGCAGTTCTTTGTCAATGCCCTGCGGGAGCTCGAGCCCGGTTCGGCAAACACTGAGCAGGTGATGCTGACAGCCGCCCGCTACTTGGAGCACTGCAGTGACATACCTGAACAGGACCTACTTGCTTTGGTGGAAGTTCTCGGCAAGCTGGAGGAAAATGTGTTGTGGCGCCTCAGCCCGGTGTTTTTCAGCGCTGCAAAGAAGTCTGAGACTGTTGCGGCAGCCCTGCAGCAGCTTGCTGCTGATCACCCGGGGCTTCTTAAGGAGTTCAGCACCCGTGTGTTGAGCGCTGCCGCTGGGACAGTTCAGCCTGCTGCGCCGCCGCGCCTGGCAGCACAGATACCCGCGTTTCCCGGTGCGGAAGGCTATGGTAAATACACTGTCGGCGGCCGGGGTGGAAAGATCTATGTTGTCACCAATCTCAACGACAGCGGCCCCGGGAGTTTGAGGGAAGCGGTGCAGGCTTCTGGGCCGCGGATTGTGGTGTTTGCTGTTTCAGGGAATATTCTGCTGAAATCACCTCTGGATATCAGCAACCCATACATCACCATCGCAGGGCAAACCGCTCCTGGCGAAGGAATAACTGTATCGGGGGCTCCGATCAATATTCGCACGAATCAGGTGATCATCCGCTACATCAGGGTCCGCCTGGGGGATTTCAACAACTATGAATCGGACGCCCTCGGCGGTAGAGGCATATCCGACGTGATCATCGACCATGTTACCGCCAGCTGGTCGGTGGATGAATGTGTAAGTTTCTATGAAGTGGAAAACGTGACGGTGCAGTGGTCATTCATCACCGAAAGCCTGAGAGGTTCGCTGCATGCTAAAGGGAATCACGGCTACGGCGGCATCTGGGGAGGCCACGCATCTTTCCACCACAATTTGCTGGCGCATCATTCCAGCCGCAACCCTCGGATCGGCACCCAAACTGAACAGGCGGTGGATATCCGCAACAACGTGATCTACAACTGGGGTTTCAACAGCACTTACGGTGGTGAGAACGGCTTGGTGAACCTGGTGGCGAACTATTACAAACCAGGGCCGGGGACAAACCGGGGCAGTGTCAACTACCGGATTGTGGAGATTTCCGACGGCGGCAAATGGTATATCGCCGGCAACTACATGCACGGCTACCCAACCATTACGGCAGATAACTGGGCTGGAGGTGTGCAGCCGCGCCTGGACCGTTTGGAAGATGTCAGGCACGATACAGAGTTTCCGGTCCCGTATGTCACCACCCACTCAGCCGAAGAAGCGTATGAGCTGGTCTTGGCCCACGGGGGAGCTTCCCTGCCGGCCAGAGATGCTATCGACCAGCGGATTGTGGAAGAGGTGCGGACCGGCACTGCCACTTACGGCGGCCTAGTGACCGGTTTGGACAGCGGCATCATCGACTCCCAGGAAGATGTGGGAGGCCTGGTCTTCTTACGGAGTTTCAGAACCCCTCTTGACACTGATCAGGATGGCATACCTGACTGGTGGGTGATCATGCAGGGATTTGACCCAAATGGTGGGCTGGATCCAGCCGGTGATCTGGATGGGGACGGCTACACCAATGTTGAGGAATATCTCAACGGCACTGACCCTCTGCAGATTGACACTGAAGAGGCGAAACAGGCCGTTGCCCGGCTGATTCAGGATTTGACCGCCACCGATTATGCAGTGCGGTCTCAGGCGGAGAAGGCCCTGGAAGCGCTGCAGGAAGCTGCGCTTCCGGTTCTGGCAGAGGTTATGTCCAACCTAAGTGCGGACACCAATGTTTTGCGCGGCATGGCAGTCCGGATGCTCGCTCGGATTAAAAGCCCAAAAACAGTACCGATTTTGCTTTCCACTATAGCCAATGATCCTGACACTTTTGCGCGAGTCAACGCCCTGGGCAGCCTGGCTAAACTCAAGATAGTCACACCAGAGGTTCTCAGCGGAGTTTTCAAAGCATTGCAAGATCCTGAGGAAGAGGTGCGTATTGCGGCAGCCAACGCCATGGGTGAGTTTGGCCCCGCTGCCGCAGACTATGCCATGGACTTGCTGTTAATGTCGTTTACCAGCGATGCGCGCGTAGCTTGGCAGTGCCGGCTGGCAACGGGCAAGATGGTGCCTGGGATCATGGCATTCAGTGACACAGTAGTGGAGGAGATTGTTGACCGGCTGCCCACTGCCCAATGGCAGGACTTGGCCGTGAGCGCTCTGGCCAGAAACGCAACCAAGACACTGCCCAAGGTCTTGGAGATTGTCTTTGACTCTGACAGGGAGCTTGCTTACCGGGTTCCTGCCCTGCAGGTGCTCGAACAGGCGGGAAACCTTGCTCCTGATGTGATCGGCAAACTTGCCGCCCTTGCTGGGGATGATCGGGAATCTTTGCTGGTGAAGATCGGCGCCATCAATGCCTTAGCTGCGCAGGATGCCTCGAGGTTTGGAGAGCTGAAGGATGAAATTGAGGTGCTGATTGCCGGAAACCCATTGAGGCATTATGTTTTCGATGGGAAGATCCCGATTCAGATGAGCAATTTTGCCGGAGCAGACCGGGAGCACGTTCTCGTGCGAGCTTTGGTCGGCTTTCCGGCCGAATGCTCCATCAGCACAAGCGCAGATTTCGCTGTCCAGGATCAGTCCGGCCAACCGGTCTACTGTGAAATGCGGCCTATCACCTATTGGGATTCAGACGGGCAGAAGGTGCGCACGGCGGAGCTGACGTTCTATCCCAATCTGGCAGCCCACGAGCAGGCCATATTCTTTGTCGACTTGAACAGCAAGGCCGGTGCTGTGCCTAAGCCGGCACAGGTGGATATGGACGGCCAGGTGCGGGTCCGAATTCCGGAAGCAGGACTGGAGATCATTTCCACACCCAAACTGGAAAGTGGGGAGCGCTGGCTGCCGCAGCTGGTGGTGGCCCAGGATGGATCGGGCAACTTCACTTCAGTGCAGGCGGCAATCGACGCTGTGCCGGGGTTCAATCAGGAACGGGTGATTATATACGTCACCGAAGGCTTTTACCATGAGAAGATCATTATTCCTGTAGATAAAAGCAAGATCACAATCATCGGAGAAAACCGTGACACTACGGTTCTGAGCTTCAACGAGACACCATATGTGCAGTATTCGACCGATGCCCAATACCGGGTTTCCCACGCAAGCACGGTGATCCTGGGCAGTGACTTCACGGCGGAAAACATTACCTTCCAGAACTCATCGCCGCAAGGGGAAGGGCAGGCTCTCGCTGTTGACGTGCGTGGGGAACGGATGGTGTTTGCCAACTGCAAGTTTGTTTCGCACCAGGACACGGTCTACTGCAACACGGAAGGACGGCTGTATTTCTATCAATGCCGCATTCAGGGAGATGTGGACTTTATCTACGGGCCGGCAACCGCGGTCTTTGAAGACTGTGATATTGTCAATGTGCGCCAGTCTGGTGGCTATGTCACGGCAGCGTCCACACCCCAGAACAAAGAATTTGGTCTAGTGTTCATCAATTCCAGGATTATCGGTGATGTCAACCGCGGCTCGGTGTGGCTGGGAAGGCCCTGGCGGCCGTATGCGCATGTGGCGTACATCAACTGCTACATGTCAGAAGTGGTGCAGCCGACTGGTTGGCACAATTGGGGAAATCCCGACAATGAAAAGACCGCCCGGTATGAGGAATACAACAGTTATGGCCCGGGGGCCAACCCAACCGGCCGGGTGAGCTGGAGCAGGCAGTTGACCGATGAGGAGGCAAGCCGCTACACAGTGGAGAACATCTTGAGGGGCAGTGACGGTTGGAACCCGAAACGCTAAAAAGAGGGCTTTTGAGCCCTCTTTTGTTTTGGCGCGATAAGAGTTTCCAGAATAAAAGGATTTTAGCAGTCACTGCTTGAATATTCGTAGAAAGGTAGGGGTTACATCAAGGTCAGCCTGGTGGTTGTTTCTGTGTTTGGTTTCGCGCATGAACTGCCGCATGTTGCACCCTTACTTCTGGCCACCAGCTGATGAAACGCTGGTAGCAGGAGCGGAAACAGAGTAGAGGAGACAGGCACTATGATCAGGGAAACACTCATCGAGCTTGGGCATCCAGTTTTAAGATGTAAAAAATCAGGCGGCGTGCTCTATGTGATCGCCGGCAAAGAACTGATCAAGGTGGACATCACCACTGGAAGTGTTGCCCAGAGAAGAGCTGTTTTTTCCGAGGACAGCCTGACCAGGGACCTGGTGATCGATGGAAATGCGGAAGGCGATTCATAAAATGAACCTGAAAAGCCTTCTGCTTGAGGGTGATGTGATATATACCGCTTCGCAGGACTTGTCCATCGCCAAGATTGACAAAGGGACATTGGAGCCGATTGCTGTCCAGAAACACTGCCACCAGAAGATGTTTTACCTGGTGGGAATATGGAAGGACTACCTGCTGACCGTCAGCCCGCCCTGTGGGGAGATCAAGGTTTGGCACAGGCCGGATTTAAGGCTGCGCAAGGTCATTCCAATAGGGACGTGGGGTTCGTTTATCGATTGGGGCGTTTTGTACGAAATCCATAAGAACAAGATTGTTCAATCCCATGTGGAAGATTTGGTAGGCTGACGCGGCAAACGAAAAGGCAGGCCGTTAGACCTGCCTAAATTGTCCATTCGTTGTGGATGATCCCGACCAGCTTCCAGCTGTCTTCATACTGCTCGAAGGCTAGGCGGAGACTTTTCCAGTCCATGCCTTCATACTGGGGATCAAAGCCAGGGAAGTAGTATTCCACGATAATGGCGCCTGGGTAGGCTTCAAACTGGTTTTCCAGCATGCTGCCGAAGCTGAGGACTTCGTTGTAGCCGACCTGCGGGGCGTTGGCGAAGTCATGTGAGTAGACGAAGCGATCGTAGTACTCAGCCGGTGTGAGCAGGATATCCCAGCCGGTGCCGTCGTAATAGCCCCAGAGATATTGGTTTCCGTCGGTAAAGAGGTTCTTCACGGCTTGTTGATCGAAGACAACATCGTTTTCCACTGACACGTAGGTGTACGGTGTGAAACGCACGCCCTTGGCTGGATGGACATAATCAGCCAACGTTTCAGTATCTTTGTCCTTGAGGGCGGCAATGACTGTGTCAGCTGTTTCTTTGACTGCTGCCTTGGCAAGCTCAGTCAAGTCAAACTCGAGCTTGGCAGTGAGCTGCTCATCTGGGATCTTGGCTTCGGCGCTTTCCGCAAGAGCCAGGACGTTGATTGTCGCTGTGTACTTCCCTGAGCGGAGTTTCTCGCCGTCTTTATTGGTCAAATCCCAGGTTTCTTGCCAGGACAGTGCTTCGCCGGGCTGCAGATCCTTGAACAATAGAGCCATGGTGAAGAACTTGCCGTCTGAGAAGCGGTAGACTTCATTGCCGGATTCATCCGTGACTACGATTTCGTACTGCTGCCCAGAGCCAAATTGGAGCTGCGCGGCGGCAGAGTGATTGTTAGTGAATTCAATGTTGAGGACCAGCTGTCCGTTTTTGAACTCATAGCTTGCTGTGGTGGCAAATGCACCGGAGCCTTGGTTCACCGCAGTCGGGTTTGCCGCTGAGAACAGCAACGCTGCGGCCAGTACGCCAATACCCAGTATTTTAAAGATAGCACTGCTGATCATGGTTATCACCTTCCATTTCCGATTAGGTTTGAACTCACTATTACTATCCAGCTAATCGGGAAAAAGTTTATAGGTGATTATACCATGGGGGGAATGAAATGAAAAAGGTAATTTGTGTATGGGTTGCGCTAGAAACAGCGTTCAATCAGTACTAGAGGCTTTCCATGATGGGGAAGTGGCCACAGGTAAGGCAAGCCCGGCGGAAGCTATTGATCGAGTTGCTGCCATTATTGAGAAGAGCCTCGATGGGATTGGGCAATTCTACGAGGCCATCAAATAGACAGGACTGATTGGAGGAATACAATGTACCAACTGGCTTTTTACGTACCGGTGGATCATGCAGAAGAGGTAAAGGCTGCCTTGTTTGCCAAGGGGGCAGGAAGGATTGGCAATTATGACTGCTGCGCCTGGCAGACACTGGGCGTCGGGCAGTTCCGGCCGTTAAGCGGCAGTGATCCGTTTATTGGCAAAGAAGGGACCGTGGAGAAAGTACCGGAGTACAAGGTGGAGATGGTTTGCGAGGATGCGGTGATCCACGCTGTGATCGAGGAATTGAAAAGAGTCCATCCGTATGAAGAGCCGGCTTACACTGTGGTGAAAATGGATCTGCTATAGGATATGACAGGGAAGGGGACAAAGTTGTGCGTTTACACAACCGGTTATGCAGTGGACTGCCCTCACACAGCGAACCCCAGGTTGCCCTGGGGTTCGATTCTATTACGGCAAACACCGGTCCATGCGCTGTTGAAAATCTCGGAGGAAAGCTTCACGCCAGCGGTTCACGGTTTTTGAGCCGCAGATAATCCCGTCCTTAAACTCTGGCTCAAGGATATCTGACCACCAGTTAGGGAACCGCAGGGGATCCCTGCCGCGGCTGACCGCCGATTCGGGAACAGAGACAAACTCACCACGCTGGCCATCCAGTTCGGGGATGTCACTGGTAATCACATAAGACCATTCGCCCAGGCTTTTCGGCATCCAACGGATGCCGTACTCACCGTCGCTGACATAGTACCCGGGGAACTCCTGGCCTTTGACGTGCATTGTAAATACCGGTTTGTCCCGGTCAACATCAATGTGCGGCCCCTTGAAGACAAACTCGGCGATGCCGAACATCTCAATTCTGTCATTCAGTGTTGTATTGCGGTGGAACGCTGTGTTGGGGCGGGAGTGGACTGGGACAAACTGACCGCCCCAGTGGGGGCTTTCCGGATCTGCCGGATTGCCTCGGAGCAGATAGGCTGCGGACGGAGTGTCGCCCATCTTGATGGTTTTGTCCAAAAAGCGGCAGAAAAACGCACCGAGGGCTCCGTGGCCTTGGATGTGGTTGACGACAAATGACTGGTTGCCGAGATCGCCCGACTGATCGCCGCCGTTGAACCAGCCCCGGTAGGTGGAGTTGTTTTCGATGATCCAGAGGTTGGGAAAGTTTTGCTCGATATAGGCATGGGCATTGACGCCCCACTTTTTGTTCGGCCCGGCTATGTAATAGACGCGGAGCTTATCCTCAATGCTGGGATCGTCGTGCAGGGCTTGCGCGATGTCTTCCAGCAGGCCCCAGACCAGAATGTACAGCGGCCGGGGGTCGTCCTTTTTTGCGCATTGAATGATCCATTCTGACCCTTCGGTCGGCTTCGAGTAGCCCCGGTAGGGTGCGATGTCCAGGGCACCCTGCTTGGTGATAGACCGCAGGTAGTCCGGCTCAGGGTAGTCTTGGGAATGGCGGATCAGGTTGGGTTAGTCTTTTGCATAGGCGTCAATCACATCGAGGATGTCCTGTTTTGTTCCGGCGCCCCATGGAGATGAAATCAATCCTTCGGTGTCAAAGACATCGGTGTACAGTAAGTAGTGGACCATGGACTGGAAATCGTCGGGGTCGCTGCCACCGATATCCGTTGACACGATCACACGGCAGCGTTCGCCCGCAAGGGCGCCGCCTGATGGTTCTGTGTTAGCGGTTTTCATTACTGTCATCAGCACTCCTTTAGTTGGTTAGTACAGCTCGATTGACGAAAGGCAGAGTGGTACGAAGACCGTCCCCTGGCCCGCCTTTGACTTCGCCCTGCATGTAACTGTTTAGCTAATGAACCACAGCATTCCTGCGTGTGCTGGGAGATATTATTCCCAGCACCGGTACGGAGTAGAATTTGACGGGAGGATGATTCGATGTTCAAGTGCCCCAAGTGCCACGAAACAATGATCCTGCCGGCTTGTACCGCCTGCGGGCATGTAGTCTCATAAAGGAAATATATCGCGTGCTGCGAAAAGGCGGTGTCTTCCTCTGTGTGGACGACCGGCCGGGAGTAAATGCCGGAACAGAATATGACAATTCGCTATACAATAGAATAGTAAACAGAATGTACCGCCGATACTGTTTCTCCGATCAGTCGTGTGTGCCTGTAGAACTGCATGGAGAAGTGATCGAGTGTCTGATCGCGGGATTCAGGCAAAGGTATGGAGATAGTTTCTCCGGAATTGCTTACAAGGGGGTTGAAAGCGATCTGACGATCACTATATATGAAAAGTGAGTGTTCAGCTAGGATAGGAGTTCATGGTGTGAATTCTGCAACAATTTTGAAGGGATTCGCCCTGAAGTGAATAAATATGTTAATGTGATAATACTTTGCGGCGCGCATCCAGGTTGAAGGGAGGGGACTGTTGTGAATATAGAGATGCGCCGGATTCCGACCTATCATGTACGTGTGCCTGAGCTTCCCTGTGAAGATGTAATCAAAGGGAGCGTTGCCCTAGGAATTTATTATATTATTTTCGGCCTCATGTTTTCCTGGCCGGCTGTTTTCGTAGTGCAGCAGATTGCCACCGATCAGTTTGATTGGCCGGTTGCTTGGCTGCTGCTTTTCCCAGTCATAGGACTGTCTTTTATTTTCTATGGCATCAAGACTGTCTCACTGAGACGGGTGATCCGATTTGAAAACGGAAGGGTAATCTACGATGAGCGCACCCTATTGGGGCATGTCTCATGGTCTGAACCGCTGGAGCGGTATGAGGGGATCCGCAGTTGGTCGGTCAAGCGGTCAAGCGGGAAAAACCGCATTTCATATTACGTGCATTCCATTGAAATGTACCACCCGGAAAAACGGAAGCGGATCCTGCTTTACCGAACAGGCATCGGGTCAAGTGTGAGGCAGATGCAGGAGCATTACTGTAAGGTGCTCAACCTTCCGGCGATAACAGATTATGGCAAAGAAAAGAGTGTCCGTGCCAGTGGTGATGTGGACAAATCCGTGCTTGAACTTGCCAGCGAAGGCAAGATTAACGCATCGCTGGATTTTCTCCAATCGATTCCTAAAGGTGCCAGTATTTCATACGCCGACGGCGAGTTCCGGATCGATTTGCCGCATGTGCGGTTGCCCGTTGCTTTCACGATTGTCTGGTGCCTCTTCAGTGTGATTTTCTGCCTCGTGGGGTTTGCAATTCCCGGTACGCCAATTGTCTTCGGGATCGCCGGCATTCTTTTCATTCTGGTTTTCCTGGGCCTCACCGTCTGGAATACCATTAGTCATATGGTAATCTATGTTGGGGCAGAGCACCTCCGCTGTGTGCATCAAACACCGTGGGGCGAGTTGAGTATAGTAAATATCGATTTAAGCCAAGTGGAGTCCATCCATGTCGGGCGCCGTGTGCAGAATGAGGCACAGATCAGCCTGCTGATTGCCACCGATTTCCGGACCTATCAAATTGGGCAGGGGTTGCCCAGGCCGGTTTTAGATTGGACGAAAAAATGCATTTATGCGATTGTGTCGGGCGAGTTGGATGCCGATTCACTGCAGGGTTCCAAGAGTGATTTTGCATAATGGCTGACGGGAGGAAGCACTGCATCTCCGCCTTGTTACCAACTCATCTCCAGCGTGGAGATGAGTTTTTGTATATTATCCCAAAAAAGTGATTGAGGTCACAGCGCAATTTACGGGCTGCATTTATAATGTACTTGACAGCACAGCTCAACATCTGAAGCAGTTGGGAATAATACTGCCGAGTCATATACGGAGGGTGATGCACCATGCGCGAGAACCTGTTCAATAGAGAAGCAATGGCCTCAGCCTGGGAGGGTTTCAAACCAGGCAAATGGGCTGAAGAGATCGATGTCCGAGATTTCATCCAGCAGAATTACGAACCCTACTACGGTGAAGAAGGATTCCTGGAAGGCCCCAGCGAGCGGACAGCCAGGCTCTGGAAAAAGGTGGATCAGCTGATCCAAGATGAGGTCCGCAGCAAGACAATCAAAGTGGATCTCGAGCGGTTCAGCGGCATCGACAACTTCGCCCCCGGTTACATCGACCGGGAAAATGAGGTTATTTTTGGGCTGCAGACAGATGCACCGCTGAAAAGAATCATGAACCCTTATGGTGGTTTCCGGATGCTGAAAAGCTCCCTGGAAGCCTACGGGCTGCAGATGGATCCAGAGTTGGAGGCCCAGTTCAACGAATACCGGAAAACTCACAACCAAGGTGTCTTTGACGCCTATACCCAGGAGATGCGCCGAGCCCGTTCCGCAGGGTTGTTGACCGGGCTGCCGGATGCTTACGGCCGGGGCAGGATCATCGGCGATTACCGCCGGGTGGCGCTTTACGGCATTGATTACCTTAAGGAGATGCGCATCAAAGACAAGGCAAATTTACAAGGCCCGGCCACGGAGGATACGATTCGGCTGCGGGAGGAGCTTGCTGAACAGATTAAAGCGCTGGATCAGATCAAATCTATGGCGGCCAAGTACGGCTATGACATCGGCCGGCCGGCGCGCAGCGCCTTTGAGGCTGTACAGTGGCTCTATTTCGCCTATCTTGCCGCAGTCAAGGAGAATAACGGCGCAGCCATGAGTTTTGGCCGGAACACAGCGTTTTTGGATATCTATATTCAAAGGGACCTAAAACGGGGCCTCATTGATGAGAAAGCCGCACAGGAGCTCATAGACCAGTTGGTGATCAAGCTGCGCCTGGTAAGGCATTTGAGGACACCAGAGTACGACCAGCTCTTTGCCGGAGATCCCACCTGGGTTACGGAATCCATTGGCGGGATTGGGTTGGATGGAAGGCCATTAGTCACCAAGACTGCGTTCCGATTCCTGCATACGCTCAACAATCTGGGCACCTCGCCTGAGCCGAACATGACCGTCTTGTGGTCAAACCAACTGCCGAGGCCGTTCAAGGAATTCTGTGCCTATATGAGCATCAGGACCGCATCAATCCAGTATGAGAGCGATGATCTGATGCGCCCGATTTACGGCGACGACTATGCCATTGCCTGCTGCGTGTCGGCGATGCGGGTCGGCAAAGAGATGCAGTTCTTCGGTGCCCGGGCCAATTTGGCCAAAGCCCTGCTATATGCCATCAACGGCGGTGTCGACGAACTGTACAGGGATAAGGTCACAGGTGATTATGTGACCGTGCTGCCCGGCATAGAGCGCAACACCCAGGAAGTCTTGGACTATGATACCGTATGGGACACTTTCAAGAGGGTCATGGATCAGCTGGCCGAGCTATATGTGAACACGATGAACACGATCCATTACATGCACGACAAATACGCCTATGAAGCTTCCCAGATGGCGCTCCATGACCCACACGTGCACCGCTACATTGCCTTCGGGGTGGCAGGAATCTCCATAGTCGCCGATTCACTGTCCGCTATTAAATATGCCAAGGTGCGGCCAATCCGCAATGAAGCGGGTATTGCTGTGGATTTTGAGATCGAGGGCAGCTTCCCCAGGTACGGCAACGATGACGATCGGGCGGACCAGATAGCCATTGATGTCTGCGAGTACTTCATCAACGCCCTGCGGAGGACACCTGCTTACCGCAATGCGGAGCATACTTTATCACTCCTGACAATCACTTCCAATGTGGTTTACGGCAAGAAGACAGGGGCTACTCCTGACGGGCGCAAGAAAGGCGAGCCTTTCGCACCGGGGGCGAATCCGTCGAACGGAGCGGATCAATCCGGAGCGCTGGCTTCTTTGAACTCTGTGGCCAAACTGCCGTACAAGGGTGTCAATCAGGACGGAATCTCCAATACTTTCTCAATCATACCGTCTGCATTGGGCAAGAATATGGAAGAACGGGTATCGAATTTGACCAACATTTTGGACGGCTACTTCAATCAAGGCGGGTTCCATCTGAATGTCAATGTCCTGGATAAAGCGCTCCTGCTGGATGCGATGGAGAACCCGGACAAATACCCGAATCTGACCATTCGTGTATCCGGCTATGCGGTAAGGTTCAACCAGCTGGATCGGGAACATCAGTTGGACGTGATCAACAGGACATTCCACGAGTTTGTCTAAGGATTGGTACGGATGAAAGGAGGGGAGTTAATGAAAGGCTACCTGCATTCTGTGGAAACAATGGGGTTGGTGGATGGGCCGGGAACGAGGACGATCTTCTTCCTGCAGGGCTGTCCCCTGCGGTGTGCCTACTGCCATAATCCTGACACTCACAAGCCGGCAGGAGGCCGGGAAGTAACTCCCCAAAAAATCCTGGAGATCGCCAAACGTTACCGGCCGTATTATGGCGAAGAAGGCGGTGTCACCTTTTCCGGAGGTGAGCCGCTGCTGCAGGGCGCGTTTCTCTATGAATGCTTGAAACTGCTGAAAGAGGAAGGTTATAATACGTGTGTAGATACGTCTGGGTTCGGCAATCCGGCGTACTATTCCAGGATATTCCCTCTGGTGGACACCTTGATTCTAGATGTGAAAGCCTTCGATCGTGAATCTTTCCGCGATCTGACATGTGCCGATGGATTTGACGTTTTTCTAAACTTCATTGCTGACCTTGAACTCAATGGATTCAACGGCCAGATCTGGATTCGGCACGTCATGGTCCCAGGTTTTACGGACACTGTTGAATCGATGCGGCGCTTGGTTGAGACTATAAGACCGATCAGCCACAGGGTGGATCGGATCGAGATCCTGCCTTACCACACATCAGGGGTAGAGAAGTATCGCCAGCTTGGGATACCTTATCGGCTTGAAGGAGTAGAACCTATGGATAGGGACAAGGCCAAGGAACTTGAGATCACGGCTAACGAGCTCTTTGCAGAGAGCCTGCATCGGGAAAGGCAGGCCAATGAGATCCGAAAACAGGAGAAACTGAAGCTTTTGAAGGCCAAAGAAGTGGCCTCCCAAGAAGAAAAGTCCCATGTGTTCGCCAACTTGCGGAAAATGCCGCTTTTAAGTGATGTGGACGAAGCTGATTGGGATGAAGTGCTGAGCCGTGTTATTCTCCTCGATGTCAAAGCGGGTGAGTTCATCTTTAGGACAGGCGACCCGCCGGACTATATGTATTTGATTTATAAAGGCCAGATGAAGATCTTCTACAACACGATCGATGGGGAGGAGCAGATCTTTTATATCTACCACGACAGCGATTTTATCGGTGGTCTGAACCTGCTTGTCGCCACACCATATCGCTATATCGGGCAGGCCTTGACAGACTGTAAGGTGGTGGCGATTCCCAAGGCGATTTTCGACAAATTTTTCTACAACTCACCAGCTGTGCTGCGCAGTGTCTTGGCCAAGAGTTTCGAGCGCATCCGCTGGGCTGAGGAGTTGATTCAAAGGCTGGCCACCAGCAATGCCTCCATGAAAACGGCCGCGCTGCTCCTGAAGCTGGCCAAGCGGATTGGTGTGGAAACAGAGGAAGGTATCCGGATCGAGCTGTCTATGAACCGGGAAGAGCTGGGAAATTACTCAGGGCTGCGGCGCGAGACGATCACCCGCAAGCTGGGTGAGTTCAAAGAGCTTGGTTTTATCGAGCTGGTAGGGAATAAGGTGATCATCATCAAAAATATCGAGGCACTGGAAGCGTATGTATTATAAAAAACGCCTGCTTACCGTGGAAACGGTGAGCAGGCGTTCTTGCTTAGTCTCAATGCGGGGCAACCAATCGCAGCCTTACTAACTCGTTGTAGATAAGCTCTGCCATTTTTGCGGCACCGGCTTTGGTGAAATGGGTCCAGTCACTGCCGCCTTTCTTGTTGAGGATGTAGTAACTGTCGACCACAGCTGTTTTTTCGGCTTGAGTGCCGGGCAGGCTGTTGTAATATGCGAGTGCAAGATTGTGAGCATCGATGAGCAGAGTGCCAGTGCGTTCCGCGACTTTCTTGGCACTGGCGACATAAGAACCAAGTGTGGCCGTGGAACTGAAACCGTACATAGGCACAGAGGTGACTATCACCGGGGTGCCGCCGCGCTGCAGCACACCTTTGACATAGTACTCTTCCAGGAGCATTTCATAATCCGCATTGGAAGTATAACGTTCTTCTTTGTCGTACGTACCATCGTTATGCCCCAGTTGGATCAGGACCAGATCACCAGGCTTAAGGCTTAATAGAACCTCTTCCAAGCGTCCTTCGCGGTAAAAACTGGCAGTGCTGCGGCCGCCGATTGCCCGGTTGTTGACGATGTAATTCGGGCCTAGATAGCTGCCGATTTCTTGCCCCCAACCTGCCTGAATATCGGTGACAGCATAGCTGGCAACAGTGGAATCACCAATCAGGTGGACAGTGGGTTTACCGCCGGGCGCCGCTGGTTCCAACCTGCTGATCTCTATGCTGTTCACAAAAGCTTTGTATTGGGTGGTACCGCGGAGATCGCCAATGAACTCGATGTCCAAAACACCGTCGATTAGCGCCACGTCAAAGGTGATTTCTGCATTTTTGCTCTGGGCGATGGTGCCTTTGACAATACGGTTGTCGTATGTCGCCTCGGAGCGGAAACGCTGTGTCGGTACATTCTCTACAGCCACTGTGAGGTAATTCGGGTTTGGATCGTTAAACGTCAGCTTGACGCGGTAATTGCCCGGCTCAAGCTTCTGCCGGAAGCGGAAATAGCCGGTTTCGGCATAGAGGTAGTCGCTTAAGACAGGGCGGTTATCCTCAATCTGAGCTGCCGCCGTTGGTGTGGCCGGATCAATGCCAAAACCAGCGGCTTCGCTGTAGATGGTATCGGGTGTCACCTTGATATAACCAGGGGCAGCACTGCCCGTACCTAGATCATAACGCATAGGATGGATCACTACCTTCTTGGCTTGAGTTATAACGGGGTCAGACGCAAGTACGGCGCGAACGGCCGCAGTGACTGGCTCAGTGCCAGGCATAATTGTAAGTGCACCTGTGGTGTTGTCGACAGCCACCCCAGGGTGGGTGAGGGGATGGATATTGTCAGCATCAAAGAGCTGCCAATACACTGGTTCGTCGACAACTGTGCCGTCACTGTGTCTGACAACGGCGGTGTAGTATTCAGTCACCGCTGCGGTGAAAGGTATCAGGATCTGTTCGCTGCCAGAGATGGCGATAGTCAAATCAGAAACCGAAAGCACGACATCTGTTTCTGCGGTAACACTACCCGAAGCAGCTGCGATCGTTATTATCCCAGCCGCCGCGCCTGGACTGGCTGTCAGCCAAGCTGAGTCAGGTTGTTCTGGGTTTGGCTCAATACTGATGCCAGGCGCATCGCTCTTCAGCTGCCATACGAACGAGGCCCCCGGGATTTTCGTGCCTTCAGCATCATAAGCCTGTGCTGTCACAAGCAGTTGGCTGGTACCTGCATTAGGTATCTGCAGCCCATTTCCTGCCTGAAAGATGCTGATGCCGGCCACCTGAGGCAGATAGACTCGTACATTATCGATGTGTATTTGCTTATTTACTGCTTGATCCGGAAGGAAAACATTGATGTTGCGGATACCGTCCGCCTGGACACCGCTGCTGATGCCAAAATCCAGATCCCAAGCTTCGGCTATCTGTGTCTTGCCGTCATAAACTTGCACAGAGTACTTCCTAGTGGTGGTGTTGACCACCAGCTTAAAGCTGTACCATTTCAGCTGTGATGGGCGATCCACGAGCACAACTGTGCTGGTGCCGTGCTGTGCAACAATGCGGCCGTCAGTCATACCTATGGAGACGGCTGTATGGCCAGGGTTCCAGTTAGTGGGTGCCGTGTTTTTCAACGAGACATTGCCCACACCATCCCAGAAACAAACGTCAAACTCAACCATAGCCAATCCATTGATCAGCAGTTCTCGGGACAGGACAGTTGAGCCTTTGGTCACGCCGTCTTCCCGCAAGCCTAACTCGGAGTAAACACTAATATAGCGGTTCTTGCGAAGGCTGTTGTACTCTAGTGTAGCCTTTTTGGTAGCGTTTGATCCCAGCAGTGCCCAGCCATCGAAGCGAGGATCAGCTGATTGGTTGAGCTCTGTGCCGATTGGATAGTCATATTCAAAGCCCAAGACACCATCGGCGGGGATCAAATATTCAGCGGCGGAAACGAAACCAGTCAGCAGCAGACAGCATGCCAGGCAAATCAATATGCTGAAGCTCTTTTTATGTCTCACTCGTGTTCTCCTCCCATCATAATTGCACTCTCTTGGATAAGTTCACCCTCTTGGTAATCGCCGTTCAACACAGATATGCGAAGGTACTCGGCTTGACTGGCGGCAGCCGCATCAATGACCAGCTCCAGCGGCCGGGCGCTGTACGCATCGATCTGCTGGGTGGCAAATGTGCTGCCAATCGCAGTACCACCGTGATCCAGAACCTCAACAACCATGGTAGCCACTCGTGGATCCGCTCCTGTATTCCTGGCCAACAGTGAAACCCACACCGGCGCAGCAATGGTGCCGATGTATGCGCCAGACAGGTCTTTCAACTCCGGTGTGTAGAGTTTAAGTGTCCCCGCAGTGGCATAGTTGGTCTTTTGCGGTGTAGTATGAATTCCGGGAATACCCTGCCGTTTAATGTCCTCGCTGATAATGCGTGCCAGTTCGAGCGCTCCGTAATAGTTGGGGTGAGTATTGTCAGCGAACAGCTGTCGGGTGGCTTCCTCGCCAATGCTGACGAAATATGCGGAACTAAGGCTGGAGTTATCGATCAAGAGAACTTGCCTCTGGAATGCAACCAGGCGGATCTGCACATACAGCGAGGCCCAGCCTGAAACACCATGTAATAGCTTGCCGTCTTGATCCACTATGAAGCCATCAGCCCTGCCTTGGGGGACGACTAGAACCGGAATTCCGCCGCGGGCCCGGACTTGATCCACGAAGTATTCCAAGTTGGCTTTGAATTGAGAGTCAAGCAGCTTGCCGCGATCATTGATGCCGAGCTGGCAGATAAAGTACTCGCCTGGTTTGATCTGCGCCAAAATACCGTCAAAAGCACCGTCTTCTCTGAAGCCCTGGGTTGTCTGGCCGCTTGTGGCATAGTTGCGCACGGCGAGATCATTGGTTAGGAACAAGGGCAGTACCTGGCCCCAACCGGTGATAACACTCTTGTTTTCTGGCTCGAGGGGATAGTAATTGCAGACGGTGGAGTCACCACCCAGCCAGATTGTTGGCTTGGGTGTAATCGCATCACCGATCTTCTTCACCTGCAGCCATGCCAGTTCATAGGCAGTGCCTTCTTTGCCGGTGACGGTAATCTTGGCAATGCCATCGGGGATTTCCATTTCAAATTGATCGATCATGTGGCTGCCGGTGATGTTCAAAACTCCTGGGAGTCCATTCACATAAATGCTCATGCGGGTAATCTGCCCGGTGGCAAAGCTAAAACTGTATCTGCCGGGCACCAAATCTATGTCAAAGGAATTTGTGCTCAAGCGCCCGTGTCCAATAAACCGCACTGCATCTTGGTACAGCGGATCTGAGTTGGCATAGGCCGTGCGGTTCTGCATTTGTCCGGGGGTGGCGAAACCGTAGCCGAGGCTGGGATCGTACATGGTTTCAGCAGAGACTTTGATGAAACCTGGAGCGATCGCGCCATTGCCAAAGTCAAACTTGAGGACTTCTGATATCTCAATACTGGTATTCTCAAGGTCAAAACCGCTCAAGACCATGTTGAGTGCTCCATCGGCGACCTGCACTTCAAAATCGGTGACAATTCCCTGCTTAAGGTTGATTGACGGGACCGCATACCGGATTTGGCTTTCGGCAGTGATCGATACCAGCTGGTGCTGATCAGGTTTGGGAGCAGCAACTGTGACATTGTACGTGCCGTTGGGAAGCGGCAGGGTCACTGACCAGCCGTCACCAATCCTAGTAGGTTCAAGACTGGCCAGACGGTAGCGGTACACTCGGTTGGCAGCTTTCGGTTCAGCCTCCTGAGCTTGAGCGCCGAGTACACTGATTAATAACACCAACAAGACAATCACAGTAAACACAGCACTGTATCTGTTCATGGTGCGAACCCTCCTCCTGATTATTATAGTACAAAATTTTCCCTGCAGAGTCACGTAGTCATATGCAAAATTGTCGCAATTAAGTCACGTATGTACTTGATCAAGGACTTTTAGCCAGCAGCTAGAAATAACAACCATGGCAATCTGCAGGGGGGTGGAACAGCTATGGATATCGCTGTCGACATTTCAGGAACAGTAATCGAGACTGAGAGGCTGATGCTCCGGGCATGGCGGGAATCCGACTTGGATGATTTTTACGAATACGCATCGGTTGAAGGCGTTGGTGAAATGGCTGGATGGAAACACCATGAATGCGTTGAGGAAACACGCCTGATCCTCCATGCCTTTATTGCTGAAAAAAGTGTTTTCGCCATCGTCCATAAGCAAGACAACAAGGCGATCGGCTCGTTGGGACTGCACACGTCATGGGTTAATGATGATGAGCGCTATGCCCATCTGAAGGCAAAAGAGATTGGTTTTGTCCTGAGCAAAGCCTACTGGGGGCAGGGGTTGATGCCTGAAGCGGTCAGGGCTGTGATTAGGTTTTGTTTTGAAAGACTGGAGCTGGACGCTGTGACAGTGGCGCACTTTTCGGGCAACAATCAATCGAAGCGAGTCATCGAAAAGTGCGGATTCACATTCGTCAAGCATGGTGAATACCGCTCGAAAAGGCTGAATCAGACATTTGCCGATCTGAAATACATCCTCTCCAGAGACGCCTACGTCAGCGCCACATTTAGAAAGAACTGATGGATTTGATAAGGAGGAGACTAAGATGATTTACGACCAACTGCACAATGCAAAGCTTTATTATGGAATTAACCCACGTCTTGACACTGCATTGGATTTCTTGCTGAATACCGATTTCTCGCAAATCGAGCCTGGACGCTATGAGTTGGATGGGGAGGACATCTATTATTTAATTCAGGAGTATCAAAGCAAACAGCCTGAGGCTGCCAAGTGGGAATCACACAAACGGTACATCGATATTCAATATATTGTTTCTGGCACAGAACAGATGGGCTATGCCCCCATCCACGAGATGGAACTGGTCCAGGATGCACTGGAGGTCAAGGATTGCCTGTATTACGCCGGTGAGGGAAGCATGATATTGGCAAAAGCCGGTACCTTTGCCGTCTTCTTCCCAGAAGATGCACACCGGCCGGGAGTGATGGTTGGGGCTCCTGAACCGGTTAAAAAAGTTGTTGTGAAAATTAAAGTGTGAAATTGGAGGATGAGCGGTGAAGGATATCTTTGCCTGGATTGAGACGGAGTTCAAACCACAGTTTTGTACATCAGACAAGTTCATCTATGATGATATGGAATCGCAGTCCGGCTTCTCGCTGCCGTTGATTTACCAGCCGTTCGATGCCGCAGTTCGGTGGCATTGGAGCGAGCGGGGTTGTTTATTTGACTTCCTGTACACCACCAATGCCGAGGGCAAGAGAGTGTTGGATTTCGGCCCGGGAGATGGCTGGCCGTCCTTGATCATCGCTCCTTTTGTCAAGGAAGTAGTGGGGTTGGATGCATCGCCAAAGCGGGTGGAAACCTGCCGGAGCAACGCCCAAAGGCTCGGTATTGCCAATGCCGAGTTTAAGTGCTATGCAGCCGGGGGAAGACTTCCTTTTGACGATGAAAGTTTCGATGCGATCACAGCAGCCTCATCTGTGGAGCAGACACCTGATCCCAAGCAGACGCTGCAAGAGCTCTACCGGGTGCTGAAACCCGGTGGGAAGCTGAGGTTTTTCTATGAATCTTTAAATGGATATAAAGGCGGGCAGGAAAACGAGCTCTGGGTGGCAGGGTTGGATGGTGGCCGCACCCGCTTAGTTTTGTTCGACAGATGTATCGAGAAGGAGTATGTAATTCAGTACGGCATTACTGTAGCAATGCCCAGAAAAACCTTTGCTGGCATGACTTTTAAAGACATCGGCCGCGAGTTTCTAGGCAACATCAAAAGATACATCACAGACGTGAGCAAGCTGAAAACTGTCCATCCCTCAGGAAAGACGTACCTTAAGTGGCTGCAGGAGATCGGTTTCAGGGAGGCAGTGCCAACCTATGGTGGGGGGGCGGCCGCCGCCAAACTGTATGATTATTACCACACTACGGCGGACTTAAGGGATTTGGAGGCTGTTGACACCTTAATTAAACCAACAGTCAGGGTGGTAAGCCAGCTGACTGCGCCAATCGAGTCTGATCCGCCGATTACTGCGGTCAAATGACGATTTGGTTCCCGATTTGCCCCTTGCACTTAATGCAATAATCGTTTACAATTAGTTATAGTTATGTTAAGAGTGAAAGGGGAGTTCTGTTAATGCGCAAAACAGCAGTTCCCGTTCTTTTGATGGCTGTGCTTTTTAGCCTGGCCGGTTTATGTGCGGCAGAAAACAGCCAGGAGCATGCTTTAGTTTGGCAGGAGTCATTCATTGACTATGCCGCAGTGGTTCCCGGCTGGCAGGCTGCTGAAGTGGACGGCAGGCAAGCACTGCAGTATGACGGTGCTGCAGGGAAAGTTGAGATCCAGATTATGTTTCCCGTCACGGTCAAACACGGCCGGGTGGAATTCATGGTCTACCAGCCGAGCGGCACATCCAGCAACTTCGGTATCAAGCCGTATCCGAAGAACCATCCGAACTTCATAGATTTCTGGCTTTCCAAAGGTGGGGAAGCGCGGCTCTGGCGGGATATCGATCCCAACAACCCAAACGATATCTACCCAAACGGCAGTTGGTACGAGTTTGCTTTTGAATGGGACGCAGCGAAAGGCACATTTGCCGCTTATGCCAAGATCAACGGCACATGGGTGCAGAAATGGACCACTGCTGGAGTCATCGAAGCGCCGTTGGGTTTATATTTGGACGGCGGTTCCGGCGGCTCAGGCGCCATTGCCGATTTGAGGCTTTATGATTTGAACACCAAATAGCAGCTCATACGACATACAGGCGATATATGCTCAAAGAAAGACGTGCTATGAATAGTCAATAGTTATTGTGCACTTTGACAACCACATAGTAATTCCACACTAATTAGTAGAACCGGCTGTCCACTTATAGTTAGGATCAAATGGCCGATTATCAGTCCAT